>Ga0310124_10001165_pt1 | contig 18408 bp, 11 predicted proteins | sample CB11b_AW_Bot5_MG_FD_203507 | JGI IMG/M metagenome (GOLD analysis project Ga0310124, IMG submission 203507) | Marine microbial communities from Western Arctic Ocean, Canada - CB11b_AW_Bot5 | ecosystem: Environmental > Aquatic > Marine > Oceanic | place: Canada: Western Arctic Ocean | collected... | reverse complement strand
CATTCTCGCCGTTACCTTCACCAACAAGGCGGCCCGCGAGATGCGACAGCGGGCCGAGGACCTGCTGAAACGAGTGGTCAAGCAGCCTGCTTCACATCGTGGCGACGACAACAAGCCGCTGCAACCGGTGATCTCGACCTTCCACTCCCTGTGCGTCCGTATCCTGAGGCAGGACATCGAGGCACTGGGCTACCGTCGGCGGTTCACGATCTATGACCGCTCCGACCAGGACGGCGCCGCCCGCAAGGCACTCCGCGACATCCACTGCGCCACCACCGCGCTGCGGCCCGCTGAGCTGCTGTGGCGGATCAGCGATTGGAAACGCGAAGGCCTGCGCGCCGAGGCGGCCGGCGACACGGTGGTCGACGAAAAGGACACGCTGGCCGCGATGGCCTACAAGCGGTACGAACTGGCTCTGAAGGCTGCCAACGCCCTCGACTTCGACGACCTGCTGCTGTGTACCGAGGAACTCTTTGACCTGCACCCCGACGTGCTGGCAAGGCACCAGAAACGCTTCGACTACGTGATGGTCGACGAGTACCAGGACACCAACGCCACGCAGTATCGGATCATCTCATCGCTGGTCGCCGGGCACGGCAACCTTTGTGTCGTCGGCGACGATGACCAGTCGATCTACGGCTGGCGGGGTGCGAGGATGGAGAACATCCTGGAATTTGATCGTGAGTTCCCCGACGCGACGATTGTTCAGCTCGAAGAGAACTACCGCTGCCGGCCGGAGATCCTGGAACTGGCCAACCGCCTGATCGCTCACAACACCGAACGCCGCGACAAGACGTTGCGTCCCGCCCGGGGACCCGGCAAGCCACCGCGGTTTCTCGAGATCGATGACGAGGTCGACGAGGCGACCTACATCGCCCGGGAAATCCGTGCCGCAGTCGACGGCAACCGCTTTCGCTACAAGGACGTCGCCATCCTGTTCCGCACCAACGAACAGCCCCGGCTGTTCGAACAGGAACTCCGCGCCAACAAGGTGCCCTACGTGCTGATCGGCGGTCAGTCGTTCTTTGATCGCCGCGAGGTCCGCGACCTGGTCAGCTATCTCAAGATCATCGCCAACCCCGACGATGAGCTCTCGCTGCTGCGGATCATCAATCGCCCCACGCGAGGCATCGGCGACGGCAGCGTTGCCAAGCTGCTGGAACGTGCCGTCGAGTCCGGAAAGGGGCTGTGGCATGTCCTGCCCCAGGCCACCGCCGAGGGTGACATCCCCGCCCGCTCGGCCGAAAACATCGAACGGTTTCGCAAGATGATCGATGAGTACCGCAAACCGATGAACGCCGGACGACTCAGCGAAAGCCTGGGACGACTGATCACCGAGATCGGTTACAAGCAGGAGATCGACCGGCAGTACAAGACGCCGCTGGAACGGGTCTCGCGCTGGAGTTCGCTCGAAGAACTCGTCAACGCCACGTCGCAGTACGAACAGCGAACCGATCGCCCGACACTCGAGGGGTTCCTCGAAGAGATCGCCCTGGAGAACGCCGAGGAGGAACCCGACAGGGACGACCAGCTCAAGAAGAACGCCGTCGCGTTGATCACCATGCACAGTGCCAAGGGACTCGAGTTCCCCGTCGTGTTCCTGGTCGGCATGGAGGAAGGCCTGCTGCCTCACGAGCGATCGATCCAGGACGGACACAATGCGATCTGCGAGGAGCGGCGGCTGGCCTATGTCGGAGTGACCCGCGCCATGGACTTCCTCACGCTCTCCTGGGCCAAGCACCGCACCAAGTGGGGCAAACGGCAAAAGACCAAGTCGTCGCGGTTCCTGTCCGAGATGAACGGCGGACCGGTCGGCTTCGACGAGGACGAGGACGACCTGCCGCCGGGCAAGACGACACGCCGCCGGCGACGGACCCGGTCGCGGTAGCTCTCAGCGAGCCGCCCCGACCGACGTGATCGGCTTGCTCGACTTCAGCGGCACCGGCACCACCGACTGCAGCGTTTTGCCATCGGGCAGGCTGAACACCTCGAGCACACCCTCGCGGCCGGCCACCGCCAGCCGAGTGCCGTCACGGTTCAGGGCGACCCCGTAGACCGGTGAACTCACGCCGGCGATGACGGCAACCCGCTTGCGATCGGCCAGCGTGTAGACCCGCACCTCGCCAAACCGCCCGGCCACCGCCACCCGCTTGCGATCGCCGCTGAGCGCCATGTCGAGCACCTCGCCCGGCTGACCCTCGAACCCCTTGGCGTACTGGTTGCGACGCGAGATCGGCTTGGCCCCGTTGCCGGCTCCGGTCACGCCAATGTTCTGAAGTGCGATGCCGAGCTGGAACGACGTCATGGCCTTGGACTTGCCGGCCGAGACCGCAAACATGTCGTCGCAGACCACGCTCATCGTTCGCTCCGAAGACGAGTCGACGGTTCGCAACAGCTTGCCGGTGGCCACGTCGGCCACCTTGGTCGCCTTGTCGCGGCCGGCCGTCACCAGGTACTTGCCGTTGGGGGTCCAGGCCACGTCGACCACCCAGTCGCTGTGCAACTCGAATCGCCGCAGCTTGCTCTTCGGATTCAGAGGCACGATGTGAATCGCGCCGTCGGAACCGCCCAGGGCAATCGACTTGCCATCGGGCGAAAACGAACCGCGGAAAAACGTGTCGCCGCTCACACGACGTGTCGAGACGACCTTGCGGGTGGCCACATCGAAAACCGTCAGTAACCCGAACCGGGCCGGTGAACCGCCCGCGGCGATCAACAGCTTGCCGTCGGGGCTGAACTCGACATGAGTGATCAGGTCGGCCCCAGTCGCCAGCCGCACCGCTGGCTGTTTGCCGTCGCCCGAGACCAGCACCACCTCGCTGCGGCAGGCACAGGCCACCTGTTTGCCGTCGACGGAATAGGCCACCGAGGTGATGGCCGGCTGGTGCGTGTACCGGCTGGGGATCACCACCGGCGGCTCGGCGACCCTGGCCACCGAGTCGATCCTGCCTCCCTGGGCAATCCACCGCCTGAGGATCTCGACCTTGGCCTCTGAGAGCGGAATTCCCTTCGGCGGCATCGCCGGTTCCCGGCCGCTGACCATCTTGATCAGCAGGCTGCTGCCCGGCTTACCCGCCACCAGCAGCTTCCCCGATTCGCCACCCGCGAGGATCGTCTTGGCCGAGGCCAGTGACAGCTTGCCTTCAGGCTTCTCACCGCTGTGGCACGCGTAGCAGTGTCGCCTGAGGATCGGCCAGACCTGCCGGCGATAGCTGATGGCATCGTCTGCCGACGCCGGTGCCGCAACCGCAACCGCGGTCACCCCTACGGCCAGCAGCGACAGGAACTCTCGCATGCCCCTCATCCGTCTCATCCGTCTCATCCGTCTCATCCGTCTCACTAATGCACCAACATGAATTCGCGGCTGTTGAGCAACGCCCACATGAAGTCCCCGGCAGCCTCCATCCGCTTGTCGCCGTAGCTGGCAAAGAACTTCGCGGCGATCTCCTGTTCCTTCGCCAGCGGAAGCCGGCACAGCGACCACAGGTACAGAGTCTCGACCAGCTTGCCCGTCTCCTTTTCAGACTTCACCAGCTGGGCCACCCGGCCCTTGTCGCTGTTGACTCGACTGAGAATCGACTGGCCGTTGATGAAGTGCAACGCCTGCAGCATGTTGGCCCCCGAGTCCCGCTCGCACTCGCACGCCTCCATCCGCTGAGGCTTCCCGAACAGCTTCAGGAAATCGCTCTGGATGTTGGCATCGGGCAGCTGCTTGGCCGTGAAACCGGCCGGAGCCCCGCTGAAGCGTTCGGGAACTCCGGTCGCCTGCACCAGGCAATCGAGCAGCGTCTCGGCCGGCAACCGGCGAGGCACGAATCTCGAGAAGTTCATGTCGTCGTGCCGGTTCGAATCGTTGGCCACGCTGCTGCGCTGGTAGGTCCTGGAATTGACGATCGTCCGCATCAGGTGACGCATGTCGAAACCGCTGGCGATGAAGTCGGCCGTCAGAGCATCCAGCAGAGCGGGGTTGACCGCCGGGTTGGTCGACCGCAGGTCATCGACCGGTTCGATGATCCCGCGATGGAAGAAGTAGCTCCAGATGCGGTTGACCAGGCTGCGAGCAAAGAACGGGTTCCGGGGTGACGTCAGCCAGCCGATGTAGGCGTCGCGTCGATCGACGCCGCTTTTGGCCAGCTTCGGTTCGCTGCCGCCCAGGAACCGGGGTGGCTGAGCCTTGCCGCTGCGAGGGTTGGTGCCGAAGCCGGTCTTGAGGTTGATCACCACCGCCTTGGCATTCTTCACGCCCGGCAGCCGCGGGTCGTTCTTGGTGCCGACCTGGTTGAAGAAACTGTACAGCCCGTAGTAGTCCTCCTGCGTCCAGTTCTCGAACGGATGCGGATGACATCGTGCACACAGCATGCGGATTCCGCAGAAGACCTGGGTGGCCCGCTGCAGAGTGTCATGCGTGTCGTTGCTGACCGCGTAAAAGGCCGCAGTCGGGCTCTCAGAAACGCCGCCCCGGCCGGCCAGGACATCGCGGGCGAACTGGTCGAGCGGCTTGTTGGTCGCCACCGCCTCGCGCAGCCACTCGCGGAACGAGAACACCGCCGGATCGCTGAGCCGCGTGCGGCTGTTCTGCAGCAGGTCGCCCCATTTCAGAGACCACTGGTCCACGAAATCCTCACGCTCAAACAATGCCTCGACCACCTCGCGACGCTTGGCCGGATCCGTGTCCGCCAAAAAGGCCTGCAGCTGTTCGGGAGTCGGCTGGATGCCCGCCATGTCGATCGATACGCGACGCAAGAACCCCGCGTCGTCGATCAATTCCGAGGGGCGGACGTTCATCAGGTTGAGTTTTTCGATCACGAAGCGATCGACGATGTTGTCCTGGGGTACCGCTGTCGATTCGAAGTCGCCTCGAGGCTCCAGGACCAGGAACTCGGACGTGGCAAACGTCCGTTCGAACCGGGCCGACACGGCCGTCTCGCCCAGCAGCAACGCCTGCACCAGCCCGTCGCGGCTGACCGCGGCAATCCGTTCGGTGTTGACCGTAAAGACACTCAGCCGGGTCACGTCCCGCAGCGATCCGTCCGAGTAGGCCGCCACGACCTGCAGCTGCTGCTCCCAGCCAGGTCCCACGACGATCTTCTGCGGCAGGATCGACAGCGACTGGAACGTCGCGGACCCGTCAGGATCGGGCTTGGCCCCCTCGCGGATCCAGCCCCTGATCAGCCGATGTTCGAGGCTGTCCGGTTCCAGCTGTATGCCACCCTTGTGAGCCACCTGGCCCAGCGGCTTGGTCAGCATCAGGCTGACGGCGGGATTGTGCCGGTTGATGCGGCGGCCGAGGAACTCGTCGGTCAGCGATTCGAAGTCCGCCGCCGGGTCGGCGCCTCTCAGCGACAGCTTGAAGCCGTTCTTCCCCAACGAGTACCCGTGACAGGCTCCCGAGTTGCAGCCGGTCCTGGAAAGCACCGGCATCACGTCGTCACGGAAACTGTGCGGCGGCATCTCCGGTGGCAGCTTGACCGTGACGTCCACGACCGCGATCAGCCCCAGCGCTTCGACCTGGACCTGGGCCGTCCCGCTGGCAAGCGGCTCGACCCATCCCAGTGACGTCACGCGAGCCACCTTCGGGTTCGACGATCGAAACCTCGCCCGTGACGTCAGGTCGACGGTCCGGCCCAGAGGCGTCCGGGCCGTGACGACCAGCGAGTGCGGACGACGGTTGTGGGTCAGGACGACCTGCGACGGCCAGACATGCAGTTGGCCGATCAGGCCCGGCGATTCGGCCCGCAGCGCCGGAGCCGGGCTCAGCAGCATCACGACGGCCGCGGCCAGGCAAAAGGAGCCCGGTGCGTGAGAGCCCCGAGACCGCCTGGCTTGCATGCTGATCGTCTTGTGTTGGGTCTCGAGATTCATCACTTGAGGGTCCTGGCGACCGGTGGAGGCGGGGGCACAGAGGGTCCGTTGTTGGCGAATTCCAGCGAGAAGACCTGGCGGGCCGAGACCTGGACCTTGGGTGTCTTGGCATTGGGAGCCCCGCTGGCCACCAGTTGCAGCTTGTCGAAGCGTGAGGTCGTCACCTTGGCCGGTACCTTCAGCGGCAGCTCGAACCGGGTCTGCCCGGGCTTGATCACGACCTTGGGAGCGGGGACCCCCTTGGGTTGACCGGCGATGGTCACCGTGATGTCTCCAGCAAACAGCCCGTGCCGAATGATCTCGCCCTTGAGCCTGATGGTGACGTCGGACTTGGGAGTCCGTGACGCCCGCACCAGGCGATCCGCCCGCGGGGCGATCTCCAGTGACCGCCGGGCCTTCAATCTCAAAACGGTGCTGAACGACCGGGCCAACGCCGTCTTGTTGTCGGCGGAGCGAAGCTCCGCGACCACGGCCAGGTCGTAACCGGCCAATGGCAATCCCGGCGGCACGGTGACCTTGTAGGTGGCTTCATGTGGCTCAGTGGCCACGGCGGCCTCGGCGGCCTCGGCGGCCTTCAGCGCCTTGAGCTTCACGTCTCGATCGGCCCGGGCCGTCTCGAGTTGCTTCTTCAACGCCTCATCCGGCTGACCCGCCGCAGCGGCCTTCTTTTCGAGCGCCGACAGGGCGGCCTGGGCTTTGGTCACGGCCGCCTGGGCAGCCTGCACCGGGGCCGGCACCGGAATGTCGATCGTGGCCGCGGTACCGCGGATCGCGGCAGCCGTGTTGGGCTTGCCCTTGGTCAAGGGTGTTTTCTGGCTCGTCAACAGGCTCAATCGCACCGGGCCCATCGCGCCCGGCAGACGGGTCAGTTGCACCGCTACGGCGATCTCCTGACCCTGCCACAGTGCTTGACCCGGCAACGGTTTCAAGTTCACGAACACGATGGGTGATGCTGCAGCCATGTGGCCCACCGCCAGGTCCTCGCGCAACCACGGCTGCGTGGCGGCCAACGGATGCGAGGCCACCTGGACGGTACGCCTGATCGAGATTCCCTCAGCCTCCGAGACTCCCACGAGTCGAAACTGTTCGGGCCGGTTTGCGCCATCACCGGCCACCCCCGGAGGACTGACCACCATCACCAGCGCACCGGGTGCACCCTCCGGGATCGAAGTCGGGACCAGCCGGAATCGCCCTGATGCTCCGACGGCTTCCAGTCGGATGGCTCCGGTGTATCCCCGTCGCGTCACGTCCACGCGAAAGACGTGCCAGCCACCGGGCAGGACATTGTACGAATTGGCCGCCACGACCAGGTCGAAGTCGGGTGGGGTCGGGTCGGTGGTCCGGGTCACCACCAGGCGATAGACAAACCGTCGCCCGCCGCGGCCATGGCGATCGCTGACAGTTGCCACGACGTGCGAGAGGCCGGCGGGGACCGTGTAGTCGAGCCGCGAGTCGGACCGGACCGCGTCATCGTTGGACGCCAGCACCGCTGTGTCGGACTTTCTGATCTCGAGCATCGAATCCAGAGGCGATCCCAGGCGATCGGCAAACACCTCGAACCTCAGCTTCTCACCCCCCTTGACCGGCACCCTCCAACCGTCGGATTCACCGGCGGCCATCACCCGGCCGTTGCCGGCCGAGGGAACCGAGGGCAGCTTCCGCGACTCGGCTGAGGTCTCGACCACCTCGGGCCACCGCGATGCTTCGACGCGAGGCCGCAGTCCGACCGGCAGGCCGTCGGCGGGCCATCGAGTCGCCACGAGTCCGCGAGCACCACGCGGGACGGTGACCTCGACGAATGTCTCCCTGGTTCCGGTCCCCAGCAGCGTCACGCGGCTGACCTGGCCCCGGGTCACCGCCACGGGGAAGACAAGATCCGCGGCGTCGAAGCTGCCGATCGACACGCGGTAAAAACCGGGATTGCCGGCGGCGTATTGCAGGTCGTGCCACCTGAGCGTGTACAGCCCGTCGCCGGGCAGGGTGGCCGCGATCCGGGCGTCGCCGAAGAGATCGACGCGGGGCATCCCCAGAGCCACTCGGCGACCGTCGGGGCCGTGCAGGTGCAACACCGGTCTCAGGGTCGAGCCCACGCGACGGGCCAGCAGGTCGATCACCACCTTCTGGCCGCGGGTTCCAGGAAACTCAACCGTGCCAACCTGGGATCCGGCCAGACGGCCGTGTACCGCCACCGGCAGCTTCTTGATTCGGACCCCGGCGGAAAGCGGTTGCTGAGGCAATCGGTCCACCGTGACGAGCTGGGGAATCGACAGCCCCTGTCCGCTGGCCACTCGCAGGTGATACACCCCCGGCTCGACGCCATCCTCCAGAGTGATATCCAGCGTCACGGCATTGGCCGCCACCTCGCCCACGACCACCTGCCTGGCAATCTTGATTCCCGCGACGATGCGTGGAGAGGGCAGCAGGCTGGTGCCGCGGATCACGACTCGCGTTGTGCCACCCACTTGCAGGCCGCGAACCGACAGGCTGGTGATGGTGGGCACTGCGGCAACCAACTGGGTCGACCAGGCACATGCCAGCAGGCACGCCAGAAAGCGGGTGGGAAGCCGGAGCATGAAGCGGGATCTCAGGCGGGCGGGCAGGGGGCGGGGCGGTCCCGGTGACTATCCAAAGAGCTCCTGGATCGGGTCGGCATCGATGAACCGCACCGGTCGGCTGCCGGGACCGGGCATCATCGTGGTCTCCAGGTCGATACCCATCGCCGTGTAGACCGACGCCACCACTTCCGGCGGCAGCACCGGGCGTTCGTGGGGAGCCGCCCCGATCTTGTCGGTCGACCCGATCACCTGCCCGCCCTTCACCCCGCCGCCGACGAAGAAGTTGGTCCACGCCGGCGGGTAGTGGTCTCGACCACCCCGGTTGTTGAGCTTCGGTGTGCGTCCGAATTCGCTCAGCACCGCCACCACCGTGTCCTCGAGCATCCCACGCTCCTGCAGGTCCTCGATCAACGCCGTGAAGGCCTGGTCGAACTGGGGGCAGAGGTGCCGTTCGTAGTCGAGGTAGGTGTTGTCGAGGCTGGTGCCGTTGGCGTGCATGTCCCAGCAGGTGACGTTGAACACCGTGTCGAAGTGGTTGACGGTCACAAAGCGCGACCCGTTCTCGATCAGCCGTCGGGCCAGCAGACAGCTCTGGCCGAACGTGTTGCGGCCGTATCGGTCGCGGAGCTTGTCGGTTTCCTGGGACGGGTCGAACGCCTTGCGGGTCTTGGGCGAGGTCAACAGGTTGAAGGCTCGGCTGTAGGCCGTGTCGCGCTGGATGGTCGAGGAGGTCTCGGTCTTGCGCTGGATCGCGTCGAGCTGCTTGAGCAGGTTGCGACGTGAATTGATCCGGAACTCGGTCTGGCCCTTGGGTGGCTCGAGATTGGCCACCTTGAAGTTCTTCGCCGCGGGGTCGCTGCCCAGGAAGAAGGGAGCATGGGCAGTGCCGAGGTAACCGGAGGCCTGGCCGTGAGGAGTCGAGGTGCCGGTGTTGCCGATCTTGGCCGGCAGCACGATGCTCGCCGGCAGGCTGGTCTTCTGGCCGTAGATCCGTGAGATGACCGAGCCCATGTGAGGCTGGATGTTGGCGGCGTTGAAGTCGTGTCCGGTCATCATCCAACGCTGGCCGTTCTCGTGCGACGCTCCGGTGTTGTGGTGCAGGCTGCGGATCAACGCGACCTGGTCCATCATCCGCGCCATCCGCGGGAAGTGCTCGCAGATCTGTACGCCGGGTACGGCCGTCGAGATCGGCTTGAACTTGCCTCGGATGTCGGCCGGCGCGTCGGGCTTCATGTCCCAGGTGTCCAGGTGTCCCGGCGAACCGACCAGGAACAGCGTGATGCAGTTCTTGATCTTCTGCTTCTTCGGATCCACCGCACCGGCGGCTTCCAGCTCCATCGCCATCGGCAATGACAGCCCCATCGCGGTGGCACCGGCCTCGAGAAAACTGCGGCGGCTGACGCCGTCGCACAGGGGCACATCAGCCTGGCCAACATGGATCATCAGCGAACCTTTCGTTTCGAGATCGGCCTGTCCTCAGCCGGCCAACCGCGGGCGGCCGAGGTCGCCACCTCGTCAGATCGTGTAGGTAACCGTGTTGGAGATCTCGATGAACTTGCTGTCGATGAATTCACGCTGCTTGTTCTTGCGGTAGTTCACGTACTTCCACATCTGCAGCACGATCTCGTACTTGCCCGGAGCCTTGTCCGGGTGCGTGTAGTCGGCCTCGATGCGGGCCGCAGGAGTCGCGATCACCTTGCCGTCTCGCTTGACCTGCCACTGCAGACGCAGGCCCCAGTCGTTGGTCACATCGCTGCGAGTCACCTTGCGGCCCTCGAGACGAATCTCCGACTTCGGCGTGCCTTCAAACTTCTGGTCCATCCCGATCGGCCTCCGCTTCGGCTTCAGCTTCGAAAACGCATGTGCGCATTTTGATCCCATGATTCTACACAATTCTCGGCGCGATCCCAGAGGTCCTTCGCAGTCCAGGTCGACTCGAGGTGACTCAGGACCGGGCCGGCTCGGACACGGCTCAGCTGTTGGCAAACGTCGAATGCCGGGTCGACTTGTAACGCACGTCCAGGTGAGGCGTTTTCAGTACCTTCTGCTTGACCATCGACTCGATCGAAGCGGCCAGGACGCCTGAAACCAGCAGAGTCCGCTCGACGGGATACCCCGCCTTGCCGCTGACAAACATGTCCTCGGCATGCCCCATCAACTCGGCCGAGTACTGCACGTTGGGCGTGGTGGGCAGGTGGAACAGCGTCGACAGCGGCTTCTTGCGGCCCTTGAGCTGGGCGGCGAAGTTGAAGTCGGCCACCAGGCCATTGAGCAGCAGCATCGTCGCCCGGGTCCCATCGCGGTGCTGGTAGCGGTAGGCCACCGGCTCCTTGACCATCTGGCGGATTTCCCTGGGAGTGGGATGCCAGTGTGTGAAGGTGGGCCGCGGTTGCCTGAGTGTCTGGGTCCGGGTCAGGCAGGCTTCGAACAGCTTCGGGCTCCAGCCTCCCGCATCAAAGGACCCCTTGCCCATCGCCTTCCAGAAGGCATCGCCGCGGAGTCCTTCGACCCAGGCCACCCCGGTTTCGCCGCCACTGCGTCGCTCGGCCATGCACTGCATCGTCTCCAGGGCGTGGAAGTCGTAGCTGTCGACGCCGCCATAGGCCACGCCGATCAGCTCTTCGACCTTCTCGCCCCGCGGCAGGTCCACCGCCGGCATCCGCCAGGTCACCGGCAGGCTCGAACCGGCCATGAACGGGAAATCGAGCTCGCGCGAGATGTCGACCATCTCCTTGGCCCACTCCCACTTCCACGACAGGTGCTTGTCGTTGAACACCGGCACGCTGGAGCCATCCTCGCGGAACACGTCGGTGATCTTCTTGAAGAGTTCGTAGCGAGGGTACTGCTTCTGCCCCAGTTCGTTTCTCGGGTAGTTGCCGTGCTCACCGATCAAGAGCACCGCGTCGACGGCCAGGCGCTTGCCTCCACGCCTGAGCGTTTCCGCCACGGTCGGGTAGATCTTGAAGCCAAACTCCTTTTCGCGAGGCCGGCTGAGGTCGTTCTTGGGTACCTGGTCGGCGTACAGCGACACGACGTCCAGCCGAGGCTGGTTCCAGACACCATCGGTCGGATACCCGTGCAGAAACCGATCGCCCATGTGTTGCGCATGCGAGTGATACCGCCACTCGGTCGAAACAATCGCCATTGTCTTCCGCTTCTTCTTCTCAGCCGCCTCCACGCGCTCAGCGTTGAGTGTAAAAGCGGTTGCTGCTGTGGCGGCGGCGGCGGCCGAACCCTGAACGAAGTCACGACGAGTCAGCATCGGTTGGTTCCCTCGAAGGAATTGGGGTCAGAGCTTGAATAGTGAATAGTGGATTACCCAGACTGCGTCTGTTGCCTAGTTGAGGGCCACTATTCACTATTCAAGCTCTGACCCCAAGTGATGGGACGGCTAGGGTGAGCGGATTACTCGGACTGGGGCCAGGATCCGTGACGCGTACCGCGCGCTGTGGTGAATCGTATTGATGGCCTTGCGAGCGTCGGAGGGGAACTCGATCGTTGACGGCTTGCCGGTCTGCGGATTGGGCTCGTAGAGCGGGGCACCGCTGCTGGCGATCGTGACTCGGATGCGATGGCCGGCGTTGAAGATCTGGCTCATCCAGCCGATACGGAAACGGACCGGGTTCACCTTACCCGGCTTCATCAGCACCTGCTTGCGGAATCCTTCTCGGTACCGCAAGCGCCACGGGTAGTCGACCAGCAGGATCGAGCGACCGTCGGGGTAGACATCACTGATGCGGACAATGACGTCGGTATCGGGAGCCGAAGACGAGAGGTAGAGCTGGACCTTGACCGACCCGGTCCACTCGACCGGCCGCTTGAGCGTTTCGGAGGTGAAGGTCAGTACATCGTCCTGCTTCTCGAAACTGCTGGCATCGCGGGCTCCGGGGAACCCTCGTCCGGGAATCGACCGGGGTTGTCGGGGGTCGCTGTTGTAACTTGTCGCCGCGCCGGTCCCGCCGGTCAGGTCGATCATGTCCGACTCGGCAAGGCTCAGTCTTGCGTTGTGCTGCAGAAAGTAGGAGGTGGTCCGAGCCGGAGGCGGGAAATCGTCGGCCTCGCGCCAGGTGTTCCCCGGAGCATCGGCCTCGCCCACCGCTCCCATCACGTAGTACCGCACCGGGGCACGCGACTCGCGTGCCAGCGGCTTGCCCTTGAGGTGGTGATCGAACCAGCCGACCATCGAAGCGTGCACGTCGACGGCGGCGTTTTCGGGATAGACCAGTTCACCCACCCGATTGCCCTTGTTCCGCCGCCCGTGCAGCCAGGGCCCGATCAGCAGTTTCTGCTGCCTGACCGATCGCGGGCCGCCGCGGTGCTGTCGACCCTGGAAGCTGGCGATCGAGCCCTGGTTCATGAAGTCGTACCAGCTGCCGATCGTAAAACAGGGCACGTTCATCCGATCGAAGTGTCGGCTGCAGTCCACCGCCTCCCAGAACGAGTCGTATTCCGGATGAGCAAACCACTCGGCCAACAGTGCCCGGTTGTGAGCCGGCACGCGGCAGTTGGCGTCCATCCCCTTGAAGCGATCCGGCCGCGTTGTGCCTCCGATCCGGTACCCCTCCTGGTACAGGCTCAGTCCGGTATCGACCATGTACTGGCAGACCAGGTGAGGTGGTCGGGTGACGGCGAGGAAGTTCTGAGCGTAGCCGCCCTGCGAGCTGCCAAACGTGCCGATCTTGCCCGTGCACCAGTCGCGCCCGGCCAGCCATTCGCAGGTGTCGTACCCGTCCTGCAGTTTGCCCCAGGCCAGGGCCCGGTAGCCGACCCACGTCCCTTCGGATTCCTGGGCACCGCGGAAGTTGACGTGCAGCACACCAAAGCCCTCGGCCGCCAGTCGGGCAGCCATCTGGCGAGTGCCTCGCCCCTTCAGGCTCGCGTATCGCTGTTCGAAGACTCCCGGCCAGGGTCCCTTGCCCGTCGGGAGATAGAGATACCCGGAAAGCCGCTTACCGTCTCGCATCGGCACCATCACGTGCGTTTCGGTGATGTCGCCGAGGTCGAGGTCGAGGTCATCGGCCGCCGGCACGCTCGACGTGCCCAGTAGCACCGCGACTATGCCAAAGAGCAGGACTTCGGTTCCGAGAGATCGCGTCATGAGGGGCCTCATTTCTCGGTGTGGCTGACGGCAGAAGGAGGCCGGCCGCCAGACCCGGGCCTGCCCATCCCTGCGAATTCGGCGACGGGTCACACTCCGAGCAGTCTTGCGGCGTTGTTGTAGAAGATGTCCTCGACCTGGCTGTCGCTGAGTCGTTCGCTCCAGCAGGCCCACTTCAGTGACCGGATGTGCTCGAGCCCCACGATGACCGGGTCGATCTTCAGGTGCTTCTCGCCCCAGACCGGCGACTGCTCGTCGAGCCAGACGAACGAATCGGCGGCCGAGAGTGACCGGCCCCGCATATGGCTGACGGGCAGATCGGTGCCGTACATCAGCTTGTCGTGCCCGATGATCCGGATGATCGCCTGGTGCGCCATCGGCTCGCAGTTGACCGAGGTGTCGAAGTAGAGGTTGTCGAGTCCGGTCAGTTGAGGCAGTCCTTCGAGGTTGTGAGCCGGTTGGAATCCGCGGGCCGAGTGGGCCAGGATCAGCCTCATGTTGGGGTAGTTCTCGCAGTAGCGGCGAATGCACTCGATGTTCTTCGGCTCGGCCACCGCTCGTGACTTGACCATGTGCAGCGTGATCACCCACCCCTCCTCGTCGGCCACCGCGATCAGCGGCTCGGGCAGATACGCCTCGATATCGGCCTCCCACGTCGGATCGACGCCCGACATCGTGTGGTAGCACTTCAGCCCGTGCAGCCCCAGCCGGCGGACCTCCTGGCGAACCCACTCGGGATCGTCCTCGGGATGGATGAAGAAAATCGCACGGTTGTCGGGGTCCTTGGCCACCTGCTCGGAAACCCACTGGTTGGCCGACTGCCGATTCTCGAGCTCCGTCGAGGATGCAAAGGGGATGAACAGCGCGTTGGTCGGCCGCGACCCGTGGACATCCTGCATCAGCAGGTTGTATTCCTCGAGCCCCACGTTGTCGGGTGCTCCGGGAACCGTCCAGCCGGCAGTCGCACTCGACCACAGGTGCGTATGTGCGTCGTAGATGCGATCGGGCAGAAACGACTCGACCTCGCGCCGGTAGAACTCGTGGTCCACTTCGTTGACCGGGGTGCCTGTCGTGCTCATGGGTGATCGCATTCCGCGGATGAGAACGGGAACGAGAATGACGCGACCCGGCATCCTACGACCGCCCGAGGGGCTTTGCCACCGAATCGCCCGACGAAGGGTTTGGGGCTTGGCGACCGATCCGGACCCCCTTAGTCTGGTTTCAGGGTTTTCGCGACCTGCATGGTTTTCATGATTCTCATGACAAAGACTCGAAGTCTGCTCACCGCCCTGGCCATCAGCCTGCTGTCTGCTGCCGATCTGCCGGCTGCCGAACCCCAGGCCCAGCCCAAGCCGGACCTGGAATTCCTGGGCCCGCGTGGCAGCAGGACCTTCGACGCCCGTGACACGCTGGCACCGGCAAGCGAGCCATCCGCGGACGCCCGCGAGTGCCTCAAGGGGCTGACCTGGAAGCCCGGCCCGTTCCGGGTCCGCTGTGAAACAGCCGACGACGGGCGTGGCGAGGTGTTGCTGAGGTTTCCATCACCGGTCGATACGGGCAACGCGACCAACGACCAGGTGGCTGTCGAGTGGTACGTGGCGGGGCTGGACACCGGAAAGGCCAAGCGGGCCCGGGCGGTGGTCGTGGTCCACGAGTCGGGCCGGGGGATGACCGTCGGCCGCCTGTTTGCCGCAACGCTCCGCAAGCAGGGCCTGCACGCCTTCATGGTGCAGCTGCCCGGCTACGGTCACCGGGCCGGACCCGGTGGCCGCTTGCCCGCCGATCAGCTCTTCGTGCGGCTCCGGCAGGCGATCAGTGACGTCCGCAGAGCCCGTGATGCGGTCACCGCGCTGCCACTGGTCGACTCGTCCCACGTCTCGCTGCAGGGCACCAGCCTGGGCGGATTCGTCGTGGCCAGCTCCGCGAGCCTCGATGCCGGCTACGACAGCGTCTTCGTGATGCTCGCCGGAGGCAATCTCTACGAGATGATTCAGAAGGGCAAACGGGACACGGCGCGGGTACGAGAGAAGTTGGCCGAGGCCGGGGTCAGCGACGAGCAGTTGAGGAAACTGACCGGATCGATCGAACCCACTCGGGTCGCTCATCGCCTCGATCCGAAACGCACCTGGCTCTTCTCGGGAATCCGAGACACGGTGGTGCCGATGGAGAGTGCCTTGGCGCTGGCCAAGGCGGCTCGGCTGCCGACCAACCACCACGTCTTGATGCCGACGAACCACTACACCGGCATCGTACTGCTGCCGAGCATGTGTCGCCTGATCGCCAAACAGGTCAAGACCCTGCCGGCTCGGAAACGCTGACGCCGGGGTCAGACGCAGGCGCCGAACGCTGGGGTCTGACGCGGATGTTCGACGCCGCCAGGCGGAGAACATCCGGGCCTGACCCCTTCCCGCAACGGGCGGCGCCAGAAAAAGGGGTCAGGGCCCCCGCAAAAGGCGGGGCGTCAGACCCCGACCTGCATGGCCCCCCCCAAGCTACTTCACCGCTTCTTTCAACACCCGAGCCAACCGAAATCCCGCCTCGACCACTCGCCGCCTCGACACCGCGTGGGCCTGCTTGGCATAGGCCCTCGACACGGCCACCGCCGGGATCTTCTTCTTCGCATCAGCCTCACCCCGGCGGATCGCCGCAAGAATCTTCGGCGAATACACCACCTGACGGGCCAACCGGTAACTCTCGCTCACCCAACCCTCGGCCTGCAGCTGCTTCTCGGCCCGCCGACCTACCGACACCAGTTTGCTGTCGGCCAGCAGCGCCGCAGCACGCCGCACCAGGTCGCCGCTGAGGCTGCGACCTCCGCCGAACTGACCATCCCAGTACATGTGCAGGTTGATCGTCTTCTTCCGGCCCTGGATCGGCACGTCATTCCCGCCCCGGTCACCCAACGGAAATCGCTTCGCCGTGAACGACGCCGTCGAATGACACGGCTGATGCACGTCGCCCACCATGTGACACAGCCACGTCACGCAGACCGCCCGCTCGGCATTACCGGTGTCACGAGCCGCCAACCGCGTGCGACACAGCGTGATTGCCTGGATCACGTTGAGTTCCTGCGTCGCCATGCTGGCCGCGGGCGGAACAACGGTCGAGAGATTGACCTTCAAACGGGGTTCGAGCAGTCGGCGGGCGTCGTTTGAGAGGAACAGGGGTCGGTTGATGTAGTGCCAGGTCGGCCGGTCGCGATCGGTCTTGCGAATCAGGTCGCTCCACACCGCCGCCTGGGAAATGATCCACTGGTGTCGCATCGAGGGGTCTCGCAGTTCATCGGGCGGCGTAAAGTGCTCTTTGACCTGGGGATGCTGCCCCAGCAGTTTCAGCACCCGCACCCGAGTGGCAGTGTCCATGCGGCTCCAGGCCACCAGAGCCACCAGCCGATGCCCCGAGTCCCACCAGGCCGAAGCCGATGCCGACCCCAGGCCCAGCAGCATCGCGACCACCGCCGCGGTGAGCAGCCGACGGCGCGGTTTGGATTGGTTCATCGGCAAGTCCCCGTGGCTGGCTGCGTTGCAGTTCGTCGTCAGTTTGCTCAGGGTGACGTAGTCACAGTCCACTTGCCACACCACCTGCCCACCACAGGTTCTCGGGTCGCTTGAACCAGTCCCTTCCGAAGACGAAGACCGACGATGTCGATTGAGACCGTAGCCGGCTGGAGGCGTGAGCCGGGTCCGCGGGTCGAAGCGTCCCGCGACCTCGACCGCTCCAAGGTCCAGGCACCGGGCATCACGGCACGTCCCTCAGGCGGGTTTCGGCTGTTCTACACCGCCGTGGGACCCGGTCGGCCGTTCCCCGAATGCCAGGGCTACATCCTGAGCGCCATTTCTGAGAACGGGCTCGACTTCGAGACCGAGCCGGGCATCCGGCTGGCTCCGGACCCGGCCGTTGAGTACATGTCTCTGAGACTGCTGGCCCCGTCGATCGTGCGGCTGGGCGACGGGCGATGGAGAATGTATGTCGAAGCACGAGGCACGGCGGATCGGCCCACGGTGATCAGCAGTGCGGTCTCCGAGGACCAATTGAACTGGCAGCATGAGCCGGGTGTGCGTCTGCAGACACCCGATGGGCTGGGTGGTCCGCGTCTGGTGGACCTGCCCGACGGTCGCAGCCGGTTGCTGGCGTGTGCCGACGACTACGGTGACCAGGGACCCACCACCGGCCAACGCGTCGGCAAACACATCATCAGTGCCGTTTCCGAGGACGGTCTCGATTTCGACTTCGAACCCGGCCAGAGAATCCGCAGCGGCCAGGCCGAATGGGACGCCCTGGGGATCACCGCGGGGCAACTGCTGGCACCCTGCGAACCCGACCACCCCTGGACCATGATCTACTCGGCCTGGCAGGACGCTCCCCCCGGCAGCGTCATTCCCCCGCACCCCAGCGATCCGGCCTCGGCCGACACCGCGCCTGAAGAACTCGACTTCGCCGCCGCCTCGATCGCCGCCGACATCGCGGGGTTTCGTTCGAGGATTTTTCGGTCGCGGTCGGTGGACGGGCTGAGCTTCGGGCCGCCGGAGTGTATTGTGGCCGGGGGGGGTTATGACAGCGACGACATCGACGCGGTGCATGCCGAGGACATGTCGGTGATCACGCTCGGCGACGGACGCCTGCGGATGTACTATGCCGCCTGCGATGCGGCCGGCAACTGGCGGATCGCCAGCGCCGTGACCGACTCCTGACCGCTCCGCGACTCGAACCCCCTGCCCGCCCCCCCGCCTGTATCCGAGACCCCCGCCGTGGACTCGATTGCTCTCATCGACTGGATCATCTGCGGCTGCTACCTGGGTGTGGTCATCGGACTGGGCCTGTACTTCTCGAACAAGCAGAAGGACAACGACGACTTCTTCCTGGGCGGCCGCAACATGCACTGGTTGCCGGTCG
>Ga0310124_10001159_pt1 | contig 18448 bp, 18 predicted proteins | sample CB11b_AW_Bot5_MG_FD_203507 | JGI IMG/M metagenome (GOLD analysis project Ga0310124, IMG submission 203507) | Marine microbial communities from Western Arctic Ocean, Canada - CB11b_AW_Bot5 | ecosystem: Environmental > Aquatic > Marine > Oceanic | place: Canada: Western Arctic Ocean | collected... | reverse complement strand
GGTAAGGGTATAGGGTCAAGGTGGAGTTGACAGAAAGTCCCCTTGGCCCTATACTGGTCACATGGTCAGCGAACCAAATCAGCACTACCTAGGAGTAAGGATATGCCAGACTTTAGTAAGATGACCAAAGAGCAGTTGGTAGCCTATGCCGAAGCCGCAACTAAGGCTGTCAAGCCTTTGACCATCAAGGTTGCTAATGGCATCAACGATAAAGGTGAACCCCAGAAAGGTGGGATATGTGTCAGTGGTTTAATCTCCGATAGATTCCCCGTCACCTTAACCCGTAATGCATGGAAGGCATTACTGACCAAAGAGGTAGCGGAGTGGGTACTACAGTTCATACAGGATAACGATTCTGTTATCACTGACCAGATGGCCCTAGCTAAACAGGTTGACCGGGAAATAGGCGGAGTGCCTAGCTAGGGTAAGCGTAGGGTAGGGCTAGACTTAGCCCTACCCTATACCTTCTATGGGATATATCCCCCTCCCCTCTGTGTTCCCCCTGACACCCTTCCTAGGAATGTTAGGTTGATCCCTATCCTAGGAACTGCTATAGCATTAGGTAAACTAGGAATGTTAGGAACTACCCTAGAGTAAAATGGGAACTACCCTAGAGTAAAATGGGAACACTACCCTGAGGGTAAGACCTACTGGGAACACTGGGAAGAGTATGGGAATATCAACAACTCTACCGTCACCCAGAGGGTAGGGTAAGGTAGACCTAGAGTAGAGTATCCCTAGGGTGAGGGTGGAGTTGACAAAAACTCCGCTGTGGTGTACACTGTTCACAGGTTCGAACCCGATGGGTCGCAAGCAACCGGAACCCCTGAGGACTTCACTCTACACTCTAAGTACACGGGTGACGAGTCCCACGGTAGCCAAGGTTGCCCGGCCCTTCTATTTTGGTCAGTAGGATATATCCCCCTCCCCCTATTGTCCCCCTTATTGATCCCTTATACAGTATATACTATAGGTTAGTATAAGGGACGAGTTGACAGAAATTTGTCCTGCGTGTATAGTGGTGGAGTGGTGAGGGCCACAAAATTTTAACTGAGGGTATAGAAAGTGCTTCGGGTAATTAAACGGTTAATCAATAATCTACGTTATGGAAGAGGCAATTGGGTAGACTCTAGGAACTGTCGAGAGATTAGCTACATGCTACACAGTCCTGAACAAGAAGAGTGGCGGGTATCTATGGGATTCAAACCTACTCAGAGATATTGGTACTACCAAACACAATGCGTCCAGTGCCATCGGTATCCTAGAAATAAAATGGAACCAGCCACTACGGAATGGCGTAACCTTGACCAGCCAGTATGTCAAAAGTGTTATGATACTATGGGAAAGCTTGCGGAATCGGGAATACCTTTCTCATAGTATTGGGCTAGTCTAGGTTCCCTCAGACCTAGACTAGCCGTAGACTTAGCCTACCATTAAGGCGGAGTTGACAGATTCTTCCCTAGGGTGCATAATAGTGGCACGGTCAACGAACCGAATCAGTAACCCCTTAGGAGTACCAAATGCCAGACTTTTCTAAGATGTCCAAAGAACAGCTAATAGCATATGCTGAGGCCGCAACCAAGGCAGTCAAGCCCTTGACCATTAAGGTAGCCAATGGCATCAACGATAAAGGCGAACCGCAGAAAGGCGGCGTTTGTGTCCAAGGTTTAATGTCTGACCGGTTCCCCGTCACCTTGACCCGTAATGCATGGAAAGCGTTACTGACCAAGGATGTGGCGGAGTGGATACTCACCTTTATCAATGACAACGAGGCGGCCATAACCGCTCAAATGACTCTGGCCAAACAGGTTGACCGAGAGATTGGCGGAGTGCCAGACTAAGAAAGTACGGGCTGGGATTGACAATCCCAGCCCTACACTTAAACATCTGTTCTAATTTTGTTCTGATTTTTTTTCGGCCCCCCAGGATATATCCCCCTCCCCCCTGTGTTCCCCCATGTGGGAATCTCTGGGAACGTAGGGGGTAGACCTACCCTCCCCCCCAATTCAATCTGTTAACCTAGGAATCCTTTATAGAGTATCGGAACTATGGGGTACTGTCAGGGAGTGTGGACTACTGGGAACGTGGACTACTGGGAACGATGGGGAGTAGCAGATAGCGGGGAGGACATATGAATTTATCAGCTTGGTTAATATTAGCTATTCTAGTTTTGGCTAAATGGTACATTGTATTTAGACTCTAGCGGAGTTGACAAGATTATGTCCAGTCTATATAATGAATTCATCAAGTAAAGGGGAGTGGACAAAATGGTTTTACTTTATCGGGCACTTTTAACTACTGGTGTAATAGGTGGATTAGTTTACTTCATTGGTTTAGGTGGATACCTACTTGCATTTGGTCAAGGTTGCTAGATTCTAGATTGTGGGAGTTGACAAAAACTCCCACAATCTATATAATTCTAAATGTAGGGAGTGCAAGACATTCCCTAACACTAACAAACGGGAGTTGTTAAAATGTCAGAATCTAAGTTAGTTTTCAATTCAACACGCAATCGGTACGATTTAATGCAAGCTGTTCCGACGAATACGACATGGGATTATGAAACAGACACGCCAACCCCAATTATAAAATGGGTTGTTGAATTTAGTTGGTCAATTCGGGAGTTTGAACAATTTTCCAATAGTATAGAATCTGCTACTGAAAATCAATTCCAGTATCAAACAATCATGGATGACAAATCTAATCCTGATTATTATCGACTGTGTTGCGTATGTGGAAGATATCAAGATATAAACTATGGCATTGGTGGATTCTTGAATGAAAGGCTAGTCTGCCAACCTTGCGCTTATAGTAAAGAATATAAACAATTACAAGCTGAAAGTATCAGCTAGAATCTAGACTGCAAGGGTTGACGGATTTTCCGTCAACCCTTATAATTATAAATGTAGGGAGTGGGAAATACTTCCTAACACTAAAAAACCGGAGTTGCTCAAATGATTATTACCGCCAAAGGTCAGAGTAAATTCGATAAATTGTCAGCCTTGGAAGTCAACGGGAAGTATATCAGACCAGAACAAAAATTCAACCTGTGGGTTTTCAAGACTGTAATCCAATATCCTGATTTGGCCTCTGACTTCCTTGGTCAGTATGTAGAAGTCCATCAAAAGTCTGTTGGAAATATGCTAGAGATTAGGGATTTTTTCCGGTATATGCTCCCACAATACCGACATGAAATTGCTGATATCCCGGAAGAAGATTCATGGGATTAGGATACATAAAGGGCCAGCATTGCTGGCCCTTTACTCTATGCCACATAGCCACACAACGCCCATTAAGGCATACATGATAGCCATAGCTACCCATAGCACCCCTAAGCATAGCCAATACCCTGTACAAGCCCTACAAGCGTATATAGGACATATGCTCACCATATGCCCATACAAGGTATCCTTAAGGTGTACAGGTAGGCATATACCTATACAAGCTATCAAGCCTCTGTACGGCCAACACATAGCCACCACGGACATTTTATGGGGCGGGTCGATATGTGGTTTTTCCTCAAGCATACCCACGCACCTACTAAGTATGCCATGGGTCGATATAAGCATACTTTATCTAGACTCAGATACCTATAACTAATTATATATAAGGTATATATCATAACTAAATTTAATGACCTATTCGTTATCAATAAAGAATTATTTATAATGAATAATCATTATTAAATTAGCATGGGGAGTCACTTAATAATCATTCTTATATAGACCCCCCCGGTTGTGCAAAGGGCCATATGGTTTTTAAGCGATCAATCTTAGTATCTCTACAAACATAAATTTTTAAAAATTCCTGAGCACTGGGAAATATAATTATATTATAATATTGTGTTTTTATGGGAATGTGTGTATAATAAGGGTGTACTGAGCGGTATCTGAATTTCAGGAGGTGCAGTAAAGAATATGGTCAATAACAACGTAGATAAAAACGGGGTAATAGAAGTTAGATTGGAGGGTGTGGACATTCCCCCAGCTGGAGTACTTGCCGATTTATTACAAGAGTGGGTGTCTTGGACTAGAACGTATGGTTCCCTATTGGAAGATGTGGGAGGTCTGGATAACCTACATCAGAGGAGTATAGGTATAGTAAAAAAGTGGGGTAGAGATGGCTAAACGCAAGGCCAATAAGGTCAAGAAGTATCCACCCGGAACGGACATAAGAATCTTCGTACCGGGTTATATAGGATATCTAGACGAATTAGAGTACAAGTTTTTGCACAAAGAATTACTCAAACGAAGTGGACTCAGGAAGCGATGGTTCTTCAAGGAAGAAGCCCAGCGGTTACCGGAGTTACACATTCGGCACGTTGCCATGTATGGGTGCCTTCATACGGAGACATGCTCTTGTCCAAATACCCTGAAGGATATGAAAAATGGGGGTACCTATGACGCCACATAAAAAGGTAGCGGAACTAATGGCGGCTTCGGTCATGGGGCAAGATTACAGAGAGAGTAGTACCTTTATATTAATTAGATTATTTAGGAGGATTGTAAAATGCCTACATGGTTAGTAATTATGATATGTTGGTGCATAATGAGTTGTATTATTACTTATGCAACTAGAAAATCTTTGGCTAAGTATTATATAAGAGCCTTAAATATTAGGGATGAAGAGAGTGATTCAGAACCCTATCAGAGGGGTTTTAAAGATGGTGCTGGAGGTATAAAATTGTACTACGCCATCATAGGAAAGATGCCCAATTCTCAATGGATATTACACAATTGCATGAAAAAATTGGACACTAGGGATAAAATTTTGGCTACCTTAACTCAGGAGGAACTAGATGCCTTTCAAAGCCCCCCCTTACATGACGCCTCTTTCTCTTGAAGATCTAAACGCTATTAATGAACTAGCTGCTTTAACGTGGTCTTGGACTATCAAGTATTGGACAGAGAAGGGATTGTCCCATGGATCTTTTATCGTTTATGCATGTGATCCAAATACAAATAGTTGGGTCACATTAAATGGAAGTTCTTTAGTTGAAACAATAAATAAGTTTAAAAACGTAATTGAAGGAGTATAATATAAATAAATAGTTCATTAAATAAATTTCCAGATCTGGAGATCTACAAAATAATTTTTTTAGGGGTGATTCATGTCTATAAATATTGAAGCACTCTTCCAACACTTGATGGAAGATCCTGATATTATCCCCCCTGATGGGGAAAATAAAGAGGACATTGCTATGGCAATGGCAACTCAACGGGAGAAACAATCCAATAATAATATCAAGGCATTGAATATGGCCGTAGATTACAGCTCTGTTGAAAAGCTCCTAGCCTTTACCAAGGCTGAAGAGGGGCTGGAAACGCCCCCTATAACCAATGCTCAAATGGGTACGTATGCAACACATCTAGATCGTCTTCAGAAACAGAATGAAAGAATAACTAGTGGGATGGACTTAGAGGAACCCCAACTAAAGCAGCGTGAAGCAGCCCAACAATTCATAGAGGATGTCCTTTCTAATGTATCCGCAGAAGATTTAAAGAGATTTGAGTTAGATCAATTGTCATCCCTTTGGAAAGAGCAAGAAGAGCAGCTAACCCCTAAAGGGACAGCTGCTGACCCTTCTAGGGAGCAGTTGCTAGAAACTATACAGAGATTGCAGGGAGGAACGCCTCCCAAGCCAGCATCTAGAACTCCTAGAACTCCTGCTGGGACTCCTAAACCTACTGGAACTCCTAAACGTACTAGAACTCCTAAACCTACTGGGACTCCTACACCTACTGGGACTCCTAAGACTATAGCAGAAACCTTGGAGGGTTGGCCCACGCAGACACCTTCAGCAACTCCACCAGCGTCAAGTGCGACTCCTCCAGAACCAGTGGAAACTGCCTCGAAGACATCGTGGGGATCGGCCCAAGAAGCTTCGGCCAACTTTGATGTAGAGGACTTTATTTTAGATAAAAATCATCTAGTTGAGGCTTTGAGGGGCGACTCTGAGGATACACATACGGCGGCAAAGGAGTTTAGTGAGAAATGGGCAAACCATAAGGACTTCATACAGAATACTTTCGCTGTTGATCTAGATGATGTGAATGCTAATATTGCTGAGATTGATGAGGTACAAGAAACTCCTGGTTGGCAGGGAGATGCTTCGCATGTAAATGCCCACAATGCTGCCGTTGCAGATCTCAAAGAGAATTTACCTTTTGAGGATAGGGAGGCTGATGCCTTCATGAGAAGGGAGGTTGCCGATAAATTGGCAGCAGCTACCCCAGCAGCTACCCCAGCAGCTGCACCTACACCAGCTACACCAAGCGCACTTTGGAGGGCACACAATATACCCCAGCCTGTAAAAAATATAATATCCAGATTAGAACGTGGTGAATCAACTGAAATGGGGGAATTTGGGGAGCCAAAGGGTTTTACATCGGAAGATCAAGAAAAAAAGAAAGCGGCTTACGATAAGGCTTTGGCGGGCGCACCCGATGACTGGCTTCAGGATCATAAGGCTAAAGTTACTGCGGGGGCAAAGTTACCTTCCAGCCCACCCTCACCCACTGCTGCTGCACCTCCTGATGACCCGACTGGCGATACAGCGGAACCTACAGCGGAAAATCTAGAAGGGGAGCAGGAAGTAGCCCCAACTCAGGAGGAACTGGATGCCTTTACTGAGGATGAGTCTGGGGAGGATGCTCAGGGGCACCCTAAAGGAAGCATCTTCCATAGTGGGAGTGATGCTTATCCTGCTTCTAAGGAGAGCACCGCTTATGACACGTTACACGCAAACCATGACCCCCAAGATTTACGAGATGCCCTCGCTTGGGCAAAAGACGGTAATTATCAAATAGATGGTGAGGATTTTACTGAAGACAAGCTACGTAATCCTACGAGCGGTAATTTGAATGCCACTAATGTAGGAGATATGGTGGGAGCGTATCGGAAGACTCTAGATGAATCTGCCCCAGGTACTGGAGGCACTCCCCGACAGGTGGTGGAGCCGACACCAATGGAGACGTATGGAGAAACACTGGATAACCTACTAGAGAGGGTTAAGACAGGGCACAATAAAGTGGCAACGAATAAAACCAATCCGAGTCAATTCAACGCTATGAATGAGCTTCGGGCAAGTTGGGATAAGCTAGGCTTGGAGGAAAAGGTGGGACAGGGAGATATTTCCGAGAGGGACTATTATGAGAAGATGGGTAAGTTTCTGGGAGATAATGCCGCCCAGTTTAATGAACAGTTTGCGGATTCAAGAGTCCACATAACTCCAACCAAGCTAAAACCCCCCACAGCCGCAGAACAAGACCTAGCAGCAGCCCGGAGAGAACTTGCCGCTAGGGAAGCTGGGGAAGTTAAGGAAACAGGACAACCTGAGGAACAGCAGTGGGTGGCTCCAACTGGCCCAACATCTAGGGCAGCGGCAGAAAGTCAGGCAAGGCGAGAAGCTTCCGAGAAAAGTGAAGCAGCCCGTTTAGCAGCCAGATCCCCGAATGTTCAAGCATTGACTGAGGCAGCCCGTCAACGGGAAGCTGAAGCTGGCAGGGCTGGGGAGCAGGAAACTGAACCAGAGAGCGGAGAATCTCCTCCTCCTATTGAGGAGAAAGAACCTGAAGTAGAAGCAGCCGCTGAGGGTCAAGAAGGAACGGCGGTTGACCCTATTGATAACCCGGCTACAGAGAAAAATCTGCAATCGTTTTTGGATATGACGGTAGGGCTGAAAGGTGGACTCAGAGAACCTCTACGTAATAGCGTTGAAGCGGGTATAAAAAGACAGCTAACAGAGACACCTGAGGCTTTGCGGGAGACGGGTGACGGGAATTTCGGGGAGATTAGAGAAATGGCAGAATCTAATAATTTTATGCCAGAACTTGAACCTGATACGTCTGGGGCACACCCAGGGCCATATGAACACGTACCAATGACACATAAGGGAGAACCCCTTTCTACAGAAGCGCAGAAGGCTTTAAAAACATATCTTGATATCACAATGAGTCAAAATGCTCATACCCAAAATCAATATTTGCCCCACGCTAAACAGCTGTTTGAGGATGGAATTGTGGCCCGTCAACAGTTATCAAGTATGGGTATAGATGATTTATCAGACATCCAAAGTAACCGAACTGGGAAGACTCCTGGTGTGATAACGCAATGGGATACAGGTCACTACCGGCGGAAATGGAACAGAGGTATGCAATTGAAGGATCCTGAGTTTTCTGAACAGGCTCTGACAAGGCGACCCGATGATCTTGAACGCTTTTCTGGGGAGAAGGAGGGGGCGAAAGGGCACTTTTTTGATCGTTTAAAGGGTCGATTTAGGGCAACTGCTCCTATGCATAAACCTACAGAGGAGCCGCCTCCTATTGAGGAGGTGCAACCTGCTGACACAGAACCTGAAGTAGAAGCAGCCCGTAAACAGGAAGCTGAAGCAGGGGAAAGAAAAGACATGGAAGGTGTACATCGTAAGGTAGTAGGGACACCGAAAGAGGGAGATACCCATGCCTTTGATGGGCAAGGTTATCGTATAGACCCTATAACTGGGGAAGAACTGGCACATCCTGACGTTCATACAATCAGAAGCGGATTCGGCCCATTAGATCAAGAACTGTGGGAAGAGAGGCAAACACCTAGCAGCGACAGGTCGCACAATAGGCCATTAGATGGTTCTCCTAGAGCAGGGATGCCTTTTGATACCCCTATTACAGAGAAGGAAGCTAAACTACTTGCACTGAGTATCCCAACGAAAGATGATATGTCCCCAGAAGATCGACAGGCGATATTGGATCAACACCATAAAACTTATAACCCAAATGCTGATCTACCACGTGTTGACGGAATGCACAGTGGAGTACGAAGAGCTGATGATGACACAATTGAAGAACCAGCCGCTGGGGATAAAGAATCTCCTCCTCCTATTGCGGAGGTGCAACCTACTGAAGCCACACCTGACGATACGGTAGACCCTGAAGGTCATCCAATAGATGCGGTCACAAGAGAGTTTCTGACATCCCGTGGCGGAGTGAATCAGCTGGGTAAGCTTTCTAGGGCGCATGATGAGGATTCAGATGCACTATATGAAAAACTAGCCGATGCTGAAGACCAAGAAGGGGAGTTGTTCGAAAACCAGCAGGATTACGCTCGCCATCATATTACTATGAAGAATCGGTTTATGGAGCTTAATAAGTACCTAAAGGATAATCCTGAAGCTACATCTGTACCCAATGATAAGTGGGACAGTGTTTTTGGGGAAAATGGTCATTTTGCTTTAAACCAGGATGATGATGGGAAACTTTCTTTGGGCCAACATCCCAGACATGCGGAAATGTCAGCTAATCTACATTCTGGTGCCGATGAGTCACTACAACGTAAAGAGGATGCCACAGAACAACCAGACGCCGAGACTGAAGAACCAGAAGCTACGGTAGTACAACCTGAGGTACAACCTGAAGATAAACCAATTACAATAACACCTGAAGAAGAGGGAGATACTGGGGGGCGATCTCCCTATTACCAGTCACCTTATACCCAAAGAGATCCTGCCGCTACTGAAGGACAAACTGAGGTACAACCTGAAGGACAAACTGATGAGGATGTACTAACAAAGAAAAAAGAAGAATTACGTGCCCATGGTTCTACAGAGGAATGGCTAAATTCCCCTGATACCACAGCGAAAGATATTCACTCTGAGCATAAAAAGATGATAAACGGTAGGAATACCAAGGCAATAAAGGCAAAAGAAAGTGGAATCCCTACTATAGACGAAGTATTTAATGCGATGGTAAAAGAATCGGGGAAGACGGGTGATGATGAAGTGAAGTATAGAGAGATGCTAAAGGAGAAGCATCAATTTAATAATGTAAGTGATGTGATTAAAGACTTTAAGACAATGAAAGCCAAGAACGCTGCGAATAAGCATGAACAGGCTAGAGGTGTTGCTTCGGCTGATGTCTTAGGTATGGGTGAATTAAAGGAAGACGTTAAGAAAAGAACTGCCACGGATAGGCTTAGGGACGTAATGAAGAAAGCATATGACAATAAGGTATATGTAGAGAACGGAGGTTCCCCCCTCCTAAATTCAAATGAACTCAGTAAGTTAAAAACTTTGCTAGAGAATGCCATTGATGTGGGTGATTTACCAAGAAGTGAAGTAGATGACATTCATCAGGAACTTCTAGATAAGGGGGATAAGTTTTATGATGATGATCATAAAGCAGAGGTAGATGCAGACAACGATAAAGCAGATGTAGACCATTACGACTTCCTAGACTATGCTACAGGTATGACAGACGCACACTTAGCACGAAGGGGTCATGACATTGAGCATTCTAAGGCCCATGAAATGCATCACCATGATAGAAACGAGGATGGAACGCTGGGGGAGAGAACCGGTTCTTCCCACCATCAGATACAGGACGATGGTTCTGTACGCCTTATTGATGGAAAAGGAAGACCTGAATCTCTAGATGAAGCTAAAGAAGGTATTGGAGAGGTAAAGCATCCCCCAAAACTTTTGGGGTTAAGTGAAGATGGGAAAGCAGAGCAACAAGACCATTTCGACCTTATGAAAGATAGTCAAAAGAGACTCTTATCTGATGAGGAAATGGATAGATTCAAAGAGTTGGAAGGTAATAATCCTGACTTGGCTAGTCCCAAATATAAGGGTCAACTGCTGGGGGCAGATCGTGATACGGTGAGTGGTAAGGATGGGGGTAAAGCAATGGATGCAATGGGGATAGCTGCGGAAGATCAGGATGAAGCTGCTGCCAATTCGTGTAGACCTGGGCCAGATGATATAGCCCCTGACGCTACTAAGGGTTGGAATCCCGATACTCATAGATGGAATGATAAAGATCGGTTAGAGGAAATTCGGTCAGGATTTGGCCTGGGTGAGGGAAGTTTTCACCCTAACGGAATTCATGCGGGTACAGAGAATGCCCATTTAGACCATGATGAAAATGGTGTGCCCCAAGCTGCATTAGTAACTGCAACTGGGGTGCATAAGGTTGATTTATCTAACGGTGGATCTAAGGGCATGACAACAGGAGCGGATGGGCATGTTGGTATATCTCATGTAATGGGGGAGCATTTAAAAGATCATTCAGGTGGAAAAGTGGGTGCCAAGACCATGGGTAATATAGGTTTTGGGCATTCTCCAAAACATTCTCCCCACCTACAGGGTTTTAAGCCATTAGGTGTTGGCCCAAGAGTTCGTACCCCTAGAGAAGGAGAAGAAAAACCCGGTGGTTATTGGGGTGAACAAAAGGCCAGGATAGCCAATGACCCGTTAGTTAGGGGAGTTAAAGCTGGGGTAGGATATATCAGTAGATTGGGTAAAAGGGCTAAACAAATTCAAGGAAGTAAACCTAGTGCAACTGCATTGGGTAGACAAACGGATACTAGAGATACCTCTGGTTCTGCTTTGCGTAATTTCTTAAATTTTGCAGGAAAAGGAGTGAAAGAGGCTGCTCTTACGGTTGGTGACGGTGGGGGAGTGCTTGGAATGGCTGCGGGGGGAGCAGTTAGAAGTACCGATGCGTATAGAGATAAAAAGACTAGGGAGGCTAAGGAGAGACTTAGGAAAAAGGATATTGCAGCACAAAAAATAACTGATAGCATTAATAGAGTAACCGAAGAAGATGAGAAAAAAGGATAATATAAGTATAATATAGTATATCTATTTGTGGGGGGAGTCCATGTCAGCATACGATGACTTACAAATGCTTTTTAAGGCGGGTAATGATCCTAAGGTAATTAAAGACCCTTGGGCCTTAGGTACATGGTTAGCTAGAACTAAGGGAAAACATACTCCTGCGGAATATGCCCGTGCTTTGGAAGATAAACGAGATGCTAAAGAATGGAACCCTGTTTCTTCTGAGTGGAGGGCTAAGGATGACAAAAAGAAAGCTAAGAAGACGGAAGATAAAGAAGCGGCAGCTCCTAAGAAAGAAAGGGCAGCACCAGGAACTAAGAAATATGGTTCTCCAGGCAGACAATCCAGAATGAAATTGTCTTTAGATGAATCTATGGAAATATTAAATCTTCTAAAAGCTAAAATGGACGAAGAGAAACCTAAGATAAAAGAAGATGACAAAGATGAACATGAAGATAAAGAACCCATTAAAGATCCCTTTGCAGTAGCCACATGGAGGACTGAACGTGAGGGCCATGATTTAAGTACTGATGAAGGTAAAGAGCGTAGGAAAGAAATTGTAGAAGATATTAAAGCAGAGGGTAATGTAGTGGGCGAGCAGGATGAAAAGGATGAAGACGTAAAGAAAGCCATGCCAATACAAAAGATTAGTGCTTCATTGGCAGGGTTAATGGCCGCTGCTGCGGGGTGGGCCATGAGTGATGATATAGTTCGTTCTGGTGGGGGTTCTCCTAGGGGGGATATGACTCCTCAGCAAGTGAGGGATTGGGAACGGACTGTTAGACGCTCTATGCGAAAAAACAATACGGCTTTAGACAAAGCTTCTTGGGATGCGTTACAAAAGACGTATTATGATGATTCTGATTTATACTTTCGTAAAGTGCCTGTACAGAATGCTGTAGTTATTTCTAAAGATCATGCCCCAATTCCCCCACGCCAGGGATTACAATGGGATGAATTAAAAAAGAAGTGGGTATCCGCAGATCATCTAGGCCGTTCTGCTTCTGAATTGCAGGGTAAGAAACGTATCCGTGGTTCAGGTACGGGTGTCCATGAACATGCCCTACGTGTAGGTGGTGCTGGTGGTAAAGGTGTGGGGTCTGGCGTTGCTGGGCGTAGATTTAGGGGCGTAGCAGATGCAGGGGTCATGAAGCCACATGAGTCTAAACATGTTTCTGGGTATAAGAGGGGAGGGGCTGGTGGTCGTGCCGCAAAAGTTCAAGCGTCTAACACTAGGATGGCAGAAAGAGCAAAGGCCCGTCCGCAGACCCATAAAAGGCAAGATGTACGGGGGGGCCATCTAGCTAGAATGGCGGCTCTAATGAAACCAATGGCAGAAACTAAAGGGCCAGCGATTAAGACGTAAGAGGAGGAATATTATGCCAAGTAAAAATGTGGTAGCAACAACTAATGGGGTAGAGGCTTTAACAGAGACATTATTAGCAGTGGCCGTTGCAAAATTAGATGCGGAAGTACCTATAGTACCTGAAGTACCTGTAGATAATATACCTAAACGATACATAGCTAATCTATATTGGGAATTAGAACCCCAGGCCAAGGATGTTTTTTGTGGCTCCTATGTATTTTGGGAAAGTACAAATACTATTAATTGGGAAGCCTTAAACCCCAAATATAGTACCGATTTAGAACTTTTGAGTGAGAGTGATATTTTAGTGACTAAGGAGGGAAGAAGTTATTTAGTGTCTCGTTGGGAAACGCCTAAAGAATGGTTGCTTAATTTACCCTTTGCTGCATTGGGCAATAGATATATTTGTAAAAATGTTGTTGAATTATATGAAACTGAATAATTTCTTTAATAAGGAAACTGTACCCCAAATTCCTAAAGGACGAGAAGTTATTAATGTTAATAATGAATATCGGGAAGCTAAATTACAGACTTCTATTGATGAATTGACTCAAGAGCTTGACCGTTTAATGGTTATAGAGAATGAATATAGGGATTTAAGAAAAACCCACCAGGTTATAGAAAACCACTTTGGGGATTCTAAAACCCTGGTTGACAATTTACAGCAGCAACAATTGCGATTAAACCAAGATATCCTTTTTTATGAAGCTAAAATAAAAGAGATTCCCCTTTTACAAACAGAGCTACGTGGGGCAGAAATTGATAGGGATGACTTTAAGGAACGTTTTTACATAGCCGATAATAAAACCAATAAAAAAGAAAATGAACTTTTAACCGTCAAGACTGAACGGGATGAGTTATCACTGGAAAATAAATCATTATCGGTAATAGCACATAAGGCAGAAATAGATGTTCAAGGTCTGTCAGATGACCTTACTACAGTAAAAAATCATTCTATCGAAATTGATAATAAATTCAAGGAGATAAGTAAAATATACCTAGATGCCAAAAGAACTAACAGTCTCTTGAAAGATGAATCAGCGTATTGGCAGACCTTAGCCAGAACCATACAGGAAGAATTAGAGACCAAAGAAAATTTAAGTACTCAATTACGTAGCTGGATTGGCCAATTAGAAACTGATAAAGGGAAAACGAATGTGAAAGCACAAATGGGGGCAACTAAAGTGGGTGAATTACAAACTGTAATTACTGACATGGGGAAATCTTTAGAAGATGTGCTGGCTGAAAGAGACTATTTGAATGCAATTAATGACCAGTTGAAGTATAAATTAAGTAAAGCAGGATATGCTTCAATAGGGGCCATAGCTAAAAAGGATGGGTTTAAAATGTCTCTTGCTAATTCCGCTATCAATTGGAATAAAAATTATTTGGGGACGGCTAGGCCAACCCTTTTAAAGTTTAAGTCGAGGGAGGAATAATATGACCACTAGACCTTGGAGACAAGAAATTGAACTCCTTCAAAATTTTGCTAAACATGCAACATTTACATTAACTACTTCTGGAGCCACTGCTGAGAATGTTGTTCTAATAACTGGTAACATGGAAGAAGCTAATCGAGTTTCATTGGTTGTAGAATTGGGGGATGCCTACATAGAATTTGATGATGATGCCACAACTAGTTCTATGTATATCCCGCAAGATGAAGGATACTTTGATGACGGGATTTGGATTGGTTCTAAGATAAGTATTATTAGAGCAAGTGGAACTAATGTCCGAATTCGTGGGATTATTTGGGGGAGATAGTATGCCATTAAGAGGTAAAGGCCGTAAAAGTCAAATGTTTATGACGGGTGTCACAACCATTGCCATAGGATATGGTGACATATCTTCTTCTGCAATTGATATAGATCTTACTTCTGTAGCAGGAAGTAATACTCAATTGGCATCCTCCACTGCTGTCAAAAATTATGTGGATTCCCAAGTTTCTGTGACGAATATGACAGACACCACTATTGCTAGTGTGGGGGACAATAATCATTTTCAGTATGATGCGGCTACTAGTAAATGGGTAAACAAAACATTTATTGACTTCGATAAAATTGCCGCCCCCTCAGACCCTGGTACGGAAGAGGGTAGGTTATATCTCAAAGAAATTAATGCCACTAATAATGCATTAGCGGTTAAAGTACAAAAAGCTGGGAATATAGTTGAAGTAGAGCTGACTTCTCCAGGGTGTGTCTGTGAATGTGGTAGTACAGATGGAGCGAAAGACCCACTCTATGATTTTGCTAACGGCAAAATGATAGTTGAACTTTATTGTGGGCATTCATATGAAATGGATATACCCAACTTGAGGAGAATACAGTAATGGCGATTACATATTATGCTGGTAATAGATGGACAGGAACGGCTTCAGATCGTTCAGGTCTTGCTACTGGTAATTTAATAGGGGGATTAGCCTTTCTTGAAACTGATACGGATGATTTTTATCAGTGGGATGGGGATAGTTGGAATATTATTGCAGGAGATACGATTGCCCAAACTCTTGTCAATAAAACTTTGACCAGTCCTGTTCTGACTACTCCCCAAATTAATGATTCTGCTGCTGACCATCAATATATAGTTGCCGTAGGAAATTTAGCTGCTGATAGAACTGTGACGTTACCCGTACTTACAGGCGGTGATACCTTTGTCTTTAATGCCCATGCTCAAGCCCTAACTAATAAAACCATTGTTGCGGGTAGTAACACTATCAGTGGGATAGTTAATGCCAATTTAAGTGGTTCTGCTGCTATAGCTAATGCTAATTTAGCTAATTCTTCTATTACTATGGCTGCTGAAGCAGGTTCAAATGATGCAGTCTCCTTAGGAGAGACATTTACCTTTACAGCGGGTGAGGGTATTAATACTACTATGGGGACTAATGCCGTAACTATTGAAGGAGAGGATGCCACCGCTGTTAATAAAGGTATCGCAAGTTTTAATAGCAATGCTTTTACGATTTCCAGCGGGGCTGTGTCAATTAAAAATGGTGGGGTCACGAATGACCAACTCCTTGGCAGCATTGCTAATGCTAAATTGGTAAATAGCTCAATAACTATTGGTGGGACTGCCACCTCATTGGGTGGAACCATCACATCTTTAACCGCTTTAACGGCCCTAGACTTAACGGCTGGTAATAAAACTATCTTTGATACAGTTGGGGCCAATACTCTTACTATTGGTTCTGGCAACACTACCGTTAATATTGCAGGAAATCTCACTATTAGTGGTACTTCTGCTTTAATAACGAGCAATACAGTTCAGATTGGGGATGCCTTAATCCTATTAAATTCTGATGAATCTGGCACTCCTACCCATGACTCTGGATATGTTGTGGAACGTGGTTCCTCTGCAAATGTAGGGTTTATTTGGGACGAATCCGCAGATGAATGGGCCGCTATTAATACGGATTCTGTAGGTGCTGAAACTGGTAACGTGACTATATCTAGTTATGCGGGATTACAAGTGGGGGCGTTGACAGCTGCTTCACTTTCTGTAGGGGGTGTGGGTGCGGTTACCCTGACTGGTACACAAACCCTAACAAATAAAACTTTAACTGCCCCAACTATTAATGCGGGTACACTTAATCTTATGACTGCATTAACTGTAGCTAATAACATAGATGTAGGGGCTTACGCAATTAGGGCATTAACTTTGGAATCTGATGTAGCTACGGGAACCGCCCCATTAACTATAGCTTCTACTACCATGGTAGCAAATCTTAATTCAGATTTGTTGGATGGGGTACAGGGAGCGTTATATTCACAAATAACTGGGACAGAAACACTGACCAATAAAACTTTAACCGCCCCAAAGATAGTTAATAGCGGTTTTATTGCAGATGCTAACGGCGCAGAACAAATTATATTCGCTACTACTGCTAGTGCTGTAAATGAAATTACAATCACTAATGGGGCCACCGGAGTTCCTTCTACAATAGCCTCTAGTGGAGAAAGTAATATTGGGCTAAGAATTTCAGGTTCTGGTACCGGTGGGGTAATACTTCATGGCGGGGCTACCAAAGGAAGTTATTTAGAGTTTGGAGTAAAACAAACTACTGTACCTGATGACCCTAGTACAGAGTTGGCCCGAATGTATTTAAAACAGGTAGACGCTAATAATAATGCGTTGGCAGTTAAGATTCAAAAAGCGGGGGCTATAGTAGAAGTCGAAATAACGTCACCTAAAGCGGTTTGTGCCGTGTGTGGTAGTAAAGATGGGGCATTAGACCCAACGTATGACTTTAGCCGCTCTATGATGATTGTAGAGCTGTGGTGTGGCCATTCATTTGAAGTACCAATGCAATGGAGCCAAGTAAATGACAATTAAATATTACTCTGGAAATAGATTAACTGGGGTGAGTGGAGATACTAAACCTACTACTCTCCCTACAGGGTCTACATTTCTTGAAACCAACACAGATGATTTATACCTGTGGGATGGGGATTCATGGAATGTAGTTGCCAGTAATACTGGCACTGAAATTTTAAGTAATAAGTCGTTTAGCGATTCGCTAGTCTTTGATGAAATTTCTGTCCCAGGAAATGCTGCTACTGATAAAGTTCGTTTATATGCTAAATCTGGTGGACGGGTATACAGCAAAGATGATTCAGGAAATGAGTTTGATTTAACTGCGGGAGCAGGGTCTACGAGCACTATTTCGGGGGCTTCTGATACTGATATCACATCTGCTGCGTCTGCCCATGTCCTTATTTATGATGGATCTAACTCTTGGGATAATAAGGCAGTTTCTGGCGATGTGACTATTGCTGCTACTGGGGCCACGACATTAGGGTCAGTGGTGATTACTGGGCAATCTGCGGAAGCTACTGTTAATAATTCAAATGATTTGGTATTAATATATGATGGTTCTGCTGGTGCACTGAAAAAAATGACTGTGGCTAACTTAGTGGCGGGTGGAGTTTCTTCGGATAGCCTGAGTTCGTTGACTGACACTACTATAGCTAGTGTAGCTTCTGCCCAAGTATTGATTTATGATGGCACAGATTCCTGGGACAATAAAACAGTTTCTGGTGATGTGACTATAAGTGCCTCTGGTGTGACTGCTATAGGTAGTGGAGTCGTAGTTAATGCTGACGTAAATGCAAGTGCTGCTATTGACTATAGCAAACTAGCCGCATTGACTGATGGCAACATCCTTGTTGGTAATGGCTCCAATGTTGCAGTTTCTGTTAACCCGTCTGGTGATGTTGATATAACTAATGCTGGTGTCTTCTCTATTGCTGCTGGCGTGATTGTTAATGCTGATGTAAATTCATCAGCGGCTATCGCCATATCCAAGACTGCGTTAGTAGCGGGTACAGGAATTACTCTAGCTACTAATACATTGAATGTAGATGTCGCACAGACACAGATTACGTCTGTTGGTGCGTTAAATGCTGGGTCAATTACCTCTGGATTTGGGGCAATTGATACTGGGTCTAGTAATATTACTACTACAGGAACTA
>Ga0310124_10001158_pt1 | contig 18469 bp, 8 predicted proteins | sample CB11b_AW_Bot5_MG_FD_203507 | JGI IMG/M metagenome (GOLD analysis project Ga0310124, IMG submission 203507) | Marine microbial communities from Western Arctic Ocean, Canada - CB11b_AW_Bot5 | ecosystem: Environmental > Aquatic > Marine > Oceanic | place: Canada: Western Arctic Ocean | collected... | reverse complement strand
CTCGCCGTTTCGACTCATCCCACGCTGACTTCCCCAACCGCTGGGAATTTTCCCGCAAGTTGGAGTTCCAGCTACAGACCCGGTATCAAAAATTGATCCGGGACGCCAAGGATGACGAGGGTATGTTCTTCTTGCCCACCTTGGAAAAATCCTGTGACAAACTTCTTGTCATGGCGCGCAAACACTTCGGTCCACGTCTGGTCGCTCTGGAAGATGAAGAAGGCTACAAATTTGATTGTGACATGCCCCACATTCATAAATTACTCGGTCCAGAGATGTCCAAGGCGCTCAAAAACGATCTCCGGAATGATCGATTTCTGGCCACGAAAAATCGTGGCCAGGGCTGGGAACAGGCTGATTTCCAAAACGAAAAAGGCCTCGAGTGGACATTCTGGGAATATGCCAAATCCCAGGCCTGGTATCTCAAGATTAACCTGGAAAAGCAAGGTTACACATTCGATCCGGCCACCGTCGAGTTCGAAGCCCTCGGCGAGAACTGGAGCGGCTGTGCCGCCACCTTTCCCATCGGCATGGGACGAGCCTGGGGTTTGGCCAACCCCGTAACACGACGCTATGACCTGATCAACCCGGATGGAACGCTGATGCTGCTGAAGTCGACGCTGGTCGAGCAGAACATTCCGATCTCCGACAACATCCGCCTGTTTATCTTCAAGACAGCAGATGAACCGCCCACCTCGGGACGCTACATCGCTCAGTTTTGGGAAGGAATTCGCGGCGTCATGGATCGACCACGAGTGGTGGCTGTCGACTTCCCCCCAGGCTCGGTAATCGAGGTCACCAATTACGGTACCTCCACAGGGCGAACGCTGGGAGTCCGTACCAGGGCCTACGGTCAACTCGGAATGCGAGTGGGTTACGGAAGCCATTTCTTTCAACCTGCGACGTGGGCAATGGCCTTGAACTGGAAAATTTCCCTCGAGAAATTTCGCGCTGCCCTGGTTGCCGGCATGGTCAGGGAGTTGCCCAAAGGCCAGCACCCATGACATCCCATTGGCTCAGCAATCCGATCACCGGCGGGACAAAAACCCTGGTGCTTGATCGATAACTTCAAACTGACTTCTGAAAGAACCCTCTTCTCATACACACCCGTGTAAGTCGGGTAACGAACTTCGATGGGCAACACGCTTATGACGACTGCAAAATAAAGTCCGTCTCATCTGCGACCCGCTTGCTGAATGTTAAAAACGGCCGGAGTGCACTTAGATGTCGTCAGGAAACCCACCGCATTATGTTTGATTCCACCTTTCTCCCTAAAGCAAATTTAGAATTTATCATCATCGCTGACACCCATTACATGCTCGAAAGCGAGACGGTCGAGTTTCCATCTCGACGCAAGCAAAGTGCGCGAACCGGACGGGCCCTGCAATTGATTCGCACCCTCGACCCAGATTTCGTGGTCCACATGGGGGATGTAGTGCAAGAGTATCCCGAAACCCAACGGTATCATCAGGCCATCGTTGAGGCTCACCAACAGATTGAACAAGCCGGGTTAAAGCCCTACCACGTCGCCGGCAATCAGGATATTGGTGACAAGCCGGATCCGACCATGTCAACTCGCTGGGTCACTTCGAGTTCGCTGGCTGCTTTTCATGATCTCTACGGCCACTCCTGGTACAGTTGGGATCAAGCGAATCTTCACTTCGTGGTCTTGAACTCCCAGCTCTTGAACACCCCTCTTCCGGAAGCCAGACAACAGCGCCAGTGGCTCGAGGCGGATTTGAGCGCCCATGCCGACCGGCGGATTTTTTTCTTCCTCCACCTGGGCCTGTTTCTCAAAGAAGAACATGAACCGTCTTTGGGCCACTACGACAATATTGCTGAACCGGATCGCAGCTGGTTGATCGGGCTGATTCGGCAGTACCGCATGGAGTTGGTCTTTAGCGCTCACTCGCACTTTTCTTTCTTCAATCGCATCGATCAGACCCGCTACTACAACACGGTCTCCTCGTCGTTCACCCGTCCCGGTTTCAGTGAGCTCTTTGCTGGCTCGGCGCCACCTGAACAGGGGCGGGACGATGTCCAGAAACTGGGTATCTATCTGGTGCGCGTTTTCGACGAAGGCACGAGCGTCCAACTGATCAGAACCCAGGGTCAGACCGAACCCATCGACCCGTCCATTTCGAGCCAATTTCTCATCAGCCGGATCTCCCGGGACCTGGCTCAATCTCCCTTAGGAATCACGTTGCGCCATCCCCTGGCCAACACCGTCGATGTTCCGGTAGCCTGGCCGTCGATCATTCGTCAGAGGGTACGCAATGATTATCCGTTGCTCTCCTGCATCGAACTGGGAATTCAACAGGTGCGCGTACCGGCACCCGACCTGAGGGATCCCTTGCAACGGCAGCGGCTTGCTTATCTGCGGGATGAGGGAGTGCAAATTGTGGGTTCCTGGCTCTGGTCCGATCAGGTCGACCTGGTCGCAGAGGTCAAAGCTCACCGTGATCTGCTAAGTGGAGTCGAGATTCAACTGCTGGGAACGTTGTGCCCGGATGAAACCTGCCGTCAGCAGATTCAACACTATCAGGTTCAGGGGGATCTACCCTTAAGCTTGTCTACCGTGATTCCCAACGAACGCGTTCCGGGCAAACAACACCTGCGCACGCGCTGGAGTTATCGATTGGGCGAGTTAGCCGTGCTTAACCAATTTTTAGCAGAACAAGCAACCCACGTTGACCGCGTCCTGTGTCGGGTGGATACGGACAGCAGCCCCTGGGAAACAATGACGCAGCTGCGCCATCTGCCTAGATTTTCCCACATCGGCACAATCGATTGGACTGTAGAATTCGCCAGCGTGGACCAACAAGCACAGGTTGTCCGTGGCGCCGAAGCCATCTTTGCCGTGGCCGGCCTGCCCGGATCACGCCTGTTTTTCGAGCCGCTGCGTGATCTGGATCGAACGATGGATGTGACCCATGGGTTGTTGGACCGACTCTGCAATCCTCGGCCCGTTTTCAATGTTGTGCGCTGCCTGAACACCATTCTCTTTTCCACAGCCGAAAATTGGCAGCCAATACCAGCCTCGCCAACCGAGGGAGCTCGAACATTGGGGCTAAAGGGCAAGTCAACAACGTTATGGCTGTTTGTCCCTGAGCAGCCGGGTCAACCGTTCAGGATCAAACGACTGCAGGATGCAGGTCGCTGTTCTGAAAAAACAGCGATCACGGGCTACGATTTAGAGCTGGGGACAAGTCAAGTTCTTTATTCAAAAACGGACCGGCCATCGAGAGCAACGCTGCTGGATTTTGACAGCATGCTGTTGTTGAAAGAGAACTGACCCATTCTACCGGCCGCCAAGAAACGAAAGCGGGTGTCCGGCTGTCGGACCGTCAAACAGCCGGTGAACTGCAATGCGTCGTTTCCCCCACTGTTGCTCAGGCAAGAATTTCTTTAACGACCCGGCCATGCACATCAGTAAGGCGAAAATCCCGACCTTGAAAACGAAAAGTCAATCGCTTGTGGTCCAATCCCAGCAGATGCAGGATCGTGGCGTTAAGATCGTGGACATGAACCTTGTCCTTGACAACATGAAAGCCAAAATCATCGGTCTCGCCGAACGTGACTCCCGGTTGGATACCGCCGCCCGCCAGGCAAACGGTAAATGCGTTTGGATGATGATCGCGCCCGTCGCCATGGTCACCTTCGACCATCGGTGTCCGGCCAAATTCACCACCCCAGATAACCAGGGTGTCATCGAGCAATCCGCGATCCTTTAAATCACTGATCAGCGCTGCGCATGCGCGGTCGGTCGCCTGGCAATTCGCTTTTAAATCACCGGCCAGCCTGCTGTGTTGGTCCCACGATTCGTGAAACAATTGGACAAAGCGGACGCCGCGCTCGACTAATCGTCGCGCAAGCAAGCAGTTTTTCGCAAATGAAGGGTTGGCCGGATCGACTCCGTATTGATCCAGGATGTGTTTTGGTTCGTCGGAAAGATCCAAAAGCTTTGGCGCACTGGTCTGCATGCGAAAAGCCATTTCAAACGAATTAATCCGGGTTGCGATTTCCGGATCGCCTGTCGCTCGCAGCCGGATCTGGTTCAGAGCGCCTAACGTGTCCAACGTTTTGCGCTGCAGCCTGATGTCCACACCAGGTGGATTTTCGAGATAGAGAACCGGTTCGCCCGAGGTTCGCAGTTGAACCGCCTGGTGAACCGTCGGCAAAAAGCCACTTCCCCAGTTGGAACTTCCCCCACTGGGGCCTTTCTTGCCAGAGCTGAAGACCACAAAACCGGGTAATTCCTCGGACTCGCTGCCCAATCCGTAGGTCGTCCACGCCCCCAGACTAGGCCGTCCGAACTGTTCGGCGCCGGTATTCATCAAAATTTGTCCCGGCGCGTGATTGATGGATTCAGTGACCATTGATTTGACGATCGCGATGTCATCGGCCACTTTAGCCAGGTGGGGCAGAACCTCGGATATTTCTGCGCCGGATTGACCGTGGCGCGCAAAACGAAATTTGGGTCCCAGTAGACGCGAATTGGGCTTAATGAAGGCAGCCCGATAGTCCTGAATCAGCTCTGCGGGCGGCAGTGAACCGTCGAACTTGGCCAACTGCGCCTTGTAATCAAAAAGTTCCAGGTGACTTGGTGCACCCGCCATGAACAGGTAAATCACATGTTTGGCTCGAGGTGTGAAATGTCCGGGACGGGCGGCGAGTGGATGGGTGTTGAGGCCCAACGGCGGCGCAGCCGAAACGCGATCGCGTAACAGATCCTCCAGCGCAATCGCACCCAGGCCAACGCCGCATTGCTCAAAGAACCAGCGCCGTGTTACGAGCCGGGAATCGCCAGGAAGGTGGTGGGTTTCTTCGCGGTTCATGAAAAACTTTTCATTGACAGTAATGGCTTGAATGACGTGCGAATTTTATTGTCTGGTAATTGTTTCGTTCAGGTTCAACAAGACCCGTGACACGGCAGTCCAAGCTGCCAGTTGGGCCGCCGTTGTCCCGTCGGGAAGCTCGGGCAGGATGCTCGGGTCAGCGACAGCCAAATCCCACGGCCTGGCTCCAGCCTGGCTAAAAATCCGGGTCTGTTCGATGAGCATGTTGGTCAACAGGGTGGTCTCTTCTATCGTTGGTTTTCGCGCCAGGCAACGCCGGAAAGCATGGACAACACGAGCCGCTGCGGTCCGACCACCATGCTGCAGTGTTTGCAGTGCCAGGGCTTGTGCACATTCCATAAAGAGCCGTTCGTTAAGCGTCGTGAGGGCTTGCAGTGGCGTATTGGAACGGTCACGGCGAATGCAGGAAAACTCTCCGGTGGGGGCGTCAAATACTTGCAGCATTGGATAGGGAACCGAGCGATATCGAAACGTATAAATCGCACGGCGGTAACGATCTTCGCCAACCGCCTCGTGCCAGGGCAGCCGGGTATGGCTGATCGGTGGTGCAAACAAATAGCCGGGGGCAGGCGGATAAACGCTTGGACCATACAACTTCGAGCTCAACAATCCACTGACGGTCAGCGCCACGTCGCGCACGGTCTCGGCTGCGACGCGAAATCGAGCACCCCGAGCTAACAGCCGATTGTAAGGATCTTGGGCATACAGCTGTGGCGAAACGTGCGAAGATTGCCGATACGTAGCCGAGGTCACAATCAACCGGTGAAGTGGCTTGAGACTCCAATCCTTGTTCATCAATTCAACTGCCAGCCAGTCCAGCAACTCGGGATGCGACGGTGCCTCGCTTTGCAATCCGAGATCTTCGCCAGTGCGAACCAGTCCGTATCCAAAATAGGCTTGCCAGACTCGGTTAACCAGCGAGCGGGCCGTGGTGGGTGACTTGCGATCCACCAGCCACCGGGCAAAACTCAATCGAGTGAGTGGCGCTTCACGAGGCATTCTGTGAAGAAAAGCCGGAACCAATGGATTCACTGGGTGGAGTGGCTTGAGAAAATCGCCCCGCTCCAAAAAATGGGTCATCCGCCGCTCACGACGCTGATCGAGCACCAGCTGCGTCGTCGTCCCCTCGGGATAGTCTTTCCAAAGCTGGTCAATCTGGTCATTGGTTTGTTGCCATGGCTCCACCGTGGTGCGCCAGTAATCAAAGACTGTTTTGATCTGCGCCGGCGTGCGTTGTGCCGGAGCAATTGCCAGGATCTCGCGAACCGGCAGGGGAAGCGGGTCCGCCCTGGCATTGGGGTCACTGGTTACCGACAGCCGAAACCGTCCCAGATTTTGATTCTGCGGATTCTTGTGGCCATGGTGCTGGCCGAGGGTAATCGTCAAGAGCATCCCGCCCGGGTGTGAAATCGGCTGCTCGGTTACAAAAACGATTTTCCGCGGCTGATTGCGACGAATCGGCCCCACATCCATCCCCCAAGCCGTACTATTCTTGCCGTCGATGCCAAATTCGGGTGGACCGGTCAGACGAGCTTCATCTGAACCGCTGCCTCCAAAGATCGGATGCAACTGGGTGGGAGGAAGCACAATATCAGCGGTCGCCTTGACAATCTTGACTTCCTTTTTGTTATCAGGATCGTCTGCCGGAGCTGCCTCGACCTTAAATTCAGACAACGCCGCCGTGCCGCGATAAGAACGACCGGGGCCACCCATCGGTAAATCCCCATCGTTGAGTAATTCCAAGCGAAAGGCACGGATGTTTTCCTGATGGGTCTCAATGCGAAATGCTGCGTCGAGGCCGGTCGGTGAGTATCCGCACGCCAACAGCGAACCGTCCGACTGCACGTGATATTTTTGCGGGCCGGCGGATAACTGGTCGCGCTGGGGAATGACCACGGACCAATCGGTCGAATCATCACCAACACTTTCTTCCCACTGGGCCAGGCGTTGTTGCCAGTTGGGATTACGGCGCTGAAGTTCAGCTTCCAACGCGCCAATCTGGCGGATGATTTCTCTCCCTTTTGCTTGCTCATCTGGCGCATGGACGGCCATGGTCGCCTCATGGGCATTGTTGAGAAAGGCAAACAGTCCGTAATATTCCTGTTGTGATAGTGGGTCGTATTTGTGGTCGTGGCACTGGGCACATTGGATTGTCAGACCGAGGATACTCTTGCCAACCGTGTCCATGCGGTCGACCATGGCCTCGAATCGAAATTCTTCCGGATCGATCCCCCCCTCTTCATTGATCATTGAGTTGCGCAAGAAACCGGTGGCTACGTGCTGATCCTGGGTTGCACCGGGCAGCATATCGCCCGCGATCTGTTCAATGATGAATTGGTCGTAAGACAGATCGCGATTGAAGGCATGGATCACCCAGTCACGATAAGCCCACACAAGTCGGGGCAGGTCCTTCTCATAACCGTTGGAATCAGCGTAGCGTGCCGCGTCCAGCCAATGTCGCCCCCACCGCTCACCATAATGGGGTGAATTTAACAACCGATCAACTTGTTTTTCATAGGCAGGATCACTCTGGTCAGCCACAAAGTGGCCCACCTCTTCAACGGTCGGCGGAAGACCAATCAGATCAAGACTAAGACGACGCAAGAGAGTCACAGCACTGGCCGGGGGCGAAGGTTTTAGGCCTGCCTGCTCCAGTCGTGCCAAGACGAATGCGTCAATCGGATTGCCCGTCGGCCAAGCTTGTGGAAACGACGGCAACCGCTGGCGCTGGGGTGGAACGAACGCCCAATGAAGTGATGATTCACCGCTGGGTGCCGGGAACTGATCACCCGCCTCAGCCAACGATTCCCCTAGCAAACCACAGACAATCACCAATACCCAAGGGACGCGCCTGATGAAGTCATATCGATTCGCCCAGCAATTCATGTGGCCGGCACCTACAATTTACCGTCAAGAACATTACAGACACGCATATTAGTTCCCATTCTAAGTTTACCAGAGACACGGTGCAACAAATGGCTTGCACGACGGTACCACGGGTCAACTTAGGCTGGCTTGTCCAACGTACGACGCATTTTGTTGTGCAAGGAACAGGCAATGGATCACTGCAGCCCATGGCGACTCCGTCATTTTCGCCTTCTCCCATCACAGCGGGCGTATTACACTGGGGGGAGTCAACATGTTCTATAGATCACAGCTGGGACCTAATCATGCAGTCAGCTGATCGCCCCTCTGCTGCCCATCCCGTCTTTTCCCGCCGGCTAGCCCTACAAGGTGGAGCGATCGGCCTGCTGGGATTGGGAATTAACCACTTGGAAGCACTACAAAGCGCTTCGCAGGCAGCTGGCCGGCCGGCACCCAAAGAAATGTCGGTCATCTACATCTTTCTTTCCGGCGGGCTGTCTCAACACGACTCGTTTGACATGAAGCCCGCAGCACCGGTCGAAGTTCGGGGAGAATTCAAACCCATTTCGACACGAACACCGGGTCTGAAGATTTGTGAACATTTACCGCTCCTGGCAGCCCGGAGTCATTTGTGGGCGCTCGTGCGGTCGCTGACCCACCCCTTTAACGAGCACAACCAAGGGCACATGGTGATGCTCAGTGGCCGATCTCAGCTGCCGCCCAATTTTCAGAATAACGGATTCGCGTTGCCGAGCGATTGGCCGTCAATCGTGGCCACCGCCGGCAGCCACTTACCGGCGACGAACAATCTGCCCCCGATTGCCATTCTTCCGGAAGCTCTTCGCCACTCACCGGGAAAGGCTGTAGCGGGACAACTTGCCGGCCAGATGGGTCCATTTCGTGATCCCTGGATAATTGAAGCGGCGCCTTACCGAGTGAAAAAATCTGGCGCATTTCCGAACTACGCCTTCAATCATCACACCGAACAAACGGTCAAGGATGATTCGATCTTTCAGGCACCGAGCCTCAGCCTGCCCGAAGGCTTGGATCGATCGCAGTTCCATGGCCGATTGAATTTGCTCGATTCAATCCAGCAGCAACGGCGGCAGCTGGACCAACTTGCTGAATCGACTGACTTTGATCGTTATCGTCAGCAGGCAATTTCACTTTTGGCCGATCCACAGATCCAGCAGTCCCTGGATGTCACACGGGTCGATGACAAGAGCCAGAATCGTTACGGACGCAACAGCTTCGGCTGGTCGCTGCTGATGGCTCGCCGCCTGGTGGAAGCGGGCGTGCGGCTAATCCAAGTCAACCTTGGCAACCAGGGAAGTTGGGACACGCACGGGTCCAACTTCATCAAGCTCCGCGATTTTCTTCTGCCACCAACCGACCGGGCCCTGTCGGCGCTCTTGGATGATCTGCATGAGAGCGGACGGCTGGAAAACACCCTCATCGTCATGGCTGGTGAATTCGGACGAACATCACGGATTTTCCAATGCTGCCCCACGGTTTACGATCGTCCCGGCCGGGATCACTGGGGCGCAGCACAGACGGTGTTTTTTGCCGGAGGCGGTGTCCGCGGCGGCAACGTGATCGGCTCAACCGATCGGCTTGGCGAATATCCGGATTCCCATCCGCAACATCCCGAAAATATGGCGGCCACCATTTACCAGGCGGTCGGCATACCGAAGACGGCCCATTGGAAGGACGAGTTCGGACGGCCCCATCAGATTTATTTTGGCGATCCGATTTCTGGTCTGATGGAAGCTTGAGGTGGCAAACCGTCGAGCTGGTCACCAGGTTTTTTCATCAAGACAATCAATTGACGACGCACCGTTTAACAAACCGCCCACAGCGGCTCATGGATGCTGGCCCTTGGGCAGTGCTTTGACCTTGCCGGCCAAAAGCGATTCACGAAATTCTTCCAGTGAAAGTTGTTTTTCTGGAATCGTCATGACAAGTGTGGCCGGATGGTAGAAATGTCCTCCGTATCCGACGCTCATTTCAATGCGGCCATAGTGCCGCGTCCAGATGCCCAAGCCACTTTCCCGGGACGTTCCATAGCTGGTAATCTCGTTGACCGAATCGTCTGGAAAATTCACTTCGACCAGGCGGGGCCGATCCATGACTCCATGGATGCCCTCGTAGAATTGGGCGACGTAACTACCATAGGTAGGCGCTTCGTCGGCCGTTTTGAAAATGAACAACCGGATATTGCCCGGCATGGGTAAATTTTGTTCAACCAATTCTGCTTTGAGCAAAATGGGCGTGCCATCCGGATTGATCAGATCGAAACGACGTGAGATCGGCTTGGCCAATCCCCACGCGCAACCCATGTTGATGGGATACGTCGCACAACACCCGGTCCAGTTTTCTCCCATAGCCTCAATTTCGACCGTGGCCGGATCAAATGTATAACCTTGATGTTCCAATTGGTTTTTGAGGAAAATGGTCCAGGTCTTCGACCATTCCCAGCACTTCCATTCCAGGCCTTGTTCCCAGCCTTTTCCCCGATTCTCGGTAGCCTTTCGCCGGTCTTCGTCAAGAGATTTGTCGAGGGCCAGAGACAATTCCGCACCGATCAGTTTACGAATGTGAGGCATGTCCCGATCGAACTTATAGCCTTCATCATCTTCCAGAGCCACCAATCGTTTCCCAAAGTGTTGGCGGGCCAATTCAAGCAACTCTACACAAGATTGCTCTCGTGTTGGCAGAAAAAACATCCCCTCGTCCTGCTTGGCTTGGCGAATCACTCCGTAATACTTTTGCTGCAATTTGAATTCCAAGCCGCGCGCAAGCTCCCAGCGATCAGGAAACTGCTGGGCGTGTTCCCCGTTGCGCCTGGGATCATCTTCGGGAAAATCTACCCAATAGAGCGGGTGTACCATCAGATAGATTTTGCGGAGTATCTTGAGTGACGTACCCGTTTGGACACCCTCGTCTTCTGCACCCACAACCTGGCCAGAAATAACCAACACACAAAGCAGACCAAGGACAATGAATGTGGGATATCGTTCTCGCATGATTCAATCCAATCTGTGTTGTAGGGTTCTTCGACAGTTCCCCGGGCCATAGTTGAAATCACGTGGCCTGGAAATTTGTTCTCAAGCCACGGCTCATGGTTCGACCCGTTCGATACTGGCATAGTAGGCACCGCAGGTGTTCCCCTTTTCATCTACCAGCCAGGTCTTCAATCTTGTTTTTCCGGGCTTCAAGCGAACTGCAAATTTGACCTGATGTGCAGCGGGTGCAATTTGGCTGCTTTGATCCACCGCACCGATTTTGATCCGTGCCTGAGTGGCCAAGATGGCCTTGCCACCTTCGGCGGCTGTAGAAATGGGTAAATCAACTTCTTCTGGCCAGCGCCGCAAAGTGATTTCGTAGAGACCCGCCTGGGCAACATGCAAGGCCCAAAAACCGTTTCCATAGAAACCAGTCTGCACATTTTTTTGCCACCAGCGCGAAGAACTGTGCCATTCGAAACAAGTCAGGCGCGTGGGATTCTGCTGATCACTTCCGACAATGGCCTCCGAGTACTCATCAAATCGCTGGGCAATATCGGTCCACCACGCTTCGTACTGGCCGCGTAATCTCTTGACCACCGCAGTATGATCTCCGGCAACATCTTGCTTCTGACCCGGATCCACCGACATGTCGTAGAGTTCGTTTCCGTTGAGCAACCGCCAGCGGTCGGTCATGACACTACAGAATCGCCATTTTTCGGGACGTGGTAATTCCTGGTGATGGGCAAACAGAGTACGTTCAGGCCAGTTCTCATTGGGATCTTCTATCAGTGGTGCCAAGCTGGTTCCGTCGAATTCGACACCCGGTGGACGTTTTAAACCACACCAGTCGATGAGCGTGGGCAACAAATCCAGGTGAGCCGTGAGCTGCTGGATCTCGCGCGGACTTTGCAAATCGCCACCTGGCCAACGAATGAAACAGGGGACGCGATGGCCCCCTTCGTAAGGGGAACCCTTGCGGCCGCGCATGCCGGCATTGAAACCACTGACAAACTGCCCTGCATTACCACGATACCCTTTAAAAGTAACGCCACCCGAGGTTCCGTTGTCAGTCATGAAGATCAAAATGGTATTGTCTGCCAAATCCAAGTCTTTCAACACTTGAACCAGCCGACCAACATTCTCATCGAGATTGGTAATCATGCCATAGAACTTGGCTCGGTCGGAATTCTCGGGAAATTGGTCCTCGTACAGACTGCTATACGATTCGGAGACTCGAAAAGGAGAGTGGGGTGCATTGGTCGAAATATAAGCAAAGAAAGGGCGATCGCGATTGGATGAGATGAACTCAGTCGCCGCACGAAAGAAGACATCTGTACAATAACCTGTGAATTTTTGCGGGCGACCATTGTGGAAATAGGTATCGTCAAAATAATCATTGCCCCAATAGTCCGGTATCTGGCCGATGCCGCCGCCGCCATGGGCCAGGACTTCTTGAAACCCGCGATCCTGAGGGCGAAAGGGATAACTGTCACCTAAATGCCATTTGCCGAACATGGCCGTTTTGTACCCGCGGTCAGCAAAAATTTGGGGCATCATGATCTCGTCAGGTCGCGGCATGTGGCGCCCCATCACCGTGTGCCAAACGCCAACGCGCGTCGAGTAACGCCCAGTCATCAACGCTGACCGTGTGGGGGAGCAAGTGGGATCGGTGTGAAAGTTTGTCAATCGCACGCTCTGGGCGTGTAATTGATCCAGATTAGGCGTTTGGATGATTTCGTTTCCATGACAGTGCAAATCCCCGTACCCTTGATCATCGGTGATGATCAAGATGACGTTTGGTTGCTGACGTTCAACACCGGCGTGTACCCCTTGAATGGCACCAGCCAACGAGAGGAACACCAGGAACCGGAAGCAGCCAAGCCTAACTGGAACTGAACACAATTTTCCCAAACCACGGGCCTGCTGGTGAACTGCCAATAACTTGAGAGGAGCTTGCTTGTTGTAAGATCGAAAAAAAAGCGAACGACAACTCCACCGCTCGTACACCCGTCTCCAGCAAGCGAGTGTCCCGGTCAAACTACCACGACCAGCGCTGCGCAACCCCAGATCATAATCCATACCATCTTCTCCCTTATCCACACAGCGGGTGCCACTCTGCTTATTGAACACGTACTGAAGCCTTCGACAATTCCCAAAACGTGGTTTGACACCAGCGAATTTAGTCAGTCTTTTGATCACGTTAAATTCCATGACCTTGTAAACCGATTATTCTGGTAGCGTCTTGCGAATCATGGCAGGCGACACGATTGACCCCGTTATGAATGTAAAATCCCCTGGTCACACAATGGACGAATAAACGAAGCTGATGGAAAGATTCCTGAGGTTTCACTTATCGCCCAGTAACTCAAGTTTGATACTAGACGAGTCGTCCGTCAACCGGCTGTGAATGGGACATCTGTCTTGAGCCAGATCGGCAAATATCACACAGGAACCATTCAACTATTCGACGGGCTTTCATCACTCGAAATGATGCACTAAAAACCTTGTCTGTTATCTGTTGATCAAAGAACCCATCCTGACGAGTCTAGGGTTGCAAAACAAGTGAAGACCGTCGTTCAACGTGTACGTTGTCTCCTGCGACTCTCAGGCAATCCGTGCTATTGTTACCTCCACCGGTTGCCCGACGGTGTGATCCTGTTGACCTATTACGCGACATCATGGCGTAGACGGAGTTGTCAACACCACAACACCAGCATGAGCGGTACTCTCGGTTGGTCTTTTTCCCAACGTCACTTGGGGGACCAGATGACCGCCGAGGTCAATCCTATCGGGTAACCGGGCGCGCCGAGGGCGCTCGGGCCCCAGCTGGGGTGGTAGTGGTAGGCGAAGACGGTCAGGATCTGTCCGTCTGCGAGCTCCAGTGATTCAGGGGTGTGCATGAACTGATTCATTGCCCAACGGAAGAGAATGAATCGATGGTCCCAATCCCAGGTTCTACCGTTGTCGCGGCTGAGAACCGCTTCGATCCCGTGGTACATCTCTCCGTCCAACTCGCCCATTCGGACCGCATAGGTCATTAGGATATCCCCGTTCTGGAGGGTAAGGAGTTTCGTGTGGACTTTGCCATACTTGAAGTGGACCTGCTGGTCGGTCCAACTGTGACCGTTATCCATTGACCGGGCCGTTGTGATCCTTCTCCAGTGATCGCAGTGGGAGGGAAGCCCCGGAGCTTGATTGGTGCGAAAAGAACCGACCAAGGCCCCGTCCTTCGCCCTGGTTACCGAGCCTTCCGATGTGTTCCACTCCACGGGAATTTGGAGTGGCGCATCCCACGTCCGACCTGAGTCGTGGCTCCGCCACAGCCAGGAGAAACCGGTCCAGCCCGTGGGGCCGTGGGGTGGCGCTTCAGAAGCGGAAATAATCGTCAGTTCATCTCCCTCCGCGAGAATAGACCCGTGATGCGCTGTCTGTTGGCCGTTAGGAAGACGCAAGGGATTGGGCAGGGGGTCGGTCCAAGTTTCACCCCCGTCGTCGCTGTACATCATCACACCTCCGAATGCCATCAGTCTCTGACCGCCCAGGGAGACCGGTCGTGCCCTTTGCTGTGTCAGATCAGGTATCTCGCGTGGTTGGCTCCAGCCGTTGGCTTCGTCATCGGAATAGAGGAAAAAAGCAGCTCTGTTTTCCCCGTCGCCCTTGTGGATCCAGCCGTTGGACAGGAGCACAATGCGGCCATCGTCCAGCCGAGCCAGTTTCGAAAATTTCATCGAGTGAATGAGGAAGGTGTAGCTGAGCCCTTCCTGGTACCGCGGCCCGTTTGGATCTTCCTGTCGGATCGCGATCGGCATGCGGGGACTGATTACTCTCTGGGGGGAATAGGACGAACTGACTTCCCGGGACACCAACTGATTCAGACGCTCTAGGGGAATGGTATCCTTGGGCGTGGGAACTTCTCGCTGCAAGGGAATGGCCTGTTCTGCGCCCGTCTCTGGTTCGGTGAGCACTACTTCCAGGTGATATCGGGGCACCTGAGGCAAAGGCTTCACGGTAAAAGACTGACTGACGGTTTGGCCGGCAACAATCTTCAGCGTCCTCGACTCTTCGGCCATGACAGGCTTGCCGAACAAATCCAATACTTTCATCACACACTGAATTGATCTCGTCGGTCCCCGCCGATTACGAATGCGTAGTATGATGTCCAGTGGCTTGGCATCCTGCGGGTAATCGAATGCGTCGACTCTTCCACCCCAGTCCTCTCCAGGCCCCGGGGTGAAACGGAGCACTCCGACGGGCTGATACTTTCGGAATCCAGTGATGACGAGCTGGTAAGTTCCATCCGGCAGCCGCTTCTCTCCACCCAGAATAGTTTCCGGGATCGTAAAGTTGGCACGGAATTCATTCGGGTGTCCCGTCGGGAGCAGACGCACGTGTGCCATCCTCTCTTCCCGCCCTCTGTGATCGCCGTAGCGGGAACGCCAAATCATGACTGAGAGTTCTTTCAGACCGTCGGGATGCGTGGCCGTGACCGTCAGTGAATAGGGATCCCCCGGGCGGACGGGATCGAATATCGATTCCTGCTCGACAGACAGAATATGGGGAGGTCCCGCCAGATCCGGCAACGACGGATCGGGAGCAAACAGTACGCCGGAGATACCCAACTCATTAATGTCTCCCAAGTACAATGAGTTGGCAGTCAACCGGACGTACCGGGCATTCACTGGTTCGTAGTCTAGTAGTTGAAACGTGCGGAAGTTGTCCAGGTCGACGTTCCGTGTGGCCACCAGCGTGTTGAAGTCGGCGTCCTGGGAGAACTCTAACCGTGCCTGCCGGATCATGTTGTAGAGATCCCCATTTTGCAGGCTCGGGGCTTGATTGATGCCGATGGCGACGGTGACGACCTGCCGACCCAGGTCCAGGTCCAAGCTGTCGGCGCCCCCCATCAGATTGGCGGAATTGTAAGCGTTGGTAAACTTCGCTGTTTCAACCGACGAAGCAAACTTAGTCCAATCGTGTCTGAAGTCCGAGCCGACAAAGGCCCAGTGGGTACCGCGCGTCGTGTGGTCAACGGCCTGCAACGAAGAGGGTGTGATTTCCAAGCCTTCCACTCGTAGTTCCCGAATATCAACGATGTCCTCACGCCCCCCACCGCCGTTGATCTCTGAGACATCGACGTAAATGAAGCGGGTGTCAACCGGGCTGTCCAACTTCAAGGTCGTTGCGTGTGTACCGGCGCCCAACGGAGTCAACGGGCCGAAGGCTTGGGATCCACCGTCATAGTAGACGGTAGCGCTCACCACTCTCTGGAAATTTTCCACCATTTCGATTTGTGTGATACCGTGGGCGATTCCGCCAAAATAGTACCCAGTGCCTCGGTAGGGGATGAGGGACAAGGGATCCACGTAGAGAAGTGACGAAAGCGTCGAATTGGTAACTCCGCTGTCATGGATGCGGCGTCCTATGTCGAGGTGACTTCCCCAATGCCAGATAATTCTCCCACCTTCCTGCATGACGCCGATGACCTGGACACCATCTTCCACCGCCAAGTTGACTGCCTGGACCGACTTGCCATTGAGGAGCAGGGCCACCCCATAAATTCCCACGAACAATAAAGTGCTTATGCGTGTCATTTTGAAGCCTCCTTCTAACTCTTGAGTGGCCGAGATTCACTTTTCGATTTTCTTCAGTATTGAGTGAATCCCGCACTTTGGAAACTCAAAATTAACTGTAGAAACGCCTTCAAATTACATGGTAGGGACGGGCGGATCAACGGGATGTACCGGTGTCCGGCAGCGGGCCGTCGCCCCACCAGCTGTCTACGTTCTGTAATCGAGTGCTCGCTTGGGAAGGAGTAGCAAATTTAGTCAGTCTTTTGATCACGTTGAATTCCATGACCTTGTAAACCAATTATTCCGGTAGCGTCTTTCGAATCATGGCAGGCGACACGATTGACGCCCTTATGAATGTGAAATTCCCTGGTCACGCAATGGACAAATAAATGAAGCTGATGGAAAGATTCCTAAGGTTTCACTTATCGCCCAGTAACTCAAGTTTGATGCTGGACGAGTCGTCCGTCAACCGGCTGTGAATGGGACATCTGTCTTGAGCCAGATCGGCAAATATCGCACAGGGACAATTCAACTGTTCGGCGGGCTTTCATCACGCGAAATGATGCACTAAAATCCTTGTCTGTTATCTGTTGATCAAAGAACCCATCCTGACGAGTCAAGGGTTGCAAAACGAGTGAAGACCGTCGTCCAACGTGTACGTCATCTCCTGCGACTCCCTGGTAATCTGTGCTGTTGTTACCTCCACCGTTAGTGATGACCATTTCCAGAAAGGGGCCGGGCGGACATCGCGCAGCCAACTTCCGTGGTAAGGCACCAATTCTGCAACGGAAGAATCTGACATGGACTAGCCCGGAGCCAGTATTCATGAATTTCCGTACCAACACTTTGTTCAGCGTGTTCATTGGAGTTATCTGCACCTTGGGTTGCACCTCTTCAGATCAAGGTGGCGATGCCAGCAACTCTGGACAACTCAAGCGTATTATTATCCTGAGCAACAACGATGATCCGTGGTGGACCGCAATGGACCGCGGTATGCATGATGCGGCCGACAAGTTCGACTTCGAGGCTGCTGGATACCGTGTGGTTTTGGATCAGGGCGACGGAACCGATGTCGATCAAATTGAAAAACTCAACCAATATGCCAACCAGATTGACGTAGCAGCCGTGGGAGTTTCTCCGATCAACCCCGACAGTTCGGGCACCATCGAAGCCATGCGAAAACTGCAACAACAGGGGATTGTCCTGGTTACGGTCGACTCGGATGTAGATCGTCAGCGGTTTCGCGATGCACGCTTCGCTTATATGGGTACGAACAATTTTGTCGCTGGTCAGGAACTTGGAAAGGCGGCACGGGTGATCACACCCGCTGGGTCCGCTTATGCCACGTTTGTTGGCATTAAGACCGTCGACAACGCTGTCAAGAGGATTACAGGATTCGCCGATGGAGCGGGCGAGAAATTTTCGGAGCGAGATAGCTTGGGCGATGGGATGGACCCCGATCGAGCACAGCAAAATGTTGTCAATGCGTTGTCCAATCATCCAGATCTGGGGATGCTGGTGGGTATTTGGGCGCACAATGCCGATGCAATTGTCACGATTGTCAAACAACAAGACGGCCATAATCGCGTCAAAGTTCTTACCATGGATGCATCTGAGAAAGCCTTGCGGCACATGCAAGATGGCATGGTCGATGCCATGGTGGTCCAGAACCCTTACCAGATGGGATATGAGGGTGTACGACTGATGCGCGCGCTGCTGGAAGAAGATTATCAGACCGTCAAGCAATACTATCCATCGTTCGATCCGACCACTGGCAAGTTTGACGAGCCGGACGGCGATATCTTGAATACCGAGCTGCGGATTGTTGCCCCCGATCCATCCTCTCCACTCACTCCGGCAATGTTTGACAGATCGATGCAGTTCTTTTATCTGAAAGACTTTAAGGTGTGGCTCACTGAACGTAAATTGAGGTCATCATGACCCGATTGCGGGCAGGTCGGGAACAGGAGTCACGCCTTATGGATCGACGTAGGAATGAATCGCTGGCTGCAAGGTACCGCAATGAAATCGGCTTGGCCGCGGCCACGCTGATTGTCTTGTTGTTGGTGATTTCTGTTGATTTGGCACGCTCTGGTGAGTCGCCTTACCTTGCCAAGCCGTGGGCCAACGCGACAGAAATCATTCGACACACATCACTTTGGGGTATCTT
>Ga0310124_10001155_pt1 | contig 18479 bp, 14 predicted proteins | sample CB11b_AW_Bot5_MG_FD_203507 | JGI IMG/M metagenome (GOLD analysis project Ga0310124, IMG submission 203507) | Marine microbial communities from Western Arctic Ocean, Canada - CB11b_AW_Bot5 | ecosystem: Environmental > Aquatic > Marine > Oceanic | place: Canada: Western Arctic Ocean | collected... | reverse complement strand
GAACCTTGCTGAGCGACCTGGTGCAGATGAGCAAGGTCAGGATCAATCTCCTGGCCCTGGTTACGGTATTCGCAGGCTTCGCACTCGGTGTCTGCACCTCAGAGCAGGGATCGCTTTCGCAGCTGCTGTCGCCGAAATATGGCTGGCTGCTGTTTCATGTCCTGGTCGGCTCCTTTGTTCTCGCTTCCGCCGCCAGCATGTTGAACCAGTACATTGAGAGGGACGCGGATGCCCTCATGGAACGTACCTCGTCCCGGCCTCTCCCCGCCGGGCGTTTTTCTCCGGCGCTGGCGAGATCGTTGGGTGTCGTCCTCACCCTGGCCGGGCTGGTTTATCTCGTCGTCCTGGTCAATCCGCTTTGCGCTGCCGTGAGCGCCGTGACGACCGGGGTTTACGTGTTCTTCTACACGCCGTTGAAGCGGGTTACCTCTTTCTCTCTTCTGGTGGGCGCCTTCGCTGGAGCGCTGCCGCCGGTCATCGGTCTTACCGCTGTCACCGGTGAGCTGGTCTCCGCTGGCTGGGCGATCTTCACGATCCAGTTCATCTGGCAGATCCCGCATTTCCTCGCGATCGCATGGATGTACCGGGAAGACTACGAGCGCGCCGGCTTTCCGATGTTGACGGTCGTCGACAAGAAAGGTAGCGCGACAGCCCTGCAGGTGGTCGGCTGGACGCTCGCGTTGGTTCCCGCCAGCCTGATGCCCGCGGTGGTCTTTGATGTCGAGACGTATCGCGTCATCGATCCGAAGACCTTCGCCGGGAGTTTCTATTGCTGGACGGCCCTGGGATCGAGTCTCGTCTTCCTGGCCTTTGCCGTCTGCTTCGGCGTTACCCGGGCCCGCAAGACAGCCCGGTGGGTGGTCCTCGCTTCTGTAGTCTATCTTCCTGTTCTGTTCATCGTCCTGGTCCTGGGTGCCCAGAAGGGGTGAGATATGGTAGGCGAGTCGGTTGTGTCAAAGGGAGCGCCGGGCTCGACGGATGATTCTGGAAACGCCAGGTTCGCCATCAACCTCTTTATCGTGGCGGAGATCATGTTCTTCGGCGCGCTGGTGGGGATGTATATCGTCCTTCGCCTTGGCGCCAAGACCTGGAAGCCGGAGGGTTTTTCAGGACTGGCCATGGGACTCCCTCTCAGCAATATGGCGGTTCTCGTACTCAGTGGTTTTTTCATTCTCCTCGCATCGAGAGCCATTCGCAGAGAGGATCCGATCGGTCTTGTTTCCTGGCTCTGCCTGACGCTTTTTTCCGGAGCGGTATTTGCCGGGATACAGTTCCTCGAGTTTTCCCGGTTGATCGCAGAGGAGCTGCCGGTACAGAACATCTTCGGCACTGTTTTTTATTCCATGGCCGGTCTGCACGGCCTGCATGTGGTCGGCGGAGTGTTCCTGCTGAGCTACGTCATTATCCAGGCGATCCGTGGAAAATATCATCAGTACAGGAGAATCGGGGTCGATCTCGCTCTCTATTACTGGCTGATGGTTGTGCTGGTATGGGTGTTTTTCTTCGGTATCCTCTACATTCTTTAAGAGAGCCTCTAAGCGACGGAGCAGCGAATGCGCGCGGATACCATGGAGAAGCCTGGAAAGGGAACAGAGGGCGTCCTCGGCTGGCTCAGCTGGTCGCTGCTGGCTGTTGGCATCCTTGCGGTGGTCGTTTATGCGGCCGTCTGGGAGCAGCCCCGGGCATTGACTCGTCATGGAGAGGTACCCGCCTTCGAGCTGGATGACCAGGAGGGCGCGAAGGTCAGCCGCGAATCTCTCAGGGGGAAGGTCTGGGTCGGGACCTTCATGTTCACCAGCTGCCGCAATGCCTGTCCCGGGATGGCTGCCGAGCTGCTGAAAATCCAGAAAACCATACGCAATGAAGACGGTCTTGCCGGAAAGCTGCGCCTCGTTTCTTTTTCCCTCGACCCCGAAAGAGATACCCCGCTACAGCTGGCTCAATATTCCAGCCAGCAGGGCATCGACTCCGGGTGCTGGAGTTTTCTGCGCGGCGGACGCGGGGAAATGATCCGGCTCTGCGAGCAGGGTTTCAGGATGATCGCGGGTGGTAGCCAGGAAGCAGGCGTCGAGCCTGGCGTTCCGCATAGCGATCGGTTTGCCCTGGTGGACAAGAAGGGGGTCATCCGGGGCTATTACCGCCCGAGCTCGGTCCCTGGTGATCTCGAGAAACTTCTCGATGCGGCCCGGATTCTCATCGAAGAAAACCAGCAGGAGTGAAGTGATGGAAGTAAGCGACCTGCCATTCGTCAATGCCAGCCTGAACGCTCTCAGCGGAACCCTTCTTCTTGCAGGGTATGTCTGCATACGCCGGGGGCAGAAAACAGCTCACGCCCGGTTGATGATCGCGGCCTTTTTCGTTTCGAGCATCTTCCTCGGCTGTTACCTGACCTATCATTATCTGGCCGGACACAAGCCCTACGAGGGAGAGGGGCTTTTTCGAACGATCTATTTCCTCATCCTCATCAGCCACATCATTCTCGCTGTGTTGGTTGTGCCCATGGTTCTGAGGACGATCTACCTGGCCTGGAAGCAGCGCTGGGAGGCGCACGGTTGGTGGGGGAGGCTGACCTTTCCCATCTGGATGTATGTCTCGGTTACGGGCGTTATCGTCTACAACATGTTGTACTGAAGCTCATGCAAAGCCCCCGGGTCGTTTTTTTCTATACACTCGTTCTCATTCTTCTCGCGGTCTTCCTGTTGATCCTCGCGGGTCGGGTCGGACCCGATGGTTGCGCCGTCTGCGAGGGGGGAATCTTCGGCTTCCGGCGTCTCCTGCTGGTCCTGGCGGGCCTGGGCAGCCTGGCCTGGTTCCTTGGCGTGGCGGACCGCGTGGTGGGACTTCCTGTGTCAGGCGAGGGACGCATCCTTGGCGCCCTGGTGGTTTTTCCAGTCGTACTGGCTGATTTTTCGGCCCCGATTCCCGGTCTCGAATGCCTTTCCCTGCTGGCTGTGAGCGCAGCGCTGCTGCTGGATCGCAGGGGACAGGTCGGTCTCTCAGCGGTCGTCTTCGCCCTCGCGGCCTCCTGGCAGCTGCAGTTGATTGTGTTTCCCCTGTGGATCTGGACTTCGCGCTTCTCGCTCCGCAGACGGCAGGGCAAAAGCTTCAACCTGGCTGCGGGTTTCGTTCTGCTCGCCGGCGCCTTCTACCTCGGGCAGAGCGAGCTTGTGCGTGTTCCACACGGCCCTGGCGGCTGGACCCTGCGTCAGCAGGTCGTTGCCCTGTTGGGAGAGGCTCGTGCGGAAGCCAGCTGGGTCGTTTTTGTCGGCCTTGCAGTCCTCCTGGCCGGGGTGGCTCTTTGCGCGGCGAGAAGACTGTCCTCCGGTCCATCTGAGGGTCTGCAGGCCAGGGAGGTCGCAGGTCTCTGCTTCGCGGCGCTGCTGGCGGATCCCTCTGACGGGCTCAGCTCGGCGACCCTCCTTCTGCCCCTCTGTATGATCAGCTACGAGTCGGGACGTCAGAGCTGCTCTGGGGGACTGCGAAGGTTCGCGCTGGCCGCCTGCGGTCTGGCCGTGGCGCTCACCTGGTTTTCCTGGCCATGGCTTTCCATGCTCCCTGAGCTCGAGCGCTATTCGCTGTTGCTGGCGGCCGGGCTGCTCCTGATGCTCGCCCCGCTGCAACCCCGGTCGCATCCGGAGGCGGGGGATGATCTCGCCTGCTCCGCCTGAACGCTTGTCCGGCCGGGCCTATGATCTCGGCGCATGAAAAAACGGGAACCCGCTCAGCGGGCTCCCGTTGAAATTTCAAGATCTGGCAAGCGTGCTAATTGATCCGCTTGTAGGTGCCGCCATTGCCTCGGGCAATGTTCCTGAGGAACGTTTCCTGCATGCCGCGGCCGCTCATCATGACCCCGATCGTATTGATCGTGACACGCTGGTAGTTCTGCTGAGCCACCCGCTGAAGGGTCTGGTTCAGGTAGCCGGACTCACCGCCGGTTCCGCCGCAGGGGCCGGTTCCGCCGCCGTCACCGACGTAGCAGACGACCTTGCGCTGGGCCGAGGAGAAGTTGGCGAATTGCAGCGCGGCGAGAATGCCCTGCTGGCAACAGCTTCCGCTGCCGCCACCGACGGCGGCGATCCAGCTGAGCGCGGCCGATTTCATGCCGGCATTGGCTTCGATCGGACGGCCGGTCGAGGGATACCTGATCACCCCGGAATCAAAGAAGACGACGCCGAACTCGGTGCGGTCTGAGAACTCCTGGATGTTCCGGGCGATTTCCTGCTTGGCGCGGGCCAGCTCGCCCCGGTCCTGCATACTGCCGGAGCGGTCTACGGTGTAGAAGAAGCCATCGCCTTCGAGTTGCTGGCCGTAGAAGATGACCACCTCAGGAGCGTCTTCCTCCTCGGTGACGTTCTCGCCGACTGCGTCGACGGGCAGATCGAGATTGTCCTTGGTGCCGACACTGCCGACATCCTGGGCGCTGAGAACTGCGCTGAAGGTCAGCGCGCCACAGCAGAAGAGGGCGCAGAGAAGAAATCTTAGAGACATTTTCATTAGAGAGAACCTCCGTTGATACGACAATTTCCCGCATTCCAGCCGCCCCAGGGCGGTCTCAAAAAAACGCAAGCAGCCGTAAAGCAAAGAGTTAACTTACGTCAGAATGAGAGTTAATACTACCTACTGGCAAAGACGACAGCAAGCGGCAAAACCGTGCAGGAATTTCGGTCTTTTTCCGAATAAATGCCGTTCTTTTACGCAAACAACTCAGTGTCTGGGATTTCGGTTGGCCATTTCGGCCTGGCATCGCCTGTTTTTTATGGTTTGCAGCGGTCTTTGAAGCAGCCAAGGGGGCCTCCTGGCTGTGGCGTGGGCCCGCAATCGGGCCAGGGGGAGGCGGGAGGCTTCTGCCCCGTCATGACGAAGTTCATCAGCCGGATGCCATCCGTGCGGTCGATGATCCCGTTGCCGTCGACATCCGCGCTTTCCATACACTCCATCCGTCCTTTTTCCCCAACCAGCGCGAAGATCGATCTGGCATCGCTTACGTCGATGTTCCCGTCCCCATTGACATCGCCGCGAATGAACAGGCGGCGTGATTTCAGCCTTGGCAGGAATCCGAGATCCGTTCTTGTGCCGTCTTCGTCCGGAGGGCTGGCGGGGTCGCCCGCATCCGCTGCGGGGGAGTCGGTGAAAAGCTCCAGCAGGCCAGGAGTGTATTTCCGGTAGAGACCCTGGTTGTCGGGATCGAGGGTCTCGGCATCCGGGCGCAGGATCGGAACGCAGAGGCCGCCGCGGTCTCCGCATCTTTCCCATTCGGAATAGGGAGGGCGAAAGAGGGGCAGAGCGCGAAGGTTGGTTCCCCCTGCGAAGGCCTCGTTCTCAACCAGCGACCACGCGAGATCTCCGGCGAGGTCGAGAGGCCGGTTTCCCCACAGGATGGTGTTGCGGACAGCCAGGGAGGAGCCGGGCTCGGAGGACAGGGCCCCCTTGCCGAGGCGGTTGTCGACGATGGTTGCATGGTCAAGCTCCGCCTGCGCCCCGCCAAGCAGGCTGAAGGCTCCGCCTATATTGCCGGCGACCAGGTCCCGCGTTGAGAGGAGCCGGCAGGCTCCCTCGACAAGGATGGCTCCGCCGGACCGGGCGGTATTTCCGTAGATCCGGTTTTTTGAGAGGCTCGTCATCCAGGGGCGGTTGGGAGCCTCCGGGGCTGCCGAGATGATCCGGATCGCCCCTCCCGAGAAGGCCCGGTTCGCCACCATGCGGTTGCCGTAGATGAGAGCGCCGGCGGAGTCAATGTGGACGGCGCCGCCCTGCGGGGCGCGGTTGTCGGTGAAGGAATTTTCGCTGAGCAGGGCAAGGGAGCCGGATGAGATGTGGATGGCCCCGCCGGCCTGGGCTCGGTTGGAGGTGAACCGGTTGCCGATGAATTTCGCTTTTGAATCCTGGAGCCAGGCCGCGCCTCCCGTGTCGGCCTCGTTGCCGGTGAAGATGTTGCCCTCGATGGTCGGGGAGCTCTTGATGCAGATGAGGGCGCCTCCGGCCCGGCTCCCATCCAGTACTGTTCCCCGGCCGTTCCTGATCGTGAAACCTCGCACGACGGCGGCGGCGGTCTCTCCTCCGGTGAACACCAGCAGGGAGGCCTCTCGCGCCGCAGGTCTCGTTCCTGGCCCGGAGAGGATGGTCTTTTCGGGACCCTCCCGGGATTCGAGAACGAGGTCTTTGCCTGGAAATTTCAGCGGTTCGCCAAGGTCGTAGATACCCGGGGCGACCGAGATCACCGTTCCGACGGCCGCTTCCGCGATGGCTTTTGCCAGGCTGGCCACGTCCTCAGGGACCCTGGTGATGCCCTCTCGCCTGGTGCTCTTCTTCACGGGGATTGCCGGACTGCTGTACTCTCCCAGCTCGAAGACGGGGAAGCGCCCGGCGAGGTTCCCGATTCCCAGCCGCCTGAGCTGGTGCGGAGGGAAGGCCCGGAATCGCAGTCGTACGCTCAGCCTGAGCTCCTCGCCCGCGAATTGTTCGGGAATCTTGAATTCGTAGTTTGCCGACCTGGTTTGCAGTGGGGGGATCGTATGCTCCTCGAGGGCGTGGGCCTGCCACATGAAGAATACCGTTTCGCCTTTCGCGTCGACAAAGCGGTCGGTGAAGAGGGCAAGCTGGGGATCCTGCTGCTTGACGTCTCCATGCCCGCCTCGGAGATCTCCTTGCTTGTCCAGGGTGCCCGATTCGAAAAGGATCTTTCCCGACCTGTTGGCGGCGATGATCTCAAGCCACATCTCACGCTCTGTCGATGGTCCCGTGGGCAGGTTGTGCCCGGCTCCGACGTTCTTGACGTCAACCTTGAACTTGAAGCTTCCGCCCGCGACCGCGACCCGGGGCGCGACGACGCTCAGCCTGGCTGCGGTTCGCAGGAACTCCTCAACCTCCCTGCGCTGGAAGCCCCGCCGGGGGAAGGGGGTTACGGCTACGTCGACTCCAATGAAGTCATGTCGATGGAGGCGGTTGCGAAGCGGTCCATCCGGGGTCGCGCGCCCCGTATAGGTCTGCATGTGACAGTTGAGGCAGCCGGTGTCGCGGGCGGGGTAGGGGCTGGCAAGGAATTCCTCGTGGGGCTTCTCGATCTTGACTCCCTTGCGATTTACCACATTGTGACAGCTGCCGCAGAAGTCAGGGTTCTTCAGGCTGTCGTTGGTCACGGATGCATGGGCCGAGGTCTGCTGGGGATTGGGAAGCCCGCCGACGAGTGGAGCTCCCGGCCTGATGCTGAAGCGAGCATTGGAGGGAGGTCCATCTTCGAGGTGGACGCTTCGATGGCAGACCTCGCAGGAGACCGCCGCCAGGGCTGTTTTTGAGAGTCCTTCGGGGGAGCTTGTTGAGGCCGTAACCTCTCCGGTTCCGGTGCCCACCGGGGCATGACAGCCGATGCAGAAATCGCCGATGGCGCCCCCGGTTTCCTTCTGCGCGAGGCGGTGCATCGCGTGAAAGACGGGGTCGGTGATGGCGTAGGCGTGCATGGAGCCTCTCCATTCCTCGTAGTGCCGCGGGTGGCACGTTTTGCAGGCCTCCGCCGGCTGGAAGTCTCCCTTTTTCCATTTTGTCCGGGTCGCGGCGGCGGGTTTTTCCGCTGCCGCATCTTCTGCCGACAAGGGCGTGAGGCCGAGAGGCGCCGACAGGCAGAGGGCCAGGTAGAGGAGAGCGATTCGATACATGAGCCTACCTTCCTCGCCTTTGAACAGGCCGGGGGGCGTGATTCAGAACCGTCCGGAAGCCTGTTTTCGCGTTGGCGAAACCATCTCCGATGGGCAGCTCCAGGAACCAGGAATAACGGAAGGTGGTCGGAATCACCTCGAAGTCGGCGCCGGTGATGAAGTACGAAGATGGAAGGCCCCGGATGGATCGATCGCGTCCCCAATGCGGCCCGCGGGGATGGCTGACCACATCGGCTGAGTAGTTGTCGGCGTAGTAGTCGGGGTTGTACCAGTCGTTGACCCACTCGAAGACGCCCCCGATCATCTCCTGGATTCCGAATGGACTGTCGCCCAGGGGACTGAAGGTTCCTACGGGGAAGAGCTTGTTGCCCCAGAGGTGGTTCAGATTAGCATGCCTGGGGGTGGGGAGCTCGTTGCCCCAGGGGTAGCGCCTGGAGTCGCTCCCCCTGGCGGCGTATTCCCATTGGGCCTCGGTGGGCAGGGCCTTGCCGTGGAAGAGAGCGTAGGCCTGGGCTCCGGACCAGGTGACATCTACAGCCGGGAGCCGCTCGAGCCCATTCTTTACCAGGAACCGTTCGTCTCTCCAGGAGATGGCTCTCGCCAGCCTGGGTTCGGTGAAGTTGAGACCCGCGAGATCTTCGTAGGAAAAACGAAGGAAGGGGACGAGCCCGCCGCCGCGCTGGCTGCCCATCACGGCTGCCGGGGTGACTGTGAGGAGACCTTCGTTCCAGGCGGCCTGGAGAAAGTTGACGTATTGGAGGTTCGTTACCCGCTGGCGATCCATCCAGTACGCCGGCAGGCGGACCTTGTGGGCGGGCTTGTCCGCCATGTTCTGGCTCGTACGGATGAAATCGGGTCGATCGAGGTTCGTGAGATTGTCTCCCATCTCAAACTCTCCCGCGGGGATCAGGACCATTCCCCCGGTGGAGGGGGAGCTGAGTGAGATCTTCCTCGTGGTGCTGATGGGCGCGACGGCGGAACCTTCGAGCTGGACGGTGACAGTGATCAAGCAGCTCTTTCCGGAGGCCGGGGCTTCCCAGAAGACCAGGTTCGAGTCGTTGGAGAGCAGCTTTCCTTGCGAGGCGGCCCAGGAATAGGCCGCCCTGCGAGGCAGGGCCAGTTCGGCCTCCAATTGGACCTCGCCGCGGTGAAAAGCCCTGGCCGGTCTCACGATGATTTCCGCCCTGGGCGCGGGCAGCGCGGAGGATTCCAGCGGCTGCCGACAGCCGCTGAGGCAGAGACTCATGGCACAGAGGACGCGGATAACAGTCGCGTATGGAACTGTTTTTCCCCTCCTGCCGGTGGCCGTGAAGGCTGGTATCAAATTTTTCTCCGGGATACTTTTATTCAGGACTAAAGATAATCAGGCAATGGAGAGCTTTTCAATGTATCGGACGACAAAGATTTAACCTTGCCAGAAGTGCAGGAACGATATACTAACGATCTTAACAGAACCATCTTATGGACGATGGGCGGATCTTTTTTCCTGCGAAATTCCTCGCCGGAAAGTATGTTTTTCGGCCTGGTAAGGCGCTTTTGAGCGGCGGGTCTTCAGGCCAGGTTATCTTTTCATGCAGCTTGTCTATTACCCGGACCCCATTCTACTGAAGACCGCGAAACCTCTCGATCGGATCGATGCCGAGGTCAGGGAGAGAGCCGGGGAGATGTTTGAGCTCATGTATAGCGAGAGCGGGGTGGGACTTGCGGCTCCCCAGGTCGGCTGGAGCGTGCGATTGTTCGTCTACAATTGCCTGGGACATGAAGACAGGTCCGGGGAGAAGGTTTTCATCAATCCCAGTATTATCGACAAGGGTGAGGAATATGTCTGCGAGGAGGAGGGATGCCTGTCCATACCCGAGGTCAAGGGCAAGGTGAACCGTCCGGATTCCCTCCTGGCGGAGTACCAGGATCTCTCAGGTGAGCTCTACAGGGAGGAGCTGTTCGACCTCGATTCCCGCGTCTTTCAGCACGAACTCGATCATCTGAACGGAGTGCTCTTCCTGCGTCATCTCAACACGACGGAGAAGCTCCTGGCGAAGAAGATCCTGAGAGAATTGGAGAAGGAACATGCTGAGCGTGAGGCCTCTGCCGGAAAGGGTTCGGGTGGGCGTCCCCGGAATTCGTGAAAGCAGATGGAACTCTACGAAAATCTTGAGTCCGCGGTTCGAGACGCTCCAGGCGGCAGCAAGCGAATTGCGACGATCGGCTTCTTCGATGGGGTCCATCGCGGCCACCAGGCACTGCTCGAAGAGCTGAAGGAATGGGCCGCGGCAGTAAATGGAGATTCGGTGGTGGTCACCTTCCGGGAGCACCCTCAGGCCGTGCTGGGAGCGCATCCGCCGGTGCCCGTGGTGTCGCTGGAACATCGCCTTCTGCTGCTCGAGCGCGAGGGTGTCGATTCGGTTCTGGTTCTTGATTTCGATGAACGGATCCGGGCCCTGGCGCCAGAGGAGTTCGTCAGGTCGGTGCTGGTCGATGGGCTGGGCGTTGGCGGCCTGCTCATGGGTTTCGACAGCGCCTTCGGCAACAGGCGGCTGGGAACCTTTGAATACCTGGAAGAGAAGAGGGATGAACTGGGGCTCGAGATCCGGAGCGCGGCGGCGGAGCTTCTTGGCGACGCGGCGATCTCCAGTACCCGGGTTCGTGAGGCTGTGGCGAATTGGAATTTTTCCGAGATGGAGAGGCTGCTGGGCCATCCCTTCTCCATCATGGGAACTGTGGTGGAGGGAGACGGACGCGGGCGGCAGCTGGGGTTCCCCACCGCCAACCTCGCCCTCCCCAGCGTCTCGGTGCCGCCGCCGGGAGTCTATTTCTGCGATGTGCTCTGCCTTGGGGACAGTCCGCATGGGCGTCATTCATGGTCGGATCTGTCCGGCGGAAATCGTCCTGATGGATTTTCCAGGGGGGTGATGAATATTGGCCGGCGTCCGACGCTGACGGAGGGCAAGGAGGCTGCGGCTGGTTCCATCTACGATCCTGATGTCGACACCGTAGAGGTACACCTGCTCGATTACGAGGGAGACCTCTACGGCCAGAGCCTAGAGGTCTTTGTGCTGTCCATGCATCGCGGCGAGAAGAAGTTTGCGGGAGTGGAAGAACTGACGGCCCAGATCGAAAGCGATGTGCGGGCCCGCCGGGGCTGAGTTCCCGTCGCCTGCTCAGCCGGCTTCAGTCTCCGAGGGCGGCTCATCGCACGGGCAGGTGAGAATCGGGGTCTTGACGGCGTTGACCTCGTCAAGACGCTTGACCACCTGCGTCACCGGGGCCGCCTTGAGGAGCTCGGGGTTTTCTTCCGCCTCCCGGGCGATCTGGAGCATGGCCTCGCAGAAGCGATCAAGCGTTTCTGGAGTCTCCGTTTCCGTCGGCTCGATCATCAGCGCCTCGTGTACGACGAGGGGGAAGTAGATGGTCGGAGGATGGTAGCCCAGGTCGATGAGCCGCTTGGCGATGTCGAGGGCCCGGATCCCGGTGGCCTTCTGTTTCTTCGCCGTGAAGACGACCTCGTGCAGGCAGGGTGTGTCGTAGGGCAGGTGGTAGGCCTGCTCGAGCCGGCGGCGGATGTAGTTTGCGTTCAGCACCGCGTGCTCACTGATTCCCCGGAGCTCTCCGGGGCCGTGGGCGCGGATGAAGGCGTAGGCCCTGACAAGGATTCCGCTATTGCCGAAGAAGGAGCGAACCTTGCCGATGCTCAGCGGCCTGTCTGAGCAGAGCTCGAGATCTCCTTCGGACCGGACGATCCTGGGTACCGGGAGGTAGGGATCAAGCTCATCCGTCACGGCGATGGGGCCCGAGCCGGGGCCTCCCCCCCCGTGCGGGGTGGACATCGTCTTGTGCAGGTTGAAGTGCATGACGTCCACGCCGAAATCTCCCGGGCGGGTGATTCCGAGGATGGCGTTCATGTTGGCGCCGTCCATGTAGAGCAGGGCTCCGGCTTCGTGCAGAAGGGCGCTGATCTCATCGATCCTGCTTTCGAAGATCCCCAGGGTGTTGGGATTGGTGATCATCATGGCCGCCACATCTGGGCCAAGCGCTTCGCGCAGGCTGTCAAGATCGATGGTGCCATCTTCGCCTGAGTTGATATTGCGGGTCTTGAAGCCGGCGATGGTGCAGCTGGATGGGTTGGTCCCGTGGGCGCTGTCGGGTATGAGGACCACATCTCGTTCCAGCTCGCCGCGTTCCCTGCAACGAGCTTTGATCATCATCAGCGACGCCAGCTCGCCGTGGGCTCCGGCCGCAGGCTGCAGGCTGACATGGGGCAGACCGCTGATCTCAGCCAGCATCTCTTCAAGGCGGGAAAACAGCTCGAGGTATCCCTGCAGTTCACGGTCTTCGCAGAGCGGATGGACATGGCTGAAGCCGGGGTTCGACGCGGCCACCTCGTTGATCCTGGGATTGTATTTCATCGTGCAGGAGCCGAGCGGGTAGAAGTTCGTATCGATCGACATGTTCAGGCCGGAGAGCCGGGTGTAGTGCCGGACAATCGACGATTCCGCTACCTCCGGGAGTCCGCTGGGCTCCCGGCGCAGGTTCTCCTCGGTCAGGCAGTCGGCCAGGGAGGGCAGGCTGCTGTCCGGTTCCGGCGCCTCCGTTCCGCTGCGTCCGGGCCGACTGAGCTCAAAGAGGGTCTGTTGTTCGTTCATGCGTTCGCCTCCCGCATGTCCTTGCTGAAGACCCGGCCCAGTTCCGCAGCCAGGGTGTCGATGTCTTCTTTCGTGCTCAGCTCGGTGAAGGCGAAGAGCATCTCGTTTTCACGTCCCGGGAAGTACCGTCCCAGCGGCAGGCCGCCGCCAATGTTGCGTTCGGCGAGGGTCCTGTAGACGGTCCCGGCCTCGGCGGGCAGCCGCAGGGAGAACTCCTGGAAGAAGGCGGCGGTAGAGGTCGCCTCGACACCTTCAATTTCCGTCAGCACGCCGTGGGCGTAATGCGCCAGGCGGGCGCTCGCTTCGGCCACCTTGCGAATTCCCTCCGGCCCGAGGAAGGCCATGTACATGGCGCCACGCAGCGAGCAGAGGCCCTGGTTGGTGCAGATGTTGCTCGTGGCTCTCTCTCTGCGGATATGCTGTTCCCGGGTCTGGAAGGTCAGCACATAGCCCCTCTTACCGTCGCTGTCGACCGTTTCACCCACGATTCTTCCGGGAACCTTGCGCACATGCTCCTGCAGGGTCGTGAAGAAACCGAAGGTCGGGCCGCCGAGATTCGGAGGGTTGCCGAGCTGTTGTCCATCGCCGATGGCTATGTCCGCTCCATAGGCGCCGGGGTCTTTCAGGATGCCGAGGGAGATGGGATCCACGATGGAGATCAGCAGCGGGCGGTCCAGCCGGGGGGCGTTGTCCTCTCCCCTTCCGCAGCCCAGCAGGCTGCCTGCGTTCTCCATCGGCTCGATGAGCCCGAAGAAGTTGGGGTTCTGCAGAATCACCGCGAGCACATCGTCGCCGTTCTCCTCCAGGGAGCGGGCGACGGAGTCCAGCGCGGTGAGGTCATTCTCGAGCCCGATGGTGATGGCCTCGATGGGGTGGTCGGCCAGGTAGGTGTCCAGCACCTTCCGGTACTCCGGGTGCACGGCCTCGGACACCAGCACCTTGTTGCCCTTGCGGCGCACCGCATAGGCCATGAAGACCGCTTCGGCAAGAGCCGTTCCGGCGTCGTACATCGAAGCGTTAGAGATCTCCATGCCGGTGAGCTGGCAGAGCATCGTCTGGTATTCCATGATGGCCTGCAGGGTTCCCTGGCTGACCTCGGCCTGGTAGGGGGTGTAGGCGGTGTTGAACTCACCCCTGCTGGAGAGGGAGTCGATGGCCGCCGGGATGAAGCGCAGGTAGCTTCCCGCTCCGAGGAAGGAGGGTCTGTTGTCCATTCGGGCGTTGCGGGCCGCCATGGAGTCCATCTCCTTGATGATCTCCGGTTCGCTGGCAAGCTTCGGCAGGTCCAGGTTTCGTCCCAGGCGAATTTTTTCGGGGATGCATCTGAAGAGCTCTTCAATGCTGTCGAGGCCCAACGCCTCGAGCATGTCATCCCGGTCCTGGTCTGTGTGTGGAAAATAGGCCATCAGCTACTTTACTGAATATTTTTGCGGGAGGCGGAAGAGCAGGGCCGGCCTCAGTGGTCTTCCTCGCGGGCAATCAACTCCTCGTATTGATCCAGGTCGATAAGCTCCGATACCTCATCCGGATTGGAGATGTGGATCTTGATCATCCAGCCGGCTCCAAAGGGATCCGCGGCGAGCGGCTCGAGATCGTCAGCGAGTCCGCTGTTGACCTCGGTGATTTTTCCGCTGAACGGAGCGAAGAGCTCGCTGGCGCTCTTGGTGGATTCGATCTCCCCAAAAGCATCCCCGCGGCCAATTGCGGTTCCCGCTTCGGGGAGGTCGACAAAGACGAGGTCGCCCAATTGTTCTACCGCATGATCGGTGATTCCCACGGTGACGGTTTCGTCTTCTACACGGGCCCATTCATGGCTTGGCGAATATTTGAGATCTACCGGCCGAGTCATTTTGTATACCTCTCGATCTGGATCTGAAGTGGAGTTTCTCGCAGGCCCCTTCAGCTGGTCACTTCTTCCCGGTTCGCATCAAAGCGTACAGGGCGGCCGCCCTGCATCGCAGCCAGGGCCACCTCCGCGTTTTCAGACTGTCTTTTTCCTTTTTCTTGAGAAAAAAGGCAAGTGTTCGAGTTTCAGTTTCTCACGTTTTCCTCTGACGTCGACCTCCGGCTCAGGCGCCTGGCCATCGGCCAGCAACTCGAGGTAGGGGCAGTCGAGGTATCCCATGGCGATCGGTTGCTGGACCGTGGGGGAGGGGGCTCCGCTGGTGATCCTCCCGACCCGGTCAGCTCCGGAGAAAATCTCCATTCCGCTTCGAGCGATCCGGCGGCTCTGAACAATGAAGCCGCAGAGCTTCTGCCCCGGCCCCGCCTCCTTGATCTCTCGCAATCTCTCCTTGCCGGGGAAGGGAGCCTCCTTGTCGAGCTTCACCGCGAAGCCCAGGCCGGCGCAGTAGGGGTCGGTGGTCTCATCGATGTCGTTTCCGTACAGAGGCATGCCAGCCTCCAGGCGGAGGGTGTCTCTCGCTCCCAGTCCGATCGGACCGGTGCGCTTGCCCCCTGTCTCCAGGAGATCCCGCCAGAGCCGCTCCCCCGCCTCTGCGCTGATGTAGAGCTCGAGGCCATCTTCGCCGGTATAGCCGGTTCGGGCCGCAAGCACCGGCTCGGACTCGTATCGCGCGGGGGTGATCTGGTAGTAGCCCAGCTGGTCCCAGGCGATCTCGGGGGTTTGCAGGAGGTGGGTCGCGCAGGCGAAAGCCTCGGGGCCCTGGATGGCTATCATCGCATCGCTTCGCGTCAGGTCGGTAAGTTCCGCCTCCAGGCCGCGGCGGCGGCTCTCCATCCAGTCGATGATCTTCCCGGTATTGGACGCGTTAACCACCAGGAGAAAGGTTTCTTCAAGCTTGTAGACGATCGCATCATCCAGGATCGTTCCGGAGTCGTTGCAGAAGAGGGTATAGCGCGCGTCTCCAGGCTGCATCGAGAGGATGTCGTTGGTGATGAGACCCTGGATCCAGGCCTCGGCCTGGGGGCCGCTGATGTCCAGCCGGCCCATGTGGCAGAGATCGAAGAGTCCCGCGCGCTCTCTTACCTGTTGATGCTCTTCGGGAATGGATGTGTAGCGTACGGGCATCTCCCATCCATGGAAATCAATCAACATGGCCCCGAGACGCTTGTGCTCTTCGTACAGGACAGTACGTTCCGGCTCGTTTGTCACCCTACCCAATCTCCCGTGTCACCGCCGGGCGGGCATGACAGCCCGGCCCGCGCTGGGGGAGTCTCCTCAATAGTCGAAGTCGTCGTCTGCGGCCTTTTTCTTTTCGACCTTCTTCTTGTCATCCTTTTCTGCGGCGGGAGCGGTTGGATCGGGTTCGGGCTCATCTTCCGGCTCCGGTTCCTTTTTCGAGCTGCCCTCTTTCTTGACGCCAAGCTTTTCGCGCAGCATGCGGACAGTCTCCTGCTTGTCAAGGAAGCCGCAGATCGTCAGCTTGCGTATCCTGAACTTGACGTCCCTCCACTTGAATCCGACCAGTCCGCTCTGGTTGAGCTTCTTTGACTTGATCTTGTTGACAAGCTCTTCGGTTCCGCCTGCGTCGTAGGTCGCCCGGATTTCGCCGCCGTCATCGGCCTTGTCCATGTCGAGCTCGACGACCCAGTTCACCGGACGCTGCTTGGTATGCCAGTAGTTGGCGTTGGTGCCTGGCTTGCCGGGCATCTTCTTCCAGTTAGGAGGAGCGGATCCCTTCATGCTGCCAATGTCCAGAAAGTTGGTGCGATAGCGGGTCTTCTTTCTGGTGTCGAAGCTGACGATGGCTCCCCAGTCTCCCTTGCCGGTCATGGTCAGGATGTTGAAGGCCCAGCTCATTCGCACCTTGTACTTGAAGGGTATCGGGAAGAGGACCGTTCCTGAGGTGTTTCCATCCATGGAGATCTGGGCTTGATCCGGGATGTCGCTTCCTCCCAGGAGCATCTGTGGATCGACGAAGGAGATGCTGGACTTGGGCGTTCGCAGCTTCTGGATCTCTTTTTCGAGCTCCTGGCCGTTGGTGTAGTCGAGGATAACTCCGCCGGTATCGGGGTCGTAGTTGGCCCTCTTCGAGAGTTCATGGAGGTTCTCGATCAGGAAGGCTTCGTCCTCCTCATCCAGCTCCTGGGGGAAGAGGCTGAGGTCAACGCCCGCGACGCAGGTCGGGCTGAGGGTGGTCGCCGCGGCCCCGGTGGGCGGAAGTCCGGTTCCGGGAGGGCGCGGAGAGCCAGCTGGAGGGGCGGTGCCAGGCGGCGGCGGGGGAGGCAGGCGGCCTCCTCCTGTCCTTGCCTTGACCGCGAGCTCGAGCTCCTCTTTTCTCCGCCGGGCGAATTCGGCATCGGCGGTCTTCTGCTCTTCCTTGATCTTCGCAAGCTCGGCCTGGAAGGCCGTCTCGTCAAGTACGGACTTGAGCGCCTCGGTGTAGGTCTGGGCTGCCTGGGTGTACTGGCCTGCAGCCTGCTGGAACTCGCCGCTTTCGAGAGCCGCGTCGGCTGTCAGCTCCATGCTCTCAGCCTGCTGCCAGCGCCCGAGAGCCTTGGAGTCGGCACCTTTTTCCAGCGCCCTAGCCTTATAGCTTTCCATCTTCTCTTTCAGGTTGACCGCCAGGATTCGGTACTGCTTGTTCTCCTTGGCGATGGTCGCGGCGTCTTCAAAGCCTTCCAGCGCATCTGTGAAGCTTCTCTTCGCGTTGCTGAGGCTGGCGGTCGTTGCCTCCTTCAGACCTGCCAGGCCATCTTCGTAGGCTTCGAGAGCCGGCTCGTAATAATCCGGAGCGTTGAGCTTGGCTTCGGCCTTGTCGGCCTTCGCCTTGGCCTTGTCGGCGAGTTTTTTTTCCTTTTCAACAGCCGCGGTCTTTTCGGATGATTCCTCCGCATTGGCGAGGATACTCTTGAACTCGCTGCTGGCGCGTTTGTAGTAGATTCTTGCTTTGCTCCGTTTGTCCGGGTCCAGGAAGTAGGACCGGGCTTTTTTCGTCCGGGCTACGGCCCGGTCGAAATCTTCTTTGTATTTCTTGTCGAGTCCTTTTTCTTCACATTCACGCTGCAATTCGAGGGCCGCTTCCTTGGCCTGCTGGATCGGGCCGCCAGCGGTTGACCTTTTCTTTTCTTCCTCCTCTTCCTCCTCTTCCTCCTCTTCCTCCTCTTCCTTAGCGGGTTTTCTGCTCTTCTTTCTCTTGCTGCTGCTCACCTCCGCCTCTTCTTCCTCGGAGACTCCGCCTCCGCAGCCGGTCATGGGCAGGGCGAGAGCCAGGGCGAAAAGCACCAGCGCGATCAGGGAGAAGAAGTAGCCGATACCGCGGCTGACCGGACGGTTCACTGGAAATGGCGCTTCGCAGCTTGTTTCTGGACGAATAGAGTCCATTTTTGGTCCTTACCTAATGTGAATGATTATGAAGCACTTCTTCAGCACCCGGGTGCTGGAGGGTCTTCATTGGAGTCTTCGCATGGAGAAAGTTGAATTTTCTCCTTACGCTCTGGCTCAAGTTAAAACCATGCAGGCGCCCTTTTCAACTGCCGTGATAAAGCTGTGCCGGGAAATGCCGAGTTTGCGCGAGAATCAGTTGTCGACGGTTTCTTTAAGCCGTTTTTCGAACACGCCCATCTTGCAGAACTTATCGTGGCGGTCCTTGGTCAACTCTTCGCCGCTGAGCCCGGACAGCTCCCTGATGTTTCTCAGGATCGCCTCCTTAAGCCGCTCAAAAACCAGGGGCGGGTTTCTGTGCGCTCCGCCCAGGGGCTCAGGGATGATCTCGTCGATAATACCGAAAGAGTTGAGGTCTTCCGCTGTGAGCTTGAGGATGTTGGCGGCCTGCTCCTTGTGCTCGGCGCTTTTCCAGAGGATCGCCGCGCATCCTTCCGGGGAAATGACTGAATAGTAGGAGTGTTCGAGCATGAGGATACGGTTTCCTATGCCGATACCGAGCGCTCCGCCGCTTCCGCCTTCACCTATGACTACGCAGATAACGGGAACTCTAAGGATCGCCATGTCCATCAGGTTGCGCGCGATTACAAAGGCCTGGCCGCGTTCTTCAGCGCCGATTCCGGGATAGGCTCCAGGCGTATTGATGAAGGTCACGATGGGGACGCCGAACTTGTCGGCCAGCTTCATCTTGAGCATGGCCTTCTTATAGCCCTCGGGGTGCGGGCTTCCGAAGTGACAGGCGACCTTCTCGGTGGTGTCCTTGCCCTTTCGGTGGCCTACCAGGAGAATCCGCTGCTCATCGATACGGCCCAGGCCGCGGAGGATCGCCGGGTCATCCCGGAA
>Ga0310124_10001152_pt1 | contig 18522 bp, 9 predicted proteins | sample CB11b_AW_Bot5_MG_FD_203507 | JGI IMG/M metagenome (GOLD analysis project Ga0310124, IMG submission 203507) | Marine microbial communities from Western Arctic Ocean, Canada - CB11b_AW_Bot5 | ecosystem: Environmental > Aquatic > Marine > Oceanic | place: Canada: Western Arctic Ocean | collected... | reverse complement strand
CTGATAGGTGTGTTCGGAGGTGACGCCCTCTCCTGTGGTCCCATCTCCGAAGTCCCAGCTATAGGCGGTGATGGCTCCGTTGGGAGAGGTGGAGGCGGAGGCATCGACAGTTACGGCCAGGGGCTCCTGCCCTTCTTCCGGTTCTACGGTAAAGGCGGCCCTCGGGCCTGCCTCGACGACATCGAAATAATCGAAGTCGGTGGTGAGGCGGGCTCCGCCGCCCCAGGTTTTCATGATGAGGCCGATGGACTCGAGCGGGGTCGGGGTCGTTATGGTCTGGGCGTGGGTCCAGGATGAATCGACGGAGCCACGGTAGAAGAAGTGGTAGCTGTCGCACCTCTTCTCGATACGCAATCGAACAGGCTCTCCCTGCAGGAGTCCGTCAGCCCAGCCGTGGCCGATGTTGTTGATTCCGCTGCGTTCAAGAAAGAGGTTGGTCGGCTGGCCGCCGATGGTCCTCTGCTGTCCAATGTTCCAGTGAATGATGTCGGTTCCGCCGTAATACAGAACCAGGCCCGCAAGAAAGGGAGAGGCGGCGGCCGGGGCGGGGTCGGGGACAAGCCTGACCCGGGTCTCAATGAGGAAGTCGAGCTCGGGATCAATGGCGCGCCTGAGTTGAGGGGCCCGGTCGACGCCAGTCCAGGTGTCGAAGTTCTGGCCGAAATCACCTGTGACCGGAACCTCCATCCGCCACCAGCTGTTTCCGTCATCTTCCTCGACGATCGAGTAGGCGATACCCGGCTGCGGTTCGTGAAATTCCCAGTCGCCGTTAAATGCGGGGTCGTCGTCAAAGTCATCGTCACGGATGGAAGATGCGGCCTCCACGTTGACCTCGAGGTTGATTGCGCTGCCGCCGTCGTCGCCGGACGCTTCAAGTTCTATGGTCTCAATGTCGAAATTCTCAGGAGTCCAGCCGGAAAGAGTGTTTTGCCCGGGGTCGTAGGCGAGCCCTTCGGGGCCATCCAGCAGGGTCAATGTTGGCCGGGGTTGCCCGGCAGGTTCCACCCGGCGGATGTACGGCATTCCGATCCAGGCTGTGTCCGGGTTTTCGATCTCACATGGAAAATGAATTCCCGGCGGTGATTCCGGAACCTCTTCTATCGAGTAGTAATCGAAATCAAAGGTCTCCTCTGTGTTCAGCCCCCCCCAGGTCTTGAAGATCAGCCCGACGAAGAGGGGGGGCTCCTGGGCTGTGGCCGCGCAGACCCGCAGCCAGGGGTCATCGTCGCTTGCTCTCCAGGCGAAGGTGTATTGCGGACCGGACTTTGTAATCATCAGGGACAGCTCCTGGAGGCCCGGGTTGACGGAGCACAGGCTCTGGATCCCGCTCCGTTCGAGGACAAGTCCGGTTCCTCGGTAGGGGCCCCAATAGAATACGTCTCGGTCTCCGAAATAGACCATCAGCCCGGCCTGGTAGGGTTCGTTCGGGGGAGGCCAGGAAGGGTTCTCGGGATCCCCGGAGCCTTGGAAATGCAGGCGCGTTGATATGACGAAATCTTCAGGGAAATCGGATCTTCTCAGCTGGGGGGAGTCGTCAACGTGTACCCAGTGGTCAAGGCTGACGCCGGTGGGCAGAGTCATTCTCCAGGAACCATCCACTGTAGATGGAAGGGGGCCGGGAACCGGTTCGTAGTACTCCCAGTCAGGGTTTGCCAGGGGGTCTTCATCGAAATCGTCAACCTGGGCCCACAGCGCCACAGGAATTGTGAAAGAAAGGAGCCAGCAGGATGCTGCCAGCCATTCGCATGTTTTCATGGAGGTTTCTCCTCGCTATCGGGGTGTCCGGAGCGCCTGCGACCCAGCGGCAGGCTCGATGGCCTCGATGGATCAGCCACCGTCTCAATCTACTCCATGAAACAACAATTCGAAACCGGATTCTGTACGCTTGCAACTTCCTTCAAAACATGGAGGCTCATTGGACTGAGATTAACCGGGTATCCAAGCTGCATTGAAGATGAGAGGTTGAGCTGATGAAGGTTATTGCTGTTTCATTCTGTTCTGTCATGACACTCTGCGTCTGTTCTATGGCTCTCTGCACAGATGAGGGCCAGGAGGCTCCGGCCAGGCGCCCCCTTATTCTTCTGACAAATGATGACGGCATCGAATCGGCCGGAATCAAGGCGCTGATGAAAGAGCTTCCCAGGGTGGCTGATGTCATCGTTGTCGCTCCGGCGACGAACAAGAGCGGAGTCTCTCAGAGCCTGACCTATCGCGGGGATATCAAGGTATTTAAGCGCGAGGTGCCCGCAGAGCTGAAAGACAGTGAGCGGAAGCCCCTCGCTCTCTATGCCGTGGAAGGCACTCCCGCGACCTGCGTTCTCCTTGGCGCGGGGAATTTCTCTCCGGGCAGGAGATTTGACCTGGTGGTCAGCGGGATCAATCCTGGAACGAATATCGGCTCGGATGGGAACCTGTCGGGAACCGTTGGCGCGGCCAGGATGGGGGCTGACATTGGGCTCGCGGGGTTGGCCGTTTCTTCGGCAGCCGGCAGCAAGCATGTCGCCCAGATCGCGGCATCCCTGGCGAACTTTATTGAGCAGGTCTTTTCGGCGGGTGTCGAGAAGGGTGTTCTCTTTAACGTGAACTACCCGGGCGGAGATCCAAAGGACTGGAAGGGCGCGGCCGTAACCGACGTCGGGGCAGGAAACTACAAGATCAACTTTCGCAAGGTTGAAGGCGGCGAGAACGCCAACGAGCCGCCCCAGGTGGACGAGAGCACCATCCTCTTTCGCGCGGTCTTCGCGCGAGCGGGCGGAGAGGCTGCCGGCGGAACAGCGCGGGCGGAGATCGCCGCCGGAAAAATATGCGTTACCCCGATCGCAAGTCTCTCTCTGCCTTCGAAGGTTTCCTCGAAGAGTCTGTCGTTGACCCGGGAGAGGCTGGCGGGGCTGGCGTTTTTCAAGTAGCCGCGGGGGGGCGGCTCAGCTCTCGCCCTTTTTCTTTTTCTCCAGGCGCCTCTTCTTTCTTTCTTCGATAAGGCGTTTCCTGTTCGCGTTGGCTCTCGCCTTGGCAGCGGCGGTGATCTCGGCAAGGACCGCAGAGTATTTTTTCCTGACGGGCGCGTACTCCGGGTTGGTGCAAACCTTGTGCCAGCGAAAGTAGGCCTGGGCCAGTCCGTCTTCGCTTTCAGGCACCTGGCCCTTGTCTCCGGTCTCGGCTATCCAGTTCGCGAGAAGTTTTCGATGAGCCTCGAGCTGGGCCGCGAATTCGGGTTTGCCCGCGAGATTGTCGATCTCGTGTGGATCGTTCAGGTGGTCGTAAAGCTCTTCAGCCGGTTTTCGAGCCGCCAGGAAGCGGGCCTGGGCCTTGTTCAGCTTTCCCTGGGAGTAGAGAGTCTTCATCTCCATCGTATAATCCCGGGAGTCTCGGTATTGAGGCTGCATCCAGGGTCTGTCCGTGAGGTAGTTCCTCATGTACCTGAACCTGTCGGTGCGTACAGCCCTGATTTTCTCGATGGAGTAGTCGCAGCGATCCCTGGCTGATATGACAAGCGATCGAGGTTTGTAGCCGGGAGCGAAAAGATCTTTGCCCTCCATGTAAGCCGGCGGAGCGATGCCGGCCAGGGCGAGAGAGGTCACGCTGATGTCGATTCCGCTTACGAGATCTCCCCGGGAGGTCCCTGGAGGGATTTTGTCTTTTCCGGCCGGCCAGCTGACGACCAGCGGAACTTTCACGCCTTCTTCGTAGACGAATTGCTTGTGCCGGAGGAGCCGCATTCCATGGTCCGTAAAAAAGAAAATGGCGGTATTTTCGAGGAGACCGTCATTCTTCAACTCGGTGAATATGGCGCTGACTTCCTGGTCGGTCTTGAGGACACAGTCGTAATGATGGGCGATTTCCCGGCGCACGATCGCTGTGTCGGGGTAGTAAGGAGGCACGGCTACCGTGGATGGATCGACGGTTTTTACGGGCCTGCTCTTTCCTCCTTTCAGCTGGATCTGGGCAAAGAAGGGCTGGCCTTTTTTGCGGCTTCCCCAGTGATTGGCGCCAGAGTAGAGCCTGGATCGGTCATAGACGAAGTTGTAGTCATCCTTGCCCTTGTTGTAGGTGAAGTAGCCGGCTTTTCGAAAGAGCTCCGGAACCGTGAGGACGCCCTCCGGGAGGCTGATCATGCCCAGGTTGGGGAATTTTCCCGCCGAATTATCCCTGGAGCTTCGATGGTTGTGGATGCCGAAGGTCGTTTGCATTGTGCCAGTAATGAGGGCTGACCGGGTGGCGGAGCAGACGCCAGCGGGCATATAGGCGCGGTCAAAACGAACTCCGTTGGCGGCCAGGGAATCTATCGACGGGGTTTTGATGATCGTGTCGCCGTAGCAACCCATCCAGTCGTTCATGTCCTCGACATAGAGCCAGAGGATGTTGGGCCGGCTGGTCTCGGCGGCATCAGAGATGCCGGCCAGGGAAAGAAAGAACGCTGTAATGAAAATCGACAGAAGAAACATGACTCCATCCTTTTTGAGAGATTGGGTTGGTTGATGTTGTGTCAAAAACCAGCCGTACCCTTATGCCCCGGAGCCGTTTCGGCCCAGGCTGCGAACTTCCGCTAATAATACAACAGGTCCCGTAAATGCCATATGGAGTAATACAGGGACCTTTCAGAAAGCCCTGAATGGCCGTATTTGACTTTAGGGGCAGATAGGGCGAGACTTCCTCATGCGCGTTATTTTCGCGCAAGGAAGGGCTCTATGAAGACGGACATACAGATTGAAAAGGCTACGCCTAAGCTGCCGATTTCTGAAGTCGCCAGCCGTCTAGGCCTGGGTGAAGATGACTATCTTCCCCATGGGCGACATATAGCCAAGCTGCCATATTCGCTTCTCAAGCAGGGCAAAAAAAAAGCCAGGGGGAAGCTTGTGCTGGTGACGGCAATGAGCCCGACTCCTTCCGGCGAGGGAAAGACGACGACATCCATCGGGCTTGCAGATGCGCTGAGCCTGACCGGACAGAAGGCCAGCCTTGCCGTTCGCGAGCCATCTCTCGGACCTTATTTCGGTATCAAGGGTGGAGGAACCGGGGGTGGGAAGGCGCAGATCGTACCGGCGGAGGATATCAACCTTCACTTCACTGGTGATATCGCGGCTGTGGCCAAATCAGCCAATCTCCTCGCCGCCTTGATTGACAACCATCTTCACCATGCGAACAAGCTTGGCATTGACCAGAGGCGTATTACCTGGAAGAGAGTGGTGGATCTTAATGATCGCGCCTTGCGCGACATCGTCATCGGGCTTGGTGGCCCCCTGCACGGGATCCCCAGGAAGGATGGGTTCTACATCGCTCCGGCAAGCGAAATTATGGCCATCCTCTGTATGGCGACCAGCTTTCCGGATCTCAGGAACAGGATCAAGAAGATCATCTTCGGCTATACGCATGACAGGAAGCCGCTTACCTGCGAGGACCTCGGTGTAGACGCCGCCATGTCGGTGTTATTGCGAGACGCTATTCTACCCAACCTCGTGCAGACTCTCGGGCACACTCCGACCTTTGTCCATGGTGGGCCTTTTGCAAATATCGCCCACGGGTGTTCGAGCGTGATCGCCAGCAGGCTGGGTTTGCAGATGTCGGACTTCCTCATCACCGAGGCTGGGTTCGGATCCGATCTCGGAGCCGAGAAATTTTTCAATTTGAAGTGCAGGCTGTCCGGGCTGCGTCCTGCTGTCGCGGTGATCGTGGCTACGCTCAAGGCAGTCGAATTTCACGGTGGCTACAGATCGGGCGGGGGCTGGGATAATCTCAGCCGACATATCGACAATGTTCGGCAGTTCGGTGTTACGCCTGTTGTGGCCATCAACCGGTTTCCGAATGATTCTCCAAGGACCCTGAATCGTCTTCGGAAGGCCTGTGAGAAGAAGCGTGTTCGTTGCGCGGTATCCGATGTCTATCGTAACGGCGGCGAGGGGGGAATTGAGCTTGCAAAGGAGGTCAAGGCGGCCGCGGCGCGGTCGGATTCGAAAAAGTTCAAGCTGCTCTATCCCGACAAGATGAAACTCAGAGAAAAGATCCAGACGATCGCCAGGAAGGTCTACGGCGCGCGCGGTGTGAACTACACCAAGGAGGCCTCCGGCCTGCTCGATCACTTTGAGGAGATGGGTTTCGGGAAATTGCCGATCTGCATGGCGAAGACACCCATGTCCTTTACCGACAACCCCACCCTTGTCGGAGCGCAAAAAGATTTCGATATCACGGTGACCAGCGCCATGCTTTCCGCCGGGGCAGGTTTCGTTGTCGCAATAGCCGGGAACGTGATTCCTATGCCGGGCCTCCCAAAGGTGCCGGCCGCCCTGAGGGTGAGGATTGACGACGAAGGCAATCTCATCGATATGGCCTGAGAGCGAAGTCGGGCAGAGAGAAGGAAGGTCACAGGGAGGCTTTCTTACCCTTTGTTCTTCCGCTCAAGATAGCCGCGAACAAAATCCTCGATTACGAGTTTTTTGATTCCGCTGGCCGTGGCGACCTTCTTTGTTCGATCTACCGGTATGTTCCAGCGCGTGCCGAGATAGAGAGACCACAGGCCCCATATACGGTTTCCGTTGGAGCCGTTGATCAGAACAGGCTTCTCGGCATCTGTGAGCAGCTTGATGAATCGGTCGGCCTGCGCGTCATCGAAGGTGTCAGGGCTGACGGGGAAATGCACAAAGGTAAGCTCGAGAGTTTTTATGTGAGGCTCCATCTCAAAGCCCAGCCCGCCGAATTCCCTGTCCATCCTGACATTGACGATGGTCTTGACCCCGTTGTCCTTGGCGAACTGGAAGTCTGGCTGAGGGAGCTGCCCGGTGAGGATGTAGTCTTTGCCTAATTCGAAACATTTTCCCCTTAGAGGAACAAGGGCCTCAGATTCTACGGGTGTGAGCAACGCATCGTTGAAGGGGGCTCTTTCGCCCTTCGATGGGGGGATCCTCGCCACTGCACAGCAGCCGTTAATGAGAAGGGCCGCGCCGATGGCCAGGGCTGTTGCGGGCAGGTCTTTGAAGGTACGTTTAAGGTCGGACTTCATCACAACTGGAGGCTCCTGATTCCCTTTAAGGTAAATTTTCACCGGCCTGAAATACCGGCAAGCGAGAGTATAAACTGACGCAATCCAGACCGGAAAGTCCTTTTGCTCTACTGTGACGGTCTTTGGGATCTGGATATTCAGTATTTGGCGGCATTGTTCAGTCCGGAGCGCTAATTAATCCGATGAACCCCTTTATCCCTTTCCCGGGGCCATCTATACTGACAACCGGAATGAAGTTTAACCCGGTGGATCCATCGATGATGAAATGGCCTCGACTCGCTACGCGATTGTGCTTCTTTTTTCACATCCTGCTGTTTGCATTTCCGCTGGCGGCCGAGGAAAAACTTTCTCCCCAGGAGCTCGAGTTTTTCGAGAATAAGGTTCGGCCGCTTCTCTCTGAGAAATGCTACAAATGCCATTCAGCCGGACGCAAGGAGCCGAAGGCCGAGCTCTACCTGGACACTCGCCAGGGCGTTCTGGCTGGAGGGGAGAGCGGCGCGGCCCTGGTTCCCGGGGATCCTTCAAAAAGCCTGCTGATCGAGGCGATCCGATATGAGAACCCGGACCTCCAGATGCCGCCGAAGAAGAAACTCTCCGCGGCTCAGATTGCCGTCCTGGAGAAATGGGTCCGGTTGGGAGCTCCTGATCCCCGCCTTGGAAAGAAGGTCGTCGCAAAAACGGATGATGAAGCCTTTGATGTCCAGGAGCGAAAGGAAGCTCATTGGTCCTGGAGGCCTGTTGTCAATGCAGTCCCTCCCGCTGTAAAAGACAGGGGCTGGCCGCGCTCCCCCCTGGACCAATTCATCCTCTCGAAACTCGACAAGGCGGAGCTGGAGCCGAACCCGGATGCTCCCAGGCGGACATTGATCAAGCGGACCTCTTACGCCCTTACGGGACTGCCGCCGAGCGCCGATGATGTGGAGCGATTCGTTGCGGATAAATCCCCCGGGGCTTTTGCCGCGCTTGTCGACAACCTCTTGAAATCTCCCCACTTCGGTGAGCACTGGGCCCAATACTGGCTGGACCTGGTACGGTTTGCCGAGACCAAGGGGCATGAGGCTGACTACCCGATCCCGGAGGCCTGGCGTTACAGGGACTATGTCATCAGGGGCTTCAATTCCGATGTGCCGTATGATCAGTGGATCATCGAGCACCTTGCCGGCGATCTCGTCAGGTCTCCCCGGATTGACCCCGAGCTCAGAACGAATGAGTCCATTCAGGGGACAGGTTTCTGGTACCTGGGAGAGGCGACCCACTCGCCTGTCGATATTCGCGGTGAGGAGTCTGAGCGCATCCATAACCAGATTGATGTTTTCTCAAAGACTTTTCTCGGACTGAGCCTTGGCTGCGCCCGCTGTCACGCGCATAAATTCGATGCGATCTCGCAGGAGGACTATTATGCGATGTACGGGTACATCCAGAGCTCCGGCTTCCAATTGGCCGATGTGCTTGAGCCTCTGCGGAAAAAGGAAATCGCCGTGGCGCTCCTCGGTTTGCGCGAGACCGAAGCTCGAAAAATAAACGCCTCATTCGCCAGGGGTAAGCGGACCCAGTTCGAGCGACTCCCGGAGTACCTGACGGCTGCCGCAGAGGTCCTGAAGCTTGGCCCGCTGGCGGGCGCTCCGGCGGGCGACTCCTCTGATATTATCTTCGAAGATTTTGAAAAACCCGGCTATGCCGGCTGGATGGTGAAGGGGCTCGCCTTTGGGGCCGGGCCGCGCAGCCAGGTGAACCTCCCCGATTATCAGGGCGACGTGGGGGCCAGGGGTAAGGGGTTTGTGAATTCCCATTCCTACACGGTCAAGGGGAAGATCCATGCCGGGGATGAGCTCATCGGCAGCATGCACTCTCCGCATTTCAAGATTGAGCGGCGTTTTATCAATCTCCTGGTCGGCGGGGGCTCACATAAGAACAGCACCTGTGTTGACCTGGTTGTAAACGGAAAGCCGGTAGCGTCAGTCGTCGGTCCGAATTTAAACAAGATGGTCGCCCGCTCAATGGATGCCAGCGCCTGGGCTGGAGCCAGGGCCCAGCTGAGAATCCTGGACAGCTCCAAGGGCGGCTGGGGCAATATCGGGGTTGATCATATTGTCTTCAGCAATAAAGCGGCAGCTGGCCCGGCTGAGGCCGGTGACGATGCAGGGCTGGCCGGCCGGATCGCCGATGTCGCGGGCAAGCGGAAGATTCAGCCGGATGTCCTGCGGAGAGTTGTGGCTCATGTCGAGAGAGCGAAGAAAGATGTCCACGACCCGCTCCACGTTTTCTCTAAGCTCTGCGGGGCTGAGAACAGCCAGGCGGCTGTAAAGGTGCGAGATTCGGTTGTCGATCAATTGCGCCGCGCGGAGGTGGAACACCAGGCGCGCCTGGCGGCCAGGAAGGTGGTCAGCAATGTGAAAAACGGAGAACGCAACTACACGAAGGTTGAGAGGAAGTGGGCTGAGCGAGAGGACCTGGTCGTTGACTATGATGATCCGGGTGCAGATGGGTGGATCGTCAGCGGCTATCGCTTTGGAGCCGGGCCCCTGCGCAGAGGCCAGCTGCTCATCGGCGATGAGGGGCGCCCCGTGAGAGGATATGTCGAGGTTGGGCGGGCCGATGCGGACGAGGCGTCGCGGAAATTTTACGGCCTGTTGCGCACTCCTACCTTTGAGGTTGTCGGCGACACCCTGTGGTACCGGGTGAGGGGGAGCTGCGAAGCCTTCCTCGCAGTTGATTCTCACAGAACGGTTCATGGGCCCCTTCACGGCGGGGTCAGGAAGAGGATCAAGGGGGATGCGAACACCTGGCGATGGCATTCGCATCCCGTCCGGAATTATCTCGGGCATCGGATTCATATCGAGTTTTCTAATTTCAGCGAGAGCTTCGCCGTGGCCCGGGTTGAGTTCAATGCCGGCACTCCTGTTGATGGTTCTCCGGTCAACCAGGTGGTGCTGAAGCATATTGCCGGGCTGAAGGAGCTCGGCATAGCGGGCGCGGCAGCGGCCTTTTCGAAGCAGTTGATCGCCAGCATGGAGGCTCTGGACCCTGGAGCTTCCGGAGTGGGGGGACGCGGTGGCCATGCGCGCCTCCTGAACTGGGCGATCGGGCGAGAAGACATGCTCGAGGCGCGCAGGCCTGGAGATCTTGAGAAGCTTGTCGCTGACTACAGGAAGAGCAGGTCAGAGCTGGAGAAAACCATACCTGGCACCCTCAGGACCCTCGCCATGCTCGATGGAAGCGGCGAAAATGAGCCCCTGCATATACGCGGGAATCACAAGAACAGGGCGAGGGAAAACGTACCGAGGTCCATACTCACCGCGCTGAGAACTCCCAGCGAGAAGCCGGGCGTCCAGGCCAGGGGCAGCGGCCGTCTCGAGCTTGCCGAGAGGCTGGTTGATCGAAAGAATCCCCTGGTGGCTCGTGTCATGGTCAATCGAGTCTGGCATCATCTCTTCGGCCGCGGCATTGTCGAGTCCTGCGATGACTTCGGAGTGATGGGCGCGCCGCCGTCTCACCCGGAGCTGCTTGACTGGCTTGCGCACCATTTCATGGAAAACGGCTGGTCTGTCAAGAATCTCATCCGGACCATCCTGTTGTCGAGGACCTATGGGATGTCGAGCTCCCCCCAGACGCGCGGCAGCGAGCTCGACCCACAGAACAGGCTGTTGCACCGAATGGGGATCATGAGGCTTCCGGCCGAGGCCATTCGCGACAAGGTCCTCGCCGTTTCCGGCCGCCTTGACCGCAGGCTTTTCGGTAAAGGGGTCATGGTTCACATCACCGAGTTCATGCGCGGAAACAGGAGCCCGGGCGGCAGCGGCCCGCTCGATGGTAACGGGCGAAGAAGCATCTATACCGAGGTCAGGCGCAACCACCTGCCGTCCATGTTGCTTGCGTTCGACCGGCCGGTTCCGTTCATGACCATGGGTAAGAGGGTGTTGTCTAACTCTCCGGCCCAGGCGCTGATTCTTCTGAACGATCCGTTTATTCATCAGCAGGTCGACATCTGGTCCAAGCGGCTGTTTGCCCAGAAGGGCCTAGGCGACAAGGCGCTGCTCGTGCAGGCCTACAATGAAGCCTTTCATCGTTCTCCCCGCGACGGGGAGGTCGCTGCCGCGCTTCAGTTCATAGCTGCGCAGGGAAAGCTATATGACAAGGACTCTCGCCAGCAGGCCTGGAGAGACCTCCTTCACACGCTGATGAACGTCAAAGAATTTATCTTTATCAATTAGAGCGGTTTTCACCACAAGGTTCGCCAGACAATGCATTGCCGAAGATATCTTGAGAGCCAGGTTACTCGCCGCCAGATGTTGCGGAACAGCTCCGTTGGCTTCGGCGCTCTCGCGCTGGATATGCTGATGGCGCAGGATTGCGCCGCCGAGGCCGAAGGGCCTCTTGCGCCCCGCAATACTCATTTTGCCGCAAAGGCCAGGAGCATCATCTTTCTGTATATGGACGGAGGCGTTTCCCAGGTAGACAGCTTCGATCCGAAACCGCGGCTCAACAAGGAGCATGGTAAGCCCTTCAGCCTGAAGATGGAGCCAACTCAGTTCAACAACATCGGGACCGTTTATCGGTCCCATTGGGGCTTCAAGAAATACGGTCAATGCGGGATGGATGTCAGCGGGCTCTTCCCTCATATCGGCACCTGCGCGGATGACCTGGCGCTCGTTCGTTCCATGACGGCGCCCTTTTCCGAGCACAATACCGCCAACTTTTTTCTTCATACCGGTTTTGGCGTACAGGGACGTCCCAGCATGGGGGCCTGGGCGACCTACGGCCTCGGAAGCGAATGCCGCGATCTTCCAGGCTATGTCGTGCTCAATGGCGGCCTGATTCCTTCCGGCGGCATGGACAACTTCAACAGCGGCTTCCTTCCAGCAGCCTACCAGGGCTCGATTTTCAAGGCCGGGAACAAGCCCCTGGCCAACATCCGCCGGCGGGAAGCCAGCGCGGCACTCCAACGATCCAAGCTGGCGCTCATGAAGAAGCTGGATTTCGGCGGCCTTGAAAATATTGGCCGGGTCGACAAGCTGGAGTCGGCGATTGCCAATTACGAGATGGCGTTTCGTATGCAGGCTGCCGTTCCGGAGCTCGTTGACATCAAGGGAGAGAGCAAGAAAATCCGGGGGCTTTATGGTCTCGAATCTTCTTATGGCCCGACCCGCTCTTATGGTCTTCAGTGCCTGATCGCAAGGCGGATGGTCGAGAAGGGCGTACGCTTCATTGAACTGACCTGCCCGCGAATCTCCGGGAATGACCGGTGGGATGCTCACGGCAATATTCGGAAAAATCATGGCGACAACGCCCGTGCGGTCGATCAGCCGATAGCCGGGTTGATCAAGGATCTCAAGCAAAGGGGCATGCTTGATTCCACCCTGATCGTTTTCACCGGGGAGTTTGGCCGGACTCCGTTTGCCCAGGGCAGCAATGGCCGGGACCACAGTCCTTTTGGTTTCTCTCTCTTTCTGTGCGGCGGCGGGGCCAGGGGCGGCGCCATCTACGGGGCAACGGATGATTACGGGTATCGCGCGGTCGAAAACAAGTGCGAACTTCACGACCTCCACGCGACGATGCTGCACCTCGCGGGGATGGATCATAAGCGGCTCACCTATCGCTTCAGTGGCCGCGACATGCGGCTGACCGATGTTCATGGAAACGTGCTGCACGACATCGTCGCCTGATCCGGGAGGGGGAGGGGCGTCGCAGGCGGCTTGAGCGGCCCGGCGTGTTCCTGCAATCTCTTGCCCGCCGAGGGCGGTTCTGGCAGTATGTGTGGCTCGCATATTTATCAACCAAACAGCAAGAGACCAGGGATATGTCAGCATTTCCAGAAGTCGAAAAAATTGTTTACGAGGGGCCGGATTCAAAAAACCTCCTGGCCTTCCATCACTACAATCCTGACGAGGTCGTAGAGGGCAAGACGATGCGCGAGCATCTTCGCTTCAGCGTCGCCTATTGGCATACCATGCGGGGGGCAGGAGCCGATCCTTTTGGTGTGGGAACCGCAATCCGTCCCTGGGAGGCCGAGAGCGATTCTGTAGAAAACGCCCTCAATCGGGTCCGGGTGGCTTTCGAGTTCATGGAAAAGCTTGGCGTCGGCTTCTATTGCTTCCACGACAGGGATGTCGCTCCTGAAGGAGCGACCCTGGCCGAGTCAAACTCCAACCTTGACCAGGTTGTGGCTCTCCTGAAGGAAGAGCAGGAGCGGACGGGGATCAAGCTGCTGTGGGGGACGGCAAATCTCTTCAGCAACCCCCGCTACGTTCATGGAGCAGCCACCAGCTGCAACGCCGATGCCTTCGCCTATGCAAGCGCCCAGGTGAAGAAGGCGATCGAGGTTACCAAGGAGCTTGGGGGGCAGAATTACGTTTTCTGGGGAGGCCGGGAAGGCTACCAGAACCTCTACAATACCGACCTCAAGCGGGAGGTCGATCACCTGGCGGCCTTTATGCATCTCGCGGTGGCCTACGCCAAGGAAATTGGTTTTGATGGGCAGTTCCTCTTCGAACCAAAACCCAAGGAGCCCACCAAGCACCAGTATGATTTTGATTCCGCCAATTGCATCAACTTCATAAGAAGCTACGGCCTCGAGGACCATATCAAGCTGAACATCGAGACCAACCACGCGACTCTCGCCGGCCATACGATGGAACATGAGCTTGAGTACGCTGGGAGCCAGGGTTTTCTGGGCTCCATCGATGCCAACACGGGCGACCTGCTGCTTGGATGGGACACCGACCAGTTCCCCACGGACATCTACCTGACGACTCGCTGCATGCTCTCTATTCTCAAGTATGGGGGCCTCGTGCCTGGAGGTATTAACTTTGACGCGAAGGTTCGGCGCGAAAGCTTTGAGCCGGTCGATCTTTTTCACGCCCATATTGGCGGGATGGACGCCTTCGCCCGCGGTCTCAAGATCGCAGCGGAGATTCGCGCTGAAGGCATCCTCGGTGGATTCGTAGCAGAGCGGTATTCCAGCTGGGATTCCGGCATCGGAGCTGAGATCGAAGGCGGGAGGGCCTCCTTCGCGTCTCTCGAACAGTACATGATCGAGAAGGGCGATGTGGAGCCCAATGTGAGCGGGCGCCAGGAGATGCTCGAGAATCTCATCAATACCTATCTCTGATGGGGTTCGAGTACCTGATTACTGGCGGCCAGGGTTTTTTCGGCGCCTGGATAGCAAGACGGCTGCTGGAAGAAGAGGCATCCTTTATCCTGACCGACCTCCAACCCGATGACCGGGTGCTTCGCCAGGTGCTTAGCCAAGAGGAGATAGGCTCGCTCAACATCAGGTTTGGCGATATCAGCTCTGGTGATTTTGTCCAGGAGCTCGTAGAGGAGGTTCGGCCAGCCAGGATCATTCACCTGGCCGGACTCCAGGTTCCTGCCTGCAAGTCGGATCCCGTTCTCGGGGCGCGGGTCAATGTCACGGGGACACTCAATGTCTTCGAGGCGGCCAGGCGCCAGGAGGGCGGGGTCGGCTGTATCGTCTACGCATCGAGCGCGGCTGTGGCAGGCCCCCAGGAAGATTACCATGGCAAGATTGCCGACACTGCGGCTCATTCTCCCAGGACCCAATACGGCGTCTTCAAGCTTTGCAACGAGGGGAACGCCAGGCTCTACTGGCAGGAACACGGCCTTCCAAGTGTGGGGCTCCGGCCGTTGACCGTCTACGGGGTTGGGCGCGAGGTGGGCATCACGAGCGGACCTACCAAGGCTATTCGAGCCGCTCTTCTTGGAGAAGAATTTACGGTCCCGTTTTCCGGGGTTACCGGCTTCAACTACATCCAGGATATCGCCGATGATTTCATCGGTGTCTCGAAGAAACACGGGGCTGGAGCTCTCGCATTGAATACCCCCGGTGAGATTCATGATGTCAGGGAATTTCTCGATCTCGTTGAAGCCGAGGTCCCCGGGGCGGCCAACCGGCTGCATTGTGAAGGAGACCCCGTTCCGGTCGGGTGGGATTGCAGCGAAGCAGGCCTCGAGGCTCTCCTCGGGGATGTACCGCATACGCCCATCAGGGACGGGATCAAGGCCACGATCAGCGAGTTCGAAAAGTTGAAGGCTCGAGGGCTGCTAAGTGCCTGACAGCTCAGGGGAGGGTTGTGGAACCCACCAGGAAGCGATCAACCTCCCTGGCTGCCTCACGGCCTTCGTTGATCGCCCAGACCACCAGGGACTGACCCCTCCTGCAGTCTCCCGCGGCGAAGATTCCCTCGATGCTGGTGGCATACCTGCCGTAGTCGGCTTTGAAGTTGCTGCGGTCGTCGGTCTCAATCGCAAGCTTGTTGACGAGGGTCTCTTCAGGTCCCAGGAAGCCCATTGCCAGGAGGACGAGGTCCGCCTTGAATTCTTTTTCGCTGCCTTCAACCTCGTTCATCTGGAAGCGGCCTGATTCGCCCTTCGTCCATTCCACCTGGATGGTTCGAATACCTTTCACCTCTCCAGCTTCTCCGGAGATGAATTCCTTGCTGAGAATGCAGTATTCCCTGGGGTCCTCTCCGAATTTCGCTTCAACCTCGGCATGACCGTAATCCACCCGGAAAATTCTCGGCCATTGCGGCCAGGGGTTGTCCGGGGCTCGATCTTTCGGGGGCCTGGGCAGCAGCTCAAAGTTGACAAGGCTGCTGCAGCCATGGCGCATGGAGGTCCCAATACAATCCGTGCCCGTGTCCCCTCCGCCGATAACGATGACGTCCTTGTCCTTGGCGGAAATGTAGTTTCCGTTCTCGAGGCCGGAATCAAGCAGGCTGCTCGTGTTCAGGGTCAGGAACTCCATCGCGAAATGGATGCCATCGAGCTCTCTTCCAGGGATGGGAAGATCTCTTGGGGTGGTCGCTCCGCAGCAGAGGACGGTGGCGTCGTTGGCGTTCCGGATCTCCTCGACGGCGACATTCTCGCCGACATGGGCGTTGGTGATGAACTCGACCCCTTCTTCCCGGAGAAGATTCACCCGGCGGTCTACAGTCCCCTTGTCGAGTTTCATATTGGGGATACCGTACATGAGCAGGCCGCCGATTCGATCTGCTCTCTCGTAGACTGTGACGAGGTGCCCAGCCTTGTTGAGCTGGGCGGCGCAGGCCAGTCCGGCCGGGCCGGAGCCGATCACGGCAACCTTTTTTCCTGTTCGTTCGGCCGGCGGCTGCGCCTTGATCCAGCCTTCGGCGAACCCTCGGTCAACAATAGCGTTTTCGATGTTCTTGATGGTCACGGCGGGATTGGTGATCCCGAGGACACAGGCGCCCTCGCAGGGCGCCGGGCAGACCCGGCCGGTAAATTCAGGAAAGTTGTTCGTCTTGTGGAGCCGGTCGAGGGCCTCTCTCCAGCGGCCGTGGTAGACGAGGTCGTTCCATTCCGGGATCAGGTTGTCTACCGGGCAGCCTGTCCCTGACTGGCAGAAAGGAACGCCGCAATCCATGCAGCGGGCGCCCTGTGTTTTAAGGTGAGCTTCGGGTACCTCGACGAGAAACTCCTCGTAGTTTTTTACCCGCTCGGCCGGATCGGTGTAGGGGACCGTTTCCCGGTTGAACTCTTTGAAGCCTGTTACTTTACCCATATCAGCAGCTCGCTTAAATCAGGCGCCGGAGCCCGCCTTGGCCTTGTTTTCTTCGAGGACGCGTTTGTAGTCGACGGGCATGATCTTGACAAATTTCGGGAGGGATTCATCCCAGCTTTCGAGTATCCGGGAGGCTGCGGAGGAGCCGGTGAGCTGCTGGTGCTTTTCGATCAGACCTTTCAGCTCGGCAATGTCCTCGTCGGCCTCAAGCTTCTCGAGGACAACCATTCCAAGGTTGCAGCGGGTTATGAAATCGCCATCGATGTCGAATGCGTAGGCGATTCCTCCACTCATTCCCGCCGCAAAATTCCTTCCAGTTGGGCCAAGGATAACGACCCGGCCGCCAGTCATGTATTCGCATCCGTGATCGCCAACGCCCTCGATGACGGCGTGGGCTCCGGAATTTCGAACGCAGAATCTTTCAGCGGCGCGGCCGCGGAAATAGGCCTCTCCGCTGGTCGCTCCGTAGAGGACCACGTTGCCTACAATGATGTTCTCTTCGGCTTCAAATGTTGAGGCGCGCGGGGGGTAGATGACCACCCGGCCGCCGGACAGTCCCTTGCCGACATAATCATTAGCATCCCCTTCAAGCTCGAGCGTAACTCCGCCGGCAAGAAAAGCGCCAAAGCTCTGGCCGGCGGAGCCGGTGAAGCGGATGTTGATGGTGCCGTCGGGGAGGCAGTCTTTTCCCTGGGACTTGGCGATCTCGTTGCTGAGGATGGTTCCAACGGTGCGGTTGGTGTTGATGATCGGCAGCTCGAGGTCGACGCGTTCGGCGTTTTCAATGGCGTCCTTGCAGAGCCCGAGGAGTTCCTGGTCCAGTGCATCTTCAAGACCGTGGTCTTGCGCGACAGTGCAGTAGACGCCAACTCCCTCGTGCGGTTTTTCCGCCGGGGTAAGCAACGGGGTGAGGTCGAGGCCGTCGGCTTTCCAGTGCTCGATGGCGGCGTCGGGTCGAAGGCACTCAACATGCCCGACCATGTCGTTGACGGTGCGGAATCCCAGGCTCGCCATGTGCTCCCGGGTTTCTTCAGCAACCATGAAGAGGTAGTTCACGACATGCTCGGGCAGACCCGTGAAATTTTTGCGCAGCTCGGGGTCCTGGGTGGCGATGCCGACCGGGCAGGTGTTCAGGTGGCATTTCCGCATCATGATACACCCGAGTGTAATCAGGGGGGCCGTGGAGAAGCCAAACTCCTCCGCCCCAAGAAGAGCGGCGACCGCTACATCTCGACCTGTCTTGAGCTGTCCGTCTGTCTGGAGAACGACGCGTGACCGGAGGTCGTTGAGGACCAGGGTCTGGTGGGTTTCGGCAATTCCAAGCTCCCAGGGGAGGCCTGCATGCTTGATGCTCGTGAGGGGAGACGCGCCGGTCCCTCCATCATGGCCGCTGATGAGGATGTGGTCCGCGTGGGCCTTGGCTACGCCGGCAGCGACGGTGCCTACGCCGACTTCGGAAACCAGCTTTACGCTGACTCGAGCTTCTCTGTTGGCATTTTTCAGGTCGTGGATCAGCTGGGCGAGGTCCTCGATCGAGTAGATGTCGTGATGGGGCGGGGGGCTGATCAGCCCGACTCCGGGTGTTGAATAGCGGGTCCTGGCAATGATCTCATCGACTTTATGCCCCGGCAGCTCACCTCCCTCGCCGGGCTTGGCGCCCTGGGATATCTTGATCTGCAGCTCATCGGCGTTGGTGAGGTACCAGATCGTCACTCCGAAGCGACCTGATGCGACCTGCTTGATGGCCGATCTCCTGGAGTCTCCATTTTCCAGCGGAACGAAACGTTTCGGGTCTTCCCCGCCTTCGCCGGTATTTGATTTGCCGCCAAGCCGGTTCATCGCCACGGCCAGGGTCTCGTGGGCTTCCGCGGAGATGGAGCCGAAGCTCATGGCGCCGGTGCAGAATCTCTTCACGATTTCGCTGGCGGGCTCGACCTCATCAACCGGTATGGGGCCGGGGCCGGATTCGGGGTCGAATTTGAGCAGTCCC
>Ga0310124_10001150_pt1 | contig 18557 bp, 22 predicted proteins | sample CB11b_AW_Bot5_MG_FD_203507 | JGI IMG/M metagenome (GOLD analysis project Ga0310124, IMG submission 203507) | Marine microbial communities from Western Arctic Ocean, Canada - CB11b_AW_Bot5 | ecosystem: Environmental > Aquatic > Marine > Oceanic | place: Canada: Western Arctic Ocean | collected... | reverse complement strand
TCAGCACCCCGGGGGTGGATATGGTTTACGTCGGGCCAGGTGATTTTTCGGTTGAGATGGGACAGCCTGGGAACCCGGAACATCCGGACGTTTGCGGTCCCATGGAAGAGATCCTTGAACTGTGCAAAGCTCACGGTGTTCCCTTCGGCACGACGGCGGCGCACACGCAGGCCGCACAGCGTTGGGTAACGCAGGGCTGTCTGTTCTTCGAAGCCGAAGACGAGCAGGGATTCATACTCGAAGGGGCAACACGCCTGGTCGACGACTACCGTCGGTTCACCGAAGGAGATTGACATGAGGATCGAACGAATCGAGGCACTTTCCCTCATCGTGCCCCACGAGGAGCGCATTCGCACAAAGTTCCACCACTTCGGTGTCACCGAAGAGGTGACGGTATACCGTTTCCACACTGACAACGGTCTGATCGGCTTGGGGGAAAACCCGGGGCCACCCCTGGATCAGGCATTGCTCGACGGCTACATCGGCACCGATCCCTTTGACCACGTGATGGGTCAGGGACGGTACAATCTGGACATGGCCTGCTACGATCTGATGGGCAAACATCTGGGCCTTCCAGCCTGGAAGCTGATGGGCCAGCAGATGCGGCAGTGGGTGACCATGGGCTGGTGGATGCCTTGCATGTCGCCCGAGGATTCAGCGGCAGAAGTGCAGGAGGCAGCTGGCCGGGGATATCGGGGACTCAAGTGCAAGGCCCGCGCTTTCTACGATGTCGTCGAACAATCAGCAGCGATGCAGGAGGTAGCACCGCCGGACTTCCGCGTCGAATTCGACTTCAACGGGGCTCTGATGAACGTGGAAAGGGCTCTGCCCATTCTCCGCGAGTTGGAAAAATTCCCCGTCGTCAAGGGAGTGGAGGAACCGATCTTTGCTCACGACGTCGAGGGCTGGCGTCGGCTGCATCAGGAGATCCGCATCCCCTTTTATCTGCACGGTGTCAATGTCATTCGCCACGGGCCCAGCCGCGAGCCCTCCGGCCCGTGGATGATGCTGCGCGCCGGCGACTTCGAAGGTGCCTTGTGCAGCCACGAGAACGTCGGTACGGCCCTGGCTGCAGCCTGGACCTTCACGGCGGCCAACACGGGGATTCTTCTGCAGTACGTGGGTACCGGTATCACCTCAGCTTTTGCCTGCCAGCTGGGCGCGGTGATGCCCACGGCCAATATCCCCGCCGTCACCTGCAGCCACACGAAAGAACACGAGCTCATCACCGAACCAATGGTGATGCAGCGAGGTTTCATGAAGGTTCCGGAGGGACCCGGTCTGGGCGTTGAACTGGACGAAGACGCCGTGGCCAGGTACTCATCCCTAGCGCTTCGGGAGTGGCCCAGACACCTGTCGGTGGTGAGTCTGCCCGGAGGACTCAAGCACTACTATCAGAGCCTGCAGCAGGCGGAGCAATTGATGAAACTCGGCGTCGACGAAGCCTTTGCGCCGGGCGTGCGACTCGATGAATGGGAGGACGACGGCACGGATACATTCGATCGCCTCTGGCGGCAACTTCAGCGACAGGACTGGCCCATTTGGGAAGAGGCCTGAGTCATCAACTCACGCCGACATTGGTCGAGCCCAGGTCCGGGTCAACGAAACTCCGATGATACGCCTTGCCCATGAGGTATCGCAGTTCCAGCTCCACATCCCGTAGCGCCACGGGGGCTACCGCTTCCGGTTCGCGTCGCACCAGCTCCACTTCGATCTGGTTCTCTCCCTTGATCGGCCAACACTGCTGCGGCAGGTGGAACACAAACCAGTAGCAGGATCCGGTGCGGAACCGCGGTGAGTTCATGCGATACAATTCGTTGATCCGCCGCAGGCTCGATGTCGGCAGCGTGGCACCGTTGAACCGGAAGGTCAGTTCGTCGGTTTCGGTCACGCTCTCCAGGCGCAAGCGCAGGATCACTTCATGCACGCGCCCGCGTGCGCCCCAGTGTTCGAGATCATCGGCGACCATCAACGGCACCGTCACCCCGTCGTCCTCGTTGATCTGCTGCGGCAGCGGACAACGCGCGCCGGTTTGGTGTTGCCGCAAACAAAGGTTGGTACGCCGACGGCCCACAACCCGTCCAGCCGAGTCCGGTCCCGGTTGACGACGGCCATGCGACCTGTACCCTAATGCCACCTCGACGCCGGAAGGGCCATCGTGCTGACCAACCCCCTCCTGTTGCCACACATCGACGATCCCCTGTTGGCGCAAGCTCTGGCGGGGCCGACGCAGGAACTGGCGCGGGCGACACGACCCGATTTCATGCGCAACCCTGACTCCCCCGTCGAATGGTCGAGCCCTGACTTTGCCCGCATGGAGGCGGCGCGCGAGGACTTTCTCGACTGGCAGGCAGTGCTCGACCAGTTCGACGCCGAGGCGTTCGTCGTCGATGGCTACGCGATCCTGCGAGGCGTCGTGACGGCAGCATCGGTGGGGGCCTGGACGGCGGCTCTGCAACGCGGTCAGCAGCTCAATGACCGGCTGTTGGCCGCCAACTGGCAGACCATCAACTGGCAACGCTTGGGACGTACGCCACCCACGGCAGCGGTTGCCACCGACGATCTCCATGCCGCCCTCGGCGGCAGCCAGCGCGTTCCTCAGGGCGACGACTCAGCCGGTGTCCTGACGCTGCGGCAACACAGCCTCTTCGCCGAGTACTTCTCCGCTGGCCATGTGGCGTATCTCATGAATCTTCTCACTCATCCGCAGATGCTCGATCTGCAACGGCTGTGTCTGAGGACCGACAGCCTCTACTTCGACCATAACCAGATGTTGACGCGGGCGCCGGGCTACACCGGCGGCGGTTGGCACAGCCACAGGATCGGCGGCGGCTTCGATGATGTCGGCCCTGTGGATATCGACGACTACCGCCGGCAACCGAACATCAACCTGACCCTCTGTTATCCACAGGGTTTCTCTGCCGATGAGGACGGTGGTCTCAAACTCGTGCGTGGCAGTCACCTCTTTCGCGACCCTGACGGTTGCCGTGCCGCAAACGACGAGGCGCTGCGCTCAGACTGGCTTCGTGGCAGGAACCATCCCGTCACCGGCCGGGCGCTCGAGATCGAATACCTCGACCTGCCGCCCGGTTCGATCGTCTGCTGCCTGTCCCACGCCGCCCATGCAGTGGCGACCAAGGCCCCGTCACGCACAGAGCGCCTGGCGTCTCTGTTCTGCTACCGCAAGGCCGATGACGTGAGCGGCATCGTGCAACCCCCACATGCGGTCCCCCCCGTATGGGCTTTGAAGGCCCAACGGGGAGAATTGCCACCGACGCTGACCCAACTGCTGTGCTCCAGCTTCGACCGCAAGTTGACGGCAGGACGCACCAGCTACTCGGACGGGTGATCTTTAGGCGTCAGCGTCGAGTTCTTCGGTGCCGGGCAACGTCTCAGCCACTGGCCCCGCGTCCGCACCCGGCAGGATTTCCAGTTTGCTCCGCAGTGCGTTCAGGCGAAAACGGAGCATCCATATGCTGGTGCGCTGTTGTTGATTTGCAGCGTCGTAATAGACGACGAGCACAGACTCGTCGCCCAGCAGAAAGCCGCCGGGATAACCGTAGAAGTCAGCATCGAGGGCCAGGGGCAGACCGTCGCCATCCGTCGCCCATGTTGCGCCACCGTCCTGGCTCCAGGACACACGCAGGACGCCATTCGACGTCATCCAGCACACAACCGTACCATCTGCCAGGACCGCCGTGCGGTGCGCCTTCAGCGGCGCAAAGGGCGCGTGGTGCGACAGTTGCCACGTGTAGCCATCATCCGCTGAGTACCACACCGCCGCGTCCAGACGACTCAGCAGCATCAGGCGACCGTCGCGGAGCAAGGTGAGCGATGGCTCGTCCAGGTCCTGGCCGTCGTCACGTTCTATACGACTGAGCAATCGCCATGATCGACCGGCGTCATCGCTGCGATGAATAGCGCCATGCAGAGTGCCGGCACCATCGGCTGCATACGTCGGGTAGAGGATGGCACCGTCAGGCAACACCTCGGCCTGAGCGTGGGCCCGCTGATAGAAGGGGCAGGGCATCTCGAGCCATGCCGGCTCAGTCCAGGTGTTGCCGTCATCCGCGGAGCGCATGACGCCGATCCGGGTATTGACCGGCAGGTGCCCCGGTGGTGCCACAGACAGTCCATACCAGGAAGCCTGCTGATTGACGAACAACAGCAACTCGCCGTTGGCCAGACGCGTGAGCCCTACGGGCGTATCGGACCAGGTCCCATCGTAGACCGTCCATGGTTTGGACCAGTTGTGCCCCGCGTCGTCGGAACGGACCGCCATGATCCGGCCACCACGGGGTGCATCGATATCCCGGAAACCCCTTTCGTGCCATTTTCTCAGCGTCGGCTCTGCAACGACGTATGGCGTGGCCAGAGAAATGTGCCAGTAGCCGGCATGGAACAGGACGAGCCAGTCCCCATTGGCCAGTTGTGCTGCGTCCTGTCCGAGGCCGACCATACCACCGTACCCTGGAAACGGGTCGGGGGGGTTGCAATCCCAACCGACGATCTTGCGCCGGCACCGACGGGCGCGGGTCACACCGATCCTGCTGCGGCCGAGTGCCCCAGAACCTGGCGCAGATGGGCCGCTGCCTTACCGATCAAGACCCGTCGATCCTCTGCTTCCCGCCCTTCGTAAACGATGGAGATGCAGCCGTTGTACTCCCCTGCTCGCAGAATGTTGGCGATGCGTTCGTAATCGAGCACCGACTCCCGCCCGTCGGCGATCTGGTAGAACTTGCAGCGCACGTAGGCCGCGTACGGCAGGGTCTGTTCCATGTAGCGATAGATGTCCACTGCTGGATCCGCTTCGCCAGACGCGCCCGGTGAGCCGCGCCACTGACCGGTGTCCATGACGAAGGAGAGGTTGGGGTGATCCACGTCCTTGATAATGCGCAGCACATCCGGTCCGGTGGCGGCAAGGTTGCGATTGTCATGGTTCTGCAGTGCGACAATGATGCCCTTGTCCGCACCGTAGGCACAGACTTCGCCGAGACACCGGGCGAGTGCCGCGAACATTGGCTCCCGGCCCTCGGTTTCGAATGTGTGCCAACCGAAAACCCTGATCAGCGGCGCACCGAGTACGAGGGCCATATCAACAGCCGACTTGGCTTCCTCGATCTTGCCCTGCTGAAAATCCGCATCCCCCGCAAAGCCGCCAGCGACGCCGAGATAGCCGATGGGTAATCCCAGGTCGAGACATTTCCGCTTGAGGCCCAACAGGTAGTCGACAGCAGTCGAACTGAACGCGCGCTGATGGAAATCCAGACAGTCGAGCCGCAGGTCATGACAGGTGTCGATGAAATCATCGACACTTATCTCAGCGCCCTTAAAGCTGAGATAGTTGCAACCGATCTTGATCATGATGAACCCCAGATCGCCATCGCCGCCTCCTCCAGCCCACTGACAGCACCCGCGTTGCACAACGCCAGGTCCCGGGGCAGATCCGAATATGGATGAAGCAGGTGCCAGGCCAGCCGTTCACGTGGATCTGCGCCGGGCATGCCGGCGGACACTGCCAGGGCACTCAGCAACCGGTGATCCCCTTTCACCAGAAAGATCCCGGATGCTGCGAGTTCCATGGCTCGGTCTCCGGTACTGGCGCCCGCGAAGTCTGTAATGCCAGACAGTCGTCCCGCAGCTCCGTGTCGCGTTCGGCACAATCCGCCAGGGGCGGGGGCATCAGCTTGAGTACTGATTGACCGTTGCCGAAGGCGGCGCAGTCCTCTCCGCCCGGTAGTCTCTGCCAGGCATCGACGGGCTGACCCAATCGCTCGCTTACGGAGGCGAGCACAGGTGTCCATGCATGCATCCATCGAGCGATCAATCACGCACAGGCGCCCACACCTCTCAGATGCAACGGCAGGCAGCACTACAAATCCGGCGGTGACCACCCGAGGGCGGCGAAGTTACGGCCGGTGAAGGCGCGCATCCTCCGCGCCCGCTGCACCGCCTCCTCACGCTCTGCCGCCAGCTCTTCCGGCCGGTAGACGGTGCCTGCCCGCACCGTCAGCGTTGGCTCGATCCGACGTTCGCCGACAAGGACATCTCCGGCGACGTCGCGAAATTCGAAGTGACCGCCCTCGCGGACATCGAAGGCCGCTATGTCAGCGACCGCACCCAATGCCAACGTGCCCAGTTCCGGGCGCCCGATCGCTGCTGCCGGCGCCGACGTGCACTGATGTACGACCTCTTCAAGGGACACGCCGAGATTGAGCAACTTCGACGCCGTCTCGGCGAGGCTGAACACCGGACCGTCGATGTTGTGTGCGTGCAGGTCGGTACTGATCACGTCCGACGGGAAATCTCGGGCCAGCGCACCGCGGGCGACGTCAAAGCGGAAAGACCCTCCGCCGTGGCCGACGTCGAACAGAACACCTCGGGCTCGGGCCTGTCGCGCTGCGGGTTCGATATCGCCGTCAAGGCCGAGGATTCCGTCCCCTGACCCTTGATAACAGTGGGTGACGATGTCTCCCGTCCTCATCTCGGAGAGGACGTCGTCCAAGGGCACACCAATAGCGATATGGACCATCACGGGGGTGTTGGTATATCGCCCGGCCTGCAGGGCGCGGCGCAGGGGTTCCACGCCATTGTCACCTACCTGAAATCCCCCCTGGCGCACCTTGACGCCGACGCAGACATCACGCCAGCACTCGATCGCTGCCGCCGTGCGCTCCGGATCGGCGTAGCGAATGTCCTCACACTCCCCGATGGGACCGTGGGTGAGGCCGATGCCGGACACATGGACAAAGGTCAGCACGCGGGTGCGGTATACGGTTGCGACGTAGTCGATGAACCCCGGTAGATTCGCCCAGCCTGGGCTGCCCGCATCGACGATTGTAGTTACACCTGTTGCCAGGCAGACGGCGTCGGCGTGCACACCCCAGGTTGTCGCACCGGCATAGATGTGAGAGTGAATATCGATCCAGCCAGGGGTAAGCAGACGACCAGCCAGGTCGATGAGTTGTCGCGCCTCGCCCTGCAGGTCCCTGCCGACGGCAGCGATGCACCCGTTGTGCACCGCCACATCGACTGTGTCGTCCAGGCCCTGGGACGGGTCGAGGACACGCGCACCTTTCAGCAACAGATCGTACGTCTCGGGCATCAGACGTAGACGGCGTCGGGGCCGTCGAACTTGGACAGGATTCGCACCTGCACCACCTCGACCTCTACCAGGCGCATCGGGCCCAGCCACTCCATGTACTCGGTCAATGCCTTGCGATCATCGGCGCTCATGCCCAGGATCTTGTCCTTCAACGGCTCGGAGGCCGCTTTCAGTGCGACGGTAAGATCGTCGCGTCCGACGCACCCCTCTCGTTGGCGCCCGGCGGCCCGCTCCCGACAGGCAGAAAGAAGGTGTCATGGGTTGTACCCAGCCAGTGGCCGTGCAGTACACACCGGGTGGGCTGTGCCCTTCCCGCGGGCTGGAGGGCGCCCAGACGCCTTGCACTTGTAAGGTAGCCAACTGCAGTGCCGATTCCAAGCAAGCTGGTGCTGCGTCGATGTTTACCAGCAAGGCGCCCCGTTCCTCACATACTCGGCAACCGCTTGCGCCTGATCATCGGGCAGTCCAGACGGAAAACATCCTGGATTTTCGTCGACGTAGCGCGAGATATCAACAGCGGAACATCGTGGGCGCTCAGAAACACCTGATCCAGTCCGGTGAAGTGATGGTGGACATCGACGGGGTAGGCTACGGCAGCGCAGCGTTGTTCCACCATATGGGCCAGTCCCTCCTGCCCGAGGACGTGGACATTGTTACGACCGAGAAAGTCGCTCTGGCCGTCGAAGTAAATGCCGAGCTCCGTCTGCGACAGGGCACCGGTAGGCGGCGGCTCCGTACAGGCCGATTTCCTCGGCGCTGAAATTCACGAAGTCGATCGTCCATCCAACTGCAACTGACTCAGGCTGCGTACCACTTCCAGGGCACCCGCCGGTTGACTATCGAGCAAAACATCAGCCTCCGGAAGGCCACCGCAAAACAGGGCGATCTTGCCGGCGATCTGCTCCGCCGCCACGTCTGCCGCCTTCTCGCAAACCACCAGTTCCGCCTCTGTGCCGCCGGCTGGCGTCGAGGCGCTGAACTCGATCGGCAGAGCCTCGACAGTACCCAGTTCGTCGCAGTTGACTCTGCAGACGTCGAAGTCCCAGCCGCGAGCAGCGAATGGTTCACAACGCACATCCTCACAACCCCACGCCTGGAGCCGTTGGCATTGATACTCCGCCGCCCGGCGCTCCCCCTCGGAGCCGGTTATACGCTTTCCGATCGTATCCACAAAGTGACGCACATGGTTCAGACCATCACCGAGAACCAAACTGCTACTCATGATACCGACCTCCTCGTCAATCGGGAATCAGGGGCAGGTCGATAGCGGTGAGGTCCGCGTCGCGTCGGTGTCAGCGGCTTTGTCCGCCATCAGTCTCTCCTTTTGCATGCCAAGACTGGGGGAAAGGGCACCCTCGAGCAAGACTCGACGTCTGGCTCACACGCATGATGGTGGAATCTGCCGCTGGAGCCGCCACGCAGTTCAGTCCCAGACCGGTCGTTCACGTTGAGAGTTGAAAGCTGCCCGCAAGCTGGCCTGCTGGAGATCAGTAGGTCAGGAGCTTCAACTCGGGAACCCGCTCGAAGTGCTTGAGGTTGGTCGTGGCCAGTATCGCGGTGTGCTGCAGAGCCCATGCCGCGATCCATAGATCCGCCTGGGAAACCCCTGCCAGATGCTTGGATCGCCGTAGTTCGGCTGTGAGACTGGCATATTGCCGTGCAGTCTCCAAAGATGCATCGCCAATGCGGAACATGTTGAGGAAGCGCATACCGTCGGCGAGCCGCTCACCGGATACAAAGGCGGCTCCCTCCAGGAACTCTCCCGCAGCAGTCACGGGAACTGCGAAGACCTCCGCTGAGTGCTCGAAGAGAACCCGGTGCACCGGGTGATCCTTGTCAGTCCGGTGGCGCCAGAGATGCACAAGGAAAGTGGTATCAAGACAGATCATGAAGACGCCACTTCTCCGACTGCCTAGCATCTTCGACAACGCCCAGCATGGCGTTTGCCTCTAAGTCTGTCAGCGGTCCAGGCGCCCCGGCCAGCGCCGACATCACATCAGCACCTGTGTGCGCCGTCAAGCGTTGATCCACTAGTCCCTCAATGACTTTGGAGAAAGACTCTCCTTCGTCTTTGATGCGACTGAGCTTTTGATAGACGCGGAGATCGACGGCGATGGTCTTTGTGCTCAAGAGGAGCCTCCCTTCATGGGAATATATATGTAAAATTACATACAGACCTTTCTTGGTCAAGCACCATGGCTAGCCAGACAAGGACTTCGTGCGCAAACCGCCCCCTCTCGAAGAATGTGACGAACTACTGTCCGACTCTGTTCCAGAATCTCCCGCCGATGAGCGATAAAGAGCAGGCGAGCACGGGGCATCGACTACTCGAAGAGCGCGATAGTCCAGTCCGGCCAGGATGGTCTTGCCCGTACCTGTCGCCGAGACGACGAGGGAATGATTTCTGCCTCGTGAGCGTTCGACCTGTAGCTGTTCGAGCATTTGTCGTTGGAAGGGATAGGGCTCAATTTCGAAAGGCGTGATGTCGATGGCGGCGTTATCGACACGGTCCATGATGCTGGCAAACTTCACCGCATCGAAGCCCTCGAACTGCGAATTGGCCCAGTAGGAGTCGAAGGTCGCTTCGAACTTCTCCACGAGGGCTGGGTTTGTCCGCTGTGCCGCCCTCACGTTCCACTCCAGCCCGGTCACCTGAGCCTGGTAGGTCAGATTCGATGAGCCGATATAGACCGTGGAGTGTCCGTTGGAGCGGTGAAACAGCCAGGCCTTCGCATGCAAGCAAGTCTTGGAGGTGTCATAGGAGATCCGCACCTGTCCGCCCAGCTCCTGCGGCGTCTCGACTGGAAGAAATCGTAGAAGCCGAGTAACAACACTGGGGCGACCAACAACAGGGACACGATGACAAACTGTCTACGCACGATTCCACCTTCTCCTCATTTGAGGCAACCGAATATTTGGAGGAGAGGATCGCTAGTACCTGGGTCAAGCAGGCCGCGACGACGCGTCGAGCAGTCTTGCGTATCATCAGCAACCATGAACCGAACTGTCACACGCTATCTGCAGCGACGCACCGCCTTTGGCGATTGGCCGCTGCAAGGAGCCACGCCAACCATCTGCAAGGCTGTCGTCGTCATCCCTGTCCTGGCTGAGTTTCCCGGCATACTCGACACCCTGCGTGATCTGGCAAGGTGTGAAGCTGAGCGTCGGGCGCAGACACTCGTCGTTATTGTCCTCAACAATCGGGCGCCCGCCCACGCCCGCATCGAGGACATCACGGACAATCAACAGACACTGGTCGCCCTCTCCGAGTGGGACCAGAATATCCTGCCCGTCGCCTGGATCGATGTCTCCTCACCAGGGTGTGAGTTGTCGCCCAAGGACGGCGTCGGCATGGCACGCAAGATCGGTCTGGATTGGGGCCTGCGAATCCTCACCGAGCAGGACAGACTCAGCGCCCCTCTCGTCTGTCTGGATGGCGATTCACGAGTAGATGCGCAATATCTCACCGTGCTGCACGATTTCTTCGAACCCCCCGCTGCACGTTGGGCCTGCGTTCTGCCGTATGCCCATCCAATTGAGGGCGACGATCAACACCAGGCTGCCATCCTTTGCTACGAACTCTATCTCCGTTACCACGCCCTGCACCTGTGTTGGGCGGGTTCTCCCTACGGATACCACACAATCGGTTCGACCATGGCCTGTACCGCACTGGCCTATGCCTCGGTTTCCGGCATGAATCGACGCCTGGCGGGAGAGGACTTCTACTTTCTACAGCAGTTGGCCAAGACCGGCAAGGTAGAGCAAGTCACGGGCACCATCGTTCAACCATCGGCCCGCCCATCCCACCGAGCGCCCTTCGGCACCGGGCGCTGGGTGCAACGATTTTTGGCTGGCGAAGTGGGCGAGTATCGACTCTATCATCCCGACAGCTATGACGTGATCCGGCAGTGGCTGCAACTGGCGCTGTCCGAGCCGGAGCGAGATGGCGAGCAACTACTGACGACGGCGCAGACCATTCACCACGAGTTGGGGACGTTTCTGCAACAGCAGGATTTCGTGCAATCCTGGGATCGGATTCACGCCCAGGCATCCTCACGACGGGCCCTTGTCGAGCAGTTCCACCGCTGGTTCGATGGCTTCCGTACCGTAAAACTCATCCATCATCTGCGCGATACAACGTACGGCGAAACCGAGATGTTCGTCGCCCTTGGTGTGCTCTTACAGCGTCTTGCTATAGACTTTGACGGACTTTCTGGATCTTCGACGGAGCCAGGCCTCGAGCAACAGCGCCGTCTGCTGCAACACTTGCGGGGACTGTAATATTTTATGGACGAACAAACGACGGACGCCATACGCCGCGTTCACCAGGATGGCTTCACCATTCTCGAGGGAGTGATCCCCTCGGATCGGGTCGATGGTGTGCGCGCCGCCGTCGTCGATGCGCAATTGCGCATCCGCGAACGGTCCGCCGCCGAGCAGGCCGCCATCCGCGCCAAGGGCCACCGCGTCGGCGTCGAGGGTGTCGCCGGATCACGTGGCATCGTCAACCACACCCAGGCCTTTGCCCCGTGGCTGGCCGAAAGCCGCATCATAAATGTGTCCCACGCCTTCTTCGGAGATCATGTGCGTATCAGCTGCACCGACTGTGTAATCAACCAGCCTGGCTGTGGCCGTGGATACTGGCACGCCGACTGGCCATATAATCAGACAAATGCCAGTCACATCCCCGTGCCCTACCCCGACGCCCTGTTGCACCTGGCCACGATCTGGATGCTGACGGATTTCACCCCCGAAAATGGCGGCACCCTGCTGGTGCCGGGCAGTCACCGGTATGAAGGCAATCCTTCGGCGGACAATATGGGTGGTATCGATCGTGATGCACCCTATCCAACCGAGTTCCATGCCGTCGGCAGCGCCGGCAGTGTCTTGCTCTACGACAGCCGCATGTGGCACGCCGTGCCGCCAAATCGCTCCGACGCCGATCGTGTCGCCCTCATCGTACGCTTCGCGCCATGGTGGCTGAATCTCGAACCGACACGCCCCGGATCACCCGAGCATACCGCCATGGTCATCGAAACGGATGGCAAAAACTACGCCCAACCCGAAGTGACACCGCAGGCCTACGCGGCGTTGCCTGATGATGTGAAACCGATGTACCGGCACTGGGTGGCGGCAGAAGGGTGAAACAAAATGTCTGAGATTCATCGACCCCTCTCCTGTTGTGCCTGGGCTCTGCTGGCCTCGGAATTGGAGAATCTCGAGTATCTACACGGGATCGGTTTGCGCTCCATCGACATCCGTCCAAGTGGGCTGCGCTCGCTGGAAACGAGGGCCCGTCGTGATGCCCTCGGTCTCGACGTCTGTTGCCTTGCCGCTTCGCACGAACTGCCCGAGGGTGCAGCACTCGATTCGGCAGACGCCAGCGCTGTCGCCGGCGCACGTGTCCACATCGAAGAGGGTATGACCCACGCCGCCGACCTGGGTGCGCGGCGCGCATACATCGTACCCGAAGCCCTGGTCGATGACAGCTCCCTCGACCGGTATGCCGAACTGTTGCCACGCATCGCCGATCATGGTGCCCGTCTCGGCATGGGACTTTGTATCGAACACTTTCCGGGGACCGCCATGCCGACGGTTGCTGCAACCCTCGCCTTTCTCGAGCGCGTCGCCCATCCGAATCTCTATCTCCTCTTCGACATCGGTCATGCGCAGATGTCGGCGGAGGACCCGCGGGCGGCACTGCTGGCGGCAGGAGAGCGTCTGGGGTACGTCCACCTCGACGACAACGACGGGTTCGATGACCTGCACCTGGCCCTGACGGAAGGTGTACAGACCACCGACTCTCTCGCTGAACTGTTCACCGCCCTCGACGAGGTCGAGTACACGGGCCCGACGAGTCTGGAAATGAAAAGTGACCTGCCCGATCCAGCCGATGCCATCCGACGCAGCTACAACATCGTGCAGACAATAACAGGAAAATGAGCTGTATAGTGACCGACTGGGACTTCGAACAGGTGGCAGGTCCATATGATTTTACCGAAGGGCCGGCGTGGGACGGCAGCGGCCTGATCTTCTCCGATATCCCCAACAACCGCCTGCTGCGCTACGACCCGGAGACGGGGAAGACCCAGGAGTATCGGACGGGTACGAACCAGGGCAACGGCATGATTTTCGATCGTGTTGGTGTGCTCCACGCCTGCGAAGGGGGTGGCGATGGTCGCTGCATTGCCCGCTACAATGCGGATGGATCACGCCAGGTGCTGGCCAGTCACTTCGAGGGCAAACGCCTCAACAGCCCCAATGACCTCGCCTTCGACCACAAGGGGCGCATCTTCTTCACCGATCCACGTTACGGCGAGCGTGTCGACGACATGGAACTCGATCATCAGTCCGTCTACCGTCTCGACCCGGACGGCAACGATTGGACGATCACACGCGTCACCTTCGACACAAAGAAGCCGAACGGTCTGCTCGTCTCAGCCGACGCTGGTACCCTCTATGTCGCCGAGTCCGCCTATGGTAACGACCCGCGGGAACTGCGAGCCTACCCTCTCGACGAAGACGGCAATGTCAGTGGCCCCCACGAAACGCCCCACAACTTCTTTCCCCATCGTGGCATCGACGGCATGTGTCTCGACATCGATGGCAACATCGTCGCCACCTCGGGCTGGGAGCAGAGCGGTCCCGGACCGATGATCAATGTCTTCACCCCCACCGGCCGTGTGCTGGCAACACATCCCATACCACACCCACCGACCAATTGCACGTGGGGAGATGCCGATTTGAGAACCCTCTATGTCACCGCCGGCGCCCGATTGTATCGGGCCCGAACGGAGTTGCAGGGCGCGTTGCTCTTCCCATCGATTGGAGGCAGCACGTGAGCCGCTCAACCTTTGCCCTCTGCTGTCTCATCGCCCTGACCTGCACATCCCCAATCACGGCGGAACCCACAGGCGACACCGACGATTTCATCGACGCTCGCAGCGACACCTGGGCGCAGGTAGCACTGCAGATCTGGGACTGGGCCGAGTTGGGTTACAAAGAGGAACGCTCATCGGCGCTACTGCAGCAGCACCTGCGTGACACCACATGGTCAACCTGATGCGCGAGCACGTGCCACCGGAGACACGCATCCACTATGTCATCACCCGCGGCGGCGCAGCACCGAACATCGTGCCCGAATTCGCCGAGGTCTACTACTACGTACAGCATCCGGATATGACCTTATTGGAGGGCCTCTGGGAGCGTGTTGTAGCCACCTCCGAGGGTGCCGCCCTCGGCACCGGAACACGGGTCGAACACGAAGTCATTCACGGCAACTTCAATGTCCTGCCCAACGAGACTCTGTCACACGTCATGGACAACAGTCTGCAGGCCGTTGGCGGTGTGCTCTACTCAGCGGCGGAGCGAGCCTTCGCCGACTCTCTGCGCACCACCTTCGGCGACATCGATGTCGGACTCGGCGCCGCTGCCGAAGTACAACCGTGACGTGTGAGTCATGGCAAGGGATCCACCGACGTGGGAGATGTGAGCTGGGAGGTGCCGACCACGGCGGCACAAAGCTGGCAAGCTGGCAAGCTGGCGCTGGCGGTGGCACTACGATTGGCGTGAAAGGCATGATCGTTGCCGACAAGACATTGGCACGCACGGCAGTCGCCCTGTTTCAGGATCCTGCAACCCTTGCCGCGGCGTGGCAGGAACTGGAGCATCAGCGCGGTGCAGATTTCGTCTACAGACCGCTACTCGGCGACCGCAAACCACCTTTGGACTATCGAGACTGAGGAGCAATGAGCGTAGAGATTCGAGATGAGCGATTTCGTCAGGTCGTCGGCGACGACGCGACGTTGGAATCATTGGGTACCGATTTCATCTTCACCGAAGGTCCCATGTGGCACGAGGTCGAGAAACACCTCGTCTTCTCCGATATTCCCGGTGACATCATGCGCAAATGGACGCCGGACGGACAGATCACGACCTTCCGCCAACCCTCCAACAAAACCAACGGAAACTTCTACGACCGACAGGGACGACTCGTAAGTTGTCAGCACGCTTCCAGTACGGTGACTCGTACCGAGAAGGATGGTTCCATCACGGTCCTGGCCTCACACTACGATGGCAATCAGTTGAACAGTCCGAACGATATCGTTGTCAGCAACGACGGCGCCATCTACTTCAGCGATCCCACCTATGGCCGCACGGAAAAATTCGGTCTCCTGCGCGACCAGCAGTTGTCCTTCCAGGGCGTGTATCGCATCGATGGTGACAGCGGCGAGCTGACACTTCTGGCCGATGACTTCACGCAGCCGAATGGACTGACGCTGTCGCTTGACGAGTCCCAACTTTTCGTCAACGACACGCTCGAACGCCACATCCGCGTATTCGATGTGCTGCCAGACGGCTCCTTATCGAACAGTCGGGTCTGGGCGAAGCCGACAGGCGAGGGCCCCGGTGGGCCGGACGGCATGAAGATCGACAGCGAGGGCAACCTGTATTGTACCGGCCCCGGGGGCATCCACGTCTTCGCACCAGATGCAACGAGCCTCGGCGTGATCCAGATACCGGGTGGCGCGGCAAACTTCACCTGGGGTGGCGATGACCTGGGCGAGCTGTTTATCACATCGTCGACAACGCTCTTACGCACTCGGGTCAAGGTGCCTGGACGTAGCCTCTTTTAGCGGCCCCGCCGACAGTGGCCTACTGCGTGGCTTCGATGCGGTCGACGATCGCCGTGAGTCGGATGATGCGATCCGGACCGTTGAGCACGACGTAGACCGCACCCTCCGGACCGACGGCGACATCCCGTACACGCCCGAGGTTCTTCACGATCGTCTCGGCGTGCAATACTCGATCCTCGGCGACGGTGAGCAGTTCCACCGATTCGTACTTCAAAGCACCGACGAACAGATGGCCTCGCCATTTGGGAAACTCGTCACCGTGGTAGATGTCGAGACCACACAGACCGGGTGACGGTCGATAGAAATACGTCGGCTGTTCCATGCCCGGTTTGGCCTCGAACCGAGTCAGAATACTGCCGTTGTAATTGCGCCCGTAGGAGATCTCCGGCCAACCATAATTTCTGCCCGCACGGATCGCATTCACTTCATCCCCACCCATCGGCCCATGTTCGGTGTCCCACAGGATGTCGGTCTCAGGATGGATGGCCAGCCCCTGCGGATTGCGGTGGCCATAACTGAAGATGCTCGGCAGCGCATTGGGCGGGTGGCTGACGAATGGGTTGTCCTGCGGGATCGTGCCATCACGATGGATTCGGTGCACTTTGCCATTCGGCTTTGACACGTCCTGCGCCATCGGGCGCCGGCCCCGGTCGCCGATAGAGAAGTAGAGATCGCCAGCTGCATCGAAGACGATGCGTGATCCGTAGTGATGTCGGGTGGTGATGTAGGTCTCGTGGGGCGCCTCGAACAGCACCTGCTCGTCAGTCCAGATGTTGCCGTCGATGTGTCCCCGCACAATACGCGTCATCGTCGCCAGACGATCGTCCCCGTCACGCTTGCTCTCGAGGGCATGGCTGTAAGCCAGATAGATCCAGCCATTGTCACCGAACTCCGGATCGACGGCGACATCCATCAGCCCCCCTTGCCCCTCGTGGACGACCTCGGGCGTATCCGCTACAGGCGTCGCCATCAGCACCCCGTCACGCAGCACACGCAGCCTACCGGGACGTTCGGTGATCAGCGCCGTGTGTTCATCGAGGAAGTCGATCGCCCAGGGAATCTCCAACTCACTGGCGACGAGTTCGACAGCGATGTCGTACTCCTGCGACTGGATCGTCTGCGGCAAGGGTCGTGGCTGCGGATCGTACGCCTTCTCTTGCTCCAACAAAAAATCGATGATAGCGTCAAGCTCTCCGTTGGCCAGGGACAGGCCAAACGCCGGCATGCCGAGATGGGTGATACCCTGTTGAATGGTGCTGGCCATCCCCCACTTCCCTGCACCAAACTGCCAGACGCCATCCACCAGACTCTGCGCGTTGCCGCCCTGCAATTCAGCACCATGGCATTGGGCGCAGTTCGTTTGATAGAGCTTGGCGCCATCTGCGGCGACGCCCTCCGTCTCGGCTGCCGAGGTGGTCATAACAAAGCACAGCACGAGGCTGGTCATGCCATAGAGGATCTTCGTCACTGTAACTGACCTCACGTTTCGTTTGTTGAAGAGAGTGCAACGCAGAAGAAAATAACCCAAAGGACCTGCCCGGCCATCGCCCATTTGGGGTGGTTGGGTCGAATCCCCTCTGCTATACTCAGAGTCAGGTCACATGATTACACTCGATACGATTCTTGAACAGGCGGAAGGACTGTTACAGTCCAGGGCCTTGCCCTACGTCCTGGCGGCGGTGGCCGTCCTCGTCTGGTGGGTGGTGAGCGCTGTGGTCGGACTCCTGCGTCGTGGCCGGGTCGAGATGGTCGATCGGCCAAGACGCCGACTGCCGCTACAATAACGATGGAAGACCTTCAGCTCCTGCGAGAACGGTGCGAGGGCATGAGCGAGGCCGATCTCGTGCGTAGTCTCACCCTTGAAAGTACCGACAATTCCGAGACATTTCGCCTTGAGGCGCAGAGAGAGTTGGCCCAGCGAGGCACGACAGTGGCCGCCTGGATCGACCGTGTCAAGGTGCGCGCCGGTTCCGCCAATGAAGGTGAAATCGGTATTGATGACGCCCTGGCACTGGTTGACGACAAGGTGCCCCGTCGCGCCATCGCCAGCTTCACGCACTGTCTCGGCGAAACCCTCGTGCTGCAGCGTGAAGGCTGGGGTTGGGTGCTGCACCACTACGCAGAGGAGCGTTATGGCCGCTCCTACCTGATCGAGAGTACCGCCACAGCCCGTCGGGTCCTGCAACGGTTCGTGAGCCTGGAATCCTGGCTCGACGAGGCTGGGCAGGATCACCACCTCGATGACTGGAAAACATTCACCGACGACGAAGAGGCCGACAGCATTTTGGCGCTGTCCGATCGACTCACCGCCGCCGGTGTGCCGCACATCGTCCGCCCGGCGCTGTTCACTCCCCCCGAAGACAAAAAAATCGTTCTGCTCGTGCCGCACGATCGCATGGCGGAGGCGACACAAGTCACCGGTACCGGCCAGGCATCGGTTCGACAAGTGCAGCGCCAGGCGCAGGACTGCGACCAGGCCCGGGACCAAATCGGGGAACTGGCAGCCTACGACGAGTTGACGACGACGGACGGCGACAACCACGCCGTGCACTACAATCGTGGGGTCCTGCTGTTGGAGTTGGGACGTCACGAAGAGGCTGCTGCCGCCTTCATGGAGGCCACCGCCCGTGGTCTGGCGAAGGTCAGGCCCGACCTCACTCTGGGTCGGGGACCTACGGGTGTCGGCATCCTCGGTCTCGTCGGTGTCGGCGCACGCATACTCGGTCGCGCCATCCGCCACTCAGCGCCTGGGCCCGCCTATCCGGACTGGTTCGATGACGTCGAGTTGCGCCTGCAGGCCATGCTCGACCACTTCG
>Ga0310124_10001147_pt1 | contig 18580 bp, 15 predicted proteins | sample CB11b_AW_Bot5_MG_FD_203507 | JGI IMG/M metagenome (GOLD analysis project Ga0310124, IMG submission 203507) | Marine microbial communities from Western Arctic Ocean, Canada - CB11b_AW_Bot5 | ecosystem: Environmental > Aquatic > Marine > Oceanic | place: Canada: Western Arctic Ocean | collected... | reverse complement strand
CGGATGTTGGGGTGGTTTCGCTCTCACTTGGAATGTGTCTGCTTTGGATGCACGGGCTAATCGGCTGGGGCATGATAATCGGCAATTCGATTGGACACCCCTTCATCGAACGTAGTCAATTCTCCAATCTGTTGCCTATTCTCATTCTGGCGTTGGGCATCGACGACAGTCTGCATGTGTTGCATCGCTACAAGGAGGAGCGACGCGCCGGGCGCTCACCCGATTCTTCCGCCAATGTCGCACTCACCCGTGTGGGGCGGGCGATCATGCTCACCTCATTGACGACCATTGCCGCCTTTAGCGCAAACCTCACCTCAGACATTCCAGCACTGAGATCATTCGGTACTGAAGCTGCCTTGGGTGTCGGGTCAGCATTCGTACTCACAGGTCTGTGGGCACCACTCCTACGTCTCGACATTGATTTGTGGATGGCAGGCAGGGGAAAATTGGAGGAGGAGACCGGTGATCGTGTGCATCTGGTTCCCAGCCATTGGTTGGCGAAGGTGGCCGGTATTTCTGCCGTGAGGGCGATTCCGGTGCTGGTGGTAGCGTTACTGATTACCGCGATTGCGGTCCCGAAAATGCTGGAACTCGATGGTGAATTCAAGGTGGAGGATTTCTTCGATGAACGATCTGATTTCGTTACTGTCGTCAACGTTGTCAACGAACGCTTCTCCACAGAGGGAGAACCTGCGATGTTGCTCATCGAGGGCGATGTCCTCGACCCGCGTGTCTTTGCCGCCATCGATGAGTTACGCTCGAACATGAACATTCTAGATGCCGATGATCCAGATAGGTTCACGCGCTCGGCGGACGGGAGTGTTGAATTGATTGGCATTGACAATCTGGGGCTGCTGTTGATATCCTCGATGGTCGAAGAGATTGAGCCGTTCGAGGCCGCTGGTTGGAATTCGTCGCTTCCTGGAAACGGAATCGATTGTGACAATACCATGCTCGGTATTCCCGACGTCGATGATCGAGATTGCCTTGAGTTTCTGATTGGCTTCATGGTCACCCATGGGATTCCAGAAACTCGCTCCACCCCGCATGTACCTCCATCGATTCCTCGACTATACATCCAGCCTGCAACGCCGCTGAATCCATCCTATCCGTCACTTGCGGCTGACGGAAGTGAGCCACGCTACGAACGCATGCTGCTCTACTTCGGGCTGCGCCAACCCGAACAGTTCCCCATAGTCGAGCGAACCTTGGATGCGCTCTACCGCGACATGGCTCCGCTGCGCAACCTGTCTTCAGGCGACATGCGCACGCGCGGCGACATTGATTCTGGATTCAGCGATTCGGACCATCCGGTCACCTGGGCGATTGCGACTGGGGAGCCGGTGGCGCGCTTCGTGGCTTCCAATTCCATGCAGAAGCAATTGAAGGAGACGCTGATGCTCGGGGTGGTGTTCTGCGTGTTCACTCTCTGGTGGGGTTTCCGTCCGACCCGTGAGGAGAAAGAGGAATCATTCGATTCAGGTGACGAATCTGATCGACACGCCTTGCTGCAAGTTGTTGCTGCGCTGCTGACGTTCGCATTGCTCATGCCGTTCTTTGGCATGGAAATGGCTGTCTGGCCCGCCTTGCTGGTGTTGGCCTTGAGTTCCTTCTGGGGATTGCGCTCTCTGGGTGTCGCGCTGATGACGACAGTCCCAATCGTCGTGGTCGTCGTATGGCTCTATGGACTCATATCTGTTCTCGGATACGGTCTGAATATCGTTACAGTCGCTATCGCCACGCTCTCTCTAGGTGTTGGGATTGATTACGTCATCCACGTGGTCGAACGCTTCCGCGAGGAGCGCCACCACGGGCGGGCAGTCTATCCCTCATTGGTTGCCGTGGGTGGAGCATCTGGGTTGGCCTTGGTAGGGTCGGCCGCCTCTGACATACTCGGATTCCTTGTCATATCGCTCTCACCTATGGGTTTCTTCTCGCTGTTCGGTAAGTTCTCGGCGGCGATGATATTCTTCTCGCTGATCGCATCGATGATAATCGCTACTGCACTCATCGGCTTGCTGAACAAGGATGAGTTGCAGGCTGACTTGGAGGCGGCGGGTGGAACGTGGCAACAGATGCAGCATTTGGCCGAGCAAGAGGTTTCACAAGTGATTGCGGCGAATGGCCATTCAGGAGAATCATCCGCGGTTGACGGCGGCGGGGAGTGAACATATGGCTAATCTGGTGGAGTTGGAGCGCAGGGACGCTGACCTGGTGCTGCGCTGGGATGACGACTCTGAGCAGGTGTTGGACTACCTGACGCTCAGGTTGTGGTGCCCGTGCGCCCACTGCCGACCTCGCCGTGAAAAGGAAGTGCGCAAGTCTGAGTTCGAGGCAGAGTTACGCAAGTTGCAGAACGCCAAGCCGCACGTCGATGCGGTCGGTGGCTACGGAGTGCGCTTCACCTGGACCGCTGGCTGCAGCGCAGGCATCTATGGCTTCGATTATCTTGGAAAGGTCGCCGCAGGCGAGGATCCCAACGCTTGATGCTCACCGATCACGTTCGCTGCACAGACCCCCACTTTCATGTAGGGTGGGCCGGTCGGCGGCACGACGCCCGTTCGGTTCGACCCGACGAGCGCAGCCGGAAGGTGACGCTGATGAGCGATGCGAACACGCAAGAGGGCCCCGTATCCACCGAGGAAGAGGAGGAGGACTGGACCGAGTTCGCCGATGCTGGCTACGGCAGCGCCTACGACCCATGGTCCGACCTCGTGCAGCACGAGCCTGAGGAATCGGAGCACGAACAGTTCGAGGACGAAGGGCACTGGGAGGTGACCCCGGCGCCCTCCGCCGCGGGCATCGCGCACCTGGTGCGCATCGGCTCGTGTGATCACTGTCTGACCCGCCTGTCTGGCGGGCGCCTTGCGTGGAGTTCAGCAGCAGAGGATGGCGCGGACATCCGCGCACGCGCCCTTGAGGCGGATTCCAGCCTGAGCATCGATGAATCGGTGGACTGTTGCCCGTTCTGCGAGGACCTGTTCGCTGACCTCGACCTTCTCGTCACTCGCACTGTCGACAAACTCGCAGGGGTCGAATTCACCCGTGTTCAACTCGGTTCCCACTTCGCCAAGGACCACATCGCCGATGAGGAGGAACTGCGCACCCGCTATGGTGCTCAGGGAAGCAGGGGATTGAAGGCTGGGTTCGTGGAGGCGTTCGCCGACAGGTTGCGAGTGGAGTACCCCGGTGCGAGAGTGGTGAAGGAACGACCACAACTGATGTTGCTGGTGGACACGCTCACCTTGGAGGTCAAGGCTGACATCCGCTCGCTGTACCTCTACGGCCGTTACCGCAAACTCGAGCGCGGCATCCCCCAGACTCGGTGGCCCTGTCGTTCGTGCAGGGGGAGGGATGGTGGCTGCGAGTCGTGCGCTGGTTCCGGCTTGCAGTATCCCGATTCTGTACAGGATCTGGTCGGAGAGCCGCTTCGCCTGGTGTTCAGCGCCGCGGACACTTCCTTCCATGGAATGGGTCGCGAGGATATCGACGTGCGTTGTCTCGGTAGTGGTCGACCGTTTGTCATCGAACTCAAGTCACCGCTCAAGAGGACTGCAGATCATTCTGAACTGATCGAACTCGTCAACGATGAGGCAGGGGGGCGCGTCGAGGTAATCGACCTCAGGGCATCGAAGCGCCCGGAGGTGGCACGCATCAAGCAGACCGCCGCTGAGAAGTCGTACACCATCCGCTTCAGATACGATGGTGACCTGGATGCCGACGAGGTGGAGCGGCAGGTACTCTCTCTGGTAGGTGAGACGCTGCATCAGCAGACCCCTAATCGGGTGTCACATCGCCGGGCGGACAAGGTGCGCAAGCGGAAGGTGGTCTCGATCACGGCCGTGAACGTTGAGCTACCTGAGGTGCAGTTGTGCGTCAGGGCGGAGAGCGGGACCTACGTGAAGGAATTGATACATTCAGATGAGGGTCGCACAACACCTAGCATCACCGAGCGGTTAGGTGGCGAATGTGAGGTTCTCTGGCTGGACGTGGAGGAAGTACACGCCGATTGATTTCGATGCGCTTAATTAGGACCGGTAGGTCGCCGAATCCCCACGCAGTGGAATAGGAGACATCAGCATGCGTCGCACACACGGTACACGCCAAGGTTCGCGCAACATCATGAGCCGCAGCAAGTCCGCCCGCGGACGGCTGTTCATCCGCCGTGTCATGCACCCTTACGTGATAGGAGACCGGGTGGCCATCGTCATCGACGGTGGTCAGCAGAAGGGGATGCCCCATCGTCGGTTCCAGGGCAGGTCGGGTGTGATTACCGCACAGCAAGGACGAGCGTGGGTGGTGGCATTGAAGGACGGCAACATGGCGAAGACCGTCATCAGCCGCCCGGAGCATCTGCGTCCACTTGACTGAGGAGGAATGAAAATGGCAGATGCAATAGAACCAGTTGACTATGCCACAGTGCGCGACACGCTGCTGGAAGCGAGCAAGCGCAGGGGGCACCTCTCATATGAACAGAAGATGGCCCTGCAGCACGCCGAGTGGGCGGCGAGCGACGATCGTGTCGGGTTCAAGACCGAGGCGAAGGTGTTCGCTGGACTGTACAAGGACCTGCTTGAAGTAGAGAAGTTGGCGAAGGCTCCGAGCATCGCCGCCAAGATCGCTGAGATGATGCCTACCCATGCAGAGGAATTGCGTGCCATTCTGGCGTCGAAGCGCATTGCTATGGATTCAGGTGAGATCGAGGCCGTCATCGACATAGTGCGCAAGCAGGTGGCTTGACCTCCCCATTCGCTGGGGTTATTGCGTAGAACCGACTTCTGGGGTTGAGGAACATGCAGCCGGGATCTGACAGACAGCCCCGCGCGGGCGGTCGCGAACGTGAGTGGCCGTGGGATTCAGAGGAGAGTTGCCGCGTTCTCTCACAGCAAGGTTCAGGAGAAGGCGGTGGAGTGGTCTACTGCATCTGCGAGGGTGGCCTCTACACCATTCGCGTGCGCGCTCGGGCGGGCTGCGGCCCACTGATCGCGGGTGATCGACTTGCCCTACCCACGGAAGATGGCGAGGGCGGCGATGTAGCCGCCATCTTGGGGGGTGCGAGGTATCGGGACATGCCAGCAGGTGCTCAGGCAGTGATCACTGACGTGGTCCTCGACCTGATTCGTGACCTTCCCGACAAATTCCTCGCTTTCTACAACCGCGCGGGAAACCTCTCCAGGAAATTCCACGCCTTCCAGTTGCTCCCGGGAATCGGTCCATCGAAGGCGCTTCAGATGGTGGAAGGGCGCGGAAGGCTTGGGTGGGATACCCTTGATGCAGTGGATGAGGCGTGCAAAATCGATTCCGCGCAACTGCTCACGGATAGACTGGTCGAGGAGTTGAAGGATCCGCAGATGACTCCCAGCCTGCTCGACCATGTGGTGCGTATCCCGGATGCGTGATGCCGATGGGCGCCGATGAGGCGACCAGCGACTCAGCTGCATCCGAGCGGGTGCGCGAACTGGTGGACCTGCTGCTGGACCGGAGTCGGCCCGACACACAGCTAGGTCAGCATTTCCTCCTCGATGATGCGGTGCTGGCCCGGGCTGTGGAACTGGCCGAGTTGCATGAGGGAGATACGGCGACTCCTGCCCGGGTGCTCGAGGTAGGCCCCGGACCGGGCACGCTCACCCAGAGGCTGCTCGATGCCGGGGTGTTCGTGCACGCCATCGAACTCGATGCAGAAGCCGTTGCCCATCTATGCCGAGTGTTCACCGCCGAGATTGCCGAACACCAGTTGGAGGTCGTGGAGGGCGATGCGCTCGCTCTCGCATGGCCCGCTGGTCTGACGCATGTCGTATGCAATCCTCCGTACCAGATTTCGAGTCCGCTCATCGAGCGCATCGAGCGCTACCAGCGCGACGCGGTGCGCGGAGGGGGAGCTGGTCTCGCTGCCGTGGTGCTGCTGCTGCAGGAGGAGTTCGCCGTCAAGGTCGGTATGACCACCGGAGAGCCGTCGCGCGGACCGCTCGGGATGTCACTGGCGTTCTCCTGGAAAAGCGAACTCGATCTGAAGGTACCTCCGCACTCTTTCTCCCCGCATCCCGCGGTCGATAGCCGGATGGTCAGGCTCACTCCAGACGATCTCGCCACCGCGCTGGGGCATGACCCAGAGCATCCGCTCGGTGATTCTCTTCAACCCGCTGATTCCCGCTTTTCCCGCCTGCTGGTGAGGCATTGTTTCGAGCAGCGTCGCAAGAAGTTGCGCAACAGGTTGGCGCGCCCGCCCAGACGCCTCGAAAGAATACCAGGATGGCACCGAACCCGATGGTCCGAGGCGGTTCAGGCGCTCTCGAAGAATGATGGATTGGCAGGTTTGCCGAGCGGTTTCCTTGATCTCAGGCCGGAGTCGTTGACACAGCAGGAATGGCTGACTCTCTCCAGTTGGCTCTCAACGCTGGAAATTGGAACTCTGCAAGCGGAATAGCGCCGTGTGAACGCCGGGTTCAAAGAGGGAGGCTGGCTCCGGACCCCCGGAGGGGTTGCAGCACATGGCGAAGAAGGACACCTATCTGGCGCTGCTCAGGCGCGGTGTTGACGAGGTCACAGCCCAGACGTTAGCGGATGCCGGTGTCACCATTGGTGGCCTCAAGCAGATGAACTCGGAGCAACTCGTCGGCAATTACGGCCTCAAGAAAGGGGTCGCCTCCAGCGTCATCGAGGTCATCGCATCCGGTCCGAGCCAAGCCGGTCGCGAGCGCTACCTGTCGAAGGTGCTCTCGGACACGCCCAAGAAGTTGGATCGCGTTCAGGAGCAGAGGCTCCGTCGCCAGCAGAAAGACATCCTCGCAGAACTCATCGAGGAGAAGGAGCGGCTCAAACTCACGCGGGTGGAGGCATTCCGCAGCCAGAAGTTGGTCATGAATCGGTTGGGCAAGAGCATCGAACTCATCTGCAAGTTGGAGAACAACTTCGACGATGAGAGCAAGGATGAGCAGCGCACCAAGATCCGCGACCAGCTGGAGACACGTGGGCTGGAGGCAGCCCGCGACCACGAACTGCTGGAACTCACCGGAACACCGCAGGACATCGTCGATTACCGGCGCAATGTAGTCCCGATTCTGTGCATCCACGCCTGCCCGGAGTGCGGCGAGGAACTCGACCCGCGCGGGAGCAATCTCAACGGGGACAACGTTGACAGTTGGAGTTTCATCTGCTGGGATTGCGAACACGAGTTCGAAGCGCCGATGTCGCAGGTGGTGGACAATCACCTGAACAGTGGAACCAGGATTAAGATCGACCCGAACAAGCCACCTCGCATTCCAATCGCCAAGCCTCCGGTCGAAGCGAAGGTGTCTACAGTTGCCGACATCATTCGCAAGGATCTGGAGGCGACAGGCGCCAGTGCCGACGAGCTTGAAGCGGCGGTCGAAGAGAGCAACTTGTCGGGTGGCTTGATGGACATCAACGACTGGATTGACCAGACGCTGGCCGCCAAGAGCTACATCCAGGCTCAGGAGGATCGTGAGGATTTCATCGTCGCCACCGGTGCAGGTGCGACCAAGTTCAACAAGTGGATGAAGAAGGCCGGGTTGCACTTCAACAAGCAGTCTGGGCGCTGGACCCGCTGGTCCGACCGCTGAACTCCCGATTCTGCGGAGTGAGAATCGTCATACGCTGAGGCCTGATGTTCTCTCTGTCTTGAGGTGTGCAGATGGACGAGACGCTGCGCTATGCAATCTGGATTGCGTTCGATGCAGTGGTGCTGTTCGTCGTCTTTCGCTTCCTGTTCCGCAAACTGCGGAGCAAGATGGCCGAGGTCGAGGCGCGCAAGCAGGCCCACTGGGATGCTGGTATCCATCACGAATCCGAGTGATTCGCTTGCAACCACTCATTTGCTGCCAATCCAGCCCTTGCCGTGGAACCAGAGGAGCATCAGTCCTGAGAACAAACCCATCGCCGTGATGATGTACCAGAATCCATCTCCGGATGCGAACGGCAGCACATCCGTGTTCATCCCGAAAACGCCTGCGATGAGCGTCAGTGGCAGCATGATGGTCGCGATGATGGTGAGCGTGCGCATCACCTCACCGACGCTCGCCTGCTCCTCGGCGAGGCGCATGGAATACTGTGAGATGTAGGTGTCACGCGTGCTGGCGGCACCGGCGTTGTAGTTCTCGACGCGGCGAGCGAGCGAGCGCATCAGGTCGCCGAGGTCGCGGAAGTAATCCTCGGTCTCCGGACTGACGAACTCCTCGTCCGGCCGCAACATACGCTGGACGATCTCGTTCAGGGGGGTGGTCGACTTGGAGATCTCGCGCAGGTCACCCTTGAGTTCATGCAGATCCTCCAGCAGGTTGGGATACTTGCGGGAGGGGTCGAACACCTGGTCCTCCAACTCATCGAGTTTGTCGCTGAAGCGGTCGAGCAGACGGTACCAGTCGTCTGCGACCGCGTCGAGCAGGTCATACAGCAGATAGTCGGAACCGAGGTCAGCCCGCTTGCGCGACTTGGATGAGTGGAAGCGGCGTCGGAAGTCGGCGAGGCCCGGCAGTTCAGCATCACGGACTGTGACCAACCACGGGCCTGAGAGGAAGGCGCGCAGGTGCTCTGTGTCCAGTTCATGATCGGCGTCGCGGGCGGCGAAGGTGACGAACTTGTGCTCGTCGTAGACGTACGCCTTGGAGACCGGCTCGGCGAAGCAGTCGTCGACTGCGAGGTGGTGGAAATGCATCTCGTTCTGCAGCCAGGCGCGCACATCTTCGTCCGGATAGCGGATGTCGACCCAGCCGCTGTCAGAGGCGGCCATGGCGTCGGAGAGTTCTGAGATGGCGATCTCGCTGCCCTTGCGCTCGCCGTCGCGCGTGTGCAACTGGATGGTGACCATCTCTCTCCCTCACGAATCGCCGGGTACGCGCCCGCTTATGTGCCTCACGCACGCGAGAAAACGGCTTGATGCAGTCGTTCACTCGTTGACGGCCGCATTCCAGCGGTGAGTGTCGGGTACTCCGACGACTTCGATGTGTACTTCGGGAATCTGACGCTTCTTGAGCAGGGCAGCGCGCAGGTCGACGAGATCGAGCAGACAGCAGGGACAGTGGGCACGAGCGGGCTCGACCCACAGTTTGACCGAGCCCAGCTCTGTGATTTCGATGCCTTTCAGGAAGCGTTCGTCGGTGATCGGACCTGAGCCGTGCGGCTCCTGCCACTCGCCCATAACCGCCACGACCTGACGCTTGGCCGCACGTTCAGCCTTGCTCGCCATGGCAGCCCCACCAGTTGTTGTCGCTTTGCTCCTTCGGCTAGTTCAGTAACCTTCGGGTCATCGAGCGTGTTGGATTCGAACACCGAGACGACAGGCTTGCGCGTCACCATCACCACTCCTGGTGCAGAGGAACCCTGTCACCGGCGGTGAGGCATTCCATCCCATCGTCGGTGCGCAGCCAGGTGTCTTCGGTTCCGATGGCGCCATCGGCGTGAATCACCTTCGGTTCAATCGCCATCGTGCCCCCTGCGTGAAGTGGTCTTGCGAACCCGCGTGCCACCACAGGTGTCTCGTCGAGCTCGAGTCCGATTGAATGACCTAGGAACTTCGCCTGCTCAGGTGGCATGCCCATGAGGTGTTCCGCGTGCCCGCGCTCGCGAGCAATCACGTGTCCAGCCTCATACGCCACTTCGCAGTCCTCTCCTCGTCCGAGGCTTGCGACCACCGCATCACGAATCTCCACCATGTCGGCGAGACGTTCCTCCCATTCTGCGTCCAGCGGCCCGACACTGAACATGCGTGTGCAGTCGGAGACGTAGCCGCGGTGACAGTGAACGATGTCCACCAGCACCGGTTCACCGACCTTGATCCTGTGGAAGCCCGCTCCGAGTGAAGCCAGCGGATGTGGGCCTGTTCCTCCCACGGCGGAATCGAAGAACGACGGTACTGAGCCTGACCCGCCCGCGGCGATGACCACCCGGTCGCAGTCCATCGGCCAGCGGCGCATGCGCACATGACCGCCGAACCCGGAAGCCCTGCTCACAGAATCGGCTGCCGCAGCCAATTCAATCTCGGAAACGCCTTCGCCGCCCTCGTCGAGAATCGCTTCGAACATCCAGCGGTTGACCTCGCCGCTCTCACGCAGCCGCTCGACCTCCCAGTCGGACTTCGTCTCGCGCAGGTCCCACAGCAGTTGTGTGCAGTCGTCGCTGTCTCCTCCAAGACCACTGAGGTTGGCCAAGTGCCTGTTTACGTCAGAATGTGGCATTCTACCGAGTTGCAAGGCGGGAGAGTTGCTCAACCCGCGGGCACCGAGGGATTCGGAGAGTTCCTTGGATCGGGGCAGAGGTGTAACCTCGTGTGGCGAGTCATCTTCACCTGCCTCCCAGCGAGCGCGATCGATGCTCTGCCTGACAAGGTGCGCCGCTTGGATACCCGAGTCTGTGGCCCCCAGCAGGAATGCGCCCGCTTGTCGGCTGCCACACAGCCAGTAACTGTCCACCGGGTCGTGGACGAGCATCGCCTCGATGCCCGCAACAGCCAGCGCCGCAGCCGCTCTCGCCTGCCGGCTCTCCAGCTCCGCTACCGGCACCCGCCAATCATCGCCATCCGGCCCCTCGATGACACCGACGTCCCACTGCACGCTTACCCGCGGGCGCTCGTGAACCTAAGGCATTCGCCCGCTCAATCGTTGCTAACTTCGTCAGCGACGCGCTGCTCAGCGATGTCGCAGTACTCCTGCACGATGTCGAACGCGATGTAATGACGGCCGGCCCGCTTTGCGGCCACGGCGGACGAACCAGAGCCTGCGAATGGGTCCAGAACCACGTCACCGGCGTAGGTGTAGAGTTCGATGCAGCGGCGGGGAAGTTCGACCGGGAACGGGGCAGGGTGGTTGACTCTCCTGGCACTCTCGGTGGGGAATGACCAGATCGACTTCGTCCATTCCATGAACTCCTCCTTGCCGATGGTGTCCGCCCTTCCGTCCTCCTTCTCTGCGCGCGAGCGGTGAAGTTTGTACTTCCCCTTGGAGAAGATGAGCACATACTCATGAACGTCTCGCAAGATGGGATTGGAGGCCGATTTCCATGAGCCCCAGGCACATGACACACCCGCACTCGCTGACTTGTTCCAGATGACCTCACCCCGAGGGAGGAATCCAATCTCCATCATGATCTGGTTGATGAACGAGGCGAGCGGGATGTACGGTTTGCGTCCGAGGTTTGCGACGTTGATGCACGCACGTCCACCGGGCGCGAGCACGCGGTAGCACTCGCTGAAGACGTCGCGCAGCAGGCCGAGATAGGTTTCGAGATTCAGATTCTCGTCGTACTGCTTGTTGGCGTTGTACGGTGGAGAAGTCACCATCAACTGCACTGAATTGTCCGGCACCTGTTCCATCTTGCGCGCATCCTGGCATATGACGCGATCATGAAGTTCCGTAGGGAACTCCTGCGCCTCACCGACATCAGATTCCTTGGGCAAACCTGAGTAGAGAGCTGAGTCATAGAACTCCGAGGCGTCATGTGACTCTCGGGCGCTCACACCGAAGGCGCTGGTCTTCGTCGCTCCGCGTGCAGAGGAGCGCGAGCGTCGGCTCACCTTCGTGGCAGCGCTCTTACCTCTATCGCGCGATGGCATCTTGACCCCAGAACGCGTCAGGTGAGCCTTCCTCTTATCATGCATTCGCAAAGCCCGCGAAACGTTGCGCGCGGAGCCATCGCGTGACTGCGCGCGTTCAGAATCAGCCACTTGGGTGAACAGGGAATCAACTGAACGCGCGACTGCGGAGAAGTTCTGCTGTTATCGAACCGCTTTCGCTAAATGGCGTCCGCTGGTCGGCTCGTTCAATGGCGTCGTTTTTGACGCTGGATGACGTCCAGCTCAGCGGACGTACGGTGCTCGTTCGCGTCGATGTCAACTCACCCTTGAACCCCGTCACAGGCGAGTTCCTTGACGATGCGCGTCTTCAGGCTGTAATGCCCACTCTTCGACGACTCGCGGATGCGAAGGTGGTGCTGCTGGCGCATCAGAGCAGACCGGATAAACTGGACTTCACTTCGATGGAGAGGCATGCGGAACTGCTTGGGCGACTTCTGGGTCGCGACATCCGCTTCGTGCCTGATGTGTGTGGAGCCGAGGCGATCGCCAATATCGAGAATATGAGTCAGGGTGAGATGATCTTTCTCGACAACGTGCGCGGCCATCCCGAGGAGACCGGTCGTCGCCACGCCACACCTGATGAACTGGCACAGTCTGAGATCGTGCGTGAACTGTCACGAGTGGCCGACGCCTACGTGTGCGACGCATTCGCAGCTGCGCATCGCAACTCGCCAACACTGTCCGGCTTCGGAGCGGCCCTGCCCTGTATCGCCGGTGTGCTGATGCAACGCGAACTGGAGGTGCTCGGTTCGGTCATCGACGCTCCGCTGCGGCCGCAGACGATCATTCTAGGCGGAGTCAAGGTCGACGATTCACTCGACATCGCCCAGAACCTGCTCCAGCGAGATGTGGTGGACACCTTCGTGCCGGTCGGCGCCGTGGGCAACCTGATGCTCATGGCGGATGGGCACGATCTCGGAACGGTGAACAGTGGGTTCCTGGAAAATGCACTCGGTGCTGCCTTCGGACCAACCTTGGAGTTGGCGAAAACGTTGCTTGCAGATCATGCCGAGCGCATCCTGCTTCCGACCGACCTCGCCGTCGAGCGAGACGGACAACGAGTGCCGATCTCGGTCGAGGACCTGCCGACAACAGCTCCGATCTACGACATCGGCATCGAGACGCTGATGCGCATCAGACCGAATATCATGCAGGTCGAATGTGTGCTCTGGAACGGCCCAGCATCATACTTCGAGAAGCCCGAATTCGCCTTTGGCACAGTGGAGATCCTCAACTCATGCTGTGAGTCACCTGCACGGGTGATCATCGGCGGAGGGCACACGGGGGCAATCGTCTCGCAGAGGGGGGTCGCTCACTTGGTGGACCACAACAGCACGGGAGGAGGATCCTGCCTCACTTTCCTCGCTGGCAAGCGGATGCCGGCCGTCGAGGCGCTGCAACGCTCACACGAACTCTTCCACCCTGACCTCAGCCCACGCTGATGCCACAGTCTGCGCGTACTCGGAACACGACCGTTGAATGGAATGGTGAATCTCTCTGCCGTGGGGCACCGATTCGCTTATTCCGACCTCTTTTGTGCCCGACTTCGTTGCCACTGTAGCTTAGTTGGTAGAGCACCTGATTCGTAATCAGGAGGCCGGGAGTTCAAATCTCCCCAGTGGCTCTTTGTCCGGGAGGTGGAATCCGTGATACGGGACAACGGGGAAAGCGTCGAGATGCATTGTACGGGCATGTGATACTCTCTTAGAGTAAGCGTAAATCGCGAAGCGTATGGAAACCTCCCGTGTGTCACTCTGTCGAGCCACGTTATTCCTCTCAGTGCTGCTGTTGACTGCTTATCTAACACCCATGATCGCGGACTCCTCCGACGAAGTTCGCAGCACCTCCGCAGACGACCGGGATCCCGGTGTCCTCAGCCTAGCCCAAGACTCGACCATCAAGCGTACTCTGGGCCGCGCCAACCTCGACCACTGGGCTGCCTCGGCCGGTGGTTCTGGCGCGGACATGGCGTGGGACATGGTGCTCGATTCTCAAGACAACGTGTATGTCACTGGGGCCTTCAGCGGTTCTGCCACATTCGGCTCGACCATCCTGAACTCGGCTGGGGGGCTGGATGGATTCGTCGCCAAGATGGATACGAACGGGAACTGGGTCTGGGCTTCACAGATCAGTGGTGCCTACGAGGATTGGGGGCTTGGAATCGATGTCGACTCAGCAGGCAACGTCTACGTGACCGGCCCGTTCATGGATAATCAGGGATCAGCATCACCATCAGTCCAGTTAGGATCGATTTCCCTGTCGGCACATGCCCAATCCAACTACGACATGTTCGTCGGAAAATTGGACAACAACGGCAACTGGCTATGGGGAGAGACTTCCAATAAACTGACCGAGTTGGATTGGGACACCTTCCAGTATGAGGAACGATTCGGTCAGGTGATACCAACCGATGTCAAGGTGTTCAACAACTCAGTGACCGTCTCAGGCTCCTACGCGGGCAAGATACACGCTTACACCGACTCGGGTGGTGACTGGTACTACGAGAGCACTCAGGATCCGTCGGGCGCGTACACATCCGATGCTTACGTCGGGTTCCTCGGCGTGGATGGCACTTGGTCGTCTCAGCACGGCTGGGGTGGTGATTCCCAATTCGATTCTGCTAACTCGGTCGCCCCTAGTCCGACTGGAGACTACTGGTACATCGGAGGCACCTTCGCCAGTACCGTGGAATTCCCTGGCGGAGTGACACTCACATCCAGGAGCGGTTCGGTCGATGTCTGGGTGATGCAGATCGACGACGGCGGCAACGTGGAGTGGGTCGCGAACGGCGGCGGGCCCGGCAAGGACACGCTACGAGGAATGGTTGTTGACAGCAGCGACGACATCTATCTGGTAGGCGACTTCGAGGGTGTGCTGGCCGACTTCGGCAGCGAGCGGCTGACCTCCGATGCAGGTTCCGCGGATGTCTGGGCTGGCAAGATCGACTCCTCGAGTAATTGGCAGTGGGCGCGCAAGGCTGGCGGCGCTGCAGAGGATTTCGGGTTCTCTCTGTCTCTCAACCAGAACGAATCGCTTGTCTACATCACTGGACAGGTAGCCGGGCAGGTATCCTTTGAGCACGGCCAGTCGATAATCACCGAGAACACGAGCGGCTCGTCCGATGCGTTCGTCGCTTCGATGACGACCGGCGCGGGCGAATGGGATGACATCTATCTCGCAGGCGGCCCTTCAGGCGGTGATCGCGGCTGGTCGATCGGTGTCGACTCACAGGATGTCGTCTACACCGCCGGTCGCTTCAAGGGAGCGAGCAACAACCCGGCTGAGTTCGGCTCTGACAACTTGACCAGCGCCGGTGATTTCGACATCTACGTTTGGAAGGGACTCATCCAAGATGCTGATGATGACCGTGTCGCCGACGAGGACGACGATTGCCCGCTGACGCCGGGCAACGCCACCGTGTCACCATACGTGGGCTGTGTGGACACCGATGGCGACGGCTATGCCGATGTGGACGATTCTCACCCCTTGGAGCCGACGCAGTGGCGTGATGCCGACGGTGACACCTACGGTGACAACCCGACCGGCGTGCTCGCTGATGAATGTCCGACCGTCGCTGGCACCTCCTTCGTGGACAAGTTCGGCTGCCCCGACACAGACGGTGACGGGTGGTCGGATTCGCGCGACGCCTTCCCCACCGAGCCGACGCAGTGGAATGACAGCGATGGTGATCACTTCGGCGACAACTGGAACGACATCGACGACACGCCGCAGTTCGAGAGTCTCGGACTCGGGCAGTTCATGCAGGGCGCCATCGACATGGATTGGTGCCCCACACTGCCTGGTGTATGGACGGTGGACAAGCCGGGGTGCCCGGACTCAGATGGAGACAAGATCTCCGACGTGACCGATGGATTCCCGAGCAACCCGACGCAGTGGAAGGACACCGACGGTGACGGCTGGGGTGACAACAACTCCGACGGTGCCACGCAGGCGGACGACCTGCCGTTCGATGAGACGCAGTGGTCTGACCGAGATGGAGATGGCTGGGGTGACAACCCGGACGGCAACAACCCGGATGTGTTCCCAGATGATGAGACGCAGTGGCAGGATGTCGACGGCGATGAATATGGTGACAACCCTGAAGGAAACTTCGGTGACGCCTGCCCAGATGAGCATGGGACGTCGACGCGCGACCGCTACGGATGTCCCGACACTGATGGCGACGGCAGCTCCGACGCCGGAGACGCATTCCCCGGTGACTGGTCGCAGTGGGCTGATTCAGACTCGGACGGTGCCGGTGACAACTGGGCTAACCCCCACTGGAACTCCTCGCGTAAGGGACACTGGCCGGGCGAGTTCATCCCCGGTGCGCAGAACGCCGACCGCTACCCGCTCGACTATGATTCGGATGGCTTCGAGGATGAGGCCGCGCTCGGATCAATCTCCCCTTGGGATGACTGCCCTGAAGAGCCGGGAGATTCCTACTGGGACCTGTTCGGCTGTCCAGATTCCGATGGTGATGGCTGGTCAGACTCAGGGGATGCTTTCCCGGACGATGCATCGCAGTGGTCTGACCAGGATGGTGACGGCTTTGGAGATGAGCCGATGGGCGCTGACCCAGATGCCTGTCGTTCGATTCGCGGAGACTCGCTGCACGACCGCATCGGCTGTCCCGACACCGATGGGGATGGTTGGTCAGACCCGATGAATTCGCTCGCTCCGTTCCCTTGGAACTTCTCAGAGGGCGCCGACCTGTTCCCCGCGGACCCGAAGCGCTGGAACCAGAGTCACGTGATATCTGAGGGCAAGTCCGGTGGTTTAGGCTCCGGAGGCGGTATGGCCTTCGGACTAGGTCTCGGTGCGCTGGTGGCCATCTGCTTCGCGGCGTTGTTCGGATTCCTAGTACTCAGGCTCAGTCGACGTGGAGAAAACTACGACGATGAATACTACGACGATGAGTACGAACTCGAGAGCGAGCAAGAGGGAGCGGACCGTGCGGCGGAGATATCTCGCTCATGGCAGCAGCATGGCAGCTCCCCCCCACCCGCGCCCGGAGGGGCACAACAGCAACTGTCCAGCGCGGCTGGCACGGCTCAGGTCCCCGCCCCCCCTGAACTTCCGTCCGAGCCGATGACCATCCACGAACCGAGTCCCTACAGCGCGGCTGCAGATGAGATGAGCAGTTCAGATGCGTTCAATCTGCTTGATTCCCTTTCCGTAAGCCTCGACGCCTCGATCGAGGAGGCCGAGGATGAAGCAGAATCGAAGGAATCCGAGGATGAGCCAGAGGAAGACACTGAGGTCACCGAATCGGAGACTGAAGCCGAAGAACCGGTCGAGGAATCCGAGGAAGAAAATGACTGGTCCGCAGACTGGTGATGTCAACCATTGTGGAATCTGTCCAGGTCGATGCGTTCACCCAGAAGGCGCTCGACTTCGTCCTTGATCGTCTGCAGCCCTGCTTCAGTGGTGGCTTCGGCACGCATAACGAGTATCGGCTCAGTGTTCGATGGGCGGCAGAGGAACCATCCCTCCCAGTCGTCGCCCGCGAAGCGGGCGCGTATACCGTCAACGGTAACGCATGGTAGGTCGCTGAACGCGTCGGCGACGAACGTCATCGTCTCCTCTCGCTCCCCCGTGAGCGGCACCTTGCCCTCTCCGGTGCTAGGGTAGGTCGGGAATGTCGCCATCCGTTCGCTGAACTCTGGCCCCCCATCATCGGGTGCCGGGTCGCGCCCGACCAGCTCCAGCATACGCGCCACGCAGTAGAGCGAATCGTCATGGCCTGACCAGCGGTCGTTGAAGAAGAAGTGACCGCTCATCTCGCCTGCCAGTTTGACCTCGGGAGAGCGCTTGAGGGCCATCTTCTGGAACGAGTGGCCGGTGCGCATCATGTGCGGGATGCCACCGCCGTCCTCGATCACCTGTTCTAGAGCCAGACTGCACTTGACATCGTAGATGATCGTGCGCGCCTCGTCTGACGCGTCGTCCGGAACACGACTCAGAACATCATCGGCGAACAGCGCCAGGATGCGGTCGGGGTCGACGAACCGGCCTTGTTCATCCACCATTCCGATGCGATCTCCGTCACCATCGATGCCGATTCCGAATTCTGCACCAGTCTCGACCACCACCTCGCCGAGCAGTTCCATGTTTGCTGGGCGTGTCGGGTCGGGTGGATGAACCGGATACGTGTTGTCCCATTCACACAGGATACAGGTGGCGTCGGCGCCGAGCAGTCGGACCAGTGCCTCGATGTACGGGCCGGGAACGGCGTTGCCCGAATCGATTACCAGGCGGACACGCCGCTCCGGAATTCCGGCGGAATCGATGATGGCATCGAAGTAGAGGTCAAGGAAATCATCGATCTCGATGTGTTCGCCAACTCCATCCCTAAACTCCCCGGCCTCGAACACGCTCCACAGTTCCTGCAGTTCGTCCCCGGCCATCGCATCAGGCCCGCGGCAGAACTTGAAACCGTTGTACTCAGGCGGATTGTGACTGGCGGTGATCGCCACGCCACCATCGACATCGAGAGCCAGAGTCGCTCGATACAGAGCCCCTGTCGGCATGATCCCGATGTCATGCACATCCACGCCGCCCGCCAGCAGCCCCTCGACGAAGGCGGCGTGCAGTTCCGGTCCCGATTCTCGAATGTCGCGACATACCGCCAGCGCATCGCAATCGAGGAAGGTGGCGGTCGCACGTCCCAGACGTAGCGCGAAAGAGGCGGTCAGCGGGTCACCTGCAATTCCGCGAATGTCGTAGGCCTTGAACGCAGCACGGGTGGTTTCAGGGTCCAAATCTTCAGGCCAGGGCTCTGCAGACACCGGTTCCACCGACTCGGCCGTGTGGGCGGGGGTGAAAAAGCAGGTAGGTCAGCCGACAGGGTATTCCGGCTCATCGGGAGCGGTCCAGCGCAGCACCAACCAGGAAATCCCCGGTAGGTCGATTAGCAGCATGACGAGCCACACCTGCCACCAGTGTCCTTGATTCTGCGATAGACGACAAAGGGTGCCTGCACCCCGCGTTAAC
>Ga0310124_10001146_pt1 | contig 18585 bp, 17 predicted proteins | sample CB11b_AW_Bot5_MG_FD_203507 | JGI IMG/M metagenome (GOLD analysis project Ga0310124, IMG submission 203507) | Marine microbial communities from Western Arctic Ocean, Canada - CB11b_AW_Bot5 | ecosystem: Environmental > Aquatic > Marine > Oceanic | place: Canada: Western Arctic Ocean | collected... | reverse complement strand
CGCATCGTAGATCGACTGCCAGATGGAGGTGATCTCAAGCGGGTCGCGCCCTATCAGAAGCTCGACGGGGTTCAGGCTCCAGATGTGGGCGTTGGGCATTTCGATGAACGCTTTGACGACCGTCGGCGGCGCGTCGCACTCACCAATGCCGCTGAGGCCGTCCTCATCGGTGATCCGCACAACCAGCGTATCCACCGTGCCGTCGCACTCGCCACTGGAGTCTCCGGGGATTGCGATCGGCAGCACCTCGACACCGGCGATGTTGGCCATGGACTTTGCCTCCATTTAAGATCGTATCAAGGAACGGATTATGGGCACGCTTGAACAGCAGGTCGTCATCGTGACCGGGGCCGGATCCGGAATCGGCAGGGGGATCGCCCGGATGGCGGCACGCGAAGGGGCGAGCGTGATGATCGCCGAGCTCAATTCCGAAAGTGCTGCGGGCACGGACGACGAGCTTCGCGCGGCAGGCGGCAAGTCAGCGTTCATCGAGACCGACGTCGCTGACGAGGCGAGCGTCGAGGCGATGGTAAAGAAAACCATCGAGACCTTCGGCCGCGTCGATGCACTGGTGAACAACGCAGGCATCGATCTTGAAGGGGAGACGACGGCCTTCAGTACGCAGACGTGGCGGCGGGTCATCGATGTCAACCTCGGCGGCGCCTTTCTGTGCAGTCGGTCGTGCCTGCCGGCGCTACGCAAACAGGGCGGAGCGATCGTGAACATCGCCTCCGTCCACGCGATGTACGGGTTTGCGGGCGCCGCGGCTTACGACTCGAGCAAGGGAGGCATCGTGGCCCTGACCCGCTCGCTGGCGGTGGAGAACGGCCCGCACCAGGTCCGCGTGAACGCCATCTGCCCCGGGTACATCGATACGCCGCTTTGGGAGACATTCCTTGCCGAGGAAGAGGACCCTGAGAAGACCGATCGTCTGACGCGGGAGAGTCACCCCCTGCGCCGAAGAGGCACGCCGCAGGACGTCGCGAACGCGGCGCGCTTTCTGATCAGCGACGAAGCGAGTTGGATCACGGGGACGACGCTGGTCGTGGACGGCGGCATGGGATCGCAGTTTTTTGAGCAGGCGTTTGGGTAGCAGGCACGGAGTCTTAGCAATGCCAACGCTCTTCGGCCGCGACTACACGCGCCAGCAGCTTCATAATCTCACCGGCGACATGAGCCAGCTGGCCTGCGCCCGCCGATCGGAACTAGTCGAGGGCAACGAGCGCGGCGCCGGCCTGATCGAGGTGTTCAACGCGTCGGGCCTCTGCTTCTCGCTGCTTCCGGGGCGCGCCCTGGACATCGCCTCTGCGCACTACAAGGGCATGTCGCTCTGTTTCAGAGGAAACACCGGCGACGTCGGACCCGCGTTCTATGAACCCAGGGGTTTCGGCTGGCTGCGAGGTTTCTTTGCGGGCCTGCTGACCACCTGCGGGATGACCTTCGTCGGGCACCCGGAAGTCGACGCGGAGGAGGAGAACGAAGAGCTCGGGCTGCACGGTCGGCTCTCGCACATCCCGGCCAAGCATGTTCGCGCTCGAGGCGTCTGGGAGCAGGACGACTACGTCATCGAGGTCGGCGGCACCGTGCGCGAGGCGGTGGTGTTCGGAACCGATCTGATGCTGACCAGGCAGATCCGCACCGTTCTCGGCGAAAGGAAGTTACGCATTCACGACCGCGTGGAGAACCTGGCGGCGGCCGAGTCGCCCCTGATGTTTCTTTACCACATCAACCCGGGCTTTCCCCTCCTGGATGCGGGCGCGCGGTTGCTGGTCAACAGTGAACGGTCCACCGCATGGAAGGACGATCGCGAAGTCGGCCGCGAAACTTACGAAACGGCGGCGCCGCCCGGTGACGAGCCGCACGACGAGGTCTACGTCCATCGGCCGATTGCTGACGCGTCCGGGATGGCCGAAGCGGCGCTGGTTAACGAGGCGCTGGGGCTGGGCATCGCCTTGCGTTTTCCGAAGGCGGAAGTGCCTTTGCTGACGCAGTGGCAGCACTTTCATAAGAGGACTTACGTTACCGGCATCGAGCCGGGGAACTGCAGTCCCCTGGGACGTAAATGGAACCGGGAGAACGGAACACTGCAGCGAATCGCGCCGGGCGAGGTTCGCGACTTTCACATGGAGTTCTCCGTGCTCGACGGCCGCGACGAGCTGGCCGCGGCGGAATCGCGGATTCTCGGTTTCAATTGAAGCAGCGCACCCATGGCCCAGCGACCACCAATCCAGGGCGTGTTGCCGGTGTTCCAGACACCGTTTCACGCCGATGAATCGATCGACTTCGAAACGCTGTCGACCGAGATCGACTGGCTGTACGAGCGTGGTGTCGACGGCATGGTGATGGCGATGGTGTCCGAGGTGCTGCGACTCTCCACAGACGAGCGCCAACAGCTTGCCGAATTCGTATGCGGCGCGGGGCGGGAACGCGGCGTCGTGATTGTCAGCGTCGGTACGGAGAACCACCACACGACACGGCGACTCGCCAGACACGCCGAAGATGCCGGCGCCGACGCTGTGATGGCCATCCCGCCCCTGTCGGTCGCTCTGTCTGAAAACGAACTGATCGAATACTACGAACAGATTCTCGGTGCCGTGGCGATCCCCGTCATCGTGCAGGACGCCAGCGGATACGTCGGCCGGCCCATGTCCATCGAGGTGCAGGCCGCGCTGCACAAGCGGTTTCACGATCGCGTCATGTTCAAGCCCGAAGCCGTTCCGATGGGCCCGCGCCTGACATCGCTGAACGAAGCCACTGGCCACGCGGCAAGCGTTTTCGAAGGCAGCGGCGGCATCGCCCTGATGGACAACCACCAGCGCGGCATCACCGGCACCATGCCCGGCGCTGATCTGGTGGAAGCCATCGTCCCCATGTGGCAGGCGCTGGAATCGGGCAACCACGAACGGGCCAGGCGCATTTCGTTGCCCCTGACTGCGCTGATTGCCCTGCAGAACAGCCTCGACGCGTTCCTGGCGGTCCAAAAATACCTGCTCGTCAAGCAGGGCGTCTTCACAAACACGATCGTCCGCGGTCCGGTCGGGTATCAGCTTGACGAGCCGACGCGGGGAGAGGTTGATGGGTTATTCGAGATGTTAATGGATACCGCACGCAGGGACGCAGAAGCACCTAACTGAAATCGCCCCAGCCCAAGACACGGTGTCATGAACCCTTTGCCGGCACGGCCCGAGGCAGATTCGCAGATAAGGTTCCAGGCGCCTTTTTCGTACTGTAAATCAACCCGAAGACGGAGCACCGAACACCTGGTATCACAACAATGTCTTCTCCAGCCGCGAGTTCTGGGCACTGCACGATTCTCAGTGGCTTACATCCATGGACGCCCACTTCCGTTACAACTGGGCCGGAGCCGACGCCGTGCAGCTCAGAACGCCGTAGCGTGGGACGGCAGGACGATCGGGCAGTGGAGCCGATGCATCGACGGTGCCCTCGCCCTGGTCAACCTGACCGGAAAGAACGTGAACTGCCGGTACACGCGGACGAACCTTCAGGAAATCAACGCGTCGCGCGTGGACTCGGTCAATGTCATCGCCAAGGCGATCGCCGCGTGCTCGCGGCCACCGAGAACGCTGGTGCAGGCGTCGACGCTGGCCATCTGCGGCGACGCCGGCGACCTGATCTGTGACGAAACGGCGCCGCCCGGCAGCGGCATTCCCGTTCAGACGGTGACAATGCGGGAGCGCGCCTTCAGTGACAACCCGACACCCGGCACACGCCGCGTCATCCTTCGGATCAGCTTTGCTCTCGATCGCGGTGGCGGGGATCTTGCGACACTCACCGGTCTGACGCGGTGTTTCCTGGGCGGGCGGGCCGGTAGAGGTCGACAGTTCATCAGCTGGATACACACTGAACGAGATGTTCCTGCGGGCCATCGAACGCGAGGACATGGAGGGGATCTACAACGCCACGTCACCGAATCCGGTGACCAACGATCAATTCATGAAACGGTTGCGGCACGTCCTGCATCGACCCTGGGCGCCGCCGACGCCTGCGTGGCTCGTGCACATCGGATGCTTCCTGATGCGCACCGAGCCGGTCCTGGCATTGACAGGGAGGCGCGGTGTACCACGCCGGTTCATGGAGCGGGGTTTCAGCTTCAAGTTTCCCGAACTCGATGAAGCCCTGCACGATCTGTTTGGCGGTAAAGCGTGGGTCCGTGACGGGTGACCGCCCTCGCAAGCGATCAGTGTTGGTACCGTTGACGCCGTGACCGCTATCGCTTAAGATGACTGGACTTGCACCTGTTGCAAGGATCTCCCGAAATCAGGCGTGGTGGGCCGCTGCCGGACGTTTGGCGGCATTTCGATCTTGACAACCTGATCCGCATTTACGAACCAAGGAGACGACGGTGGACAAGGCAAAAACAATCGCCCGAATGGAAGGCTGCTTCGTGGCCGTGCCGACGTATTTCAACGAAGATCTTTCGTTGAATCTCAGTGCCCGAAAAAAGCACACGAAATTCCTGATCGACGGCGGCCTTCGCGAAGGCAACGCGTGTCTGCTGACGACCGGAGCGTCGGGCGACTTCACGTGTCTTTCGGCTGACGAACGGCTCGCCGTGGCCGCGACAACCCTTGAAGAGACGCAGGGTCGCGTCGGCCTGATCGTCGGGGCCCAGAGCGCCAACCAGGCGGAGAGCATCGAAATTGCGCGCGGTGCTGCACGCCTCGGGGCCGATGCCGTTCAGATATCGCCTCCTTATTACCACCCGCACACGACCAAGGACGTCTACGAATACGTTAAGGCGGTCGGCGAAGCGGCGGACATCGGCGTGGTGGTTTACCCGACATTCTGGACGGCAACGCCACTGACCGAAGACGAGATCGAGCAGATGATCGACGACGTCCCGAATATCGTCAGCATCAAGTACGCCGCCCGGTACGCGCTGGAGTTCATGGCGGGGACGCAGCGGTTCTCAAAGAAGGTTTGCGTCGGCGACAACCAGCTGTGCATCATCGACGCGTATCTTTCCGGAGCCAGAAGCTTCAACGTCCACATCTGCAACTTCTGGCCCCAGTGGGGTATCGAGCTGATGAAGCTGCTCGACGAGGGGCAGTACGCCGAGGCCCATGCCCGGGTCATGGACGTGATGCTGCCGTGGTACGAGTTTTACTGGCAGGCGAAGAAGATCACCGGCGGTGAAGGGCACCTCGACAAGATCGCCACGGAGCTACTCGGGTTCGACACGAGCCGCTGCCGGCCGCCCACTCGCGACATTCGCGAAGAGTTCCGCCCGAAGATGCGCGCCTTCATGGAGCGGATCGGCGTCCCCAATATGCAGGTCGAGGCGCAGCCCGCCTAGTGCCGCATCCATTCATTTAGTTTCGTGATTCAATTGGAAAACGCCGAAAAAGAGGACGCAGCTCTTTTGCCGGAACGGCCCTTCGGGTGCTTTGCACAAAAGAGCTGCGTCCTATTTTTCTTCCTCGCCAATGCGAAACTTGCTGAGCGGGGGCGAAGAAGGGCCGGACAAGTCGCACCTGTCTTATCGGTGACCTCTCTGACCTCTGCGGCCTCTGTGGCTAAACTCTCCGCCAGGACACACGCCATGTCACGCAACCGCCTGGCCACGCTGCTTCTCGTGTGCATCATCGGCCTCCTGTTCCTGTGCGGCACCGCTGCGGCGCAGGGTGTGGACGCCCCGACCGCCGTTCCGGATCACGTCCGCGGCCTCGGGTGGTACGACTGGGTCGTCATCGCCGCGTCCGGCGCGGGCATGCTGGCGTTGGGCGGGTTCTACGCACGCAGGCAGAAGACGACATCCGAATTCTACGTCGGCGGGCGCAAGCTGGGGTCGATCGCGGTCGGCATCTCGCTGTACGCAACGCTCCTGAGCACCATCTCTTACCTGGCCGTCCCGGGCGAGATGATCAACAAGGGGCCGGTCATCCTGTGGAGCATCGTCGCGCTGCCCTTCACTTACGTGACCGTCGGCTACCTGATGATTCCCCTGCTGATGAAATATCGCGTCACCAGCGCTTACGAGATCATCGAGCAGCGTCTGGGCGTGGGGCCGCGCCTGCTGGCGGTGCTGCTGTTTCTGGGACTGCGCTTCGTCTGGATGGGACTGATGGTGAACGTAGCCGCCAAGGCCGTGGCGGCGATCATTGTGTTTGACGCGGCCGCCCAGAAAGACCTGGTGCCCTGGATCGTCGTGATATGCAGCATCGTCGCGATCGCTTACACGGCGATGGGTGGATTGCGCACCGTGGTCGTCACCGATGTGGTTCAGTTCGTGCTGCTCATGGGCGGGGCGGTGCTGACGATCGTCGCGATCACGGTTCATATGGGCGGATTCCACTGGTTTCCGACCGAATGGTCGCCGGGCTGGCAGGAGCAACCCGCGTTCAGCCTCGACCCGACCGTTCGTGTGACCGTAATCGGCACGATTCTGTCGGTGTTCCTCTGGTCGGTCTGCACGGCCGGTTCGGACCAGACGGCCGTGCAGCGCTTCATGGCGACCGGTGGCGCCAAGGCGGCTCGCAAGTCGTACCTGGCCAACGTGGTGGTCGGCGCGGGCAACTCCATCATCCTGGGTCTGGTCGGCTTCGCGCTGCTGGGCTTCTACGGCAGCAACGAACAGTTCATCCTGGGGGAAGGCGGCCTGGCGCAGCAGGGGGATCAACTGTTCCCGCAGTACATCGCCCACTTTCTGCCGCCGGGCATCGCGGGGCTGGTCGTTGCAGCAATGTTCGCGGCCGTCATGTCGAGCCTCGACTCGGGCCTCAACTCGTCGACCGCGGTCATCCAGGTCGATCTGATCGATCGATTCCGCCGACACCGCGACACCGAAGAGCACAACCTCTGGACGGCGCGGGTCCTCTCGGTGGTGATCGGCGTGATCATCATCCTGTTGAACGTGCAGATCGCGAAGGTGAAGGGCAACATCATGGAAGTGACCAACAAGACCGTGAACCTGCCCACCTATCCGCTGGCCAGCCTCTTTTTCCTTGCGTTCTTCGTGCGCTTCACCACGCCGTTCGGCGCGATCATCAGCACGATCTACGGCCTCAGCGCCGCGATGCTCGTGGCGTTCTGGGATCTGATCGCCGGTGGCCCTGCGCTGAGCTTTCAGTGGATCCCCGTGGTCAGCCTGACGGTCAACCTGTCTCTGGGTATTGCGCTGAGCCTCCTGCCGATGCGCGGCCGCGCCCCGGCGACACAAGTGGCGCTGGGAATCGTGGCGATGATTCCCCTCGTCGCGTTCTTCGTGTGGGCGGCATCGCTGGGAATAGAAGTGGCTGCGTCATGACCGGCCAGCTACAATGATCGTGCGGCCCTGTCCCCGGTGGTACCCGCAAATAATGTACAACCGAGTGAATCACAAGATGTCGCTCCGACGCGCGTTCACGCTCATCGAGTTGCTCGTCGTGGTCTCGATCATCGCCCTGCTGATCGCCCTGCTCCTGCCCGCGTTGAGCCAGGCCCGCGAAGCGGCCAGCGTCGCGTACTGCCTCGGCAACCAGCGGCAGATGACCCTGGCCATGATCGCCTATGCCGAAGACAACGACGGTGTTGTGATGCCGGGCCACTGGCCGCGAGGCAGCTATTGGACACATACGCTCCTGCCCTGGGTGGGCGGCACCAAGGGCGTCTTCTTCTGCCCGATCAAGGTGTTCCGCCCCGACAATCACGTGACCTACTGTCCGAACGGCAGCCTCTGGCTGGTCTACGACGAGCTCCAGGGCCGGGGAGGCCCAACCAACATTCACACGGTAAGGATGCCCTCCAGGCTGGTGACGTTTCGCGAGGATACGGAAGACCTTGAATTGAAGAACAGGGGTGGCTCGCACTTTCTGCACCTGGTATCCAACGTCCGACCGAACTTCTTCTATCATCACGACCCCAACCCGGCGTCGTACAGTTCCGGCGGTCGCCATTTCCGCGGCGGCGGGCGCAACAACAGGGATCCCTGGGGATTCGACACGATCAGTTTCTACGACGGCCACGTCATCACCGCGAGCATGGAGGATCTTGTCACATACCAGGCAGTCTCGACTTTCTGGTACGAGTTTCCGTTCGTCCCGGCCGCGGCACAGGGCTGGACCTACGTCAAAGGCTGGCGACCCGGCCCGGCCCAGCCGGGAGCGGAATGGTGGGTGGTTCCGGAGTGGTGAGGCGCCGGTGCGCGCGTCATTCGATACTGCCGCGTTCAACCCGCAGACTTGCAAGCACGCGGCGCGCCATGTCCAGGTCGGGAACAATGCTCAGCGCCGTGCGACACTGATCGATCGCTTCGTCGATGTCGCCCCGGGTCTGCAGGGCGACGGCGAGCCGCACGTGGGCCACGGCGATCTTGGTTGGCGCGATTCTGCCGCGAGCGGTCCCGCGTGCCAGCGCGTTGCGATATGCCGCGATCGCTTCATCGATCCGTCCCAGCGATTGCAGAGCGATGCCCAGGTTGAAATTCGCCTCGGGGCTGCCGGGCGCCAACACCACCGCACGGTGCAGATAGAGGACCGCTTCGTCGTACTTCTGCTGACGGACCAGGGCGCCGCCCAGGTTGCAGAGGATCGGCACATCGTCCGGCCTCAGCTCGTTCGCCATGTGCAGATTCCCGATTGCCGCGTTCAGATCGTTGACGCCGACCTGTGACAGGCCAAGCAGATATCGCGGGCCCCAGCCGGCGGGATGTTTCTCAGCCGCGTCTGCCCAGACCGCCACGGCACTGTCGTAGACATTTGCTCTCGACCAGGTCAGCGCCGAACACACGCAAAGCAGAACCACCGCCGCCACAACCTTGCACGCGGATGCCCACGGGGACCGGCCGAACAGACGCGCGCCCGTCGCTGCGGCCAACGCGAGCGGCAACCACATGGCGGGATGCTGCCAATGGTCGGTCACCAGCGAATAGTGGAACAATCCGATGTCGGAGATCCCCAGAACGGGCAACAGCATGACCACCCACGCGATCATCGCCACCAGCAGCGGCCGTCCCCAGGTCTGCCGCCGGCACCAGGCCGCGACCGCGACCACCAGCAGGCCGGCGAGCGGCAACCACGACAGCACGGACGTCGGATCAACGTCCCATCGCGGGTAGAGCATCGAGAGGCGCACCGGCAGCACCAGCTTGTAAAGGTAGAACCAGAGACACCATCCCGAGGCCGCCAGGCAGGACAGCGGACCTTCCGGCCGTGGATCCTGCTCGGCGGTCAGGAAATAGCTCGTGCTCTCGTGCCAGACAGTGACGTACCCAAGCACCGCGGCCATGACGAAAAGTGGAGCGGCTCGCAGCATGTCCGCCCACGTCACGCGACCGCGCCGCCACCAGGCCGACAGCAGCAGCAGGGGCGGCAACATGATGACCGAAGTCTTCGCGAAAAGGGCGGCCGCAAACAGGACCAGGGCCGCGCAGTACGCCGGCCAGGGCGTGAATGCGGCACGCCAGATTCCGGCGTGTGTTTTCTGCGCGCCTTCCATACGCAGAAGCATCAGTGCCGAAAGCAGAAACAGCAGCAGCGACAGCGTGTTCTTTCGTTCGATGAGCCACGCCACCGACTCGACCGTCACGGGGTGCACGGCGAACAGCGCCGCCGCGAACCACGCGCCGTGCACGCCCAGTCGTTTAAGAACGCGCCAAAGCACCAGGCCGCACAGTGCCTGCAGCAGGATGTTGACACCGTGGGCGATCGCCAGGTTCAGGTTCGTCAGCCGGTAATCGAACCAGAATGTTGTAAACAGCAGCGGGTAATAGTTGGGCGACGCTTTGGGTTCGAACCAGATGCGCCACAGGGCGTCCGGCCCGTGGAGCGTCGTATTGTCAGTGATCTGAACGATGTCATCCCACAGAATGTCGGCATGTACAGCGGGCCAGTGGGCCGCTATAGTCACGGCCAGCAGGACGAATGCCGCGAGCACGGGGTTGGAACCGACACGGCGAAACCATGGCGTACGCCGAAGTTCACCGCTGCCGGACGCGGACGAAACCATTGAGGACCATTTTGGAAGAATCGGCATCTATCTGCAAGGCGAACGCGAAATAGATGAATCGTCTCACTGAAAGGTTCTGCGCAATGGTGCTGTTGATGACGCTTGCGGTTGGATCTTCATCTTGCTCCGCCGTGGGTCCGGATGATTTCATTGCGGTCCAGAATCCCGACAGCATTGGGACGGACCGCCTGGCCGCCGAAAGGATCCCGATCGGCATCACGAATGATTACAAGCCCTGCGTGGCGCGGCTGCCCGACGGTGAGCTTCTGCTGATCGCGTTTCACGCGGGCGCAGGCCGGCCCTTGAACGAGGAATATTCGTTTCTTTACCGGTCGAGCGACGGCGGCCGCACCTGGTTGAAACGTCAGGACCTGGACTTCCAGGGTCGCGAACCGTACTTCTCCATGACACGCAGCGGCGTCCTGTTCGTCACGACGCACGTACTGCCGCCGGCCCGGGGCAACAAGGATGGTTACACCTACTGCTACCTGTACCGCTCCGACGATCGTGCGAAAACATGGCAGGGAACGAAGCTTCCCTTCGACGAATCGCTGCGGTCCCTGCGCAAAGACGGTAAGCGCCCCGATAAATCCGAGATCGGACCGACGCGGAACGTGCTGGAGCTCCAGGACGGCACGCTCGTCTTCGGTGTCGGCAGCGGGTACGGAGCCGCCCGGTTCTGGCGCTCGACCGACGAGGGCCGGACCTGGGACAAGTCGATCGCCTGTAACTACAGCGGGGCCGGTCCCGACATCGGCAAGTACCGCGGATCGATGCACAACGAAGCGTTCCTGTTCCTGGCGCAAAACGGCGATATTCTGTCCATGAAGCGCGTCGACTCGGAGTTCTATCCCCCCATCGGGGGAACCGACACGCCTCACGGCGCCACCGATCAATACCACCGAATCGTGATCTACCGGTCGTCCGACGGGGGAGCCAACTGGTCCTACGAGGAATTCGGAAGCTGGTACGGCGAGATGTACCCGTCGGTGCTCACGCTCAAGGACGGGCGCATGCTGTTCACGTTCACTCAGCGCACATCCGTGGCGCCCAACGTCCCGCCGCTGGGCCTGCGGGCCGTGCTCGGAACGCAGACACCCGATGGCTTCGACTTCGATTTCAAGCACGACCGGATTATTCTGTCGGCCAAGACCCCGGCGAACCTGACCAGTGGTGGAGGCTTCGGACCGACGGTCCAGATCGACGACGGAACGCTCGTAAGCAGCTATTCCTACCGAACCGCCGACAACGGGCTGCACTGCGAGGTCGTGCGGTGGAAGTTGCCGTCGACAGAATGACGGCCAGCCTCACGCGAACTGACGACCCCCCCTCCCTGTTGCGTGTACGGACCCGCGCCGCCGCGTTCGCTCCATCGCACGCACACCGAGCCGGAGACCTGCATGCCCGCCTGGACCCGTGCACTGGAACTTGATGCGAACCGTCAGGTTTCGGGTGGCAGTGAAGAGGCGTTGGCCGACGCCATCCGGCGCGGCGCGGATCTGCGGATCGAAACCGCGTTTCGATACAACGAACACATCGACGTGACCAGCGACAACTCGGAACTGGTCCAGGAGGTGTGTCAGTTCAGGGTCACGGTCCTGCTGGAGGGTCGCTGGACGGCCGCCTTCATGACGCTGCGGCAACCGACCACGAATTTCAGAGAGACAGTGCCGGGCCGTCCCTCCATGTCCTTCTTTATGTACAACCAGAATGGCCAGCAGGCGATCGCGCGGCCGCATCTTGACGGCGCGCAGCCGACGGGGACCGTGGGACCCGGGCCGCTGATCGATCATTCCGAGATGTCCAGGTACCACCAGCACGACAGCTGGGACGTGGGGACGCACGCTCCGAGCAGCAATTTCATCTACGACTTCGAACTATACCGTTACTGGGTGTGCGACCAGTGGCGACAAGTCCTGGCGCACGACGCCGACGGAACGGTCACCGATGGGTCCCTGCAGGATTTGACGGCGGCGTTCGGTTCCGGCTGCGAGTTGAAGATCGCGCTGCGCGGACTGTGCGTGGATCTCTCGGACGATCCCGGCAATGCCGTGCAGCATGAGGTGTTCGTGCACGTGGATTACGGCTACAACTTCACGGGCAGCGGACACTTTCAGGGTCTGACGCTTCCGGTCGTGCGCGTCCGGCCGGCGGTGCCGTTGCGCTACGTCAGCAAGGGATGGGATTTCGGCTGGCTGCTGCCCCGCACCGACGGCCGTGTCATGTGCTGGCTGTGCAACCCCTACACCATGAAGTTTCACCGCGAGGAATTGCACCTGGGACTCCGCTGGTTCGCGAATGACAAGACGTGATTTGTCACCGTGATGATCAGGCGTGTCCCGATGCACCGAAGATGGAAACGTAGTCCATGAAAGAATCCGAGCTTGACCGCATTGACCGGCAGATCTGCGGCAGTGTGTGGACGAGCCCGCACATCACGCGGCTGCGAGACGAGATCTGCTGTGACATCGGTCCGAGACCCACCGGGTCGAAGTCGTATCGTGAAGCCGTACGCGTCGTGGCCGCCGCCCTGCGACGGGCCGGAGCCACCAAGGTGGACGCCGAAACGATTCCGGTGTTCGGCTGGGATCATGCTCCGTCGCAGCTGCGCCTCACCTCCCCGAGGCGGCGGGTCTATGAATCCGTTCAGCACGTCCACACCACCTCGACCGATGTCAGCGGGCCGCTGGTCAACGTGCCCGTGGTCAGCGAGCGCGAGCTGGATCTTCATGCCCGCCGGATCGACGGCGCCATCGTGCTCGCTTCCGGCCCGGGATTTGAGCCCGCGAAACATTACCCGTTGTCGCTGCGTGTCCGCGACATCGCGAAGCGCGGAGCGGTGGGTGTCGTGACCTACAACGCGCAACCGGCGATGGGGCCGTCCCAGCACCACCTCGGCGTCGTCGACGACGTGTCCATTCCCGCGGTGGGTGTTTCGAATGACGACGGTCTGGAACTGGTCGAACTCACGCGCAACTCCAAACCGAAAGTCCGAATCAATGTCAGCGGCCGCAGCCGCAAGACCAAGTGTCTGAATCTGGTGGGTGAGGTCGGTCCGTCGCGGCGCGGCGACGAGGTCATCGTGCTCAACGCGCACCTGGACTGCCTGCCGATCACCCCCGGGGCACTGGACAACCTAAGCGGCGTGCTGACGCTGATCGAGATCGTTCGCGCCCTGGCACCGCATCGCAGCAAGTTCCGGCGACGGCTACGCCTGCTGATTCCGACGGGCGAAGAGTACGGTCTGGTCGGCAGCGCGTACTACGTCAAACAGCACCGCGACGAACTGGACGATATCTGCTTCGACTTCAGCCTGGACACGTTGTGCCCCGGTACGGCCCGGGGGATCGCGGTGATGTGGGCGCCGGCCATGCGGGACATGATCGAAAGAACGATGCGCCGCACAGGTCGCCACTGCAAGGTCCAGAACCTCTACTGCGCGGGCAGCGACTACCTGCCCTTCATGCTCTCGGGCATCGCGGCGGCGCGCGCCGCCGACTGGGGAAACAGCCTGCCGCGCTGGTGCCACACCACGATGGACAACGCCCACAACCTGCCGGCGGAATGGATTCAGCTCAACGCGATGCCGTTCGCGCAGTTGCTGCTTCGACTGCTGACCGAGCCCCGGCCCCTGCCCACGAAACGCAAGTCACGCGACCAGGTTGCGGCCCTCATCGCGGCCGAGGACGATGAGCGGTACATGAAGTTTCTAAACCTGTGGTGACACGAGAGCGTGTTCAATCCGGACGTAGCGTTTTGAGCGTTTTCGAAGCAAGCCTGGCGCGGAGGGCGAAGCAGGCGACCCCGCAGTGGGTCGCCAATGCAGCACGACTAGGTCGTGTCCCGTAGGTGACTCGTCGGCTTAAGATCGAGCGAGCCGTTCGCTTGCAAGGAGGCCGAAGCAGGCGATGCTGCAACGCATCGGCGATGCAGGCCGACGCCGATAGTGGGCGGCGCAGCCGATCGACGCCAGAGCCACCTACGGGAGACGACCTGTGCCAGGCGCAGGTGCAGGCAGCTCAGGACGCTACGATCGGGTTGAAAACGTTCTAACAACCACGATCCACCAAAGGAGAACGCATATGAACCAGGCCCCGCCGCAGCGCCGCGTCCCGATCAGAACGACGTCGATCATCGCCTGTTGCGCTGCAACGCTGATCGTCGCCAAGTGGATCGGCACCAACAATACGGCATTCGCGCCGGTCGATCGGGCGATTGGTCGCAGCGTTCGGCCGGACCAGGCGTCGGCGCTGCGAGCAGCCTACGAACTCTGGAACAGGCGCTGGAAACTTAACCAGAACGCGCCTCTCAGGCAGCTTCAGCGCAGAGCCTCGGATATCGGTTTGACCGCGGTCAATATCTGCGGGTCTCTGGAAGCGCGGCCCGGCGTGCTGGCCGAAGCCTACGCCATCGCCGCCGATCTCGAGAAGCATCAGCCCATGGAAGAGGCACACAACCGCAAACGGCTCCACCAGAGGGGTACGAGAATCAAGGACCTAGCCGAACTGCTGATCAATCCGCAAGAGGTCCGCCAGAGGCGAAGATAACCTACCGGGGTCGCGCGAAAGACAGGGGCATCCAGTCGTGAAGACCCAGCAGATCGCCGGTACGCAACTCGTGACGACGCGCCTCGCCCACGGAGGTATGCGCCTGTTCGAAGCCGGCCGGCCGCCAAAGAAGCCGACGCGTGACCAGGGCGACCGCGGCATCGAATCGTGCGTCGCGGCATACGAAGCGGGCTATCGCCTTTTCGATACGGCCGACGTCTACGGTCGCGGTGGGTGCGAGAAGATTTTCGGCGAGGCACTCAAACGCGTCGAGGGGTTCCGCGACAACGTGCTGATCGCCACGAAATGCGGCATCCGGCACGCGCAGGAACCGGTACCCGAGGCACCGCAACGCTTCGACTTTGCGGCGGATCACATCCTTGCGTCGTGCGAGGGATCACTGAAGCGCCTCGGCATCGACACGATCGACATCTACCAGTTGCACCGCCCGGACGCACTGGGTGACCCGCACGAGGTGGCCGCCGCGCTCGACAAGCTGAAGCAGCAGGGGAAGGTTCGGCATTTCGGTGTCAGCAACTTCCTTCCCTCGCAGGTCACGATGTTGCAGCGATGGCTGAACGCGCCGCTGCTGGTCAACCAGGTGAAGATCCACCTGATGCATCTCGCCTGCTTCGAAGACGGCACACTCGATCAATGTCTGGAGAAGCAGATCACGCCGCTGGCGTGGAGCCCGCTGGCCTCAGGCCTTCTCGGCGACAACGCCACCGTCCCGCCGGACCATCCCGCAAGAGCGATCCTTGAAGAGGTGCTATCGACGCTCGACTCGATCGCCGGCAGTTACGGCGTGAGCCGCTCGATCATCGCGCTCGCGTGGCTGCTGAAACATCCGGCCCGAATCATCCCCATCGTGGGTTCCGTGAACCCTCAGCACATCCGCGACGCGGCAAAGGCCGACGACATCGATCTGACTCGTGAGCAGTGGTATCAACTGTACGTCGCCGCCCGCGGCGAACCGATGCCGTAGTCAGCGCGGCTTGAATGGGCACCGGCTCACCACCTGCGGGTTCACGAATGACTCCGGCAGCCGGCCATTGGCCATGTCAACCAGTGCCTCGACCGAATAGCGCCAGCTGTCGTGCGCGAAGCGCTCACTTTGACACGCCACGTGGGGCGTCATGACGACGTTGTCCATCCGCAAAAGCGGATTGTCAGGGAGGGGCGGTTCGGTTTCGAAAACGTCGAGACCGGCCGCGCCGATCCGACCTTCCTCGAGTGCCCGAACAAGAGCCGCTTCATCCACGACCGGACCGCGGGATGTGTTGATCAGGATGGCCATTGCCTTCATGAGACCCAGCTCACGATCACCGATCAGATGGCGTGTTTCATCCGCGAGTGGTGTGTGGATCGAGACGAAATCCGATTCCTCGAGTAGCTCGTCGAGCGTCGCCTTGCGAACGGCCTGTGCCGCCATGCGCTCGGCGTCGACGTATGGATCGCAGGCGATGATGCGGATATCAAAACCGCTGAGCTTTCGTGCTACGGCCCGGCCACTGCGCCCGAAGCCGACGAGCCCGAGCGTGGCGCCACTGAAGTGCCAGTCGGGCCATGCGAGTTCGCGGTCCCAGCCCCCCTCATGCATCGCCCGGTCGTGACGTGGAATCCACCTGTAGATCGACAGAAGCAGCGCGATCGCGTGGTCGGAGACCGCGTCTTCCGTGGCCTGTGGCGTATTGACGACAAGAATGCCGCGCCGAGTCGCCTCCTGCACCGGCATGTTGTCGGCACCCGCGCCGGTCCGCAGAAGTGCCTTGCAGCGCCGCAGGTCCCCCAGCGTTTCGGCCGTGACCATGCGACCGCCTCCGGACACCCACACCACGTCCGCGTCCGCGGCCGCGGCGATCAGCGTTTCGCGGTCGTCGCACTGGTTATTGACGAACTCGATCTGCCCGGCGGCCAATCGCTCGCCGACCCATTCCGGCACAGACCGATCGTTGCGCACCGCGTCGATACCAACTAGGGCAACCCTGAAACGATTCACTGGTGCAGCGCCCAGACGTCCGGGTTCACAAGGTGCGCCGGACGCTCACCGCGTAGTATCTGCATCGCCTGCACGATCGCGCCCTCCCAGAGCCTGTCCTTGCCCTCCGCCGTGGCCGAAGCGATGTGCGGCGTGCCGATGACGTCGTCGCGCTGCAACAGCGGATGATCCGGTGCCGGCGGTTCGGAATCGAATACATCCAGAGCCGCGCCGCTGAGGTGACCGGACTCCAGCGATTCGAGCAAGGCAGCCTCGTCCAGGAGCCCCCCGCGAGCGCAGTTGACCAAGTAGCTGTTCGGCTTCATCTGCTTTAGTCGTGACGCGTTCATCGTGTGCTTCGTCTTCTCGGTCAGCGGCATGTGCAGCGACACGACGTCGGCCGACGACAACAGATCGTCGAGCGACGGTGCCAGCTCGATGCCAAGTTCCTCGGCGAGCTTCGGCTCGACGTAGGGGTCGAAGGCGCAGACGCGCATCCCGAGTCCTTTCGCCATTGCGGCGACACGGCTCCCGATTCGGCCGAGGCCGACGAGACCCAGCGTTCTGCCGGCGACGTCCACTCCAGGATTGGCCGTCAAGTAATCGATCGCTTCGCCGCGGGCGATTGCCCGATCGGACCACTTCAGATGCTTGGTGACGGCAAGCATCAACGTGATCGCGTGCTCGGCGGTCGCCAGGGTCGGTCCATCCGGCACGTTGCAGACGGCGACGCCGCGATCGGTAGCCACTTCCACGTCGATATTGTCGTAGCCGATGCCCATTCGACAAATCGCGCGCATCGTGGGCACACGATCGAGAAACGTCGCGTCGTAGGTGACCCGAGCCGCGGCAACGACCGCGTGTGAACCCGGCAACGCGGCGAACAGATCGTCCGGCGTGTCGGACGCCGCGCCGCTCGGTTCCGCCTGCTTCTCGAGCAGAGGAAGAAACTTCGTTGGAATCGGTCGCTCGGACCAGATGCGATGCATGTACTCAAACCTTAGTCGAACGCGAGGATATCGAATTTTTCTCGAACACGCCAATGAATCACAGAACGACACGGCGTAACTTGTCATCGGAACCCGAGGGCCACGACGGCGCGGCCGTTGATCGAAGTCTTGGCATATATTGATATCAGTCCAGCACGAGGAAGAACCTGTTCCAATGGCCGACGCATCGCTCAGACCGACGCAGCGTTTCTCCGACCGCGTGGCTGATTACGTTCGCTACCGGCCCGGATACCCCGACGAGGTCATCCGCACACTCCGCAATGAGGCGGGGCTCGACAGCGACTCGGTGGTTGCCGATGTCGGCTCCGGCACGGGGATTTCCAGCGAACTGTTCCTCAGCGTCGGCTGCACGGTCCACGCCGTCGAGCCCAACGACGAGATGCGGCTCGCCGGCGAGGATCGACACGCCGGCAACCCCCGGCACCACAGCGTCGCCGGCACGGCCGAAGTCACAGGGCTCACCGACCGTTCTGTGGACTTCGTCGCGGCGGGCCAGGCCTTTCACTGGTTCGACGCTTCACGCGCCCGGGTCGAGTTTCTTCGAATCCTCAGGCGCGAGGGGCACGCCGTTCTTTTCTGGAATGATCGGCGAATTGGATCGACACCGTTCCATCGCGACTACGAAGCGATTCTCCAACGGTTCGCGACCGACTACCGCAAGGTCAGGCAGAACAAGAGCGATGCGGCGATCGCCACGCTCTTCGGCAGTCCGTTTCGAAAGTGGTCCTTCTACAACGAACAGCAACTGGATCTGGCCGCATTCCGCGGCCGGATCCGTTCCTCCTCGTACTCACTCGCGAAGGGTCACCCCGACCACGACGCGATGTTGTCTGAACTCGATCGCGTGTTTCGCGAACACGAGGAAACCGGCCTGGTGCGCATCGAGTACGACTGCGAAATATTCCTGGGCCATCTCACGCCGTGAGCGACGCTCAACGTCGTGACGCCCGTCCTCGCGGCCTTGTCGACCATGGGCGTAAAGATCGGAACGCTCCACGGGCGCCTTGTAGCTGGCCGTCTGGCCCGTGCTGTCGTCGTTGAGAATCAGACGCCGAGTTTTCTTCGTGTCCATGGGTCGTGTTCCTGGCCCGCTGGGGTTTACCAG
>Ga0310124_10001144_pt1 | contig 18591 bp, 19 predicted proteins | sample CB11b_AW_Bot5_MG_FD_203507 | JGI IMG/M metagenome (GOLD analysis project Ga0310124, IMG submission 203507) | Marine microbial communities from Western Arctic Ocean, Canada - CB11b_AW_Bot5 | ecosystem: Environmental > Aquatic > Marine > Oceanic | place: Canada: Western Arctic Ocean | collected... | reverse complement strand
AAATGAAGCGCCTAGGTGCTGACTGCATGTATGTTGATATCAGCCACAAGCCTGAAGACTTCATCACCACGCATTTCCCAATGATCCATACTCGTTTGATGGATTTAGGGATTGATATGACCAAAGAGCCTATCCCGATAGTGCCTGCAGCGCACTACACCTGCGGTGGTGTGATGGTGAATAAGCAAGGTCAAACCGACTTAACTAACTTATATGCGATTGGTGAAGTGAGTTACACCGGCTTACACGGTGCAAACCGTATGGCGTCAAACTCACTGCTTGAATGTGTTGTTTATGCTTGGGCAGCAGCAAAAGATATCGTTGAAAACATCGACCAATCTCAACTGTGCGCTGAACTGCCAGCATGGGACGAAAGCCAAGTCACCAACAGTGATGAAGAAGTGATCATTCAGCACAACTGGCACGAGCTAAGACTGTTCATGTGGGATTACATGGGTATTGTTCGAACGGATAAACGTCTAGAACGTGCAATGCGCCGTATTCAGATGCTGCAACAAGAAACTCATGAGTACTACAGCTACTTTAAGGTTTCGAACAACCTATTAGAACTGCGTAACTTGCTACAAGTGGCTGAGCTAATGGTTCGCTGTGCAATGCAACGTAAAGAGAGCCGCGGCTTACACTACACGTTGGATTACCCAGAACTTGCAAAAGACAGTGGTCCAACGATTCTTACGCCAGAGAGAAACCAGTCGTAATCATTATTTGAAAGCTAGTTAGCTAATAAACTAAACGCAATCAAACGAAAAGGAGCCTAGTGCTCCTTTTTCTTTTATCTCGCGTTCTCATTTGCCTCGTGCGATCGTTGTAAGTTCGCCAGAAAGTGGCGATATTCACGCTCACGACAACTATCACGCCAAAGCATTACCGAATGCCCACATTCGAATTTTAGTTTGACGAAAAACTGTGCCCAGATCTTATCAACGGACTTAAGTGTGTAGGATTGGTCATTGAGTCGAATCTCGCCATCTTCTTTATAATCAAAGCATCCATGTGCTGTATTCAAGATTACCTGATTGGCTTTAAACAAACTGAACATTAAAGCTAAACAGTAGAGGGCAACAACGAACGGGATAGAAGAAAAGACGATGAAAAACAAAAGGCACCCAGAAACAGTGCCTTTTGCAAATAATGCGGAATATGAAGGTTTAAGCTGAAGCTTAACGAACCTTGCTGAGGTTATGCGCGACAATTTTATCAACCATTGAAGCATGGCCTAGATTTTCACTTCGCCCATGCCCCATAACCCAAGTAAACAAATCTGGGTCATCACACTCAAGTAGAGAAACAAACTCACGCTGTTCCTGCTCTTGCAATGAATCAAAACACTCTTCAAAAAATGGCATGATGACTACATCAAGTTCTAACATGCCACGACGGCAACCCCATTTAATTCGTGCTTTCTGCTCTGCAGTGTACATTGGCTATCCTCACCTATAATTTTTCTTTCTCGGAGTGTAACAAGTCATACGCTCTGCAACTACTATGTGAGTCACAGTCCCTATCTAAGCTCACAAAAAAACCTAGGCTGACAAAGAAACAGAACCGGATTAACATAGAGCCAAATAAAATTCTTAGGAAAGATAAAATGGATTGGAAAAACACATTTCAGCCGCTCGCTCATACGCAAAATGAATCGCTTCCAGAACTGATGATCACACACGTGTCAGACTGGAGCGCAATCACCATGATAGGCGATGACAAAAAGTCGTACCTACAAGGTCAAGTTACGTGCGATGTCGTCACTCTTCCTAATGATGAATCTACATTAGGCGCGCATTGTGATGCGAAAGGAAAGGTTTGGAGTATCTTTCGTTTGTTCCACCACAATGGTGGTTACGCTCTTATGCAGCCTAAATCGGCAATTGAAGTCGAGTTAGTTGAAATCAAGAAATACGCCGTGTTCTCTAAAATTGATATCGAGCAGACGTCTGACGTTGTTATCGGAATCATGGGCACTTCAGCGAACCAATACGTTGATTCGATTGCAGAGGGTCAAGGTAAAGTGCGCGTTATCTCTGGTGGCACCGCTGTTCAAGTCTCCGACAACCGTTGGGCTCTACTTGTGACAGAAGAAGCAGCCGAAGCCTTGGTATCAGGCAGCTCAGCTGAAAAAGTATCGGAAGCGCTTTGGCAGTATCATGAAATTCTTGATGCTCAGCCTAACCTATCAAAAGCAGAACAAAACCAACACATCCCTCAAGCTCTTAACCTACAAGCGATTGGCGGTATCAGCTTTTCAAAGGGCTGCTACACAGGTCAAGAAACGGTTGCTCGTGCCAAGTACCGTGGCATGAACAAGCGTGAGATGCGCATTGTTTCTGGAACAACTTCAGATGTGCTGTCTCTAGAGAATACGATTGAACTTGAACGTAGCGTGGGTGAGAACTGGCGTGGTGCAGGCCGACTATTAAACGTCTATCAATTTGCTAATAACCAAGCGATTGGTTTGATGGTACTGCCAAACAACCTTGATGACGATGTTCAGCTTCGACTAACCGCGCAGCCTGATCAAACATGGAATATCCTGCCACTGCCTTACAGCCTTGACGACGAGTAACCACGTGGAAACACTGATTACACAATGGCTGGATCAACAGCAGGTGAACTATCGCCTGCTGATGCAAAGTAAACCAACCACCAGCATCGAAGAAACAGCTCAAGAGCGAGGCATCGACGCCTCTCAAATGGTGAAGTGTATTTTGCTCAAGGATATGGGCAACCAATATGCGTTGGCCTGTACTGCTGGTGATCGCTCTGTCGACCCCAAGAAAGTACGCTCGGTACTGAATTGCCGTCGAATGACCTGTGTATCACTCGCTGATGTTGAAACGATCACAGGCTTTAAGGCTGGGTGTGTTGGCCCTCTTGCTCTAAAGAGATACATGCCGATCATTTTTGATCCTTCAATTCAAGAAAACTCGACGGTTACTATTAGCTCGGGTGATCGAATGGCTGGTGTTGCGCTGGATCCCAATGATCTTACGGTCCTTTGCGCACCAATCGTTACTGACATCAGTCGATGATCTTTTCGATCGCGTCATCGTTCGCAAACTTCAGTACAACTTTTCATTGAATACATTTTTAGTGTGAAGTTCGTCATAAGAAGAACACGCCAGTAATAAATAGTTAATCAAAATAAAAGCATAAGTAGTCACAAAGGCAAATTTACGTTATTGTGAATTTACTGACTAGCTTTTAAGCAAATCAGTACAAGTGAATCCACTGAGTAACATCAGTATCCACTTTTGTGTAATGCATCTGTGACTATTCGCCCGTTTTAGACGGGCTTTTTTTTGTCAAAAATTTACAATTTGATTACACAAACAAAAAAATCCCGCCTATTCTTATACTTGTAACATTATCACTGCTTAATACCGGACAGGAAAGTTCACAGCAGTTCACTACTCAGTATTATTTTGGGGAGGAGCTCACGTAAAAATAGATATTTACTGAAGAAAGTGCTTAGAACAGCACAAATATCTAATTCACGTCAACTCTACTGCATATTACTCCATGCTTATCACAATTATTATCTCGGAGTTTTTCTATAATATGCAGGCTAGGTAAATATAAGGATAATTAAAATGAGACTGTTTAAGCGCTATACACCGAGTATGATTGCTAAACATGTAAGTCGACTTTTCAAAGGACGAATCTACATTTACGGCGTAGGAAAATTTGAGTTTGATAACGGTAAACTCGTGCTGCCAGACCGAGCAGAAAGGCGTCACTTTCAAACGGTAAAAGAAATAAATAGTGAAATCATGAAACTGCGCTGCGCATACGCATGACCTGATTATCTACAGAATTAAAAACAAAAAGGGTTGGCATAATGCCAACCCTTTTTTCGTGTTCAGATTGAGTCAATGGCAATCAGCTCCAGCTGCTGACCATCAACAACGGCTCACCCGTGCGCGACTATTGATTTGCGACTGTTGATTCACGATTATTGGTGCGTAACTGGACGCTTGGCTAGATCAGGAAGATTGCCTGACAAACCCAGTGCTCGCTTCATGATCTCATCTTTTGCACCCGGTAATTGGCCCGCGAGCTTCATACCGATACCACGAATCAGCTTCTTGGCTGGGTTATCGCCTTCAAACAGATCTTTAAAGCCCTGCATTGACGCAATCATCTTCGCCGCCTCAGCTTTTCTCCAGCGTTCATAGCCACGAAGGTTACGTTTAGTACCAATGTCCTCGCCAGCAGCCCATAGCGTTAACAGCTCTTGCGCTAAGCTTGCTGCGTCTAATAGGCCAAGATTCACGCCTTGCCCTGCTAACGGATGAATCGTATGAGCAGCATCACCAACCAAAGCGACACGCTCTACAGCAAAGTCACGTGCATAACGCATACGTAATGGGAAGGCAAAACGCTCACCAACCACTTCACATAAACCAAGTTTTGAGTCGAACTCTGCCGTCAGTTGCTTATTAAAATTAGTATCCGACATGGATACAAGCTTCTCGGCACGATTAGGCTCCGTAGACCAAACTATCGAGCTCATGTGGCTTGGCTGCATTGGTAGGAATGCCAATGGCCCTTGTGGTGTGAATATCTGACGAGCAACGCTGTGGTGTTGCTCTGTGGTCTTGATATTCGCGACAATCGCGCTGTGTCCGTAATCCCAATGTGTTAATGGGATATCTTGTTGTTTGCGAACCCAAGAGTTTGCGCCGTCCGCTCCAACAACCAACTTAGCGGTCAGTGCTTGGCCATTATCTAGCGTTAGCCATGCTTCGCTTTCACCAATCGCCATCGTTTTGCACGTCGCGGGCATGTACAGGCTGACATTATCTTGCTTCTTCACCTGATCAAGCAGTGCGAGTTGAATCACACGGTTCTCAACAATATGACCGAGATTCGGCTGAGCCAAACGTGTCGAGTCAAATTCAATACGAGCAAAGCTATCTTGTTCCCACACCTCCATCGCTTGGTAAGGTGCAGCACGTCTTTGTTCAATGCCTTGCCATGCGCCTAGGTTACGAAGAATCACTTCACTAGAGCGGCTCAATGCCGACACACGCACATCAGGCAATTCGCTAAGCCCTTCACTGGGTGCCCTGCCTTCAATGACGGCAATTCTTAGGTCACTGTCTTTCAACGCAGCAGCAAGCGCTAGGCCAACCATGCCTCCACCAACAATCGCGATATCAACACTTTGCATCATTATTTTTCTACCTTATCTTTCTACTAGGCCAAGCGTATGACGCAAAAGTGGACCTTTAAGTGGTGGAAGGTTATCAATTACGGCTAACCCAAGATTACGCCCAATGCGAGCGGTCAAAAAATCGTTTGAGAATAAATGGACTAGGCTTGATGTCAGCGTAATCGTCGTGTCTCTATCTTGTTCTCTACGTTTTCTAAAGTTAACAAGACCATTGTAACGCCCAACATCATCGAGTTGGGTACACAACTCTTCCGCCAAGGAAGCCACATCACGAATGCCAAGATTAAAGCCTTGTCCCGCAATTGGGTGAAGCGTTTGAGCGGCATTACCAATAATCGCAAATCGATGAGAGATATTTTGCTGACGATGACGAAGAATCAGTGGGTAACTGGCACGCTTGCCTACCTTCTCGAGTCGGCCAAGTCGCCAACCAAAGTCATTCTGCAACTGCTCAAGAAATTCGTTGTCGTTTAGGGTCATCACTTTTTGTGCTTGCTCCGGTGACAAACACCAAACTAGCGACAAACGGTTGTCACTCATCGGTAATAGAGCGACTGGCCCATGATGAGTAAAACGCTCAAATGCTCGACCTTGATGAGGTTCGCTCGCCACGATATTGGCAATCACAGCAACTTGTTCAAAGTCATGCTCACTCAATGAGATATTGAGTTGCTGACAACAGGTTGAGATAGCACCGTCAGCTGCAACCAGTAACTTAGTCGTTATAGTTTGCCCACTTGTCAGCTCAATCGTCGTTTGCAACTCTTCACGTTCGACTTTACTGACAAACTCAGGGCAAAGCATCGTAATTGCAGCTTCAGACTCAAGCTTCTGCTGATAGATTCGACCCACATCCGCCAACTCCACCACGTAGCCAAGCGCATCAACAGCAAGCTCTTCACTGTAGATGTCCGTCATCCCAGCATGCCCTCTATCCGATACATGGATATCTTTAATCGGGGTTGCTACCGGTGCGATAGATTGCCACAAATGCAAAGAATCAAGGATCTGCACCGTGCCATAAGACAAAGCGATCGAACGAGAATCAAAACCAGGGTGAGCTTGATGAACAACCTGATAAGGCTCTACTACCGCGATCGACAGTGAACCTTGACTGAGGTGATTCAGAGCAAGGGCTAAGGTCGCCCCTGCCATTGCGCCACCAGCAATTACAACATCATACTGAGCCATTATAACCTCAAACCGACAAGCGGATTAATGAATGGTTGGAGCCGCATCTTCAGATGGGCGAGCACCGAATTCAGCATGAATCGTTAGCGCACACGCTTTTACGTGTTCAATAACGTGCTCTAGAAGCTGTGCTTGCTCTTCCATATCATCGTCTTCGTCAATGCCTAGCTTGGCCATCTCTTCAAGATCAGCCAAAGCTTCTTTGGTACCGTCAGACGCTTTATTCAATTGAGCGCCAACCAAGCCTAAACCAGAAATAAAGTGGTTAATCCAATCAGACACACCGTCCGCAAGATCAAACAGGCTTGCGCTTGCGTCTTCGTCCGGCAACAACATAGACAGCTCCATGCCTGAACCTGTGATTTCGCTGGTCGTTACTTTTAATGTCGCTTCCGCTAGCGTTAATGCGCGATCTGGCCAGCCCATACCTTCATTGGTGTAATCAAAGATCAGTGGTTGCCAGCTTTTATCTGCCAGGTTTAAGCCTCCGCTCAACATACCTGTTAATAAACCATGCATCTCAGCAGGGTTTACGGCTAGGCTTGCCGATTGAAGTTCAGTCGCAACCGTTAGGTAGTCAGGTAAAGTAGTTTCGCTCATCAGATAGCTCGCTCAGTTATTCTTTATATCGATAGTATAATCGTACCACTTCACCCCAATTCTGATAAGCATCGATCCTGAGCAATTGAAGGATGACTGACTACCAATTGTTCAATTTGCTGAATTACTGTGTGCTCAAGCTCTCATTTACAAACAGTCACTCTGAAAAGCTTGAATCTTAATAGCGGTTTACCTATAGTTTCTCCCTCAGAGGAGATTGCTTCCTCATCGGTACTTGCACTTTTTCTTTGTAAAAATATGATAAAGGGCAACAGCCTTAAATAGTGCGTTAAAGAGTTCATCCATCATGAGTAATCAAGCGGTAGACGTTGAAATATTAGGAAAACTGACTCGAGTGAATTGTCCCCCAGGGCAAGAAGAGTCATTGATTGCAGCGGCGGCCGATCTTGATAATCGATTGAAAGAGATGGCTGAACGTACTAAGGTAACCAATGAAGTGAAGCTGCTAACGATCGCAGCTCTGAACATTTGCTATGAATTACAAACCAAGAAGTTTGAAGCAAATGATGAACAAAACGCACTGACCGAGCGAATGGAACAGCTCACGACATCACTTTCAGATGTCCTCAGTAAAGTTAAGCACGGACAGCAATAGCGTACACAAAATTTACCCTGGAGTGTTTGTCAGAGGATTCACGTCCCCGAGCCGATAAGCAATCCCTAAGGGTTAGTACTTGAGTGCTATTGAGCATGCTCGGTCCGCCGAGAAGCCTACGGTAATCATTGCTGATCCGCCTTGAACTCGCTGGTTCAAGGGCCATCTATTCTCAACGGCACTTTGGGGTATCCCTTCTTATGAAGACGCTCACACGCAGCGAATTTCGCAAACAGATCCGTATCAAACGCAATGCCTTATCTGGCGACCAACAAACTCAATCCGGTATAGACTTAGTTAAGCAGTGCTCTCAGCTTGATGAGATTCAGTCAGCTCAACATATCGCCCTCTATATTTCCATTGATGGCGAACTCGATACCCAGCCTTTAATTGAATGGTTATGGGCGCAAGGCAAGCAAACTTATTTACCAGTATTACACCCCTTCTCTGCCGGACATCTGCTGTTTCTACATTACTCTCCAACCACACCCACTGTTTTGAATAAGTACGGCATTGTCGAACCTCAGCTCAATCAGATGCTGGTTAAACCTTGTCAGCAACTCGATCTCATTCTGACTCCCCTTGTAGGCTTTGACTCTCAAGGGCATCGCTTAGGCATGGGCGGCGGATATTACGATCGCACTTTGGCGCGATGGTTTGAGACAGGTAACGGTGCAACGCCAATTGGTTTAGCGCATGATTGCCAACATGTCGATCGCTTACCTATTGAAGATTGGGACATTCCGTTACCTAAAATCGTGACTCCGAGTAAGACTTGGCAATGGGAAAACAGCCATTAAAGCGCTATAATCGCGCCGCAAACGTTAACCTCGATATCCAAACGTTAACCCAATACCCAAACGTTAACTTCAATACGCGAACGATTAATTCAAAGCGCAAGACCTTATTCAGGAGAATGGCATGACTCAAGATGAAATGAAAAAAGCAGCTGGCTGGGCAGCACTTCAATATGTTGAAGAAGGCAGCATTGTAGGTGTAGGTACTGGCTCTACAGTAAATCACTTCATCGACGCACTAGGCACAATGAAAGAAAAAATCAAAGGTGCGGTTTCAAGCTCTGTAGCCTCTACTGAAAAACTAGAAGCGCTAGAAATCAAAGTATTTGAGTGTAATGACGTATTCAAGTTAGACATCTATGTTGATGGCGCAGATGAGATCAACGCTTCACGTGACATGATCAAAGGCGGCGGTGCTGCTTTGACTCGTGAAAAAATCGTAGCGGCTATCTCTGATAAGTTTATTTGTATTGTTGACGGTACTAAAGCCGTTGATGTGTTGGGTAAATTTCCACTGCCTGTTGAAGTTATCCCAATGGCACGTTCATATGTTGCACGTGAACTAGTAAAGCTTGGTGGTGACCCAGTTTACCGCGAAGGTTGCACAACCGATAATGGCAACATGATCCTAGATGTATACGGCATGGCGATCGAAAACCCGAAACAATTAGAAGATATCATCAACGGTATCGCTGGTGTGGTTACGGTTGGTCTATTTGCTCACCGTGGTGCTGATGTGGTTATCACAGGCACACCTGAAGGTGCAAAAATTGAAGAATAAATAATAGAAGATTGAGTTTTTCTGTTACTTCATTACATACGGTGCCCAAGGGCGCCGTTTTTTTTGCTTTTCGCCTGTAAAATTATGTCTTATTCCGTAATTTTCTTACCCAAAACATTTTTTTTTTGTTACTTTATTGTTCAGAAGACGCACAGGGAAAACGTTTGTCTCCTGACAAAATGGTGAATAAGTTCCTCTTTTAGCCGTTTTGTAGCACGTGCGCCGCATTTGCCCAACCTTTCCATTTTAAGGACGAGAACAATGGCCAAAGTTTCACTGGAAAAAGAAAAAATTAAAATTCTACTTCTAGAGGGTCTCCACCCTTCTTCTGTAGAAGTACTGCAAGCCGCTGGTTACACAAACATTGAATACCATAAAGGCTCACTACCTGAAGATGAACTTCTTGAAGCAGTGAAAGATGCTCATTTCATTGGTATCCGTTCTCGCACCAACATCTCCCAAGAAGTTATTGATGCAGCTGAAAAGTTAGTTGCAGTCGGTTGTTTCTGTATTGGTACTAACCAAGTTAACCTTCAAGCGGCAGCAAAACGCGGTATCCCTGTTTTCAATGCACCGTTCTCAAACACTCGAAGCGTTGCTGAGCTGGTTCTTGGTCAAGTTCTATTGCTACTACGCGGTATCCCAGAGAAGAATGCTCTTGCTCACCGTGGTATCTGGAGAAAGAGTGCTGACAACTCTTACGAGGCTCGTGGTAAGCGTTTAGGTATTATTGGCTACGGTCACATTGGTACTCAGCTGGGTATTATTGCTGAAAACCTGGGTATGCGAGTTTACTTTTACGATATCGAAAACAAGCTGTCTTTGGGTAACGCAACTCAAGTTCACACTATGACTGACTTGCTGAACAAGTGTGACGTGATCTCTTTGCACGTACCTGAAACCAATGAAACGAAGAACATGATGGGTAAAGAAGAGTTCGAGCGCATGAAGCCTGGTTCTATCTTTATCAATGCTGCACGTGGCACGGTAGTAGATATCCCAGCTCTGTGCGGCGCCCTAGATTCTGGTCACCTTTCAGGTGCAGCAATCGATGTATTCCCAACGGAACCAAAAACCAATGCTGACCCATTTGAGTCACCATTGATGCAGTTCGATAACGTGATCCTAACGCCTCACGTGGGTGGTTCAACTCAAGAAGCACAAGAGAACATCGGTGTTGAAGTAGCAGGTAAGCTTGCAAAATACTCTGATAATGGCTCAACGCTATCAAGTGTTAACTTCCCTGAAGTATCATTACCACTGCATACAGGTGCTTCTCGCCTGCTGCACATTCACGAAAACCGTCCGGGTATCCTAACTCAAATTAACACCATCTTCGCAGAGGAAGGGATTAACATTGCAGGTCAGTACCTACAAACTGCAGCTGATATGGGTTATGTGGTTATCGACGTGGAAGCGAATCGTTCAGAAGAAGCTCTGCTTAAACTGAAAGAGATCGAAGGCACAATTCGTGCTCGTCTACTTCACTAATCATCGAATTAGATCATAAGTAAAAATAGAAAAGGCTCTCGTAATGAGAGCCTTTTTAGTATTTGGCCTACTGTACGTAAATAGATCATGATGATCTAATCCCTCCCTGAGGTATGTTCACTACTCTTCTAGTTGGTAGATCACATTCACTCGATCACGAATGGTGATCGTCGAATCTTCATAAGAATTCGACTCGGTTCTCGCATCCATCGCCATTGAACGCATCAATACAGGCTGAGAAGATTGTGCGTTGTAATCTACGCGCCATACATCACCTAACTCGCGCTCAAAACCACTCGCCAATGATTTAGCTTTTGATGTCGCATCTTTAATGGCCTCCAAGCGCGCTTGCTCCTGATACTTAGCTTGGTCACGAACCTGAAGTTGGATATTATCGATCTGGTTAATACCCTGCCCAATGGCAATATCCATGTAGTCATTTAAGTTGGCTAGCTCATTCACTTGAACAGTCACATTACGTGACGCACGGTAACCAACCAGTTCAGGTTTACCATTTTTCGGGTAATGATATTGAGGAGATAAATACAGGTTAGAGCTGTGTACACTCGCCTCATCAACACCCGCTTGATGTAGCTTATTTAGAAAGCCAGTCACCACTTTATCAACTGTGTTTTTAGCCTGTTCAGCAGTCATCGTCGATTCCACGACTCTAACTGAAAATGTCGCCATGTCTGGTGTCGCGATCACTTCACCATAGCCTGTCGTTGAAATATGCGGAAAAGATGGCGAGTCAGCCAATGATGGAAAACTCACAGCACTCAATGCTGCAGTAAGAGTAAGAGACGTTGCTAATATCTTTGGTACAAACTTCATTAGGTAGACCTATGCTGAACAAATGTTCTTTTATCATAGAGCAATTTGTCATATAACCAATCCCGCTACAGGACTTCTAACACAACTTTGACGCTGCAAAAACCAACAGCTTACTGAGGTAAGTGGTTGTGGGCATAATTTAATATCGCTTGAGAGATCTCTTTTAATACCCCACTCTCTAATTGCCAATGGTGCCAATAGATTCGGTAAGACAACAAAAAGCCAGGCGTAATATCAATCAAAGCACCAGACTCTAGCTCCTCGATAATCTGCAATCGAGGAATCAAACAGTAGGCAACGCCCGACAATGCCAAGCGTACAAATGCTTCTGAGCTGCCGACAGTATGATTGATCACACTATCTCTCGGGACGTTAAAATGATCATGCAAAAATTTCTTATGAAGATCATCGTATTGGTCGTACGAAACCGCTGGGGCTTTGGTTAGTGTCGAATAGTTCACTCCATCAGAGAAGTAGCGTTGATGGAAGCTAGGGTTCGCCACACACACATAATCCATTCTTCCAAGATAGTCCGCACTGCACCCCGGAATAGGTTGAGGTTCGAGGCTGATTGCCCCTGCAACCTCACCACTTTTAATCTTCTCAATGGTTCTTGATTCACCATGAATCGCGAGGTTCAACTCAACTTGACGTGAATTCATCACATCAGATAACGCAGGAAGTAACCATGTCGCCAAGCTATCAGCATTGGTCGCAATAGACAGAGAAAGAGGTTGAGTTCCCTCTTCGTTCATCAACTCTGGGACAAGCTCGTGCTCTAACAAGCGAACACGACGATACAAACCCAACAGTTTTTTTCCTGCTGGTGTTGGCCTTGGTGGGCTTTCTCTCACAAGCGCGGGTTGAGCTAACCATTTTTCCAGTTGTTTGATCCGTTGAGACACCGCAGACTGGGAAATATATAACTGCTCGGCTGCCCTTTCAAAACTGCGTTGTTTCACCACAGCGTCCAGTGCTTCTATCCATTTATAATCCAATCCACGCATCAACTTGCTTCCTTTTCGACCTGATTACCGCCCACATTAGCAACTCTAATAATAGATTAAAATCATTAATTATACTTATTTAAGAGGTCGGAGTATCTTCGCCATATAGCACGTAAATATCGTTAAATAAGTGGAGGTTAAAATGAATTTTTGGGTTTTATTACAAGGTTTTGGTCTAGGGGCGAGTATGATCATCCCTATTGGCGCTCAGAACGCGTACGTCTTAAATCAAGGGATTAAACGCAATCACCACCTAACCACAGCGACGATTTGTAGCCTACTCGATACCTTGTTCATTTCATTGGGTATCTTTGGTGGCGGAGCGATCCTGTCGCAAAATGAATTACTGCTCACCTCAGTGACACTGGGTGGTATCGCATTCCTAACCGTTTATGGTTTATTGTCACTGCGCAGTGCGTTCAGAACGCGCACCAGTGATGAATCAAAGAGAGAGATATTGGCTCGTGGCAAGCGCACCGTTGTTTTAGGTGCATTGGCAGTAACCGTATTAAACCCGCATCTTTATTTAGATACTGTAGTGATTCTTGGATCCATAGGCGGGCAGTTTGAAGGCAACGATAGAATAGCTTTTGCTATGGGGACTATCTTAGCTTCATTCGTGTGGTTTTACTCTTTGTCATTAGGCGCTGCAAAGCTAGGCCCAACGCTATCGAAACCCAAAGTTAAGAAAGGCATCGATATCGCGGTAGCAACCATGATGTTCGCAATTGCACTTGTACTCGCCAATGGACTCATTGAGCAGTACGGCTAAATCCGTTCATACTGCGTCATCCACAAACTTCACTCATCAAAAAAAAGGCGGATAACCTAAGTTATCCGCCTTTCCTTATAAAAGCTTATAGCTAAAAAAACTAACTAGAGATTAAGCTTCTACTTTATTCATGTGTACATCCATTTGCGGGAATGGGATTTCGATACCTTCGTTATCCAAGCCTTCTTTGATTGCTTGCATCAGGTCGAAGTAAACATTCCAGTAGTCAGCAGTGCTGACCCAAGGACGAACAACAAAGTTAACTGAAGAATCCGCTAGTGTGTGAACACCAACTTGAACACCTGGCTCTTTCAGTACACGCTCATCAGATTCACAGATCTTAGTCAGTAGCGCTTTTGTCTTTTGAAGATCGGCATTGTAAGAAACACCAATCATTAGATCAATACGGCGCGTATCATGACGAGAGTAGTTAGTAATTGGGCTACCAATAACGCTGCCGTTAGGTACTACAACCATTTTGTTGTCTGGTGTTGTTAGAACGGTTTGGAAGATCTGAATTGAATCAACTGAACCCGCTACCCCACCAATTTCCACGTAGTCACCAGACTTGAATGGGCGGAATGCCACGATAAGTACACCCGCAGCAAAGTTAGATAGTGAGCCTTGTAGTGCAAGACCAACAGCCAAACCAGCCGCACCAATAACAGCGACTACAGATGCAGTTTGAACGCCTAAACGACCAAGTGCAGCAATTAAAACAATAACAAACAACAAGTAACGAACTAAACCATGGACGAATTCCACAACTGCTCGGTCCATTTTCTTCTTCTGAAGAACCTTAGACACGCTATTCGCTACTGCTTTAACAATAAGATTACCAATAAATAGAATTATCAGTGCTGAGATAATGTTTACACCGTATTGAATAAACAGATCTGAGTTATTTGTTAACCACTGCTCTGCGTGAGACAAACCATCCACAATTGGAGTCTCAAGCGCTGTCGAACTATCAGCCATAATGTGCATCCTCTATATAATATGCTATGAGCTAAACTGTCTTAAGCCAAAATCACTTAACAATAAGAAACAGTTCAAAGCCTGTTAAGTCATTGTGTTAAAAGTAAATTAAAGCTAAGTCCTTTTTATAAACTGAACCAAGTCCAATTTTTCGGCACGATATCCTATCTTTGACAGATTGCAAAGTCATATTTATGTAAGCCTTTGTATTAATAAAGCTTACTAATAAACACAAATACCGATAACTAAAAGACTACGAAATTTATTCACAGTAGGCTAGGTTTTTCACATATTTAATACAAGTTTTTATCAGACATAAAAAAGCCCGCTCAAGGAGCGGGCTTTTAAAACTTAAAGAGTACTTAATTCAAAGAATTATAGTACGTCTACAGCGTTAAGGTCAGCGAATGCTTTCTCAAGACGAGTAACCATTGAAGACTGACCAGCACGTAGCCATACGCGTGGATCGTAGAACTTCTTGTTTGGAGCAGCTTCGCCAGTTGGGTTACCGATTTGACCTTGTAGGAAATCACGGTTCTCAGCTTCGTAAGTACGAACGCCATCCCATGAAGCCCACTGAGTATCAGTATCGATGTTCATTTTGATAACGCCGTAACCGATAGACTCTTGGATTTCTGCTTCAGAAGAACCAGAACCACCGTGGAATACAAAGTTAAGAGCGTCAGCTGCAATGCCAAACTTCTCAGCACAGTATGCTTGAGAGTCACGCAGGATAGTTGGAGTAAGTACAACGTTACCAGCTTGGTAAACACCGTGTACGTTACCGAAAGAAGCTGCGATAGTGAAACGTGGGCTAACTGCGTTTAGTTTCTCGTATGCGTATGCAACATCTTCAGGAGAAGTGTAAAGCTCAGATGCGTCCATATCAGAGTTATCAACGCCGTCTTCTTCACCACCAGTACAACCAAGTTCAATCTCGATTGTCATGTTTAGTTTAGCCATGCGAGCTAAGTAAGCTGCACATGTTTCGATGTTCTCTTCTAGAGACTCTTCAGAAAGGTCTAGCATGTGAGAAGAGAATAGTGGCTTACCAGTTTGTGCGAAGAACTCTTCACCAGCGTCTAGTAGACCGTCGATCCATGGAAGAAGTTTCTTGGCAGCGTGGTCAGTATGAAGAATAACTGGAACACCGTAAGATTCTGCTACTGCGTGAACGTATTTTGCACCAGCTACAGCGCCAAGAATTTGTGCGCCTTGACCTTCAAGTTTAACGCCTTTACCAGCGAAGAAACCTGCACCACCGTTAGAGAACTGAACAACAACTGGAGCTTTTGCTTTAGCAGCAGCTTCAAGAACAGCGTTGATAGTATCAGTGTTGATTACGTTTACTGCAGGAAGAGCAAATTTGTTTGCTTTTGCTACTTCAAATACTTTCTGTACGTCATCGCCAGAAATTACACCAGGTTTTACAAAATCGAAGATCTTAGACATGGAAATAGTCCTATTTATTCTATCGTTTTAAGATTAAAAAACTTAAGTTTAAAAATTTGCAATCGTTTGCTCACAACTTATGCCATTCTAGCAAAAAAGTGTGATATGCAGCAAACGTTAAAAGGCGAGATTCACATCTCGCCTTTCTAAATCAATTACGCTTTAGCACGCTCTTCAAGCATTGCCACTGCAGGAAGTACTTTACCTTCAACAAACTCAAGGAAAGCGCCGCCGCCAGTAGAGATGTAAGAAACATCTGCTTTGATACCGAACTTGTCGATAGCCGCTAGCGTGTCACCACCGCCTGCTACTGAGAAACCTTCAGAGTCAGCGATTGCTTTAGAAATACCCGCAGTACCCGCTTCGAAGTTTTTGAATTCGAATACGCCTACAGGACCGTTCCAAAGAATCGTTTTCGCGTTGCCGATGATTTCAGCTAGAGCTGCAGTTGAATCTGGGCCAAGGTCGAAGATCATGTCGTCGTCTTGAACTTCAGAAACTTGCTTGATTTCAGCTTCTGCGTTTTCGTCGAATGCTTTAGCACATGCAACGTCAGTCGCTACTGGGATAGCACACTCTTTCATTAGCTTCTTAGCCGTTTCAACTAGGTCAGCTTCGTATAGAGACTTACCTACGTTGTGGCCTTCAGCAGCGATGAACGTGTTCGCGATACCACCACCAACAACAAGTTGGTCAGCGATTTTAGAAAGAGATTCTAGAACAGTTAGTTTAGTAGAAACTTTAGAACCACCAACGATAGCCACTAGTGGGCGAGCTGGATTGTCCATTGCTTTACCAAGAGCTTCAAGTTCAGCAGCTAGAAGAGGACCAGCACATGCTACAGGAGCGTAAGTACCAACGCCGTGTGTAGAAGCTTGAGCACGGTGAGCTGTACCGAATGCGTCCATCACGAAGATGTCACATAGTGCAGCGTACTGCTTAGAAAGTGCTTCTTCGTTCTTCTTTTCGCCTTTGTTAAAGCGAACGTTTTCAAGAACAGTTAATTCACCAGCGTTTAGCTCAAGACCATTTACGTAATCTTTCGCTAGTTTAACGTCGCAGTCTAGTGCGTCGTTTAGGTAGTTAACTACAGGAGCTAGAGAGAACTCTTCGTTGTATTCGCCTTCAGTAGGACGACCAAGGTGAGAAGTAACCATAACTTTTGCGCCAGCTTCTAGGCAAAGTTTGATAGTTGGTAGAGATGCAAGGATACGTGCATCTGAAGTTACTTTACCGTCTTTTACTGGTACGTTTAGGTCAGCACGGATGAATACGCGTTTACCTGCAAGTTCCAGGTCAGTCATCTTGATCACAGACATGATTTGTCCTCTCAAATTTAAATAAAAATAAAGTTTTGGAAACTCAGCAACCCTGCTAAGCCTATAAATTATTCAACTGGTAATTCTTTAACTACTCATAATATGTGGACACTTAGTATTTATTTCAAGCTAAAAAATAAATAATCCACACATTTGCTTCTAGGTCTTACTTCTTGCCTTCAGAAGCTTGCATTGCAAGAACCGTATCCAGCATCCGGTTCGCAAAGCCCCATTCATTGTCACACCACACAAGCATTTTTACTAAGTGGCCGTTGCTCACTCGAGTTTGTGAACCATCAACAATTGCGCTATGGGGATCGTGATTAAAGTCGATGGAAACGAGCGGCGCTTCAGTATAGTCAACTATATTGTGTAATGTACACTGGGATGCTTTAACAATGGTTTGATTTACGTCATTAACTTTCACATTTGCATTAATTGTGACACTTAAATCCATCGCAGTGACGTTTACCGTCGGCACACGCACAGATATAGCTTCAAATTTGTTAGAAAATTTCGGGAAGATTCTTTCAATACCTTTATGCAGTTTGGTATCGACAGGAATGATAGATTGGCTTGCAGCTCGAGTACGACGCAAATCGCTGTGGTATGCATCAATAACTTGCTGATCATTCATTGAAGAGTGAATGGTCGTGATAGTACCAGACTCAATACCAAAGGCATCATCAAGCACCTTAATGATAGGGACAATACAGTTGGTGGTGCATGAACCATTGGAAACGATTCGATGATCGGCTTCGATAGTCTCGTGATTCACACCATAGATAATGGTGTTATCAAGGTCATTAGCACCAGGATGCGAGAACAGCACCTTTTTCGCTCCAGCAGCGATGTGTGCTAAGCCGTCATCTCGGCAACCGTAAACACCGGTACAATCGAGAACAATATCGACTTCAAGGTCACGCCAAGGCAGCAGTTCAATATCAGCCAGGTGTAAAATACGAATGGTATCAAACTCTCCTTTATCTTCAGCACCAATACCATGATGAACATAGATGTGCTCTTGATCGTTTGAGATTTTCTTGCCGAAGCGGCCGTGACTGGTGTCGTATTGCAATAGGTGAGCCATAGCGTCAGGCTGAGCAAGCTCATTGACCGCTACTACTTTGATTTGTTGGCTTTTGCCACTTTCATAGACAGCGCGCAATACATTGCGCCCTATTCGTCCAAATCCATTTATCGCGACTTTTAGCATAGTTCCGTACATCTAACCAAAATTTCGTGCAACAGATGATAACTGAATCCTACCTAAAAGGCATTACTTGAATAACTCAGTTTACTTAGGACAGGTTGATCTGCTGCTTGTAGAGATGAGTCTAGGAGAAAACAAATCCTAGATACAAAAAAACCGAGCTCAGCGCTCGGTTTTTCTTTCACTTCACTGTTAGCACAAGGCCATCAGTTAATGATTAAGCAAGAAGTTCTTTCGCTGTGTTTACTACGTTTTCAGTAGTGAAACCGAACATCTTGAATAGCTCGCCTGCTGGTGCAGATTCGCCGAACGTTGTCATACCGATGATCTTGCCACCGAAGCCAAC
>Ga0310124_10001143_pt1 | contig 18615 bp, 13 predicted proteins | sample CB11b_AW_Bot5_MG_FD_203507 | JGI IMG/M metagenome (GOLD analysis project Ga0310124, IMG submission 203507) | Marine microbial communities from Western Arctic Ocean, Canada - CB11b_AW_Bot5 | ecosystem: Environmental > Aquatic > Marine > Oceanic | place: Canada: Western Arctic Ocean | collected... | reverse complement strand
TCGGTGTCGTTCTACCTTCTCGGGATATGCCTGTTCCTGTACGCCGAGCAGGTTGGAAGACACCGCTGGTGCTGGGGGAGTTGGGTGGCGTTGGCGGCAGGTCTGCTCAGCAAGTCGACGACGATCACACTGCCCGCGGCGTTATTGCTGCTCGACATTTTCGTCATCAGTCGTCGTGATCTGAGCCGTCTCTGGCGTCGGTTGTTGAGCCATCATGTTCCAGGCTGGATCGTCGTCGGCCTCTATCTGGCCATCGTTACCGGCAACGGCTGGTTGGGACGTTCGCTGGCGCAGGATGTGCGCGGTTTGTGGGCGCAGGCGCTGACCCAGATCAAGGCCGCCATCTACTATCTGACGCTGGTGACTGTCCCGGTCCATCAGAGTGTGGAGCCACAATTTACTGAGCAGTCTGTTTTTGCCAGCCAGGTCGCAGTGCCGCTGCTCCTGCTGCTGTCGCTGGGGGTGGGTGCGACGGTGTGGCTTGTCCGTGGTGGACACTGGCGTGCCCTGTTGCTGCTCTGTTGGCCAATTCTGCATCTGCTGCCGACGGTGGTCGTACCGTTGAATGTGCTCGTCAATGAACGCCGCGCGTACGGCCCACTTGCCATCCTCTGCGTCGCTGCGGGTATGCTGCTGGCCTCCGTGCGCTGGCGACAGCCCGTCGTCCGAGTGCTGGCCGTAGTTGGCTGTGCCGTGCTGGGCGTGCTCTCCTACGAACGGAGCCTTGTGTGGGTTGACGAGTTCAGTCTGTGGGGGGACGCGGTGCGTAAGGCACCGCAAATGTCGCGGGCCCATCTCTATCTCGGCAACGCGCACAAAGATGCCGCACTGCACACGGTGGATCCGGCATCGCGCAACCGCCACTGGCAAACCGCAAGTAGCGCCTATGCTACGGCATATAAGGAGTCACGCGATCTCGACCTGCAATTGCGGGCACTGAACAATCGAGGTAGCGTGCATTGGACTCTGAGCGCCACCGCTGTTACAGAGAAAGAGGCCCGAGAGGAGCAGACTGTAGCCGAAGAGATGTGGCAAGCCGCCGTCGACCGCAATCCTTCGTACGCCGACGCCATCGTCAATCTCGGCAGTGCGGCACTCACTTCCGCCCGCCGGGCAGCGAAAGCTGGCCGAGTGGAAGAACAGCGCTCATTGCTGGCCAGCAGCATTCAGCAATACTCGAAGGCTTTGCGTCTGAGTCCGAACCATTCACAGGCACACAGCAATCTCGCTGTCGCATATCAGGATCTCGGAGAGACGGAGGCGGCGCAGCGTCACTATCGCCACGCACTGCGTCTGACGCCGCGGGACGCCCTGACGCGTAAGAATCTGGCAGATCTACTGTACCGGCTGGCCCTGATCGATGACGTTGAGGGCAGGGCGGATGCAGCACGCGGCCGCCTCGTCGAGGCCCGAACCCTCATTCGCCAGGCCCTGCGCCTGAACCCCGCCGTGCACACGGGACCACAGTTATTGCAGTCCATCGAGTCTCAGTTGCAGGCCTTGCAGTGATACGCAGACAGTCGGTTCGGCTCGTTGCTTACACTTTCTCTGGTCGTTCTGGGTGCATGCTGCTGGCGCCAGGGGCATCTGGCCGGTTTCAGCCTCCTCTGGTTTTATGCTGGGCTGATCCTGACCAGTGTGATGTCCCTGCACATCCTTGTCAGCGAACATCGACTGTGGTCTGTTGTTGATGGGCTTGAGACGGATATCGTTGCCCGTACCCATTTGCATTTGCCTTTCTGGAGATTACTACCATCCTGCAAAATAGATTGTGGCAGAGTGATTTAGCACTCTGTACTTCAGCGGTCGAAAGAGCTCCGGATTCTTACCGCGCCTGGAGCAATATGGCACTGGCCCTGCATGAAGAGGGAGACCGAAGCGCAGCAGATTCCGCCTATCGTCGTGCCCTCGCCCGGTACCCAGGTCACGCACGCAGTTGGAACAATCCGGGACTGTTGCTCGAAGAATCAGGACAACTCGACAAGGCCCGAAGTGCCTACAGAAAAGCGGCGAGTCTCTCAAAGGGCTTCTCAGGTCCGTTGACGAACCTCGCGTCTGGCCTTGTGTGTGGGCGACCTCGATGGTGCCAGCCTCGCCCTGTCGCAGGCGATGTCACGTAATGAACAGGACCTGGAGGCCCTGCTTCACCGTGGTCGGCTTTTGCAGGTGCGTGGCGACAGAGATCCGATGTCGTCTGCAGCAGCCAAACTGCTGCTGCTGCAGATGGAAGCCGCTGGTGTCGGGCGCCGTCAGGCCTATGCCAGAGTGCTTGCCAGGTACCCTCGATCTGCAACCGAATAATGATAACGCGCGAGCGAATCTGGAGCGCCTAAACAGATCCTCTGGAGCTCCATCCAGGGACATGCAAAAAGGCGGTAAGTGACAGTTTGACAAGAAGATGGGGCCCCCATAGCTTGACTTGGTGAGTCTGCTCAAGACAGTTTTGTCTCAAGCAGCAATTCCCTGAAATCAACCAAGCAACCAGCACTGTCCGCGCCCGGCCTCAGGCCGTCCGCAACGCGTCAGACCATGGCTCAATCCCGCATCCGCAACTTCTGCATCATCGCCCACATCGACCATGGCAAGTCGACGCTGGCCGATCGCATGCTGGAGATAACGCAGACCCTGACGGCAAAGCAGATGCAGTCCCAGGTCCTGGACAGCATGGATCTGGAGCGCGAGCGTGGTATTACCATAAAAGCCCACGCCGTGCGCATGCATTATCAGGCGGATGATGGGACGGCGTACGAGTTCAATCTGATCGATACCCCAGGACACGTAGACTTCGCCTATGAGGTCTCCCGCAGTCTCGCCGCCTGCGAGGGTGCTATCCTCGTCGTCGACGCCACGCAGGGGGTAGAGGCACAGACGGTGAGCAACCTGCTGCTGGCCATGGGCAACGATCTGGCCATCATTCCCTGCGTCAACAAGATCGACGTCGATGGCGCGGACGTAGAGGCGGTGGAGCAGCAGATTCTCGACCTCATCGGCGGCGAGCGCGATGAAATTCTCCACATCAGCGCCAAGGAAGGAACCGGGGTGGCCGCCGTTCTCGAGGCCGTTGTTGATCGCATCCCGTCGCCGGAGGGGGCAGCGGAGGCGCCCCTTCGGGCCCTGATCTTCGACTCCATCTATGACCAGTATCGCGGCATCATCTGCTATTTGCGTGTCGTGGACGGCGCCATCCGAACCGGAGAGTCTGTTCGTTTCCACTCCACCGGGCGCGAATATGAGGTAGAGGAGGTCGGCGTGCTGCGCTTGGGACGCATCAAAACGCCGACATTGACCACCGGCCAGGTCGGCTATCTGGCGGCAAACATAAAAGTTCTCGATGAAGCGCGGGTGGGTGATACGGTGATGCAGGCATCCCGCTCTGAGGGTGTCGAGCCGCTGCCCGGATACCAGCCGTTGAAACCGATGGTGTTCTCCGGTCTATTCCCGGTCAACGCTGATCATCATGTCCACCTCCGGGATGCACTTGAACGACTGCGCCTCAACGACGCCGCCCTCAGCTTTGAGCCGGAGAATTCTCCCGCCCTGGGGTTTGGCTTTCGTTGCGGCTTTCTTGGTCTGCTGCACATGGAGATCGTCCAGGAGCGCATCGATCGCGAACACAACATCGACATCATCACGACGTTGCCGAATGTGCGCTACGAGGTCAAGCGCACGAATGGGGACGTCTTCGAAGTCGACAATCCGGCACATCTCCCACCGCCGGGGGAACTGGCCGAAATCCGCGAGCCGATCCTGGCGGCACAGATGCTCGTGCCCACGGAGTACATCGGTGCCATCATGCACGTGTGCAACGAGCGGCGTGGCACCTACCACAACACCGAATACCTCGATAGTACGCGTGCCATTCTGCATTACGACCTGCCCCTGGCAGAGGTCGTGATCGATTTTTACGATCGCATTAAATCGGTGTCGCGAGGGTATGCTTCCTTCGATTACGATCACAAGGAAATGCGAGCCGGGCCGCTCGTGCGACTCGATATCCTCATCAATGGCGACCTGCTCGATACCTTGGCGGTTATCATCCATCGTGATAAGGCCTATGAGTGGGGGAGACGCTTGTGCGCCAAACTGAAGGAGCTGATTCCGCGGCAGATGTTCGAAGTCGCTATTCAGGCTGCTATCGGCAACAAAGTGATCTCCCGGGAGACGGTGAAGCCCTTCCGCAAAAATGTCATCGCCAAGTGTTATGGCGGTGACGTTTCCCGCAAGCGCAAATTGCTGGAGAAACAGAAGGAAGGGAAGAAGCGGATGAAGCAGGTCGGTAGTGTCGAGATCCCCCAGGAAGCCTTCCTGGCAGCCCTGCAGTTGGAGGAGTAGGCGCGCTGCGCCGACATTCATCAGTCTTTGGGCAAGCAGGCGGCAGCGAAGCGGAAGACGTCGCGGCGATCACCGCGACGCACATCCAGATCTTCACCGGCAGACAGATCGCGCCGGCGGCGAATGTTCGTGCTGGCTGCCGTGGTGCTGGGACTGGTCGTCGTGCGCACCTGGTTTCTACAGGGGTACACGACTGTCTCTCGCTCCATGGAGGACACACTGTGGCTGGGCGACAGCGTCATCGTTGAAAAGAGCACCCATCTGGTGGAAACTGGCGAGGTCATCCTGTTCCAGTCACCGGAGGATTCCGAGCACAATTTCCTAAAACGCTGTATCGCTGTCGCCGGCCAACGGGTGGAGATACGTGACAAGGTGGTTTTCATCGATGGCGAGCGCCTGCCCGATCCCCGCTTCTCCAAATACCTCGATGCCCGCATCTTGCCACCAACGCGTGGCGAGCGTGACAACCTGTCGGCGCGCATCGTACCGCCGGGGCATCTGTTCGTCATGGGTGACAACCGCGACAACAGTCGTGACAGCCGTCATTGGGGATTCCTCTCTACAGAGGCCCTTATGGGACGCGCCGTGCGGATCTATTTCAGCGCCGAACCTGCAGCAGAGGGCATGGGTCTCATCGACCGTCTGACGTCGTTGGCCGGTCGCATCCGCTGGCAGCGGCTCGGATCGGAAGTCCGATGACGACTCGGACTCCTCGATTCGGGCTGTATGTTCACATCCCGTTCTGTCCTCAGCGCTGTCCTTACTGCGCCTTCACCGTGGTCACCGGACGGGAGGATGCGGTCGAGGCGTATGTGGAGGCGGTCTGCACCGAGATCGGCAACTGGCGCCACCTGCGGGACCGCGGCGGTCTCGATACCGTGTTCTTCGGTGGCGGTACGCCCAGCCGGTTGGCCTCTGCCCAGCTGGTGCGCATCCTCGAGACAGCGTCCCGAGTGCTCGGTCTCCGTGCTTTGGCCGAGATCACCGTCGAGGCAAATCCAACGACAGCGGAGGCATCGTCGTTTGCCGATCTGCGGCGGGCGGGCTGCAATCGACTCTCAATTGGCGTACAGTCCTTTCGCGATGCCAGTCTGCACCGATTGGGGCGCATGCATTCTGCCACCGATGCGGCAGGCGCATACAAGGTGGCTCGCGATGCCGACTTTGACAGTGTCAGCATGGATGTGATTTTCAGCATTCCAGGTGCCCCTGCCGAGGATTGGCCGGCAACACTTCAGCAGGTTGTCGAGTTGGATCCTGACCATGTGTCGGCATACGGACTTTCCGTCGAACCCGGGACCCCTTTCGAGCGTCGGCGTCTTGCCGGGGAGTTGCCGGAAGTTGGAGAAGAAGCTGATGCTGCCGACTATGAGCAGCTCGTACAGATACTGGATCGGGCAGGCTATGAGCACTACGAGATATCCAATTTCGCCCGTAGCGGTCATCGGAGCCGGCACAACTGGGATTGCTGGACGGGGGCGGAGTATCTCGGTGTCGGTCTGTCCGCGCACAGTTATCTGGCGGGGCGTCGATTTTGGAATGGGTCCGATCTGGATGAATACGTCCGTCGCATCCAGCTCGGGGAAAGCACGCAGTCCGGGGAGGAAACCCTCGCCGATCCCGATGCTCGGAGGGAAAGCTTGTGGCTGGGGTTGCGGACATGCGAGGGGGTTGCCCTGTCGCAGTCGGAGAGCGAGCGGCTCATGGCATCCGATCTTCTGCCCCGCCTGCAGCGGGGCGGTCAAGTGTGTGTCGATGGCAGGCGTCTGCGCTTGACGGAGACAGGTTTTTCCATCGCCGACGCACTGTCCGTGTCGATCGCCGATATCGTCGTCGAGCCCGACCTGGCCCTGCATACATGAATCATCTATCAAGCGAATATGCCCGAAGGATGGATAAGAATGGCTGTTCTCAACCGTATGGCAGGTGTCGCGTCACTATGAAGGGCGTGATGCAGATCTTCCGGTGCGCACTGCCGGCTTTTTTCGGGGTTCTTGCCACCGTGGTCGCTGGCCAAGGCCAGACAACCGTCACAGAAAAGCAGGACGCACGAGTTGCCATCGTCGGCATGGAGGCGTTTCGAGAAGTCCTGGAAACAGGGCGTTATGTCGTCGGCCCAGGGGATCAGTTCGTGCTGCTCATCCCCGGCGTGGAGGAGGCCCTGGAGTTGTGGGTGACGGCGGAGGGGAGTCTACTCATCCCCAGGGTCGGTCGAGTCCCGGTTGGCGGTCTACGCCTTTCATCGGCGCGCGCGGCGATCCTCGATGCGTGCCGCACCCAACTGCCCTCTGTTGAGATCAGCGTTGAACTGGGGCAGTTTCGCACTTTCCCGGTCTCCGTCGCCGGTATGGTGGGGGTGCCGGGTGTCAGCATCGCCAGCGGTGTCCAGCGGATCGGCCAGGTAATCCGTAATTCGGGTGGCATTCTGGATGGTGCATCAAAGCGCAACATCCGGCTCATTCGCGGGGGCCAGTTACGTGGGCGGGACCGACAGAGAATCGAAACCTATCTGCAGACCAACCAACTGCCCCATAGCGACAGTCTTGAGGTCCTCAGGGTTGACCTCGAACTTTATTACACGACAGGATTGACGCGCTACAACCCGTTCGTCGAAGACGGTGACCTGATCGTGGTACCGGCGAAGGGAGAAGGAATTCTCGCGCGTGAGAACTGGAGCCGACCCGGGACGTATGAGTACGCCCTCGGTGACCGCATAAGCGACCTGGTCTCCCTAGCCCTGGGTCCGGCAGTGGACTACGATCCCGAAAATGTGCTCCTGTTCCGCTATGCCAATGGACGTTGGCGATATCTGCAACATGTCGACCTGGCAGCGGCGATGGCGCGGGATCCTGAAGCCGATCTGTTGTTGCAGCCCGCAGACTGGCTGATTGCACGTAAGCTTCCCGACTACCAGAACAGGTCGACGGTCCGTGTCATTGGCGAAGTGGTCTATCCTGGCTCTTACGTTGTCGATCTCGAAGGCAGTCGTCTGAAGGAGGTGCTGGAACAGGCGGGGGGGCTCACCGAGCGCGCCTCTCTCGGCAAATCTCGTGTGGTGCGAGATTTTGACGCAGAACAGGTAAATGACCCCGAGTGGACCAGGATTCTGGCGATACCGGCGGCCAGCTGGGACCGCGAGGAGAAGCAGTACTTCAACATGAAAAGCCGTGAGAAACCGGGCCGAATGGTCGTCGATTTCATCGAACTGTTTGCCACCGAAGATGACGGTGCAGGGCAGAATATCCTGGTGCGCCCCGGTGACGCGATCTTCGTGCCGATGGCGCTCGAGACCGTACTCGTAAGCGGACAGGCAGCCAACCCCGGGGCGGTCCCATTCGACGAGAGTTACACCGTGGCCGACTACATCAAACGCGCCGGTGGTTTCAGTTGGCGCGCGTCAAATGACGTCGTCATTATCCAGGCCCGCACCGGTGTCTGGCGGGATGCCGACGATGTCGACAAACTGGAGCCTGGAGACAGGATCTGGATCAAGGAGAATCCAGTGCACGATCGCTGGGCGTTGTTTCTGGAGGGTATGCAGGTCGCCGGCCAGGTCGCGACGGTCGTGCTCCTGTTTGTCACGATCCTAAAGTGAGTCATATGGCTGACACAAAAGAGCGCAACCTTCTTGACTACATCTACGTTCTGGTGAAGTGGCGGCGTCTGCTGATCATAGGCACACTCGTGGCGACGGTGGTTGTCATCGGAGTCAGTTTTCTGCTGCCGGAGCGTTGGACGGCACGTACCAGTCTGCTACCTCCGGATGAAGAGGGTGGTGGGATGGGGCTGTCACTACTGGGGGGCGGAGGTGGCAGCGGTATTCCATCCGGACTGGCCGGGCTTATAGGTGCCTCCATTCCATCCGAGCGCTTGCTCACACTGCTCGACAGCCGTCGTCTGCTTGGGCTTGCAGTTGATCGGCACGAGCTGGTTGCCGCATACGACGCCCTGCATCGGGACCAGGCCATCGACATCCTGGCGCTGAATATCCAACGGGAGTTGGGTGACGACGGTAGTCTGGCCATCGAGGCAACCGCGGATTCCCCTACCATCGCCGCCGATCTGACAAACACCATGGCCTCCCTGCTTGACAGCCTCAACCGTGAGTATCGTCAACGTCAGGCCCATTCCATGCGTGGCTTTCTCGAACAGCGCCTGCAGATTACACGGGCGGAGCTTGCGCAGGACGCCGGTCGGTTGCGGACCTTCCAGAAGGAACATGGCATCGTCGACATCGAGGCGCAGACAGCGGCAGCCGTCGATGTCATCAAGGGAATTGTACTCGAATTGTCTCTGGCGCAGGTCGAACTCGGGGTGGCGTCGCAGCAGCTTGCCCCTGAACACCCCGATCGGCGCGTATTGGAGATGCAAACCGACGAACTGCAGAAACGGCTCCATGATCTGGTCGGGGACCTCTCGGTAGAAATCGGCGACAACGCCATCGAGAGCGGTAGCGCCCTGGGGCCGCCCCTGCACCAGTTACCGGACCTGATGCATGAATACGCGGAACTGACTCTGCAACTGGGGGTGAGGGAGCAGATTCTCGCCTATCTGGGTGCCAAGCTGGAGGAGTCGAAATACGGGGAAGCACGCAACACGCCGACGCTGCAGGTCCTCGACCGTGCCACACCCCCGCATACGCGCAGTTTCCCGCGTCGGGCTGTGCTGACGGTGGCTGGCGCCGGAAGTGCTCTGGTATTGCTCACGTTGCTGGCCTTCGTCCTCGAGGCCTGGCAGCGAAACAGCGCCTCCCAGAGCGAACGCCTTGAGGCGATCCGTGGGGAGTGGCGACGTTGACGGAGAAGTGTGTCCGAGAGCGAGAATACGCCGATAAAATGGGTAGGCGGAATCACAGCGACCCAAGACCACGAAAGGGTGGAGCAAGAGGTGGGAATCAGAGTTCCCGATCACCTCCCTATCATCGGCATGAATTTCAAGAGCGAATACAGTCTGCCCAGCCATATGGAGGGCGACGAGGGCCTGCCGCGGAATCGCGAGGAGCGATTGCTGTGGATCCGGCGCAAGGTTCAAGACGGCTACTACGATAACGAACGTGTGATTCGCGCCGTTGCCGACGCGTTTCTGGAACCGGGTGAGGGTCGAACGCGCCGGAGATCAATCGTAGCGGCTTAAGCGCACAATACAACACACACACCGAACACAGGTCGATACCACCGCGGGCCAAATGGTCGATCCTGAGCAGTAGCTACTCGCAACTCGATGGGCTTTAGCGCCGACCTTCAGTTCGGTGCTCTTCCGGCCTCGATGATTCGCCGGACTCGGTTCTTCAATTCCCGTTCCATAGCTAACGTCGTCGACGACAACCCTCGCACGTGGTGCCGATGTCGACACCGTCGAAGTATTGCAGTTTCTTGACTGCTTCAACGGCGAAGAGGAATCGAGCTGCGGGTTGTCGTAACCGATTCTCTCCGCCACAGGCAACGGAGGGGGAGAATATGCGCAAGGTGAAACTGGGGTCTACCGATCTCGAGGTATCCGCCATCGCCTATGGTGGCATGAGTCTGACACCCGAGCGAGCCAAGGAAGGCGCAGCGGCTGTAGCGGCGGCCTTCGAGCTGGGTATCAATTTCTACGACACGGCTGACGTCTACGGCGGTGGGGAAGCGGAGCGTATCCTCGGCCAGGCGCTGCGCGATGCCGGGATTGCCCGTGAGCAGGTCGTTATCGCCAGCAAATGTGGCATCGTTTTTCCTGGCATGGTGCCGGCGTACCAGCGCAAGGCATATGACCTGTCGCCGTCCTATCTCAAGCAGAGCTGCGAGGCGTCGCTACAACGCCTGGGGGTGGAGTATCTGGACCTCTACCAGCCGCATCGCGTCGACTACCTCACGCATCCTGAGGAGACAGCCCGCGGACTGGAGCAGTTGCGCCAGGAAGGCAAAATTCGCCATGCCGGTGTCAGCAATCACACCGCCGACGAGATCCGGGCGTTGGCTCAGTTTACCCGTCTGGAATCGCTGCAGACGCAGTTCAGCCTACTCCACCTGGAGCCACTGGAGACAGGGCTGACGGCTGTCTGCTGCCAACACCAGATGAGCGTGCTGTGCTGGAGTCCGCTACACAGGGGAGTTCTGGCGGGCGCCAAATCCGACCATGGCGACTGGCAACAGCAGCGGGAGGCAGGAGTCGTCGCCCAGTTGGCCCAGATTGCGAAACAACTGAGCCTCACGCCCATTCAACTGGCGCTGGCTTGGTTGATGCAGTTGCCCGGTGGTGTGATCCCTCTGGTGGGCACGGCTGATGCCGTGCATGTGGCTGAGGCAGCTGCCGCCACCGACATCACCGTCGAACGCGACGATTGGTACGAGCTGATGGTGATCGGTCGGGGCCGGCCGATGCCCTGGGGCCAGCGACCCTACGCGTATCTAAAGGAGCGCTAACGGAGATCGTAAGCACGGTGAGAGCAGGATTCGAACCTGCGAAGGCGAAGCGCAATCAGCGCCTGCCCATCACCGGTGGTCCGGGCACCGGCAAGACCCTGCTGGCCTGTGAGGCAGCACGCCCGTTTCAGTGCTACTGGACAACGGGTGCTGCTGCTGTGCTTCACCGATGGCCTGGGACAGTGGCTGGCGTCGCATCTCGCCGACACGGGTATCGAGGCGCGCTCAATCAGTCAGTTGGCACTGGAGTTGTGCCGGGAGCAGGGCATCGAGATGGATTCACGCAACCCGGACCGCTGGGAGGAAGCCAACCTGCACGCCTCCGAGGCCGTGCAGACTGCGGCCTCGCGCTGTCGATCAGTACACGACTGAGATCACCTTGCGGGTGGTCTTGTCTCCCGTGTCTCCAGCAACCGTGATGTCGAGTATGTAAAGGCCAGGAGGTACGAGGTCTCCGTTGGCGAGCCCGTCCCAGGAGAATTCGGTCCTGCCGGCCGTGGCGTCGAGGTCGACACTGTAGACCCGGCGCCCGGCCAGATCGAACACGGAGAATGTCAGTGGCCGCGGCACGAGGACGTTCACCAGGTCGAAGACGGTGACGACGTTGTCATTGACGCCATCGCCATTGGGCGTCAGGACCCTCGTATTCGTCACGAGATTGCTCATGAGAATCTGGGTTACGGGAAGCATCACCACATTCGTGCTGCTCTCGACCAGGTCCGTGGCGTCCCCAGCGTCGACAAGCTGGCGAAGTTCCTGTGGCTCATCGGTGTCCTGAAGGAACAGGTTGAAGCGGGTACCCTGAAGGAACACCGAAGCGTCGAAGCGAAGTTCGACGAGCTGGTTAGAGCGCACTTTGTTCGGCAGTGTGACCAGGAAGCCTTCGTCGGTCTCATCCGAGAGGTTCGCGTCCAGGACCTCATCGTCGACGAGTACATCGACGAATTTCACCGGTGCAGTGGACTGCAGCAGGAGCCGATCGAAGCCTCGGCCAGTGGTGCGCAGAGGGCGCATGAAATACGAAAACTCGGATGCGACGCCCGGATCTGCCTGCAACGGGTAGATCTCCCCGAGGGTCTGTTCAGCAAGAGGCGGCGTAAAGTTGATCGCCAGCCAGTCCAGAGAGGCGCCATTGGCAGGATCGTCGGAGATCAGCCGGACATCCAGCTCCATGTATTGGCGCGGCGATGGCGACTGGAACGATTCGCCCGACTCGGAGTACGCCTTGCTCCATGGGCTCCAGTCTCCGCCGGGTGTGATCAATGTGTCGATCTCCCCGCGAAAGCTGGGGATCAGTTTCCCGTATTTCTTTTCGGTGACGACCTTCCCATTCTTGTCGTAATAGACGAACTCGGGGACGATCTCGTTTCCCGTGCGGGAGCGAATCTCGATGCGCGTTCCCGGGGGGCCATCACCCTCCCATTCCACCGTGTTGAGGTTCCTCGTGTCCCCAAGATTGATCAGCGGGGAGACGAATCGCACCTCGATGGGATGGCCGGAGCCATAGATCATGACTTCGTCGGTGATGCCGCGATTCAAGCAACTCTGTTCGGGCTGGGTGCCGTTCGGATCGAGCGAAGCGCAGGCGGTATCGCAGAACTTCCAGAAGATGCGCACATAGCGGCTCGGGAGTGGATCGAACTCATGGTCGACGAGCCCACGGGCGGTATTCTCTGGCCGCGCCACTCCTGCGTGGTGTTTGGCCCAGATCCGCGTGCCATCAGGAGACAGCGCCCCGTCGGATGTCATCAACTCGTAATAGTTGAATCCCCAGCGACGTCGCTCCACCCGGTGGGACGTCGTGATGCCACCAGCGAAACCGGAGCGTACGACCACACCGCCGATGACCCGTACCAGATCGATGTTGTATGTGGCACCCAGATCGAGGACCATGTGCGCGTCAATGTCCTCGGCGCCCCGACTCGATGTGCCATAACGAAAACGCTCGTAGAGATCGCCGTCGACCAACGCACGGGTGTTTCCAAGAGGCGAGCTCTGGGAGTTCTTGGAATTGATGCCCACCTCCACGTCGAGGCCGCCCCCCCGATCCAGCAGTCCGAGGGCGATGTTGTCACCGAAGTCATCGACGACAACCTCCATCAGGCGCGCGCCCGGTGCCGGCAACAGAAAATCGACCCGGATATACTGAATCGGCTGGCTGTCCGGTTCCTTGAGTTGCAACGTAACCGTGTGCTGGTGGTTTCCCTTGAAGCGCTCCTTGATCCGGTAGATCACCGAGCCCGGAATCGGCGCGGCGATGAAGTCGGTTTCGGGCTCCCCCGTGGACAGCAGCAGATCGAAGAGCTCGAAGGCAGGCGCTTCCTCGTCGAAGACCAGACTGACGCTATTGGCGTTGACCGCGCGACCGAGGTCGATTTCGATGTGCCAGTCGTCGATGGGACGGTCCCAGTCGGGCTCCCAACCGGTAGCATGGCTGCCGTCAATGGCAAGGCGGGCAGTGGAGGTGTTGGATCCAACTGCCCGGATGCCGCCGTCGAAGTCGGCGAGATTGCTGACGGAGTTGATGCTACGTCGCAGTTCGACGGTGCGAATGCCATCGCCATCGAGCTCTACGGCGCCGAGAGGCAGCGACCACTCCCGCCACTCGGACGGACGGTCGAAGCGAATCTGCTCAGCCGTCGTCGGACCCGCGAGGATTGCAGCAATCATCACTGTACAGGCGATACGCAAGGAATGCCCCCTACGAAGAGAATGAAACGGGCATATACGGTCAGCAATGATAGCGCTGTCAGTTAACGGCGCTGTCTAGTGATTGTCAAGAGACTGGCATGATGAGGAGCGCTACATCATCAGCGGATTCTGCACCGCGCTTGCCGCCATCATCATTGGCATTGAAACGGTAGCCTGGTCTCAATGAGATCCAGGGCGCACCGAACTGTCGCCTCTTCCTTGGCATCTCCTACGAAAGCCGCAAGGCCACCGTCGCCCTGCCAATGACCATAGTTCGCCTTGGCCTGATGCCTCTGTGCGCTTTGGCTCCACTCGTATCCGAGGTGTCCTGACGGACATTTGCCTCACATCTTCGACGAGTTCTATCAGATAGCCCGCCAGAAGGGAATGCCACAAGACGGGAACGGGCTCAGCATGGCGCGGGCCAAGAAGTCCATAGAACTTCTCGGCGATATCATCTACGTGGAGAGCGAGGCTGGGCGAGGTGCCACCTTCCCCGTGCGACTTGGCGACTTCCAGTCTCCGCTTTGAGCAGGGAGGCATAGATGGCCATCCACATCACCGGCTACTGCTCGGGGGATCAGTCGGAACCTGGCTAGCTCGCGTTGACAGCAACAGCTTCCGAGTCTCCACCCGCGCCCCTGCCGTGATCGGGTAGAAGTACACGCCCGACGCCAGTTCGAGTCCGGTTCATCAAATAGGCAGTGCGTCCTGTGGGCGCGATCCCTTCCCACTCATGTTTATACAGAGCGAGCGGAATACAGAACTGGCGGCGCTGGCAGAGCGTTCGGACCTCAGAATGGCTTCGCCTCGGCGATCGCCCGGTGCTCGGGCAAGTACGGCACGTCCTGGCGATCCCAAGCCGCCCGCCCCTGCACCGCATGTATGCCCACAAGTTGGCGACGTTGCGGGCTGTCCATGGTGTGATGACAGGAGGTGCGGTCGGAGTGCAGGAAGGTCTTGTGGTCTTTGATAAAGCCTTCCATACGGCCGCGGCCACAGTAGAGTTTCTCATACAGAAACCGCTCCGTGCGGTCGCCAATGTTGGTGACGACAAAGCGCGGGTTGGCCTTGCCTTGCGTGATTTCCGCCTTGTGGATGATGCGCCGCGGGCGACCCCAGCTGCGGGCTTGATAGTCGAAGCTGGAGAACAGTCGCACCGGCTTTTCGGTCTGCTTTGCGAGGGCTTCGACCTGGTCCATCAACGGCGCACCGAGCTGTTTGAGCTTGGTGTTGACCGCCTGCCCCAGAATGAAATCGATGCCGTATCCGTCACACAGGTCGTGGACTCCTCGCGTCGTCCTGCGGCTCAGCCGCCTCCCGCTTCGGGCCACTGGTAGACGTGGACCTCCAGCGGCTCGAAGAGGTCGGTGAAGGATCGCACCGGGGAGGGAGCGACGCGGTCCTCGAACAGTACCTTGAGATGAGCCGGACGCTCGAACTGCCACTCGGCCAGCACCATCTCCGGCACGACGTTGACCGAGATCAGGGTGTGGACACCGCCGTACGACAGTTCGGTGAAGTGGATGGCCTCTTGCTCCTGCACGAGTTGCGCCGTCTGCGCCGGCGTGCCCGCCGCCAGGACAGGTGACAGGTAGCGCAGCTCGCTGGCGAGTTTGAGGACCTCCGTCCACTGGCGCGGGTAGATGGCCACATCCGCCGTGTAGTCGGTGCCAGGAATCTCGCCCCCGGCTGCGTAGAACAGCAGACCCTTCACGCCCTTGGTCAGGGCCAGGTAGTTCATGCTGCGGATTTCCTCCCGGCTGGGCCGGAATCCCCCTTCCAGGGTGACGATCTCGCCACGGTTCATGTCCAGCCGGTAGTCGAAGGTCTGAGAGGCGAACCACACCTGCTTGCCCTTGCCTTCCTCGCGGGCGGCCTCAAAGGCGGGCTGCAGGATCAGCTCGTCGATCGACATGATCGAGTCGTCGGGCAGCAGCGGATTCAGGATCGGATACGCGTAGACGAAGTAGGCGTCGGACAGCTTGCCGGCCCAGGCGAGCATGTAGATGACCGGGTGGGACGGATCGAGGCGGCCAATGAACTCGTACGTGTCAACCGCCAGCGGCGACTGGTTGACGCTTTGATACTCGTTCCACCAGCCCAGGTTGGCCGGGTGGCCCCGCGCACCCTCCACCACCTCGGTAAGCTGCTGGGGGTCGCCGTTCCCGAGCGCCAGAGAGGCGTAGTAGACGTGCACGAGCCCCTTCATGCCGAGCAGGTGCAGATCGTCGAGCACGTCGACGGCGCACTCGCCGATCAGCTTGAAGTTGATGCCCGCTTCCGCCGCCTGGATGAGGTAGGGCATGGGGCTTCCGGGGGAGACGTTGGACGCGTAGATGCCGACCGGGAAATAGGGTTCGCCATGGACACGGAACACGTCGCCATCGAACTGCGACACGACCTGAATGGGCGCGCGCAACGCAAAGCGCCAGCGCAACACATTGCCAAGGTTGCCGGCCTGGTCCGACACATCGACGTCGACGAGGTGAACGCCATCTGCCAGGTCGGTGAACGGCGTGAGCGTGAACCCCTCCTGGGTGATCTCGGCCTGGTCGGTGACATCATCGCCGTCCAACCGGATCCGCGCCGAGGCGACGTCGATGCCTGATCCGGCATCGTTGAAGCGGGCCGAGATGATCGGTGGACCATCGACTTGAGAATCAGGTGGCGGCGTCGCACCGGTGAGCGCCGGTGGCGTCGTGTCCGACTCCCGGGTCGGGCTCACCTGTGCCAGCAGTCGGTCTCGCGTGGTGATCCGCAGGTCCTTGCCGGCCTCGTATTGAGAGAGCAGCTCAGCATCCGTCAGGGCGCGGCCGTAGATTCGAACGTCGTCGATTTGGCCGGTGAAGTGGCCGCCCAGACCGGCCCCGTAGTAGCTGGCACCGATATAGAGGTGCGCCTCGAGTGTGCCGACCGTGAAGGGACCAAAGACGTGTTCTGCCTGCAGAATGCCATCGACGTAGATTCTGCTGCGCCCACTCTCGTGGGTGCCGGCCACATGGTGCCAGCGGTCCGGCTCGATCCCCCCACCGGCAGCGGTCTTGCCGTGCTCGGGGCATTCGACGACGGTGAAGTGCGTACTGCCCTGATCCAGACTGATGCGGTAGTTCTGGCGCAGGACGCTGCAGCCATTCTTCGCCACCACGGTCTGCTCGGATGAGACCGGGGTATTCACCCAGGCGGACACGGTGACCGCGCCGGTGAACCGGAGCAAATCCGAGTCGGGGATCTCGACGTAGTCGTCCTCGCCGTCAAACTCGAGGGCAAAGCCCTCCTGCAAGGGCACGAACCTGGCCCCGTGCAGTGTCCCATCCAGGCCGTGGCCGCCCGCATCATGGGCCACGGAGCCGGCGCCCTCATCGAACGGGTAGTGCACCACGAGGCCCTCTTCCGCCCCCGTCGCGACGGGGGTGAAGGCAGCACATAGAAGAAACAGCGCGACTCTCATCATACAGTCACCATCCTGGTAGCAGCATTATCGCGCCCGGTGTCGGCGTTTTCCCTCGATGCCTGCGCGCATTGGCATACCCCTCAACACATTGCATTGCATGTCCGGGCAACGTATGCCGATTGGGCGGACGTGGTCAAGTGAAACAGACCGGCGGGACCCTTTCCAGCATCGTGACGGACGCGATAGCCTGTTTGCAGTGCCCGTCCTATGCCGTATTGGTTCCCAGCTCACCAACACTAATGGGACCACGGAAAATGTCCACGCCGCAGACGAAGATGTGGGAGGTCCTCCTCCGAGAATTGACTCCAGACGGTGACTGGGTCAGCACGGCCCACCTCTATGATCGCCCAGAACCTCGAACTCGACCACGAGGACATGGCTCCCGCAAGAGCAGGCGCGTCGCCTCCGAAGTGGCAGAGAAACCTGCGAAACATCCTGCAGTATCGGCGCCAGACCGGAGAGATCGAGTGGAATGGAGCCGCTGGTTACAGGTTACCAACCTCCTCTCCGAAGCTGGGCAGTGCCGACCTGATAGAAGAAGAGCGTCAACGGCGCTTCGCCATGCGGAACGCCATCCTTACTGGGGGTGGACCGAAGGCGGTTAAGCCCAGTATCCTGCGCGATCTCGATGTCTACGGCGGCGCGGTCGCACTTCTGCACACCGGCTCGTCCTACGCGGATGATCTCGCCGAGGACTGCGTCCTTTACCACTACCCCGCGACGAACCGTCCACCCAGTAGAGACAAGGGGGAGATCGACGCGACCAAAAATGCTGGTCGATTCGGACTGCCCGTTTTCGTCATCTCTTACCCCAGTCCCAACAGCAGTCTACGCGATGCTGTGTTGGCATGGGTTGAGGGCTGGGATGACGATCTCGGCATGTTTCTCGTCACCTTCGGCGAGGACCAACCAGACGTGCCCGACGCCGACCAGATTGACGACAGTGATTTCACGCTGACCGATGAATCTTCAAAGAAGAAGCGGCAGGCTACCGTCCGGGAAGGGCAGCAGCGATTTCAGTTCGCGGTGTTTCAGCGGTACGGAAGACATTGCGCTATGTGCGGCATCACCGCGCCAGAGGTCCTCGACGCCGCCCACCTGCGTCCCAAGGCGAAGAAGGGGTCGACCATGCAGGGAAGGGGCTCGTGTGCCCCCAGGACGGTCGGCAGGTGCCAGCCGTCGCACCCGGCGCTGACGCAGCCATCCCTTGAACTCCTCGAGCCTGCGATCTCGCGTGTCCTGCACTGACTCCCCCGGTTGCATGCGTGAACTCCATTCGGCGCAATCATCGTGCCTGATCTACACAGGCGACCTGCAGCAATGCAAATACCTGGATATCTCGCCCACCGCAGACCCAGGTATTCCGACGTGGTCGGAGGAATGTGGAGTCCCGATCTGTGGCGTAATACTTGGATATGCGACACGACGGGAGGATGAGTTGCCGAGTTCACCCGACCACCATTGGTTTCGCTGTTGGAGGTGGGCTCGCGGACGAATGGTCAGTCCGCAGAATGGCTACTTCCACTCATTATCTTGTTATGGCATTGGCCCGATAGAGACTCGATGCGTGGACCAGCAGGCGACGGCCGCAATTCGCCGCGTCGGACTGCTCTGGATCGCTAGGCAACCCTACTTTGGTGCTGGCTTCTGGAGAGGGTTGACTCCATTTTCCCAAGGAGCCAAGCGACAGCCATCCACCCATCCGGAGGTCTCGCCTGCTAATTGCCCGTACCTGCC
>Ga0310124_10001142_pt1 | contig 18625 bp, 15 predicted proteins | sample CB11b_AW_Bot5_MG_FD_203507 | JGI IMG/M metagenome (GOLD analysis project Ga0310124, IMG submission 203507) | Marine microbial communities from Western Arctic Ocean, Canada - CB11b_AW_Bot5 | ecosystem: Environmental > Aquatic > Marine > Oceanic | place: Canada: Western Arctic Ocean | collected... | reverse complement strand
CCGGCACGTTGGGTACGTGTGGCTACCCCTTGTTTCAAGCTCAGGACCCTAGTGCACGATCCCCTTCGCTGCCGCGACAATGTGACGGGCTGAGATGCCGAACATGTCGAGCAACGCCGCCGAGGGACCGCTACGGGGAATCGACCGCACGGCGAGCTTGTGAACCTGTACTGGCTCGGTCGCCAACGCCGACAGCACCGCGTCACCGACGCCGCCATGAGGATAGTGATCTTCGACGGTGATGAAACGGCCGCCGGTCGCCTTGGCGGCCTGCAGGAGGGCGTCACGATCAATCGGCTGAATGCTGAACAGGTCGATCACGCAGACCGCGATACCTTCTTTTGCCAGTTCGTCGTGTGCCGCGAGTGCTTCGAAGAGCGTGACACCGCCGGTCACGATGGTGAGCTTGTCGTTGTCGCTCTGGCGAACGACTTTGCACTTGCCCACTTCGAACGACTCGCTCGCGTCATAGATAACAGGGGTGCCCGGACGGCTGGTTCGAACGTAGACGGGCCCGTCCGTGGCGGCGGCGAGTTGAATGGCGCGCCAGGCGCTGGTGCCGTCGCTCGGATAGAGCACAGTGTAGTTCGGTTCGGCGCAGGTCATCGCCAAATCCTCGAGACCCATTTGCGACGCGCCGTCTTCGCCGATTGAGACGCCAGCGTGCGTGCCGACGAGCTTGATGTTCGAAGAGCTGATCGCCGCCATGCGCATGAAATCATACGCCCGCGTCAGGAAGCAGGCGAAGCTAGCCGCGAAGGGAATCTTGCCGCGAGCCGCCAAACCCATCGCGGCGCCCACCATATTTTGCTCGGCGATAAAGCCCTGGAAGAAGCGCTCAGGCGCGACCTTCTCTAGATCTTGCGTGAAGGTCGAGTTCTTGACGTCGCCATCGAGCGCGACAATGCGCGGGTCGGACTTGGCGAGCGCGGCCAATGCGGCGCCGAATGCTTGACGTGTCGCCACCTTGTCGCCGATGGCATAGCCCGGACCGGGAGAAAAGCCCGGTTCCGCTGAAGCCTGCCCGTTGGACGACGGGAGGTTCGGCTGCCAATCGATGGCCTCGCCCGAAAGCCGCGCTTCGATGGCTGCGATGACGGCGTCGGTTTCGTCACCCTTCGGGAAGGGCTTGCCGTGCCAGCCGTTCTTGTCTTCCGCGAAGTCGATACCACGTCCCTTGAATGTTTGCGCCAACACAACCGTTGGCCTGTCGGGCGTGGCTGCTGCCTTCTGGTATGCGCCGAGCAGCGCCTCAATGTTGTGACCGTCAACCACCAGCGCCTGCCAACCGAACGCTTCCCAGCGAGCGCGATACGTATCCATATCGTGTTCGAGCATGGTAGGCGAGCTCTGGCCGAGACGATTCACATCCACCGTCGCGCAAAGATTAGCGAGCTTGCTGTCGGATGCCATGGACGCGGCTTCCCAAACTGATCCTTCCGCCGACTCGCCGTCGCCCATCAGCACGTAGATGCGGTGGTCTCTGTTGTCGAGCCGCCCAGCCAAGGCCATGCCTACGCCCGCCGAAAGGCCCTGACCGAGTGAGCCGGTTGCGAGGTCGACAAAAGGCAACGTCGGGGGCGGATGGCCTTCCAGATCCGAGTTGATCTTGCGCAAGCGCAGCAACTCTTCCTTCGGGATAAATCCCGCTTCCGCCCAAGCCGCGTAGAGCACCGGCGCGGCATGTCCCTTCGAGAGAATGAAGAAGTCGTTGTCGGGATGCGCGGGGTTCTTTGGGTCGTAACGCATGGCCGAAAAGAACAGCGCCGCCATGATCTCGGCGGCCGAAGCGCAGCTTGTCGGGTGGCCGCTGCCGGCTTCGGTTGTGGAGCGAATCGAATGGATTCGCATCAGGTTTGCCTTGTCGTTGAGCAGAGTCACAAGGCTGTTAGCAGTCTCGGTGGACATATATTTACCAACTTCGGATGGACCAGACACCCCGTCTTCCATAGGAGGCGCGCCACACGTTTGATGAGAGTTCAATGACTCAGGGGCGCTTCACCCGGGGTCGCTTCAGTCGTCGCAGGTGATTTGGCGTGAGAATCAGCCCAATTGCGACATACACATCTTACTGGTTTTGCTCAGAGGGCGCTTCCGGAGGGGTGTCGCCGGGGGCTCGATTGTCCTGGCGGACCAAGCGCAGCGTCAGCAGCCCGAGAAACACGACCGCGCCCCAGCGCTGTAGGACGGGTTCTGTGCGACCCGTTCAGCCGCCACATCGACACTCTCAACAGCAAGGACGACATTACGAATCCGCGCGATTTCGTAGCGCGGCGCTTCAGCCTCGGGGTTGCCCAACAGCAACGAACACGAGCCCTCGGGAGCCGCGAAGCAGACGACGGGAACGGGAAAGCGGCCCTCGATCCGCTGAAACTCGAGGGGTGCGTCATCGCCGTCTTGCACCACCAGCTTCAACGCCTCGACACGGTCGGCATGGAGTGAGATCCGCACGGGCCGTGGATCTCCGACGCGGCGCGCCATGCGGCCTTGGGTGATGGTTCGCTCGTCGTCCCCGTCGATGACAACGACACGGTAGTTGCGATCAAAGAAGGGAACGTCCGTTTCTAGAACAAGCTGATCGAGCGTTGCCGGAGACGTCGGTAGCCCAAACGTGTACTCCGTGGCCCCGTCTTGCGACTCACGCTCGATGGCTCGCAATTGGCTTACGACGTGGTCCGCGTCTTTCTCCAGGAGATAGGCTCGCTGTTTGTCGTCGGCATCGACGATACGGATATCCGCCAGATTCGGAAGCGCCCTCGCAAGGTCTTCCAGACCCAGCTCCAGCCGCAGCAGACCCTCGGGCGACGCGGTGGCAGTGACCGCGCGCCGGTGCGAGTAGAGCCGCGTATCGATCTCCGCGCCGGGCCGCATTGCGAAGGCGAGAATCGGCGCGGGGTTGAACTCGGGGTTGGGCTCGGTTTCGCCGAGTCGCGCCGGGGGCAAGTCAAAGAGCTGCTCGGCAAGTTCCGCTTGCTTCCCGGAAGACGGCAGTCGCAAGGCATCGGCAACGCGACCCAAGTCATATTGCGGGCGAAATGCGCGGCTACCACCGAAACGGAGCGTCCCGGACGCTTGCCCACTCGCGGCCGGACTCAGCGGAAACACCAGGGCCGGTCGCTGCACGACCGCACGGAAGGCGACATTTACGAGTTTCGGGCTGTCACCGTTCTGAATTACGACTCGTAATCGATCACCCCATGCCGGCTTCAGCGCAATCTCGAGGTCTTCAACCGTTGGCGATGCCGGCACGCGGTAGATTTCCTCCCGAGCCAACACCGCATCTGATCCTCCGGGACCTTCGTCCCACACTTCTACTCGACGTGAGAACGAGGGGGAGTCGGTTGACAATAGCAGGGAGTCCGCGGCCAAGCCGACCGGCCGCCGCAGTTCCATGACTGTCGTCCGGTCCACCTCGCGGCGGCTGACCATGTCCAACTCGACCACGGCCCGCTCGCGTCCCGCAAACGAGCGTGAGTTTTCAAGGGAGAACGTGGGGGAGAGGAACGAACCCCTTTCGCCTTCGAGCGTGACGGTCAATCGATTCACGTTGACTCGGCCCAATGGCAGACGCACCTTCTCCCGGCTCGGCGCTGTCAGCCGGAAGATGGAACCGTCTTTGATCAGCGATACGGCCGCGGTCACCTGCGTGTGGCCCGAGATATTCACTCGGCGGACAAAGTTGCGGGAGGTGGTCGAGAGAAGGAGGTCCCACGATGCGGCAGCGGGGATGCCATCGTGGACGATGAGTTCGTAGGTCTCGCGGTAGGAACGAGGGCTCGTTTGGCTTCGCGACTCGTCGCGGGTTACATCATCGATCTGGAGTTGGATCGTGCGCCGTATGACGGTTTGTGCTTCGGGAGGAATGCCGCTATCCACAAGGAAAGTGACTTCCTGTCCGGCGGCGTCTAATACGCGCAGGTCCGATAGATCAGGTCGGCATTCCTCTAGAACTTCCGTTGGAAGTTCTAGCCGCGACAGCCGGTCGGTCGTCACGTAGATCGGCGCTTGTCGAGTGAACAGCGTCTTCAGCTCCGGGGGAGCATTCTGTGCCGAAGCAGTGACCCATCCCGTTAGTAGCAGCGCGACCCCGGCGACGTATGCGATTTTCTGGCTCATGCATCCTCCTTGCGCGGGCGTTTGCTGAACACGAACCGCTGGTACGCGAGTGAAACCAACATCAACGAGAACGCCAATCCCACAAGAGAAGCAACGCGGTAAAGGTCTTCCAACTCGCCCAGGTCGTGAAGGAAGACTTTGCCGATGGTGAGGATCAGGAACGCGAGGCTGGTCCAACGCAGGCCTTCGCTATCGCGCGTGAATCCGATGCCAAGCAACAGCAGCGCGTACAAGGCCCAGGCGAGCGACAACGTCAGGTCCCGCGCCGCCATGCGCTCGAACGAGATGGTTAGCTCAGGTCCTACCGAGAAGAAGTCGAAGATCGCCAGGTTGATCCAGACAAACACCACGGCGACGGCCGCCATGCCGCAGGCGATCGCGCCGATCGGGCGGCGGTCGCCATAGATGCCCTGCTCCCAACTACGGGCGCGCTCGACCTCCAGGCCCCGCATATAGCGCATGCCTCCGAGAAGGGCGGCGGCCGGAATCAGGTAGGTGTACATCAGCCAATTCACGATCGGCCAACCGGAGCGTTCGTGGTAATCCAGAAGCTCGGGGTTAACGACCAGCCGGACCGTGACAGCCGCCAGCAGGGCCAGGCCGAAATACTTGAGCCCCGGATGGTTGAGGCGCGTCCACAGAACGATGACCGCGATCCCTTCCAACGCCCAGCCGACCGTGATCCACTCTTTGTCGAGTTGCAGAGGGATCGCGACGCTCACGAATCCCAACGCTATCGCAGCGAACCACACGAGCGGCCGCAAGCGGTCGGCATCATCCGGCGGGCTAAGTTGGCGGGCTTTGAAAACAGCCCCTAGCGAGAGCGCGCCCAGCAAGACGGGCAGCAACCCGATTGTGCTGTCGCCGAACCGAGTTTCAAAAAGCTCACGCAACGGGAAGAACCAGGCCGGGCCGGCAAGCGCCGCGCCGTACCAGGCCCAGCGCTGCTTGAGTAGACTCGTTCCGGCATAGAAGGGCCAGTAGGATAACGCAATCACCGCCACTAGTTGTAGGGCCATCGCGAGCAACGGCTCCTCACGACCGCCGGCTCCGCCGAAGAATCCGCCCTCGACCCACAGCAAATGATTGAACGACAGCAACGCGACGACCGCGAAATAGAGCCCGCCGCTTGGCATCCTGGTCGCCGACAGCATGCTTAGAAAACCGAGCATGATCGTCACAGCCAAGTACAGCCATGCATCCAGGTTCGGATTCAGGCTCTCGAACAACAGGAACAACAGGACAGTCATCGAGAACGATGCGGCGGCCCAGTTCGCTGATCGGCCTAGGGGCGTGTCGTTGCTACGTAGCGCCAGGAATTGCAACCCGAGAGCGGAGAGGATGACCAGGGCGAAGAACAGGCCGTCCGGCGGGAATGAATCTCTCCCATGGACCTCGATGTAGAACAACGAGAAGCCGACCGCCAATGCGAACCCAAAGCCGGTTGAACAAGTCCCCAACCTGAGAGCCCTGCCTGTCGCAACGCAAAGCCCGCCAACACGACCCAGCCGGTTAGCCAGGGCCAAAGCGGTGTCCCCGTTGCGGTAAAGGCAACGAACGCTAGAAGACCAAGGAAGCCGAGCGAGGTGATGACGGCGGATGACGCTCCACTGACTTTCCCTGGCTCAACGGGTCGTCTGGCGTCGAGTTCGAGGAAGATGTGAAAGGCAGCCGCGAGCGCGACGCAAACCGCCGACGCTTCCCAGGCGAGCGCGGTCGTGAAGTTTGACCGCATGAGCCAAACCATGACGACCGCCACACAACCCGCTGCCGCGCCCATCGGAAGCTGCGGCATCCGTTCGGTACGGCCGAGCCAAGCGGCGGCAATCGACAGCACAAACATCAGCGCCGCAACGGGATAGAGATGGTCGCCCAGGTCCGCGCGCCCGGCGAAGTAGAACGCCAGTGCGAACGGGGCCCATGTCCCTGCGCCTTGAACGAGGCGCTGCATGCCGTCCTGCTTGGGAGCACCCTCGCTCGACCTTCGGAACCCGATCGCCAAGCTTGAATAACAAGCCGAACAAGAGTAGGACGCCGAGCCCAATCAGCGTGCGGTCGGGACCCATGCGGGAGAGGATCCAGACCGCTTCGTAGAAGAATGTTCCGAGCAACGCCAGGATCATCAGCAGCGGCCAGCGCCGGATGCGAGCCAGCCAAATCAGACCCACGTCGAGTAGCAGCACGTAGCCGAACAAGCCGATCGGATTGTCACTTTCCGTGGACATCAAGACGGGTGTCGCGAAACCGCCGATTAGACCGAGCAGTGCGATCTCGCGAGCCTTGTACCGCCATGCCAGAGCACCGCATGCGGCGGTGACGAGAATCATCAGGAGAAACCCGAGAGTCGGCGGCACCAACTCGTACAGCACTTGCGCTGCCCAAGACGAAACATAGAGCACCACGATGCCCGTGCCCGCGAGGGCATTCGCCATGGTCACGTACTCGCGGTTCCGCAGGCGCTCGGAGATGGCAATCGCGGCGATCCCGGTGGCGAAGCCGATGGCGATGCGCACGATGGGCGGAATCAGTTCGTGTTCGATCGCGTAGCGCAGGAACATCACCGCGGCGAGCGCGAGGACAATTCCGCCGAGTACAGCTGCGCCTTTGACCCCGATCCATTCCTCCTAGTCGATGCGGCGGGAGAGCTGCGCCAGCGGCGGCGGTTCGCTCGGGAGCACAGGTGGAGCCGACGGGACAGCAGGCTGGATGGGCGGCGGCTCGACTGGTGGAGGCGCGGCGGCGGCAGGCTTGGCCGTTGGCAGTTCTTCCTGAGGCGGCGCGGCAACCGATGGTTCCGCTGCCGGTGCTTCTTCGGACTCAGGTTGGGTGGGCTCAGGAGGCGCTGCGGCCACACCGCCGGTTTGCAATTCCGCTACCTGTTTTTCGAGGACGTCAATCCGCGCAAGCAGCGCTGTCCGCGTCGCTTGCAATTCCACGTCGAGATGCGCAGCGAGCGAACGGCTACGTTCAGCAGCGTGCTGGGTATTGCGCAGGCCCATGAGCAGCGCAATACCTAACCCCAGCAGGAGGAGAAAAAGGATGGTTTCCATGGAACGGCTTCAGCGATCGAACTTGCTCAACCCTATCACAGCAAGTCTGTCACCAAAACCATGAAATGCCCCTAGTTGTCTCCTGTTATGAACGGGTTGCGGGAGCATGTGCCCACCCGAAACTTATCTGATCATCGGCACTGGATGAGCATTGGCTGGATGTACCTGTACGGCTGATGTACAGAAAGAAACCTTCAGCGACGGGCCGTGCCTAAACGTGGCCCCTTGCGCCGATCTTCCAAACTTCGACGACGTTCTCTCCACGGACACAGTAGGCGCGGTCGTAGAGATTCACGTTGGGGTCGCAGTGCGGAACGATCAGCCGGAATTTGTCGCCGAGTTTCACCGGACGGCTCGGTTCGGTAATCGTGAGAATCCCATGTTCGTCACCGCCGAAGCGGTATTCAACACCGGTGATGCCGGTAATCTCGGGCCCGAACTTGCGGTCGGTGGCGAACGCCTTGAGACCGGCGTCGAGTGTCGCCCGGTCGTCGTAGTTCTTGCTGATGACGGTGGCGAGGACGGTTAGTGCAGGCTCGAAATCGTTATAGATGGAGCCGGCCTTGCCGCCGATGCGGCGATAGTCAACATCCATGAAAACGTAGGAGCCGACTTGCATCTCGGTCATGCCTTTGAGACTGGAATCGATGTTGTACGTGCCGGTGCTCGTACCCGACATGATCTCGACCGGCAGGCCCGCCTTCTTCATGTTGTTGAACGTTTCGATCGGTGGCGCCATCACTGTCTCGGAATGTTCCTTGCGTTCTGAGAAGCCGTTGACATGCGACGAGCGGCCCGAATAGCAATGGATGCCCCGCAGGTTGAGACGTGGGAGTTTGTCCACGAGTTTGGCCAGCTTGAGCGCTGGTTCGCCGGGCACTATGCCCGTGCGGCGCCCCACCGGGTCGATGTCGATCATGATGTTGAGATCGACTTTGGCGGCGGCGGCGGCTTCGCTGAGTTGCTCGACGTTGAGCGAGTTGTCGACGACGGCCATAGTATCGGAGTGTTTCGCGGTCATCCGAACGAGCCGGGCGACCTTGTTCGGCCCCACGGATTCGGACGTGATCAGAATCCCGGGAACACCGGCGTCGGCCATGCGCTCGGCTTCGCTGATCGTGGCGGAACACAGCCCGATCGCGCCCGCTTTGAGCTGGCGGTGGGCAACCTCAGGACACTTGTGCGTTTTGCCATGTGGCCTTAGGTTGATCGAGGCCGTTTTGGCGTGCTTCGCCATCTTGGCGATATTGCCGTCAAGCCGGTCGATGTCAATGATGAGCGAAGGCGTCGGCAAATCGTTAAGAGTGACGCCGCTGACGCCCTTGCCTTGCTTGAGCTTGGATTCGACTTCATCCACGCTGTAACCCCAAACGGGTTTGGCGGCCAGAAAAAGCGGAGCAGCCACGCCAATGCTCGCGCTTGTGCGGAGCCAGTCTCGTCGAGTCGTCTTCATGCTGGGAAAACCTCCAAAGGCTCTATCGTAGCTGGGTCACGGCTGCCGCACAACGCCTTTTCAGCGCTTTCGGACCGGCTCGGAACGGCTGTTATAATGCCGTTTCATCGCGCTGAGCCCGTCCATATCGGGTATCAAACTACTGATGGAAGTCCTCGAGAACGTTGTGGCCGATGCCGAAACCATTGCCAAGTATGAGTCCGTGATCGGACTGGAAGTTCACGTTCAGCTCGGTACGGAAACAAAGCTGTTCAGCCGCTCTTCGACGGCGTTCGGCAACCCTCCGAATACGCAGACCGATCCCGTGACGCTTGGTCTGCCGGGTGCGCTGCCGGTATTGAACCGCCAGGCGGTCGTGTTGGGTGCAAGGGCATCGATGGCCTTGAATTGCGAGGTGCGCAACTTCTCGCGCTTCGCCCGCAAGAACTACTTCTATCCGGACCTGCCGAAGGGCTACCAGATTTCGCAGTTTGACCAACCGCTCGCCGAACACGGTTGGCTTGATGTCGATGTTGACGGCGAGACCAAGCGCATCGGCATCACGCGGCTGCACTTGGAAGAGGACGCAGGCAAGACGATCCATGACGGGTTCGCCGATTCTGAGCGCTATAGCTACGTTGATCTGAATCGTGCCGGCGTACCGCTGGCGGAGATCGTGAGTGAACCCGACATCCGTAGCGCAGAGGAAGCCGTCGCCTACGTGAATGAACTGAAACAGATCATGCAGTTCGTCGGCGTATCGACCTGCGACATGGAGAAGGGGCAACTGCGCTGCGACGTAAACGTGTCGGTCCGCCCTTGGGGGCAGGAAGAGCTCGGCACCAAAGTCGAAGTCAAGAACATGAACTCCTTTCGCTTCATCCAGCGGGCGCTGGAGTTTGAGATCGCGCGGCAGGTCGGCGTGATCGAGGCAGGCGGGACGATCCCGCAGCAGACACGGCTCTATAACGTGCAGACCGGCGAAACGGTCGCGATGCGGTCAAAGGAAGAGGCGCATGATTACCGCTACTTCCCCGAGCCCGACTTGATGCCGCTGATCGTTAGTGACGAGTGGAAAGAAGAGATTCGCTCGTCGATGGCTGAATTGCCGACTGCCAAGCGTGCGCGCTTCGTCGAACACTACGGTTTGAGAGATTACGATGCCGGCGTCCTCACGCTGACGCAGACGATGGCGGACTACTTTGAGCAAGTAGCCGAGAAGTCCGGCAACGCCAAGGCCGCCGCGAATTGGGTACAAGGCGAACTGGCGGGAGCTTTGAACGCAGCGAGCAAGCCCATTGAAGAGTCGCCTGTTTCCGCCGACCAGTTGGCGGAACTGGTTGGCCTGATCGGCGACGGGACCCTCTCCGGCAAGCTGGCCAAGGACGTTCTCGCCAAGATGTTCGAGAGCGGCCGCGGCGCCGCTGAGATTGTCGAAGCGGAAGGGCTCAAGCAGATCAGCAACCAGGGCGAACTGCAGAAAATCATCGACGGCATCCTTACGAAGAACGAGAAGCAGGTTGCAACGTACCGTGGCGGCAAGACGAGCGTGCTGGGTTTCTTCGTGGGTCAGGTGATGAAAGCGACTCGGGGTCAAGCGGACCCGAAAGCCGTGAACGAGTTGCTTCACAAATCACTCGGCTGAGTCGCCGTGTGTCCTAACCTGTTCGTCTACGGCACCCTTCTTAGTAGGTTCGACAGTCCCTTCACCCGCATTCTCGCAGCGGAAGCGGAGTTGCTGGGGCCTGCCTACCTGCGCGGCCGTCTCTATCAGGTCACCCCGCGCTACCCCGGTCTGATCTTGTCGAAAGACCCTGGCGACGTGGCGCTCGGCGAGGTTTTTCGGATGCGCGATCCCGATGTTCTCCTAGCGCTTCTGGACGATTACGAGGGTTGCGCTCCTCGCAGCCCAAAGCCCTTCGAATATGCGCGCGTGCTTACATCCGCTGCCTGCGACAACGGGCGATCGATCGAGGTCTGGTCCTACGTTTACCGGTTGCCGGTCAAAGAAGAGGACCTCATCGCTTCGGGCTCGTACGCACCGCGTCTGTCCATGTGAAAATATGGGCACGCCGCTCGTCGGCTGAACGAGGAAGGAAAACAATGTCGAATTGGAGCCGTAGAGATCTTCTGATAGCCGGAGCCGCCGCCGGGGCTCTGGCCACGAGCAGCGCCCAAGGCGCGAGAGCGGCTGGGCGAAAGAAGCCGACGTTGTGTCTGTTCTCGAAGCCTCTGCCTTTCCTCGGGTATTCTAACCTCGGGAAGGCTCTTCACGAGATCGGTATTCCCGGCGTCGACCTCACGACGCGCCCCAAAGGGCACGTTCTACCCGAGAAGGTGGAACACGACCTGCCGAAGGCGCATGCCGAGTTGAAGGCCCAGGGTGTCGAGATTTCGATGATCACGACCGGTCTCACTTCGATCCAAGGCCCGGCGGCGCGACCGACTCTCTACACAGCGGCAAAGCTTGGGGTTCCCTTTTTCAAGCTCGGGTACTATCGCTACTCGAAGGGTGTCGCGAACCTAGAAGCTACGCTTGCCAAGGTGAAGACCGACGTCGAAGGCTTGGCGGGCTTGGCGCAGCATGCCGGAATCCAGGGCGGGTTTCACAATCATTCGGGCGAGTACGTTGGTTCCGCCATGTGGGACCACTGGTGGTTGATGCGCGATACCGATCCGAAGTGGATGGGCTTTTATTTCGATCCCATGCATGCCACGATCGAGGGCGGATCCGGCGGCTGGAAGATTGGTTTTCAACGCCTTGCCCACAACATCAAGATGGTTTCGATCAAAGACTTCTATTGGGAAAAGAGTGGCGGTGAGTGGGTGCGCCGCGTCTGTCCTCTCGGCGAAGGGATGGTCGCGCACGCGGAGTTCTTGCGGATGCTGGCCGCGACGGACTTTGACGGGCCGATCACGCTGCATGTGGAGTACGAGATCGAAGGGCCAACCGAGTCCGCCCGACGTGAGAACGTGTTGACCGCGATCGAGAAAGACTACAAGTACCTGACGAAGCTCTTCAACGAAGCTAACGCCTAACCGTTCCCTTGCGAGGACTTTGCCCATGGATATGATCAAGATCGGTGCTGCTCAGATTCCGCAAACCAGCGCGATCGAGCGAAATCTTGCAGCTGCGCTCGAGGCCATCAAGAAGGCTGCCGGCGAAGGAATTGAACTGCTCTGCCTGCCGGAAACTCATCTGGCCGGCTATCGTGTCGGCGTTTCCGAGCCCGATGCACCCTGCGACTCTGATGCACTCGATCACGCCCTGGGCGAGATCTCCGCGGCTTGCCGTGAGAATCATATCGGAGCAATCGTCGGAACGGAGACATCCAACGGGGACGAGAAGCCTTTCAACAGCGCCGTCATCGTTGACGATCAAGGCCGGCGGCTTGCCACCCATCACAAGAGTCGGCTCACCCCGGGCGACGCGCTTGGCTATTCGCCGGGGACCGACGAAACTCTCTTCGAGTTCAAGGGCATCCCGATGGGCGTCGTCATTTGCTTTGAAGGCTTTCGTTTTCCGGAAACAACGCGCAGCCTGGCCCGCACCGGCGCCCGTGTGGTGTTTCATCCGCAATTCAATCACGTCCTGCCGAACATGGAATGGAAACTGCCTGTACAAGAGGCCTTGCTGACGGCGCGGGCCGCTGAGAACACGATCTACTTCGTATCCGCCAACATGTGCCACGCGCGGAACAATTGCCGGTCGTTGATCATCGGACCGGACGGATTGATCATCCAAGCATCGGAACTCGGCCAAGAGGGCCTGATCGCCGCCGAGATCGATCCGCACAAGGCGAACCACGCATTTCTCAAGGACGACCCCGTTGCTATGGCAAAGGCCCTGGCGGAAATTTAGACCCGCACCGCGTATTCCTCCAACGTGCCGGAACTGCCCGACATCACGGTCTACATTGAGGCGCTGGAAGAGCGGATTCTTGGTCAACGACTAGAGCGCGTCCGCCTTGTGACACCGTTCCTTCTGCGCACGGTCGAGCCGCCTGTCAGTGCCACCGAAGGCCGTGCTGTTTCGGGATTCCGGCGAATCGGTAAACGCATTGCCATCGGGTTGGAAGGCGATATCTGGTTGATCCTGCACTTGATGATCGCCGGCCGCCTGCACTGGAAGCCATCTCAGGCGAAGATCCCCGGTGGCCGGCGCGGCTTGGCGGCCTTCGATTTCCCCAACGGCACGCTCGTGCTCACCGAGGCCGGTTCGAAGAAATGTGCGGGGCTTTACCTCGCTTCAGGCGAGGCGTCTCTGAGCGAGCACAACCCTGGCGGGCTGGAAGTGTTGGAAACCGACTTCAACCTCTTCGCCTCCACAATCACCGCCATGAACCATACCCTGAAGCGCGCCCTTACGGATCCGCGCATCCTTAGCGGGATTGGCAACGCTTACTCAGACGAAATCCTGCATCGAGCCCGCCTTTCTCCGGTGACGCTGACACAGAAGCTCTCCGACGATGGGCTTCAACGCCTTTTCGACGCTACACGCGCGACACTGCTGCATTGGATCGAGCAGCTTCGCAAGGATCGCGGCGACGGCTTTCCGGAAAAGGTGACCGCGTTTCGCCCCGGCATGGCGGTTCATGGCCGGTATGGGGAACCGTGCCCCGATTGCGGCGCGAAGGTGCAGCGCATTCGATACGGGGCGAACGAGACGAACTACTGCGTCACGTGCCAAACCGGGGGCAAGCTTCTCGCGGACCGTTCGCTTTCGCGGCTACTCAAGAAAGACTGGCCGCGAACGCTTGAGCAACTCGAATCTCTACGGAAGGTGAGATCGTAAGCGATGGTCGTACGGCCCTTTGGGGCCACTGGCACGGCATGCCGCACCCCTACTTTTCTATTCCCACTCGATGGTTGACGGCGGTTTGTGGGAGAGGTCGTAAAGCACCGCCTCGACGCCGCTGAGTGCCATTAACTCGCGTGCCAGCTCACCCATCTTGCCCGCAGGCAACTGGGCCGTCTCGGCCGTCATGCCGTCCACGGAAGTGACCGGCCGTACGGCGATCGTTTCGCCGCCGTTGCGGCTCAATGGCACGATCACCACAGGACATTGCCACACGCGGTGATAGAGCCCGTTGGAGCGCAAGAACTCAGTCACAATGCGGTCGGCTTCCTGCAGGATCGTGATCCGCTTTCTGGTGATGGTTGCCTTGTGGACCTTCCACTCACCCGGACGCCAGCGCTTCGGTCCCAGTGCGACCACAACTCGGTTCGTCTGCTGATGCCGGTTCGTTATGGCGGTCGCCAGAGGCAGAAGGCTACGGAAGTCGAGTGGGCCCCCGTGGAGCACAGTCAGTTGGGCGTAGCTGCGGCTATCACCTTGCACGCCGACGCTACGAAGCGGCAGCAGGAAAGCACGATAGCCGGACTCCTTGGCCAAACTGTCGATGGCGCTATCCGTGACTACCTTCTCGTTTTTCTTCGCGCAGAGGCATCGGATCGCGAGGCCGGGACCAGGAAACGGATGCCGCCAGATTAGCTCTTGCGGAAGGCCCAGCACCCGCCCGAGAGTCCTCACTTCGTCTTTGTAGAAATCAGCGAGGGGTTCGAGAACTCGCCCTTCCTCGATCAGCTTCGTAATACTGGGTACGCGGTTGTGGTGCGTCTTGATCACGACCGAGTTCAAGCTCGCGCCTGACTCGATACGGTCCGGGTAGATCGTTCCCTGGCCGAGGATCCAGTCGCTTCCCGCGAACTCATCCTGTTCCAAGACATGATCCTGCACATCGACGAACGCCTGTCCGATGATCTGCCGCTTCTTTTCGGGGTCGATGACATCCCGCAATCCGCTCAGGAACTGCCCGCGGGCCGCGACGACTTCGACTCGTCCGTATCCGAGATGATCGAAGGCGCCCTGGATCTCCCGCGTCTCGTCGAGCCGCATGAATCCGGTGTCGACATACACGCCGTGGACGCGGTCCGCGCCCAACGCCTTGACGGTCAGCGCATACGCGACGGTGGAATCGACGCCACCACTGAGGAAGAACAGGACACGCCGATCCTTTGTGACCTTCCGGATCTTCTCGAAAACCTTGACGACGCTGTCTTCAGGATGCCAATCCATCCGACAGCGACAGACGTTGAAGAGAAAATTGCGCAGGATCTCGGCGCCGTAGGCGGTGTGAACGACTTCAGGGTGGAACTGCAAACCGAAGTAGTTCCGTTTCAGGTTCCCCATGGCAGCCACCGTGCACTGTCGGGTGTCCCCTAGCGTCTCGAACCCCGGAGGCAGCTTGATGACGTGGTCGCCATGGCTCATCCAGACCCTCTGGCGCAACGGCAATTCGGCGAAGAGGGGGATCTCATGCCGCACACGCAGATCCGCGCGGCCGTACTCGTTGCCGTTCCCCTTCTCGACTTCGCCCTCGAGATGACGCGCCATGAGTTGATGCCCGTAGCAGATGCCAAGCATCGGGCGGTCGAGCTGAAACAGGCTCGGTTTCGGACGCGGGCTGGTTTTATCAAAAACACTCGCCGGGCCGCCGGAGATGATGATGCCCTTATACTTGGCGAGCTTCTTGGCGGTCGTACCGAGGGGCAGAATCTCGGCGTAAACGCCGAGTTCGCGCACTTTTCGCGCGATCAGGTGGCAGTACTGACCACCCGAGTCCAAAACGGCGACTTTTTCCATACGGAGGAGAGTATCTATCAGATAACAAAGGTCTTCGGGGGATGACCCGCTTCCTGAATCCGACTAGTATATCATTGGATACGTGATTGACCCCGAAGCCATTAAAAAACTGCGCAGTATCGTTGGTCCGAAGGCTCTGCTCGAGCGGCCTCAGGAGCTCATGCTCTACGAATACGACGGCAGCATCGAAAAGGGCCGTCCCGAGTGTGTCGTTTTTCCCACATCCACCGAGGATGTCGTGGGCATTGTTAAGATCGCGCACGATTTTAAGCTGCCGCTCGTTGGGCGCGGTGCCGGCACCGGGCTAAGCGGCGGCACGATCGCGACCGAGGGCGGCATCATGATCGCCTTCGCGCGCATGAGCAAGATTCTTGAGATCGACCTCGAGAATGAATGCGCGATCGTGCAGCCGGGCGTGGTGAATATCGACATCACTCTCGCCGTTCAAGGCGACGGCTACTACTATGCGCCGGACCCTTCGAGCCAGCGCGCCTGCACCATCGGCGGCAACGTGGCGGAGAATTCCGGCGGGCCGCACACGCTGATCTATGGCGTAACGACGAATCACACTCTCGGCATGGAAGCTGTGCTCCCCGATGGCACCGTGATCCAAACAGGTGGCAAAGAAGCCGACCCGACGGGCTACGACCTGACCGGGCTCATCACCGGCTCGGAGGGCACGATGGCCCTTATCACCAAGGTCATCGTGCGGTTGATGCGTGCACCCGAGAAGATCAAGACCCTACTGGCCATCTACGACGAACCCGAAGATGCCGCGGCGACGGTCGGCGCGATGACGGCTCAGGCAATCATCCCGGCCGCGGTTGAAATGCTCGACGGCGTTATGCTGCGCATGGTCGAGGAAGCAACACACGCGGGCTATCCCATGGACGCCAACGCCGTGCTGTTGATTGAACTCGAAGGCCCCGCCGAGGCGGTGGACGAGCAGGCGGAGCAGATCGACGCGGTTTGCAAAGAATGCCGAGCACGCGAAGTCAGGGTGGCCAAGTCCGACGAAGAGCGGGCGCTGCTGTGGAAAGGCCGCAAGAACGCCTTCGGCGCCGTCGGGCGCGTGAGTCCGACCTACTATGTCCAAGACGGTGTCGTCCCACGCACGCGCGTTGCCGACACATTGCGCTTTATCTACGAGGTCTCCGAAAAGTACGGGCTGACGATCAGCAACATCTTTCACGCCGGCGACGGCAACATGCACCCCATCATTCTGTTCGATCCGCGCAAGCCCAACGAACTTGAAAAGACCAAGAAAGCCGGCGCGGAGATTCTCGAATATTGCGTCAACGTGGGCGGCGCGATCACCGGCGAGCATGGCGTCGGCATGGAGAAGAACGATCTCATGCCGATGGCCTTCAGCCAAGACAGCCTCGACATGATGGAGACGCTGATCAAGGTCTTCGATCCGGACCGCCGCTTGAACCCCGGCAAGCTACTTCCCACCGGCAAGGGCTGCTTGGAAGTCCGGCCGATGGCGAGTGGTGGTGCCCGCGAGATGGTGTGGTAACTTCCACGCAAGGTGAGCACACGCGCCCGCTATTGGCTCCTGCAGATTCCAAGCTGGGTACTGCTGATCCTGGTCCTTGGATTCGCGCATGAATGGTTCGACCTGCCTGCCTGGGTCGGCGGGCTCATCCTTGTGCTTTGGGTCGTCAAGGACGCCATCCTCTATCCCATTCTGAAACCGGGCTACGAAACGGCGACAAAGACAGGGCTGGAGCGCCTTGTCGGTCTGATCGGCCTTGCCAAACAGGATCTCAACCCAGAGGGGTACGTTCTCGTCAACGGCGAGCTATGGCGAGCGATCGCTGACCCGCCGGACAAGGCCATCCCAAGAGGGGCAGACGTCAAGGTCAATGCCACCGACGGGATGCGACTCACGGTGTCCGAGGTAGCGGATCCGGATCACAGGTAGAACAGGCTGAGGCGCGGCAGTCCACTCGTTTCGAGACACTTGCGGTCGAGATACTGCTTTTCGAACATCGCTAGTTGCTCGGCGGTCATCTTGCCGCGGTAGGGCGCGAGCTGCTGGGACAGCTCTTGCCGCGCTTCGAGCAATTGATCTTCGCTCGCCTGTTGACGCGCGGCGGCCGTTAAGCGCTCTTCGAGCACGGTAAGCCGCTGCTCGACAGCTTCCAGATCCTCCAACTCATCTCGATCCGCTGCCTCGGCCAACGAAAGAAGCGACTCGGCCGTTTCCGCGTACAGTTCTCGAGGAGGCTCAGGAACGGTCTTCGCTTGGATCTCTTCGGCGTTGCGCCGGAAGTAGGCCGCCAACTCCGCCGGGTCGAACTCCGGTTGCGGATGGCCCCCGGATGCATCAGCCCGCGGCTCATCCATCTCGCGGGCCGCGGTGAGTACTTCCTGGGCGCAGTAGGCGATAGAGTTCACCATGCGCGTCTTACGCTTGCGGGCATGCCATTTCTCGAAGGCGCGTTCGATACCATTGTGAACGGCGTCGAGCGGTATGCCCGACTCCTTCCAGGTCTCGATCATCGTCCAGTCGAGCGGTGAGAGGAGGAAGAACCCTGAACCGCGAGCCTGCTGGAAATGCTCCTCGATCTCAGTGAAGTAGTTGAAGTAGTTCACGGCGCCGTGTAATAGAGGCCGTTGAACAGCATCTTGAACGTTGCATTGGATTGGGCGCGGTACTGCGGGCGAATCCCAAAAAGCACGAGATGCCCGTCCCCGGTTGGTACATCGAGCACCGCCGCCTGCCCGGCCAGATAGCCCTCACCGAGCAGCCAACCCGAGGCCAACAGATCTTTCCGCGGATACCGCATCACCGCCACCGCGTCGTCCGTCGGCATCCCCGAGATTTCGAAAGCGGGTCCCGACTCGAACCATACCGCCTCCTGCGAACGCAGACCGAAACCCAGGGGGTGCGAGGTATCCACCACCGTGTTCAGCAGCGTCCCCGGCGCATAGAACCGTGATGAGTCCAATCCCGATAGTACATTCCGAACGGGCATTCGCAAGCGGTCGACGGTGTATTGCGAGGCGCGGTTGAATGCCAGCAGCGTACCCCCGCGGACGACGAACTCCCGCAGCGCGGTGGCCCCCTCCGGGCCGATGCCTCCTGTAAACTCCGGAGGAGCGGTCGCTCCTTGGTAGAGCGCCCCCGGCAGATAGCCGCCATGCAAAGTGCGCGGCCGTGCATCGGGCAGAACAATCACGTCGAAGTCGCTGTTCAGGTCGCCCGCTTGCAGCCTCGCGTTGCCCACTGATTCATAGGGGAACTCGTAGTGTTCAAGCACCCAGCGGGTCCAACCTTCATCCATGATGGGTACAAAGCCCTGGTAAAGGCCGACGCGGGGCTGTGAAAGCTGTCTGCGGCGGATCGACGTCGGGCTCGCCGGACGGAAGTTC
>Ga0310124_10001139_pt1 | contig 18638 bp, 12 predicted proteins | sample CB11b_AW_Bot5_MG_FD_203507 | JGI IMG/M metagenome (GOLD analysis project Ga0310124, IMG submission 203507) | Marine microbial communities from Western Arctic Ocean, Canada - CB11b_AW_Bot5 | ecosystem: Environmental > Aquatic > Marine > Oceanic | place: Canada: Western Arctic Ocean | collected... | reverse complement strand
CTCGCTTGATGAATCGTGCGACGCGCGGCTCGTCTTCGATCAGCAATATTCTCATGGTCCGGGCAGGATCGTCCCCCGACTTCGTTGAAAGCCCAGCATCGTGCTCAACTCAATTTGCTCGATGCAGGATCCTGGGCCACCCCCACCTCATCACACCTTAAGAAATCTTAGGGTTTAGTTGAGGCCTTCTTAGGGGTATCTCGGGACTTACTCCGCCAACTTGTTGAGAGTCCCGAGCTTCGTCGGTTCCGGATCGGATCGCCAGCCGGGATCGGAGCGGATCTACGCCACGGACACGACGAGGGACACGACGAGGGACACGAACCCGACACCGAGAGATCCCAACAAATGCCTAACGAGAAGGAAGGCAGCACCACCAAGGTCGACCGCAAGGGGTTCCTGCAAACGAGTGTCCTCGGCGTCGCGGGCGCAGTCGTGGCCGGCGGAAGGCTGACCCTACCTGGGGGTTCTGCCGCGAACACGACGAGGGATGCGGAGGTCAAGGCAGCCAGCACGAAGGGTGGGATCCGTGCCTGGCCGGACCGGCCGGAGGGGTGGTGGAGAAATCAGAAACCGGTCATCCACCCAGCCGCGGCAGCGGTCCAGTCGTTCCGCGAGATCGAGATCGATGTTCAGATCATCCAACACGAGGTCGTGCCCGGGTACACGTTCCACGTTCTCGCGTTCAACGGCCAGGTGCCCGGCCCGGAGCTCAGGCTCCAGGAGGGGGAGTGGGTGAAGGTCTACTTCACCAACCGCACCGAGCTCATGCACACGATCCACTGGCACGGCGTGGATCTCCAGTACGAGCAGGACGGGGTCCCCTATACGACCCAGAATCCGCTGATGCCGAACATGACGTTCGAATACACGTTCCAAGCCATTCCCGCGGGCACCCGCTTCTACCACTGTCACTTCGGAACCCCGCTCCACATGCAGCACGCGATGCATGGCGCCCTCGTGATCGAGCCTGAGCAAGACCCCATCAAGGAAGAGTTCGGGTACAGCAGGGACTACACGCTCGTCCTCGAGAGTTTCGCGACCAACGACGCTCGCGACGATCTCAACTTCATGCTCGAGCGCATGAAGCAACGGATGTGGCTCATGGCGGAGGGGGGGGTCGACGAGGAGACGTTGGCAGTATTCGAGAGCGAAGAGACCCTCCGTGAGGCCATCGAGAACGGTTGGGACCCTCCGTATCTACCCAACCGGAACCAGAAACGGGAGCGAGCCGGCCTGGACTACAATTTCTTTGCCATCAACGGCAAGGCGTACCCGCTCACCGAGCCCATCATGATTCGTCGGGGGGAGACGATTCGCGTGCGTCTCGTGAACGGGGGCGGCCTGATGCATCACATGCATCTCCACGGCCATCAGTTCTGGCAGGTGGCGGAGGACGGCAACGTTCTCTCCAGTCCACTCCAGATCAACACGATTGCTATCGGGCCTGGCAAGACCGCGGACATCATTATCGAGGGCTACAACCCCGGGTACTGGACCTTCCACGATCACGATACCAGCCGCGTCACCAACAATGGAATGTACCCGGGGGGCATACTGACCATGCTCGTCTACGAAGAGATGGACGACTACGACGGTTACCACCCGAAGATCGCCCTCGACGAATGACGAGTCGGCTAGCCACGTTGATCCTGTTGCTTCTTGCGGGAGCGGCCTCACACGCCTCCGCACAGGAGTCCTCCGCCCGCTTCACCATGGCAGGGACCGGTCTCGTCTCCCTCAACCTGAGGCGAACGACAGACCTGGCGCCCGGGGGCGGCGGCTCCGACCAGGGAGTCGTGCCCGACTTCTCGGACACATACCTGCTCCTCCGACTCGACCGACAGCTCTACACGAACCACCGCGCCGGAATGGTCCTGGGATTCCTCTTTCCGGACGCCGAGACGGGCCTGGGGGATGTTTTCTACAACCAGATCAACGTGTTCTACGACACGAGAACGTTTCGGGGAACGCTTGGCAGAACCCGCCTCGAGAACTTCGCCCTCGAGTTTCCGACACTCCGGGAAGAGGATCTCCTCGAGTATGGCTTCGTGCTCAACGGCTTCTCGAACGCCGACAACTCGGAGTTCAACCGCTACGGTAACGTCGCGCGCACGGAGCTGTTCGGAATGGGCGGCCGCGTGAGTCTTCGCGCCCAAGCGAGCAGTTGGACGGTGACCGACGGTGCGGGGGAGCGTCTGAACGACTTCGACGTGAACGCCGGGAGCACGTTCTTGGGATACCGCTTGCCTGAGACCATCCGCTACTCGGGCGTCGTACGCGAGGCCGGCTTCGGCTTCCACACGCAGAAGGTCGACCTCCCGGGCAACGAATGGCTCAACGCACTCTCGGCCGGGCTAGCGGTCAACCTCTCGCGTCATCCGCTTCGCAACGTCGAGCTTCGGAGTCAGCTGATCTATAGCGCCGGAGCAGAAGACTCAGCACGGCTCAGCGTCGGGGCCGGCACGTTGGCTACACCGTTGGGCAGAGCCCTGGCGGAGTCCACCGCGGTGGTCGCGTCCCTTCGATTCCTGCGCCGCCCCTACCAGCTCGATCGATTCCAAGCGGCCGTCACCGTGGCCTACAAAGCGTTCAACGGTACCGACGCGTCGCAGATGACCCTGGTGCCGAACGTGTTTTTCCAACTCGGTCAGGGAGTGGACGTGGGATTGCAATACCAGTACGAGAGGTTCGCCGATGAGCTAGCGACGCTGCTCGGCCAGAGTCGGTCCCATTCGGTGAAATTCGTTCTCGCCTTCTCTTTCCAGTCGATGTTCAACGACTACTTTGGAGATCGCGACGATATTCTCAACTTCGAGCACGGTTACATCCCATGATCGCGAAATGCGGATACCTGCAGGTGGACCCGATGAATCCGGGACGACGTTCGGTGCTTCTCGTGACCTGCATCATGATCGTTGGAGCGGCGGTTGCCGGCGATGGTTCAGCGCAGAGCACCCCCGTTGACCCGCAGGCAGCAGCACCCATGGGGGGGATGCAGGGGATGGGCGACATGCCGATGATCATGCCGACCGACGACCACAAGGTCTTTCGCATGATCCGCCCCACGCTGGCGGCGATTCAGCTCCAGCTGCTGGAGGCCGGCATGTTCTCGGGCTCAGCGAACGGGCTTTTGGGTCCATCCACGGTGAGAGCTCTCGAGGCCTACCAGCGCTCTCGCGGTCTTGAGGTCACGAGCCTCCCGGACGGACCAACGGTGCTCGATCTCATGGGCCTGCAGGGGCGGTTCAGCGAGATCCAGGACCACCTTGAAATGGAAATGACGCCGTCGTCCATGGCCGGTGATCCGATGGCTGGTCATCAAATGGCCGGTGATCCGATGGCAGGCCATCAGATGAATATGGGCGAGATGCAGGGCGGCATGGCGAGCGCAGGCCCGAGGGTCGACGGAGACCCGCAGCCCGCCAAATCACTGATGTTGATGCAAATGCCGGACATGGTCATGGACAATCGCCATACGCGATCGGTCCGCGCGGTCAGGGAGGTCGTGGCCACGCTTCAGCTCAGGCTGAGGGACGAGGGCTTCTTCGAGGGTATGGCGAACGGCTTTCTCGAGGAGCCCGGATTCGCGGACGCAGTGCGCCGATACCAGGCTCGACTGGGCGTGGACGAGACCGGCATCGTCGATATCGTGACCGCCCTGTACCTTCTCGGGTCCGACGGAGAACGTCTGATGTCCCGGCATCGCGACCGTATCGATTTGGAGGCCACCCCCGTGGCGATGGACGGTGATTTGATCCGGTTGAGTAATGGACGTCGCCGAGCGAATCCCCCGAACCGGGAGCGAGACTCGTGACTCCCAAATTCGGTGATGCGTTGAATGAGCGCTTGGGGCTGAAGGCGCTCGACTATGAGGTACCGAAAACCACCGACCGGCTGAAGTACATGCTGGGGGGCCTCACAGCGTTTCTTATCGCCCTGCTCGTGGTGACCGGTCTATACCTGTCGCAGTACTACAACCCGACGCCGGCCGGCGCGCACGACAGCGTTCTCTACCTGATCACGCGGGCGCCGTTGGGTGACTGGGTTCGTAGCCTGCACTACTGGTCGGCGGGCGGTGTGGTGGTGACGGTGACCGCTCATCTCGCCTACGTCTTCTGGCGGCGGTCCTACAAAAGGCCTCGCGAGGTGACCTGGTGGGCCGGCGTAGCGATGGCCGGAGTCCTCTTCCTGTTGACCATCACGGGTACAGTACTGCGGTACGACCAGGAGGGCTTCGAGGCACTGCTTCACTTCGTCGCGGGCGGAAACCTGACCGGGGCGTTCGGGGCATTCTTCACGGAGGGATTCACGCCGAGCACGTCTCTTCTGTCCCGAATCTTCGGCCTCCACACGAGTCTGCTGCCGATCCTACTTTTCATGCTGATCGGGTTGCACTTCTGGTTGATCCGCCAGCTCGGTATCCACGCGGATTATTCGGAGACCGGTATTTTCCGGAACCACGCGACTCGCCTCGGCGGGTTCAGCTTGCTGCTGTTCGCCGGGCTCGGTCTTCTCGCCGTGTCGATGCCGGAGGGGATCGGGTACCCTGCGGTATCAGGCGTCGAGATCACGAAACCCTTCTGGCCCGTTCTGTGGGTGTACGGTCTGGAGAACATGCTGGGTGCCTGGGGGATGATCCTCGGACCCGCCATCATCTTCGTATTCCTCGCCGCCGTGCCACTGCTCGACCGGCGAGAGGACGACACACCGGGACGTCACGGGTGGGTCGGCTGGACTGGTGTAGTGCTAAGCGTCGCTGTTCTCGCCCTGTGGCTATACGGTAGGTTTGGTGAGGCCCAGCAACACATTGGTATGTAACTCACGAAGGAGGCCGTCAAATGCGTGCAAGAATCATAGGTAGATTGGGGTTACTGGCGTTGGTCGGTGTGTCACTGGCCGCTGTCCACGGTGCCGTTCTCAAGAGCTCTCTGTCGTCTGTGGAGGCAGGGCGAGTCCTGCCACTCCAGGGCGCGGAGTTCCATGCGGGAACCTTCTCGCTGGTCCTGGTCGGCGTATTCGACGAGTACTCACTCGGAGATGTGGAGATTGGCGAGAGCGGGACTTTCTCAATCGATCTTGAGATCTCGGCGAGCCTACGACCGGGCCAATATCAGGTTGTCGCGTTCAGCCCCGAAGGTGAGCGTGAGGCGGCGCTGGACATGTCCGTTGCGGCGGCCTCAGCAGCCCCAGAGGCAGACCATGCCGACGCGGGCGGGCACGCAGAGGCCATGGGCGTTGAGGCCACCGCCGAAGAGATGGTCATCGAGCGATCGATGGCTGGAGCCGGCTGGGGCGTCATCGGTCTCTTGATCGGCCTTGCTGGAGGGGTCGGCGCGGTCTTGGTCAGGCGCACACCCGTGACAGAGGCATAGGCGAACGCGAAGTCATAGAGCCTCCCGACTGTTACCCTCACCGCGAGCACTGCGACCGTAGGGGATCCTCTCATGACTAGAACGATTCTGACTGCACTGGGCTGCTTGGCTGTCGTCACCCTCTCTGCTCCGAGTTTGGTGCGGGCACAGGAAGACGATCGGGCAGCCGTAACGAAGGTGCTAGAGGCCATCGCCCAATATTCCCAGCAGGGGAACCTCCACGCGATGGACACCCTGTACTCCTCGAGCCGTGGCGTCCACATCATCGAGGGTGCCGGAGTGAACCACGGCTGGGAGGACTACCGCGACAACCATATAGGGCCTGAGCTGGCACGGTTCGAGAATTTCGAGTACCGCTTTTTCGCGATTGAACCAAGCGTCCGGGGCGACGTCGCTTGGTCCGCCTTCCGCTACGAGCTTTCCATGGACACCTCCGGGGGCCACAGAGATATCGAGGGTCGAGGAACTGCGGTCCTGGAAAAGGCGAACGGCCGTTGGCAGATCGTGCATATGCACACGTCCGGGCGTCCGAGGCGTAGCGGGGGCTGAACCGACAACCATCACTTGAAGGAGATTGATCATGGCGAGACACTCTAGGCTTCTAGGTCTTTCCCTGTTCGTGGTCGCAACGGCGATCGTCACAGCCGCAGCGGTCTCAGACGACAGCACGATCTTTCACGAGCGCAAGGAAGTAGCCGGCCTGGCGGTGGTCTTCGGGGCCGAGCCGGAGCCGGCGCTCACCGAGGAGATGCAGTTCCTGCGCTGGCGGGTCAGCTCCCTGGCGGATCAAGAACCCTACACGGACCTGGAAGACGCCGAGGTCACCATCAAGCGCAACGGTACGGAATTCGGACCGTTCGGGCTTCGGGGTGTGCGCGGCACCCCCGGCCAGTACCAGACGCAGCACCTCTTCACGGAAGCCGGCGAGTATGAGTCCATCCTGAGCTTTCGCAAGGGCGAAGAAGCACAAGTGCACACCGTCGACTTCACGTTCAACATTCGTGACCGTGCGACAATGCAGATTCCTACGCGCAGAGGCGGCGACGATTCATAGACGGCGGCACTCCTACGTGCGTCGCATTCCCGAACGGGACGCGGCGCGAGCACCTGCAATGGAGGCACGATGAACAAGAAGTGACTTTGAGCAAGCGTGGAGGCATCTTCACCAATGAGTTAGTCATACTCCTCCTGATCATCAGCATCGGGGCTGCACTCGCGCGACCCAGGGTTCGCGAGGCTCGCTTGCAGTCTCTCGTATCGGCCGCCGTCGCCGACATGGACGTCGTTCGAGGCGCCGGCGGCGACTATCAGGCCTCGCAAGACGAATGGCCTGCCGAGTCAGACGCCGGTGTCGTCCCGACGGGGCTCTCTTCATACCTCCCGGAAGGATTCGACTTCAACAGAAGCGACTACATTCTCGACTACGACAACTGGGGTGGCACACCCTTCGAAGTCGGCGTCACGGTGATCACTTCGAACGCCGACCTCGGCCTCAGGCTGTTGGCCAGACTGGGCACGGCGAAGTGGACGTCAGGAAACAAATACAGTCGCGTGATCGAGTAGTAGCGTAGGCCTACCGGCGCCCTCCCTCCGACACCGTGGCCCCTTCAGCCTCGGGGCTCTTCACGTGCTGGTCGAACCACCCGATGAAGCGCGCCCACATGTCGAGCTTGTTCTCGATGGCCCGCGGCGTGTGAGACTCGTACGGGTAGACGTAGAGGACCGCCTCCTTCCCCAGGGTCGTGAGCGCCTGAATCATGCGCCGGGATTGGATCGGGAAAGTACCGGTATTGTTGTCGTCCCCCCCGTGGTACATGAGCAGTGGCGTGTTGAGCTGGTCCGCCTTGAAGAACGGAGACATCTCGATGTAGGTCTGGGGCGCCTCCCAGATGGTGCGACGCTCCGCCTGGAATCCGGCCGGCGTCAACGACCGGTTGTACGCGCCGTCGCCCGCGATGCCCGCCTTGAAATAGGGGCTGTTGGCGAGGACGTTGGCCGTCGCGAAGGCTCCGTAGCTGTGGCCCCCATGACCGATACGATCGATATCGATCACGTCCAGCTCATCCACAGCCCGGATGGCCCCGTACATCGCATCCACCAAGTTCCCGATGTAGGTGTCGTTGTAGTTCTCGCCGATTATCGGAATGTCCGGATAGACGAGGGCGTATCCCTGCGTGAGCCATATATCGGACCAGCGCAGCCAGCTCATGTGGGTGAACGCGTTCTTGTTGCGGCCCTCGACGGCGGCGTTCTCATACTCCTCGGCCTGCTCGTACTCCCGCGGATAGGTCCAGAAGATGGCCGGCACCTTCTGTCCGTCCTGATAGCCCACCGGGAGCGACACCCGACCCTGCACCGAGAGCCCGTCCCGTCGCTCGAAATCGAAGTCGATGCGGCGGGACCCCGTCACGGCCGGGAAGGGATCCACGTTGTTCGTGAGGTTTTCCATGGAGCCGCCGGCACTCCACAGATAACTGTCCGGAAAGTCCGTCATCGACTCCCGGCTCACGATCATGCGGTTCATGTCGGCATCGAGCGGAACGAGGGGACGGTCGAAGGAGTCCCTTGAGCCCTCGAAGATTCGTGTAGCGGAGCCGTCCGCCAGAGTCATGCGATCGATGAACGGCTGGGGGCGGAAGTCCGCCTTGTAGCCGTCTCCGCTCAGGAAGACGGAGCCGCCGTCCAAAGATGTCGGGGCGAACTGGATGCCGTTTCCCGTCCGGGAGGTAAGGAGATCACCGGGCAACGCCGTGGGATCGTCGGTGTCGTGGAAGGCCACGACCATCGTCGGTTCCGACGCTCTTCCGCCCACCTCCCAATACGCGAGTCCCGACTGTCCGTCCCGGGACAGCGTCGCGAGTAGCGCCGAGCCGTCCCAGGTGTAGGTCACGGCGTCGAGATCATCCTCACTCTCCATCACGACTTGGGCGCTGCCCATGTCGAAGGGCGGCTGCAGCAGCATGACCCGGTCGGGCCGTGGCGCATCTCCATCACGTTCCGCCCGCTGCAGGTAGCCGATGTCCCCACCGCCGGGGCGCCATGCGAACGCCCTCGGCTCGTCACCCCCGTTTCCGTTCCGGCTCCTTCCCTCCTGGAGGGGCCGTTCATGCAGGCTGGCCACGGCCGAGCCCCCGCGATGGATTACGGACGTCCGGCGCGGGAACCCCCGATTGCTCGTGATAAAGGAGAAGGGCCGCTCGATGGCCGTCGTGAGCAGATACTGCCCGTCAGGGCTCAGAGAGACCGATTCGAACATGGCCGGCTCACCGATCGGGCGAGGAGCCCTTCCTTCTGCCAGCTCCGCCAGCTGGCTACGCGTGTAGTGCTCGAAAAGCGTCTCGTCGTGTTCGTCCTCCAGCAGATTCGGATACGTCGGCGTGGGGGTCGGCTCGGCCCGAGTACGCCGGACGAGCGGCCCGGTCGGCACCCGATTGCGCGGTGGCTCGGGGCCGCGGTCACGAGGCACCAAGAGCGTGATGATCGTCCCTTCAGGGGTCCATTGCAGCATGTTGGACGGTTGGCTCCCTTGCCCTTGAGCACTGGTCGCGAGAGTGGCCAGGACGCGGGCGTCGCTGAAGCTCTGAGCCTGGCCGGTCCTGGGATCCGCCGTCCATACCTCGGTGCCACCCGTGAGGTGCGCCAGAAACGCAATCTGCGAACCGTCGCGCGACCAGGTCAGATCACTCACGAAGCTGCCTTCGGGCAGATCGACGTCGACGAACCGCCGGGCCATGAGCGAATAGAAGCGCAGCCCGTAGATCCCATAGGTATCGAGGTGCCAGAGCCGATCCGTTTGCGGCCTGATCTCCAACTCGGCCAGCCGGTAGGTCTCTTTGGACATGAGCTCGAGCGTAGAGAGCTCGTTCACCATTGGCACCACGAAGTGGTTCCCGTCGGGGCTCATATAGTTCAGCGTAGCGTAGTTCTTGTTCGTCTCGAACAACTCCTGGATCGTGGTCGGCGGAAGGATATACTGGTCGGCATCTGGATTGACCGTTGCGGCGTCCTGAGCCAAGCCGGGCTGGGGAGCGAGGGTCGCCACCGTCGTAAGCATCACGCCGAGTAGAGCTGCGCCCGCCATCGTCCGTACCCTGAATCCTCGAATCTGGAACACCGTTACCTCCCGCATTGGACATTCATGGACCCTCACCTTAGGTCCGCCCACGGCGTGCTGTAAAGGTGGTGCCAACCAGGGCCTACACTTGCGTTGACCCAATCGCCTGTCGAGGTTCGCTGCGAAGGGCGACTTCGTCTCGGATTCGCCCCGCCGGCCGAGACGCACATCTGAAACGACCGGTCCTAAGTGCACCCTTGCACCCGCCTCCTTGTGAGGCATGACATGAGCGCCATGGACTACACGAAATCGATCCGCCCCGGGGAACATGCCGTCTTCAACCCGGAGAAGATGGGAAAGAGCACGCTGTTCAGGTCGGAGCGCATGCTGGTGGGCCTCAACTCCTTCGAGCCGGGGCAAGAGCACCGGCTCCACGCCCACGAGGGAATGGACAAGGTCTACCACGTGATCGAGGGCAAGGGTGTGTTCCTGCTCGAGGACCGTGAAATCGAGATGCACTCGGGATTGATGCTCATCGCGCCCGAGGGTGTGCCACACGGCATTCGGAACACGAGCTCAGAGAGACTGGTCGTGCTCGCTGTGCTGGCGCCTGCTCCCTGACGAAAGACAGCTCGAACCCCACCACGGAGTCGGACATTGAAGTACACACGACTAGGTACGACAGGCCTCAGCGTCTCCCGCATCGCGCTCGGTTGCATGAGTTACGGAAGCAAGCGTTGGAGACCCTGGGTGCTCGAAGAGGACGAGGCCATGCCCTTTTTCCGCCGTGCGGTGGAGCTGGGCATCAACTTCTTCGACACCGCCGACGTGTACTCGCTGGGCGTCAGCGAACAGATCACGGGGAAAGGGATCCGTGAGTACGCCCGCCTCGACGAGGTGGTGGTCGCCACCAAGGTCAGGATGAAGATGGGGGACGGCCCTAACAAGGTCGGACTGTCCCGCAAGCACATCATCCAGTCCTGCGAGGCGAGCCTGACAAGACTGGGCGTGGAACGCATCGACCTCTACCAGATCCACCGGGCCGATCCCGAAACACCCGTCGAAGAGACGTTGGCCGCTCTGGATCAGCTCGTACGTGACGGAAAGGTGCTCTATATCGGGGCGAGCTCCATGTTCGCCTGGCAATTGATGAAGGCCCTGTCCATCTCCGAGCGGAACGGCTGGGCGAAGTTCGTGGCGATGCAGAACCACTACAACCTGGTGTACCGAGAAGAGGAGAGGGAGATGATGCCGCTGTGCGTCGACCAGGGGCTCGGCGTGATTCCGTGGTCCCCCCTGGCGCGCGGCCTCCTCGGCGGGAACCGCAAACGTGGTGATAACACGACATCGGTGAGAGACGAGGAGGACGCGCCACTGGCGGACCAGCTCTACGACCACCCATCCGACTGGGACGTGGTCGATGCGACGATGCGCGTAGCAGAGGAGCGGGGAGATCAGCCCGCCCAGGTCGCCCTCGCCTGGCTCTTGTCCCGGCCGGCGGTCGTGGCCCCTATCGTAGGCACGACAAAGCTGGGGCAGCTCGAGACCGCGGTGGCAGCCGTCGATATGGAGCTCTCCGACGAAGAGTGCGCCGAACTCGAGGCGCCCTACCAGGCGCACGACGTGCGCGGATGGCTGAGCGGGCCCCTTCAACTGCCGGGCGTGCGCTCCTGAGCAACCATCGCCTTGGCGATCGTAGGACCGCTAGCGATTGGCAGCCCCGCTAGCGGTCCTCGGAGATCTCCCGATCAGGCGTAGACCTACGGCCGACGTGGTACCGTGATCGGCCCGCCCAGCGACACATGCACCCCGGCCTCCGTGAGTCGATCCTCGAAGGCAGGCAGGCGCGTAGTGAGCAGCCCGTTTACGCGGTCGATCACATCAGGAATCTCCTCCCATGTGGTCTCGATGGCCCAGAGCTGATCCGCGCTCGGCCTGCCCGACCAGTTCGCGATCCCCGAGGTGCCTCGGCCGAGGTGATTGGCGCGCTCCAGCGCCTCCCTGACCTCCTCGATCTCCTCGGAGATCGCCTGAGCGTCCTCGGACAGACCCTCCTTGGTCGCATCGTCGAGGTCGGCCGAAGCCAGAAGCTCCTCGATCTCCCCCATTCGGTCGGTCATGGCGTCGAGTCTCTGCTCAGTATCGCGTAGCGGCTTCGCCAACTCGTAGACCCGCATCAAGGCGTCTTGGCGAGCGACCAGGTCGGCTCGCGAAGCCTCACGGCGAGGATCGAGGCGAACCTGGACGTCGACTGTTTGGGTCGTCTCGCCCACTGTGAGACGTACGGCATAGGTGCCCGGCAGAACGCGAGGGCCTGCCCCCGGGCCGGCACCGCCCCGAAGTCCTCCTCCGCCGCCGGCCTCTGCCTCATAGGCCGGATCGAGCCGGAAGTCCCACACGACCTCTTGAATTCCGGCCTCGTTGACGGGGTCGAGCGTCCGGATGACGTCGCCGTTCGCACCCAGAACCTCTAGCGTCAGTGGAGAATCCGCGGCGGCATCGATGGCGGAGTCTTCGCTACCCCCATCCCCATCGGAGTCTGGCACGTCGCCGGCGTTTCCGTCGCCGGCAGGCATCGCTGCGACCGCCTGTTCAGACTCCAACGCCTCCCGCAAATAGTACCGGAGCATCACCCCTTCGGCGGGGTTGTCCGCGACGAACACGGCCGGCTGGAACGGCCAACCCATTCCCAGGGACCACATGGTCGCACGGCGACTCCCGAACAGGTGCGTGTCGGCGGCGAGGACCTCCGTCGTCATCTCCTCGAGCGGCGTGATGTCGTCCAAGATCCACATGCTGCGACCATGCGTCCCGACCACGAGATCGTTTTCCCGCGGGTGGATCACGATGTCATCCACGGCCACCGTAGGCAGGTTGCCGTCGAACCTTCCCCAGCTCTCGCCCCGGTCGATGGAGACCCAGAGGCCCACCTCGTTGCCGAGGAAGAGCAGGTCGGCGTTGTTCGGGTGCTCGCGAATCACGTTCACGGACCAACCGTCGGGGAGCCCGTTCGTGATGCGACGCCAGCTCCCGCCGTCGTCCTCGCTCACGTAGGCGTACGGCGCGTAGTCGTCGTTTCGATGACCGTCGAAGGTCACGTAGACGCGGCCCGCAACCGCGCGCGACGGCTCGATCCGACTGACGTAAGTCCGCTCGGGCATGCCCGGAAGCCGGTCGACGACGTTGGTCCAGGTCGCGCCACCGTCGGTGGTCACCTGCAGGTTGCCGTCGTCCGTTCCCACGTACAGGACGTCAGCCGAGTGCCTCGACTCGGCCGCGGCCGTGATGTTGCCGTAGCTCGAGATCCCGTCGTTCCGCGACAGCGTCTCATCGTTGGTCATCATCCCCATGATGGGCAACTCGTCGCGGTCGATCGTCTTGGTGAGATCCGGACTCGCCTCCTCCCATGTCGAACCGCGGTCCGACGAGCGCATCAGGTGATTTCCGCCGATGTAGATCGTGGCCGGATCGTGGCTCGATATCACGATCGGCGAGTTCCAGTTGAAGCGGTACTCCCGCGGCTCGGCGTCCGGGTCCTCGGTGCCCGTGGGACGCGGGACCGGGCGAATCGACTGAGACTCCAGGGTGCGTACGTCGATCCGGCCGATGTTTCCGCCCTGCGACTCCGAATACATGATGTTCGCGTCGGTCGGGTCTGGCTGATTGTAGAAGCCGTCACCGAACCACACGTGGATCCATTCCCGGTTGCGCACGCCCCAGTTGATCTGCGTGCGATGGGGAGCGCACCAGTTTCCGTTGTCCTGAAGCCCACCACACACGCGGTACGGATCGCCCATGTCGACGCCGATCTCGTAGAACTGGCCGATCGCCATGTTGGTGTACGCGCGCCAGGTCTTCGATCCGTCCCGTGAGATCGCGACGCCACCGTCGTTCCCGTCGAGCAGATAGTTCGAGTCGTTGGGATCGATCCAGAAGGCGTGATGATCGGAGTGGATGTTCTCCGTGGCGTTGCCCTCCCACCAAGTCCTCCCACCGTCGTCGGAGGCCGAGAACTGGACCCCCCCGAGGTAGATGCGCTCCGGGTTGTTCGGGTCGATCCGAATCAGGGAGAAGTACATGGGGCGAGGATTACGGTCGCTCATCATCTCCCACGTCTCTCCGCGGTCGCTCGAGCGGTAGACGCCACTCCCTTCGTGTGCCTGGACGACGGCGTAGACGAGGTTGCCGTCCCGGCGGTAGACGTCCAGTCCTATGCGGCCGAGCTCTCCTTCGGGAAGGCCCGTCTCCAGGCGTGTCCAGTTGTCACCGCCGTCGGTCGTACGCCAGATGCCTGAGCCGCCCCCACCGGATGCGAACCCGAAGCCCGTGCGCTGGCGCTGGTAGGTAGCGGCGAACAGCGTCTCCGGGTCGTTGTGGTCCATGACGAGGTCGATGATGCCCGTGTTCTCGTCGATGTAGAGGACTTTCTCCCAAGTGTCCCCACCGTCGGTGGTACGGAACACGCCACGGTCTTCGTTCGGACCCCACAGATGCCCGACCGCCCCAACGTAGGCGATGTCCGGGTTCCTGTGGTGGACCTGGATCCGGCTGATGTGCTTGGTGTCCTCGAGGCCCATGTGCGCCCAGGTGCGGCCCGCGTCCATCGACTTGAATACGCCCATCCCCCAGGGTGAGCTCTGCCGATTCTGAGGCTCACCCGTCCCTACCCACACGATGTTCGGGTTGGAGGGCGCCAGCGTGACGTCCCCGATCGAAGCCGTCGGCTGATCGTCGAAGATCGGATCCCACGTCTGGCCGTTGTTCAGCGTCTTCCACACGCCTCCTGCGGCCAGGCCGACATAGAAGATGCGGGGGTCGTCCTCGACCACGGCGAGGTCCGCGACTCGGCCGCCCATGACCGCCGGGCCGATCTCGCGGAACTCGAGCCCGGACGCGGCCTCAGCCGCCAGGACCGAGGGCGTTTGGGCGGTAGCCCCGAAGGGAAGGCCTAGACCGACGGCAAGCGTCAGCAGGATGCCATGGGAGCAGCGAGAGAATCGGGACAGGTCGTGGGATTGCATCGTGGGCCTCCAGAGTACGACTGACTTAGCTCGAGCGCGGAGCACCGTCACAGTGCGGGGTTGCGAGGGAGGGGCGCAAGATCGAGACGCCACCGCTCCATTTCGGATGCCTGGAGATCGACCAGGGGTCCGGGGAAAAGGCAGACGCGTACCCCCCCAGGACTACCGCCTCGGTCCCGAGGGTTCACGCTGGGACTGCTCGTTCACGAGATGATTTTCTCGCCGTCCTGCTCTTCCGGCTCGGCCGGCCTCGGCCGGGTCATGCGAATCGAGACGCCGCCGAAGAAGCGGGTTCCGGACCGCTTCACTTCGTGGTTGGCCTCGTACAGGTAGTTGAGGACGGCCTGATCCCAAGACAGTCCCGCCTTCGCCACCAGCTCCATGTAGGGACCGTAGGCGGTCTCGTCCGGCGCCTCCGTCGTGCCGCTCCAGATCGTGATTTCGGGGTCGTAGCCGCGACCCCCGCCACCTCCGCCACTCGAGCCCTTGAGCGGCATCTGGATCATGACGCTGTCCGTCATCGGGAGTCGGAAGACGTCGGGATCGAATTGGGCGCCGTAGCGGTCGTAGCGTCCATAGCTCCGTTGGTTCAGATCGAAGACATCGCGGTTCGAGTTGATGCCGCGCGTGATGTGGTCGCGGATCTCGAACGCGGCGTCCTTGTGCCGTGGGTAGTCAGGGCTGTCGACGTATCCGAAGCCAGGCATGAACCAACCCTTGTTGAAGCCCCAGTTCCGCTCAGTCACACGCCCCCGGCGCACGAGGCCGGTGTACTCGCTGAAGAGCTGAACGACCTGATGGGAAGGGTAGCCGTGCGGGTTCAGGAAGATGTCCGGTAGCCAGGTGGACCAGAGCCGTCCGCGGACCGTCGACTCAGGGTAGATGGGGTGATCGTCGCCTCCGCCCGACGTGGCGTCTTGGCCGAGCGAGCCCAGGTACCCGGCGTGCAAGATGTAGTCGGGCGTGATCCCGTAGAGATCGTACGCGAGCTGGGCGCCGTCCGGGTTCGTGAACGGGTGGATGACCACGTTGACCTTGTCGAGCCTCTTCCGCTGCTCGGGATCGGTCAGGAGCAGCTCAGCGTGGCGTAGCACGTGGCTCGTCGAGGAGACCTCGTTCGCGTGTTGTCGCGCCGAGTAGACCACGGTGGGCTTGTACGTCGTAGCCTTCGCGTGCGACCAGTGCGATGCAGTGATCTCCGGCTGCAAGTCCATCGCCCACACGTCCTTGCCTAGATACGACTCTCCCACCTTGTAGACCGTCGCCTCACTAAAGGCTTCGCCCATCTTGGCGAGGATCTCGTGGCCCTCGGGCGGCGGGATGGGTGTGTCCCACTGCACCAGGCGGTCCCCCGCGTATTCGAATCCGCTCGGTACCAGGTCCTGCCATTCAGGCAGCGGTGCCGGTGTGCCGTTCGCGGCCAGGGTTCCAGTGCGCCGGGACTGCGGGTCCTGCTCGTGGGTCCACTCCGCCCACACCTCGATCGAGCCGAGCCCCTCATATGCGAGTGCCGATGTGTAGAGACCGGCGGCGCGTAGCCGCTCGATCTCTCCCATCACCGCTTCGATTTGCTCGGCGGAGACCATGGTGCGGTCGACCTGCCTGGCGGTGCCGTAGCTGAGCAACGTGTCCCGCACGTTCTCGTCGGTGTCGACGCGCACCCGCAGACCCAGGTGTGTCAGGCCGGCGACTCCGTCTTGAACCTTGGCCATCCGTGCCGAGGGCCGTTCGAGCGTGGTCTTCGGGATGTCGCGCCTGATCTGGGCCGAATCGCCCTGGGCATCCCGGTAGGTGACGACCACGGCAGGGCGCGCCGTCGCGAAGCCGGTGACGCGGATGTCGACCGTGGCGGCTGTTCCGTCCTGCTTCGGGCGCATGACCGGGATGACGCGACCGGGGAACGTCAGCCCCTGCCCACGGGAGTTCCGACCCAGCACATCGAAGAACTCGATCGTGCCGAAGTAGATCTCCTCATGGAGGGCGTCCATCGGTGCATGGATCTCGTTGTCGATGCCGAGCTTGTAGTCCGGCTCGCTCATGGACATCTCGACGGTCAGCGCCCCGAAGTAGGGAGCGTCCACGTTGCCACCCTGGGGTAGTCCCTCGTGCAGCGCCATCACGTGATCGTAGATGGCGGGCAGCACCGTGCCTTGGTAGTGATCCCAGAACGCCTCGGGGTCGGTGACGATGCGCTCGTCAGCAATGGTCCTTCCGCCCGCCGTCGCGTTCAGCCATCCGGTCGTGACCCGGACGTGCTCGTAGTCCTGGAAGCGATCGAAGTACGGGCGCAGGACCCACTTGGGCTCGAAGGTCGAGACGAGGAGGGTCTCACCACGGGAATCGGTCACCTCAATCTCGTACGTCGGCCCTTCGGTGACCTGCTCGAAGCGGATCTGCTCCAGAGCCACACCGAGGTCGCGGGCGAGCACCTCGTCGATGGGGAAGATCTCGTGCAACCACCGCAGTGGCGTGTGGATCGCTTGTTGGGGCCAGTCCTCGGGGGGATCGTTGCGCCGGAATCGGATCAGAATCTCCCCGATGTCGCGCCCTTCCAGCTCCGGAGCCACGACCTCTTCGAGCCAGGAATAGCCCTGCTTGAAGGCCGACAGGATACGGACCTCGCTGTCCGGAGACGCGCCTCCGTCGACGAGCGCTTGCTCGACCTGAGCGGCGATCTTAGCTCGTAGCGCCGGCGGTTCGCTCAACCGGGCTTCCAGTCGGACGGTTTCACCTGAGGCAGCTGGAATTACGCGCGATCGGACGAGTTGCCAGAAGCTCTCGACCTCCGAGGGAAGCGTGATCTGCTCCTCGAAGATCGTCGCAGCGTTCTGCACGTCGCGGTCGTCGATCGTGACCTCGACGTTCTGCACGCCGAGCGCGGCGGCGGCCCGACGGCGCACCAGGTCGCCGAGCCCGGGATCGGCCTTCTCCACCGACATCAGCACGTGGGCTGAGGCCACAGCGCTGTCCGCGAGCACTTCCCCGATGCGGTCGAGCTTGTAAAGGCCGGCGGCGGCCTGGCCCACCGGCGCGTAGCCAGCGAGCACGTCCCACAGCTCCTTTTCCACATCGTCGACCGTCGGGCGGTCCTTGCCCCGGTCCGAGAGGTTCGGGAACGAGATGGCGACCTGTTCGAGTGCCCGCGCCGCGCCGGTCTCGTCGGCTCCCGTGATCACGAAGGCGGGCATGTCGCCGAACGCGGAAGGCACGAGCTGAATCAGCCCTTCGCCGGCGCCGAGCGACTCGATGTCGATGAGGCCGGAGTCGGCGAGCTGATCGGTGAGCGGGTTCTCCGTTCCGGCGAGCACCATGGAGGGTTGTCTGCTCGGACGATGGACGCTGGAGGCAGGCTCCACCAGCGGGATGATCAAGCCGGTCGACTCCAACCCCAGCCGGGCCGCGAGCTCGGGCAGCCCGTCCACACCCGCGTCTCCGGGCACGAGCTTGACGTCGACCCGTGAGGGGATCGGGCCCCCACCCAGGAATCCGTCCGTCGTATAGACGCTGGAGAGGTCGAGGTCGTCTTTGGCACCGGAGCCTGGACGGCCCGAGATCGGTCCCGGGCGGTCGGGCTCGGCGCGACCTTCCAGTCGGATCGTGGCACCGGCGGCGATCCGGACTTCGACGGAGCCCAGCCCCGAGTAGGCGAGCGGATCCTCCCCGGCGTCATCGTCCCCCTCCTCGTCGGCGCCTGGGTCCTCTTCGGCACCGGGGCTCGGGTCCTCGGGGTCGGCGTCGGGATCGTTCGTCCTCGCGCCGGGGCCCTCGTCCCCGCCGGATGGCGAGCCGGAGGGATCCGCCAGAGCCCAAAGTGCCGTGGCGGCGGCATCAGCGTCCTCGACGGCGACCTCGGCGACCAGGCGGGTGACGCCGTCTCGTCCGGTGCGCGCCCGCGCTTGGGTCAGACGGATCTCAGACGCCTCCACTCCTCCGGCGTCCAGAGCGCCCTCGAGATCGTCTCGGACTCGACCCAGGTTGGCGGTCGAGAGTGTCCGTGTATGCGGAAGGACTCCGGCGAACAGTCGCGCGCCAGCGAGCAGGCCCTCGTCATCACCGCCGAGCACCAGGATCCAAGTACGATCGTCGACGCTGCGAATCGCGACGACGCCCTCGCCCGCATCGAGCGAAGTGGGATCGACACCGGGCGACGTGAGTCCGGAGGCGGCGAGCCCGCCCCGCCCGATCACG
>Ga0310124_10001138_pt1 | contig 18638 bp, 14 predicted proteins | sample CB11b_AW_Bot5_MG_FD_203507 | JGI IMG/M metagenome (GOLD analysis project Ga0310124, IMG submission 203507) | Marine microbial communities from Western Arctic Ocean, Canada - CB11b_AW_Bot5 | ecosystem: Environmental > Aquatic > Marine > Oceanic | place: Canada: Western Arctic Ocean | collected... | reverse complement strand
AACTTACGATGATGGATCAGCTTGTAGCTACGGCGCAGGTTGGGGTGGTTGAGTTTGCTAGACAGCTCGTATTCAGTGATCGCCTGTTCGAGGAAGCGATCATCCTTGGGCTGCTCTTTGATGATATGCTTGAGGGCGTAGACCTGATGAGTCCGGTCGCGCACGGCATAAATAGTACTGCGTGCGCCGGTGCCTAGCGTGGCGATAACATCGTAACCCTGAATTTTTCGCAAATGGCCCATTTACAATAGTTATGAATAATTTCAGTGATCAGCAGCAGGCCATCCACCCAGTTATTCTAGCCTTAAAAATACAATGGGATGGAGGTGGTATTGCAAATTTGTCAAAAGTCCAACTCGACGGTTGCCGGTTGAATGTAAAACCATGCGTCTCTGGGATTTACACTCGATTTTGCTAACAGAACTTTGGTTCAACGAGACGGACTGAGAAGGCGTTGCTGAAGATAGCCGCTCGAGAAATACTGCCCGGTGCTGACGCCTGAATCTATTTCGCTATGGAGGCGAACCAAGTGGGGGGGGATATTAAAACGCCGCTGGAGCCGTTGGATCAGGTCGCCTAGGTGACGCATCTGGTTCTGGTCTAGCCGGCGTCTGTGGCTGTCACCTACCAGACAAATGCTGATGGCGTGGTGGTTGTACCAATCGCGGTGGGCCCCTGAGGCGGCGGCCGAGTCGAGCTGCTGACGCCAGCGGTAACTGGCTTGGATGGTCTGGTTCGGATCATTGTGGCCGTCGTCGATGACGAAGTGATAGATTAACGGACCCAGTTCGCGCGACGCTTGCGTGGTTGTCAACCGATCAACAGGGCGTATATTTGGGCCACTTTCGTAAATCACGATCGCCGACCACTTTCTGGCCGCAGTCGCGGTATCGAATAGGGACGTCCAGCCAGCGGGCTGGGTAGTTTCAGCGCGGAGGCTGATCGGTCGCATCGGCGTGGTGATTGGGCCGGGCTCAAGCAGCATCAACAGGCCACTGGCGACAGCCATCGACGCGATCAGGACGGCCAAGACGATCAGCGGCCTGCGGTGCGGTACGATCATGACCGAATTAGGGCTGGTCAAGGTCGTAGACCCCCTAAGCAATATACAAGAACGAGTAAATTACCCGCCCAATGGATCATCGGCCTCTGCGGGTTTGCGACTTTCAATTTCGACGTTTGCTGAGTCACTGGCGAAACGGTGCGCCTTCTCGGACGCGCAGCGTGCTTCGAGATGGGGATCGCATCACTTGCCTCGGTGTGGTTTGGGCTGGTGGGCATCAGGCATCCTTGCCTTGGAAAGACCGTCCTATTTGGCTATGGCGTGTATAGCGGTTGTAATCGCTGCCGTAGCGCCGGCTGCTCGCCGCCGAAGGCGTTTAGTTCCTTGGCCGGTCGGTACTGGCCGTGCAGCACCTGGTACCGTTCGTAAGGCGTGCGGTCTGCTTGGGGGGGAAATAACGCTTTTTCACAGGCGAGCGTGGCTAGGCAGAATGCCGAAAGCAACACAGCAAAAGTAACGCGATGTGCACCGTGGGTGCCCATGGTGCTATCTTAGCATTGGAGGGCTCGCCGACCAATGCTAGCCGCTGCGTTTCAGAGAATTTCGAGGGGGGAAATGTTAAGATTGTCCGCATGGCGACCTTCTGGTCCAAGACACTGATCCCCACTAGCCGGCAGGAGCCTGCCGACGCGGAAGTGCCCTCACACCAGTTGATGATCCGTGCCGGGCTGATCCGCAAGCTCACCGCCGGGGTATATGACTACCTGCCCCTAGGTACACGTTCGTTGCACAAGGTGATGGCCATTGTGCGGCAGGAGATGGACCAAACAGGGGCCGTCGAGGTCTACCTGCCGGCCTTGCAGCCGATCGAATTATGGGAACAGACCGGTCGGCGGACAGACTATGGCGACAATCTGTTTGTGGTCCGGGATCGCCACGGCCGCGAAGAGGCACTGGGCCCGACCCATGAAGAGGTCATTACCGAACTCGTTGGCGGTTGCATCGAATCCTACAAGCAATTGCCGCTGACCCTTTATCAGATTCAGACCAAGTTCCGCGACGAGTTTCGTCCCCGCTTTGGTGTCCTGCGGTCCCGCGAGTTTCAGATGAAAGATGCCTACTCCTTCGGCACGACGGCTGAGGAACTCGATAAGAGTTACCAGGCCATGTATGACGCATATTGTCGGATTTTTGATCGTTGCGGTTTGCCGTACGAAATTGTCGAGGCAGAGAGTGGCCCCATCGGCGGTTCGGCCAGCCACGAGTTTATGGTTCCGTCTCCCACAGGCGAAGACGCAATCCTTAAAAGCGACAAGGGCAACTATGCGGCGAATGTTGAAAAGTGCGCCATAGGCGATCGGCCGTATTCGTTCGACGGCGAGCCAACAGGTGATCTGAAAGTGGTTGAAACCCCAGGCGTGAAGACCATCACGGAGTTGTGCGCATTTTGGCGCAAGGTGATGAAAAGCAAGCTGAGGCAAGCGAACACCTTGAAGACACTTGTGTACAAGACTGGGTATTGTTTCCCGGCCAAGCGTCCGATTTGGCTTGTTGCCGTGGTACGGGGAGACCATGACGTAAATGAGGCCAAACTACGGACTTTTGCAAGAGATCGAGCGGCGACAGAAAAATGGTTCTATGGGGGAGCAAGTGAAATCATCTTCGTGGATGAAGAGGAAGGGAAGAACCAAAAGTTCGAAATCGGATTTGTGGGTCCGCACGTAATCGAAGATCGTGATGATATATGTGTAGTGGTCGACTTCGATGCGGCGCAATCAGGGTTTTGGGTAACAGGCGCAAACAAACAAGATGCTCACGTTATGCATTTTCATTGGAAGCGAGATGCTGCCTATGATCAACGATCAAAGGAGATTATTGTTGCAGATATTCGTAACGCTGCCGACGGTGACCCGTCACCAAAGAATGACGGGGGAGGGTTGCGCGAGACTAAAGGTATTGAGATCGGCCACGTGTTTAAGCTGGGCACGAAGTATTCTCAGGCTTTGGGTGTGCAGGTGCTGGACAAGCGGAACAGCCGTGTGCCGCTAATCATGGGCTGCTATGGGGTCGGGATCAATCGCATTATGGCAGCAGCAATTGAATGCGAGGGTGGGCACGATGACCACGGCATCATCTGGCCGGCTAGTATTGCCCCGTATGCGGTGCTGATTACGCCAATCAAGTACAACGGTCAGGTCAAAGACGTGACCGACCGGGTCGCGGCGCAACTCGAGCAGGACCATGGCCTGGATGTGTTGATTGACGATAGGGCCGAGCGGCCAGGCGTTAAGTTCAAGGATGCGGATCTGATCGGTATTCCATTACGTATTACCATTGGCGACAAGACGCTGGACGGCGGCAAGGTCGAGATCAAGCCTCGTACGGATAACAAGCCCCAATTGGTTGAGGTGGCTCAAGCTGCCCACAAGGCAGCTGAACTGCTCTCGGGCTTATGAGCAAATCACTCGCAATACGCGGCGACAGGCTTGATGTCGATTTTGAGGCGATTCGCGAAGCGGCACGTCGGATTGAGCCCTGCATCCATCGTACACCCGTGCTGACATCGCGCTACTTCAACGAGTTGCTTGGCGCCGAGGTATATTTCAAATGCGAGAATTTTCAAAGGACAGGCGCGTTTAAGATTCGCGGGGCATGCAATGCGGTGTTATCGCTGGATGACGAGCAGGCGTCACGGGGAGTGGTGACGCATTCGTCGGGCAACCACGGGCAAGCGATGGCACTGGCGGCAAAGATGCGCGGCATTAAGGCGACGGTTGTCATGCCGCGCAACGCTATGGCAGTCAAGCTCGCGGCCGTGGAAGGTTATGGTGCGCAAGTTGTCCTTTGTGATCCGGGAGAAGTGTCGCGACAGGCAGCGGCGGATGAAGTGATCCGGCAGACGAATGCCACGCTGATCCATTCATACAACGATCCTCACATCGTTGCCGGACAGGCCACGGCCTGCCTCGAGTTAATTGAAGAGGCCGGTCCGTTGGATTTAATTTTGGCGCCATTGGGCGGCGGCGGACTGCTCAGCGGCACCGCGCTAGCGGCAAAGGTGATGTGCCCGGACGCATTGGTCATTGGGGTTGAACCCGCGGGAGCCGACGATGCGCTGCGATCGCTGGAGGCCGGTCGCATTTTGCCTTCGGTCAGCCCCAGAACTATTGCTGACGGGCTGTTGATGCCGTTAGGAGATTTGACATTTAAGATCATTCGGAAGCAGGTGTCTGCGGTGGTGATTGTCGATGATGACGCCATCATCGACGCTATGCGGCGGGTATGGCAGCGAATGAAGGTTGTCATTGAGCCCTCAGCCGCAACGGCGGCAGCGGCACTGGTGCAGGCTCGCATGGAAACGTCGCATAAACGCATCGGCGTCATCTTCAGCGGCGGGAACGTGGATTTGGACAAGTTGCCGTGGTAGGCTTGGACGAGCCGGCTGACAGCTTTTGGGAGGTTTATGTTGCAAGTAGCATGTTGTCAGGTTGACACGGTTTGGCAGGACAAGGCGGCGAGCCATGCGCGGGTGACGGATTTGCTGGAACAAGCACCCCTTGAAAAGGGGGCGCTTGTCGTGTTGCCGGAATATTTCGCCACCAGCTTCAGCTTAGACGTGCCAAAAATTGCCGAAGGCGCCCAGCGCGAAAGCGAAACTTTTTTAGCCCAGACGGCCAGGCGGCTGGGCGTGTATCTGGCGGGCGGCGTGGTGAATACCTGTGGTGGCGACTCACCCAAAGGGCGAAACGAGTTGGTCGTATTTGATTTAGCTGGCGAACTGGTGACGCGATATTGCAAGCTGCATCCGTTTTCTTTTGGCGGTGAGCCGGAGCATTACGAGTCAGGTAACTGCATCGCCACCTTTACTTGGCAGACGATGACGGCAGCCCCATTTATCTGTTATGACCTGAGATTTCCCGAGGTGTTTCGCCATGCCGCTCGCCGCGGCGTGGAGTTGTTTGTCGTAATCGCCAATTGGCCCATGGCGCGACGTGAGCATTGGATGGCCCTTGCTCGGGCTCGGGCAATTGAAAACCAGGCATATGTCGTGGCGGTCAACCGTTGCGGCGCTGACCCAAATTACACGTACGGCGGCGACTCGCGGATCATCGATCCTCGCGGTGAGGTGCAGGCTGATGCTGGCAATCGCGAATGCGTGATTACGGCCCAGGTTGATCCTGAATCGCTTGGCGAATACCGCAAACAGTTTCCCGCGCTGGACGACATCCGCAGTGAATTTCTGCCTGAGTGAGCTGTGATTTGTCAGCGATTAATTTGCGGATTGACTGCGGGCTGCCAGGCGACGAAAATTGCTGATTGTGGCTGAGCCGGTGTGGCGGAATTGGCAGACGCGTCGGATTCAAAATCCGATGGGGGTCAAACCCCGTGTGGGTTCGAGTCCCACCTCCGGCATTGATCTGGACAGGCGTTTCATGTGGCGACCGTTTTGTGAAATTTGCCATATGGGGTTTTCTGTACTTAAAGCTTTACGCCATATTGATTGCGTCGTTGCCTTCGAATGACGCGGGTCCTATGATTTTCACTAGTATTTTTTGAGGTGGTGGGTGAACGCTGCCGCGTCAAGTTTAAATACGCATGTCTTGGTGCTGAACAAGCTGTGGATGGCCGTGCGCGTGACCGATGCCAAGCGGGCATTGTCCATGCTGTTTTGCAGCACAGCGGAAGTAATTCACAGCGGTGATGGGTCCTATTGGGGATATGACTTCGACAGTTGGACGCAATTGAGTCAGGCGCGGGATCTGTTTTACGGTCACGAGTACGAATGGGTCCGGACAGTACATTTGCGCATTGCCGTACCTAAGGTGATCCGTCTGCCGGGTTACGATCGGTTGCCATCCCAAGGCGTCAAACTTAACCGGCGCAATATCTTCGCCCGCGACGGCAATCTCTGTCAGTATTGCGGCAAGCGCTTTGCTACCCCAGAGATGAGTTTGGATCACGTGGTACCGCGCAGCTGTGGCGGGGCCACTACATGGCAGAACTTGGTTTGCTGCTGCGTGTCTTGCAATGCCCGCAAGGGGGGGCGGACACCGAGCGAGGCGGGGATGAAACTGGTCCGCAAGCCGGCCAAGCCAAGGCGCAACCCGACCATCAGTCTGCGTCTGGGGCACGACAAGTACGCCAGTTGGCGAGCCTTTCTTGAAAATGCGTACTGGTCGGTTGAGTTAAAATAGCTGCCCATCCATCAACCTATCGAGCTGAGGCTCAGCCAAGGGTTTTTTCAAAAGTCGGGCCGTTATCGGAGTTTCCCACTGGCTTGGCGGTAAAGGTGATTGTGTAATACGGGCCTTGGCGTTGATGGGTGCCGTCTGAAAAAGTTTAAGCACTTCCTTGCGGTCCGCGACTAAATACCGCGTATCTCTAGCCCGATGTTAAAGATGCACAAAATAGGTGCTTTTTCGGAGTTTTTCTGTTCATCCTATCTGTGAGCAGTATGGACCTACAATGAGGACTTCTGGCAACGGCAACAAATCGGGCTTACTGGCGAAGCAGGTTTTCACCACCGGTGAAGCCGCTAACCTCTGTAAGATTTCCCAGCAGACAATCATTCGCTGCTTCGACAACGGGCGCTTGCACGGCTTTCGCGTGCCGGGCAGCCGGTTTCGAAGGATTCCCCGGGAAGAATTGATTCGGTTCATGCGGAGTAACGAGATTCCGACTGAAATCCTTGAAGGCGGCCGACAAAAAATTCTGGTGATTGACGACGATGCGCAAATCATTGAGCTTTTTGTGGACGTGTTGAGCAGGGGCGACCGTTTTGAGGTCAAAACGGCGGTCACCGGCTATGACGCCGGGGTCCTGACCGAGCAATTCAAACCCGACCTGATGATTCTGGACTACATGCTGCCGGACATCAACGGCAACATGGTGTGCAAGACGGTGCGACAAAACCCGGCTCTGGCGGGCATGAAAATCATCATCGTTTCCGGCGTGGTCAACCAGGAAGAGATAGACCTTCTTCTCGAAGCGGGCGCTGACGAGTTTATCAAGAAGCCTTTCAGTATTGAACAGTTAATGGGACTGATTACTACGATGGTGGACTTATGAGTACGCTCATGTCTCATGTAGCCATCCGAAGTGGCCAAGAACGCCACATCGAACGGATATTGCGTCAGATCGATTCCTTACCGACGTTACCGTCGGTCGCGACCCGCTTGCTGTCACTGACGGCCGATGACGAGTCGCATCTGAACGAGATCGTCGAGCTGGTTAGTTCCGACCCGGCTTTGACTGGCAAGGTGCTCGCCTTATGCCGTCGTGCCGACATGGCGGTGCGCGAAGAAGTGCTGGAGATTGATCGTGCCATCGTGTTGTTGGGCTTTAATACCATTCGTAACGCGGTGCTGTCGGTAAAGGTGCTGGAGGTATTCAAGAACCGCGACGTCGAAAGGCAATCGCAGTTGGAAACCAGTTTCAACCACACAGATTTTTGGCGCCACTGCCTAGCCACTGCCACGGCCGCGGAATTGATTGCCCGGGCCCACCCAGACCAAAAAGACATACCTGCCTCTGAGGCCTTTGTGTGCGGGTTGCTGCACGATATCGGCAAGTTGGCGTTGTACATGGTGCTACCTAAAAGCTACGACCGAGTAATTGAATTGGCAGACCTGAACCAGGGGAACATTGCTGAATTCGAGCGCCGCGTGCTGGGAGTCGACCACCATACGGCGGGCAAACGCCTCGCCGAGCAGTGGCAGTTGCCCCGCCAGATTATCGATTGCCTATGGTTGCACGGTACGCCTTACGAGCATCTGCCCAAGTTGGGCCACCGTCGGATGGTCGGCCTGGTGGGTTTAGCCGACCTACTCGTTCGCCGCAGCCACCTGGGCTACAGCGGTAATTATGTTCTGCATGACGAACCGGGTGATGTTGCCCGGACCATGGGGTTCGATCCAGATGCGATCGATTCAGTTGCGCAGAAGTTACACGAGCAATTGCAACGCCGAGCGGCGGCGCTGGGTTTGGACGATCAACTGACCCAGCAGTTGTACGTAGCCTCGCTCCAGAGCGCTAATCAGGAGTTAGGTCGGCTCAACAACGCGCTGGATCGTCGCAGCCGCATGGCGACCCAGCAGCAAAAAGTGCTTGAGTCGATCATGGCATTTCACGCCGGGACAATACCGGGCCGCGATGTGGAACACCTGCTTGACGCTGTGGCCGACAGTGCCGCTTCAATCATGGGCCGGAGCTTTTATGCGTTGCTTTATGAGGATCACCACGACGATGAAGAAAAGGCATGGCTGGTTTGTCAGTATCACCAGGACGGTAAACCAATCGACAAACAATGGATCACGCTGCCGGATGAGGCGCCGGCCATGACGGGATTTGATTTCAAGCAGTCGACGCCTGACGTGCAGGCCAGCATATTGCCGTGGTTGAGGGGATGTCTGACACAGGCTCAAGACGCCGATCAGCTGTGCGTGCTGCCGTTAAGTTGCGGCTGGGGAACGGTAGCATTGTTGCTGCATGATCCTCCTAAACTGGCCAAGTGTTTGCCAACGGAGTCGCTGTGCAACACGTGGGGCACGGCGATTGCAGTGGCGCGTCAGCATCAAGGTGCTCGCTGGCTAGGCGAAAGGCTGGTCGAGTCCAATCGGGTGTTGGCGCAGACCCAGGATTCCCTGTTGGAGGCCGAGTCCATGACCCGGTTGGGCGAGATGGCCGCGGGCACAGCACACGAAATGAACAACCCACTGGCGGTCATCTCGGGACGCAGCCAGTTGCTGGCCGCGAGCCTGTCTGTGGACTCAGAAGAAAGAGTGGCGGCGCAGACAATCGTCGAACAGGTGCATCGACTAAGTGATCTGATCGCTTCGCTCCTTTTGTATGCTGAACCGCCTCTTGCCCATCGCCGAGCAGTGAGCGTAGGCGCTCTGTTGCAGGGTACGGTTGACCGCGTGCGCCGCGACCTTGGCGAATCGAAAAAAATTCCCCCTTTCTACGTCAAGGTCCAACAGGATTTGGAGCCGGTATCGATCGATCCGGAATTGGTCGGTTTGGCGTTGACTGAACTTTTGAAGAATGCGGCGCAATCGTCGCGGGTGCAATCAATCCAGTTGTCAGCCAGACTCAATCAGAAACAGAATCAGTTGCTGATCGAGGTTGCCGACGACGGCGCGGGCATGGACGATCACACGCTGTCACACGCGGTCGATCCATTTTTCAGTGCTCGGCTGGCAGGACGGGGCGTGGGTATGGGTTTGTGCCGGGCCAAGCAATGGGCGGCTGCTCACCATGGGACATTGGAGCTGCGATCGACCCAGGGTAGAGGCGCCCTCGCTCGATTGAAGCTGTCTCTAAACAATACCAATTAACCAGTCCGCATAGTTAGTATGACCCGGCGACAGACGGTCGCCATGTGACGGTGGACCTATTGGGACATGAAGCGGTGGTACGGATTGACCGATAGAGTCCTCGGATTTGCCGGGCCAATAGAGGTGTTTAGTGCATAGGTTGCCGCGAACATGCCGTTAGAGGGGAGCAACCCTTGGCAGGTCAATCGTCATCATCAGCAGGTCAGGAAGCGAGAAAGCAGCGGCCGATAAAGCCACTGCGCGTGCTTGTGGTGGATCGTGAGCTCGACATCGGTTCGTCGCTGATTGGGCAGGTTAACGGGTATAAGATTGAAATGGTTCGGGTTTCGTCCCTGGCAGAAGCGCGTCAGCATCTGGCGGCATTCCCAGTTGACATGGCGTTGATTGACGAAGACCAACCCGACGGCTGTGGCGTCAATTTAGCTAGCGAGCTTTCCCGTAAAGTGGATGGGACGCTGTCGATAGTGGTCAGCACCAAGCCGACAATTGACAGTGCCATCCGCGCCATCCGCGCTGGCGCGATCGATTTCATCACCAAGCCTGTGGAACCGAAGGAATTGGCCCAGCGGCTGGAGTATGCGAGCCAACGTCATCAGATTCGATGTGAGCAGCGTCGGCGATTACGACGTCTACGCCGGGTATGCAAGAAGCTTAATCAAATGCGCAGCGACGTACGCCAGCAGGTGGACATCATCTGCCAAGACCTAGTTGCCGCATATCAAGAGCTGGCCGTGCAGATGAATCAGGTGGTGGAAACCAGTGAATTTGCCGGCATGATTCGCCAAGAGCTTGATCTGGAGCAGTTGTTGCGTAAGACCCTAGAGTATCTGCTGCAAAAGGTAGGCTCAACAAACGCGGCAATTTTCCTTCCGGTCGGCACTGATGAATATACACTGGGCGGCTATGTCAATTATGATTGTACAACCAACTCAGCGGAAGTCCTGTTGCAGCATCTGGCCGATGTGGTTGCGCCCCGTGTCGCCGAGCGCGTCGGGCCGGTCCACGTCACCGACGCGGCCACGCTGGAGGCTTGGATAGGTAGTGAAATTGCGCTGTTGACCGATAATCATATGGTGGCCTTTACCTGTTGGCATGAACAGGAGCCGCTGGCGGTCGTCATGTTGTTTCGTGATGCGGTAGAGGTTTTTGATCCGAGTGTCGTGGAGATGTGCGAGTCGATATCGCCCATGCTCGGCGAGTATCTGGCCAAACTGATACGCATTCACCATCGTCATCTTGATCCTGAAGACGACGGTTTCATGTGGGGCCATGCCGCTTAAACCGGCATATGCGGGCGTGGAGAGTCAGCCAGCCGCGGGCTGGCTATCGTAAAAAACGCAGAGCCCTTTTGCATGCCGTGGCGTCTTTTGTTTTGAGCGATACACTTATGCCCTATGGGCAAGTCACCGGGTAAATCTTGGGAGGCGGTCAAATCGCAAAGCCGTGCGGCTGCTGATCCAGCCGCTGAGCGGTTCGTCCAGTCGCTATCCCATGATCGTCGACTGTACAAGCACGATATTACCGGGTCCATCGCTCACGCGCGTATGCTTGCGAAGACGGGGCTGATCACCGGTAAGGACCTGACGCAGATCTGTCGTGGCCTCAGAAAAATTGAAAAACAAATCGACGTCCAAGGCGACGGCTGGCCCGGCTGGAAAGTTGAATTGGAAGACATACACATGTGTATTGAAGCGGCGCTGATCGAGTTGGCCGGCGATGCGGGTCGCAAACTGCACACCGGGCGCAGCCGCAATGACCAAGTAGCACTGGACCTAAAGCTGTGGACCTTTAAGCAGGCTTTGCCGGACTTGCAGAATCTGTTTGCAACTCTGTTCAAGCGTTTTATACGGCTTGCTGATCGCGATGGACTGATTGTTATGCCGTCGTACACACATTTGCAACGCGCCCAGCCGATTGTCGCCGGCGGCGAGTTGATGGCGTGGTTGACGGCCTTTGCACGGGCCAAGGATCGTTTTGATCGCTTGGCAGACATTGACGGCAACCCGTTGGGATCGGGTGCGATAGCGGGCAGTGCGTTGCCCTTGGATCGTGCTCACACGGCCAAATCTCTTTTTATCGGTGGCCCGACGTTCAACGCGATCGATGCCACCGCTACACGTGATAATGCCCTTGACTTTGTCTTTGGCCTAGCCATGACCGCCATGACGCTTTCTCGCTGGGCGGAGCAGTGGATTATCTACGCCTCACAGGAGTTTGGATTTATCACCTTGGACGAACGGTACACCACCGGTTCGTCCATGATGCCGCAGAAACGCAACCCGGACATGTTGGAGTTGATCCGCGGGCGTTGTGGCGGTGTGTACGGCCAACTCGTCGCGTTATTGACGATTAGCAAGGGACTGCCGGTCGGCTACAACCGGGACCTTCAGGAAGACAAGTGCCATGTTTTCCAGGCCTATGATTCAGTGGTCGGTTGTCTAGACATGGCGGCGCGTGTCGTCGGTACGACAAAGTTCAACAAGCAGCGGATCGCCGACGGGATTGATCGCGGGTTTATCGACGCGACCAGCTTGGCGGAGTACCTGGTCACCCGAGGCGTACCATTCCGCACCTCGCATCAGATTGTGGGGCAACTGGTGAGGCTGTGTGAGCAAAAGGGCATGGATCAGTTGTCGCAGTTGTCGGTAGACGATTTCAGCGAGGCGTGCAAACAGGCTGGTGTCGGCGCGGATCGGTGCGGTGGTGATGTGTACGATTGGTTGGGTGCAGCCAATGTCGTACGCCGCTATCGCACGGCGGGCAATGCGGGCCTAACGGGCTTCAAGCAGCAACTCGGGGCCTGGAAGCGACGATTAAAGACTTGACCTGTAATCAGGCGTAGGTTGGTTATGCAAGTCGAGGTGAAGCGGTGCTTATCCTTACCATACTACAAGGCCCGGATAAAGGTAAGCGATTTGAGTTGCCGGACAATGAGCCTCAGCTTATCGGCCGATCCAGCGAGGCGCTGCCGCTCAGTGACGAGACCATCTCGAGGCGCCACGCCGAATTGACACCCGACAACGGCCGGTGGTACTTGAATGATCTGGACAGCACCAATGGCACTTATGTCAATGCCGTGCGAGTGCGCGGTCGGCACCGGCTTGAGCCGGGTGACCAGGTGCGCACGGGCAACACGCTCTTGCTATTCGGCATCGAGGCGGCCGCGGTTCGACGTGACGTGGTTCAACAGGCCGATCGGGACGAGATGGATATAAATGTCGAGAGCATCGTGTCCAGCAACGATGACTCGATGATCATGGCGGTGTCCGATCCTAGCGAGGCGGCCGTGGTGCAGTTGAAAGTGATCTATGAACTGACCCAACTGATCGGTACGATAGCTGACCGCGATGAGTTGCTCGAGCGGGTGATGGACGTAATCTTCGAGTACTTCAAGGCTGACCGCGGTTTTATTCTATTGCAGCAGTTGCAGGATCAGGACCCGGACCCAGTGGTGGTGCGTCGCCGCGCGGAGCCCAATGAAAAGAAGGAAAAGCGGATCACCTATAGCCGTACAATCGTTCAGCACGTGGTTTCCAAAGGGGAAAGCGTGTTGTCGAGCAACGCCATGTCTGACGACCGCTTTTCTGGGGGCGATAGCGTACAGGACATGGGCATCCGCTCAACGCTGTGCGTGCCCATTAAATTCAAGGATATGTTGTACGGTGTTATTCATCTGGACAGCCAGATTGTTAATTACACGTTTACCGAAGATCAATTGCGTCTGCTGGCAGCTGTGGGTGTGCACACGGGCCTGGCGCTGGCCAATGCGGCGCTTTACTCAAACCAACTTCAAGGCGAACGGCTGGCGGCCGTTGGCCAGACCGTGGCGTCGTTGTCACATTCGATCCGCAACATCATCCAGGGCCTTCAAGGCGGAGCTGACGTGGTCGAGTTGGGCCTGCGCAAGAACAGCATGAAAGTCGTTCGAGGTGGATGGGATATTGTGGCGCGTAATCTGGATCGCATTTACTCTCTGACCATGAATATGCTGGCATATTCCAAGCAACGCAGCCCCGAACCGGAAATGACTAATCTCAACAACCTTCTCGAGGAGATTGCCTCGCTGGTGCAGAAGCAGTTTGACCACAAGAAGGTGGCTCTGATCACGGACCTTGATCCGCACATGCCGCCTGTGCCGATCGACTCGGCAGGGATTCATCAGGCGATCGTGAATCTGCTCAACAACGCCTTGGATGCCGCCGAGGCCGAGACGGGCGCAGTGACCATGCGCACCGAGTTTGACAATGGTGCACAGCGGGCACGGGTGATGATCAACGACAATGGCGCAGGTATTAGCGAAGAGGCGCGCGTGACCATGTTTGAGCCGTTTTATTCAACGAAAGGCCTACGCGGGACCGGCCTGGGCTTGGTGGTGACCAAGAAAGTTGTGCAAGAGCACGAGGGAACAATTACCGTGGACAGCGCCCCGGGGAGGGGTACCTCGTTTACCATTGAGTTACCTATTTCGGCTCAAGCGGCTGAAATACTGGCTGAAACTCAGGGGCCCAGCATGCGGTAAGTGCGACCAGCAAGATCAGCAGGTAGTGACCGATGTCGAGGTAGTTGCTTGCAATAGTCCCCTGATGGTGGGCGTTGTATCCAAGCCCACTTGTATTGCTTGGGATTTTGCCGATGACGATCAGTCGATCTCTGATGCCTCTGCCGGCTGAGCAGTTCGGCTTTGATCAGGCCCGTCATCTCCTCAATCGGGCCGGGTTCGGCGGCCCGCGCGACCAGATCGCCGTTCTGGCGGGTATGGGGCTGAACCAAGCGGTGGATCTGCTAGTTGATTACGATGACATTGATACCGATTCCTTGGCTTGTCCGGAGGTTGACCCGGATATCATCAGGCCATTGACGCCCCAGCAGCGTCAGGCCAGGCGCGAGGGGGAACAGAAAAATCTAGACCAACTGATGACCGATCAGCTTCGCCGTCGCCGTAAGGATCGCCAGCAGATTGCGTCGCTAGCGCAGTGGTGGGTGGCCCGCATGATTACGACGTCCCGCCCGCTTGAAGAAAAGCTTGTGCTCTTATGGCACGGCCATTTCGCCACCAGCTATCGCACCGTGCGCGACAGCTACTTGATGTTCAAACAGAATATGTTTTTCCGCAAGCATGCCTGCGACAGTTTCGCGAATTTAGTAGGCGGCATCATTCGCGACCCGGCGATGATTCGGTTCCTTGACAACCACAACAATCGCAAGCGACAGCCGAATGAAAATCTGGCGAGAGAACTGATGGAGCTGTTTACACTGGGTGAAGGCAATTACACCGAGCAGGATATCAAGCAAGGCGCCGCGGCATTGACCGGGTATACCTATCGAGACAACGAATTTAAATTCAGACGGTGGCAGCACGATGGCGGTTTCAAGACCATTCTTGGCAAAAAAGGCGCATTCGACGGCGATGACTTTGTGCGTATCATCCTTGGGCAGAAAAATTGTGCGACGTTTATCTGCCACAAGCTTTACAAGTTTTTTGTCGATGATCTCGATCAGAGTATTGATACCGGCGCGGAACAGGTGATTTTGCGTATGGCGCGCGTGTTGCGGGCAGGAGATTATCACATTGCGCCAGTTTTGAAAAGGCTGTTCAAAAGTCGACATTTTTACGATCCACAGATCATGGACAACAAGATCAAGAGCCCCATACAGTTGGTCGTGGGTACGGTGCGGATGCTACGCACGCCGCCACGCGAGACATTGCTGCTAGTCGATGCCGCCGGGCAGATGGGCCAAGAGTTGTTCGCCCCACCTTCCGTAGCCGGTTGGCCCGCGGGCCAGACGTGGATCAATACCTCGACGCTTTTCGTGCGGCAGAACCTGACCGCCTACCTGTTGACTGGCAAGTTGCCCTATCAGGACCATTGGGGGCGAGCCTTGGTCGGTTATGACCCCATATTGCTGGTAGAAAACTTACCGCGGCGAACACCTGAGGCCGTGGTAGATTACCTGTTGCCCTCTGTGCTGGGTTCGAACGTCGCGTCACGGCGTCGCGATCAACTGGTCGCATTTTTAAAAGAGTATGGCGGTGAGATCACCACCGATCGGTTGATAGGTGTTTTGCTGTTGATGACGTCGACACCTGAGTACCAGTTGTGTTAATCACGCACGTTGTGAAAGGGACTGGCTATGTCCGATAAACCCGTATATACCCGCCGCCGGTTTATGCAATCGGGACTGGTAGTCGTTTCCACGGCTTCGACAATCCCCACATTTTTGCAACACTCCGCTGTAGCCCTGGCTGACCCGCTCGATACGCCCCGCATTACGAGCCTGCCCGGGGTGCCTCAAGACCGCATACTGATTGTCGTGCAACTGTCGGGCGGTAACGACGGGCTCAACACCGTCGTGCCCTACGGCCATCGTGGGTATTACGATACGCGACCTGGCATTGCCGTGCCCCAATCGCAAGCGCTTCGCCTCGGCGGCAAGGCAGATAACCAGGGTGTTGGCTTTCACCCGTCGCTGGCCAATCTAAAAGACATGATCGACAATGGCCTAGCCGCCGTGGTCCAGGGTGTTGGTTATCCCAACCCTAATCGGTCACATTTTGCCAGCATGGATATCTGGCATACCTGTCAAATGCGCAGTCGACGGGGCACGGGCTGGCTGGGCCGAGCCATGGACCAGTTTACTTTCGAAAAAAACGCGGCCATGGTTGCCATCGGCAACAAGGCCCCGCTGGCATGCATCGGTGAGCACGGCGCTCCAGTTTCCTTTGAAAACGCCAACCTGTTCCGCTGGGCTGGCGCCGACCTGCACAAAACGCTAGGTAAGCACTACGAACAGATTAACCGCGCTGGCGTTCTGTCGGGTATCGGCGAAGATGCTATTGAAGCGACAAGTCAAGCAGCATTTGTCATGCGCACAGCCCTCGATGCACAGCTTGTCTCCGATCGCATCCGCGCTGCGGTCGCCAAAGGAACCATTACCAATTTTCCTGATGGCCAATTGGCCAACCAGTTGCGTATGGTCGCTTCGATGATCCGCGCCGGCCTGCCCACACGCGTGTATTACGTCGGTCTCGGTGGTTTTGATACCCATTCCGGCCAGTTAGGACGCCACGCCAATCTTTTGCGGGAGTTTGCCTCCGCGATGCAGGCGTTCTATCGCGAACTCAAGGCCATGGGAGATGATGGGCGCGTTTTGTCCATGGCCTTTAGCGAATTCGGTCGGCGCGTCCGCCAGAACGCGTCACAGGGGACCGACCATGGTACCGCCGGACCCATGTACCTATTTGGCCCCATGGTTAGGCCCGGTCTGCTCGGCGAGCATCCCAGCCTTAGCGAACTGGACAATGGCGACCTGATCTACAACATCGATTTTCGGAGCGTCTACGCTGCAGTACTCGATACCTGGCTCAAGACCGACAGCCGAAAAATACTCGGACTCGCTTTCAGGCACGCTAGGGTGCTCGATGCCAAGGTCAAGGCGTGAGGTACCTATATCACAAAGCTGAGGCCCGGGTCGTGTCGCGAGAATAGTTGTGAAGATAGCTGACTGTTACCGCCTAGCCATCGTGATTCAAGTTAAGGAACTTTCGAGCGGACACTTTGTTCCTGCTGCAGCCATAGGAATTTGAGGCTGTTATTGACTATATGAATCTGCCTGCCGGTCAGTTCAGGAACCTGGCGAAACTGCTTGGTGCCACCGCGAAGGACGAATTTTGACTGGATCGAGCAGTCGTCGCTGTCTAGCCTGCAGAAAGTGTAGATCGCATTGATCTCTCCGACGGCGAGTCCCTGGCTGTGCGAGCTTTGGAGTGTATTCAGCTAGGTGCTGCTGGAGTGGGTTGCGTTGAAACATGCTGACGACGGTAATGATCTAGTTGCGGCTCATGCCTCGTTTGCCAATTCCAGATGCGGATCCACGTGGTAAATAGTATGCTAGTGCGTTTATCACCATGCTGGAGTTGGCGCCATGTTCTTGCAGCCACCAAAGTACCGGCCTAGCCAGTTTCGTGGCGAAGGCGAGAAACGCACATGCACCGGCCAGTACATGATGGACGACAGCGAGCAGATGCGCCGTGATCCGCGAGCGCGACGGATCAGCGCAATCGAACAGGCGGTGGTGAAACAGTGCATTGCCGAGTTGCCTGCCGGTTCGTTAGTGCTCGATGTCCCGTGTGGCAATGGCCGGATGGGCCGGTGGGTGGCGCAGCGGAGCGACCTACGCCTAGTTTCGTTGGACTACAACTTTGACATGCTCAAGGCCATGGAGCGGCGTGATGAATCAACACTGTTGGCGACCCGTGCTCGCGGCGACGTACTCGCGCTGCCGCTGGCGAAAAAGTCGGTTGACTTGGTAATCAACTGTCGGCTGATGCACCACATCGCCGACGACGAAACTGCTGCGAGCATGTACCGCGAGATTGCGCGTGTAGCGCGTGGCGTAGTGGTGACCAGCTTCTGGTCGACGCATTGCTGGCGTTATTTGCGTCGACGGCTGCTGGGCAAGACGGTCCGCGGGTTTCCGCGATCGCCTGCTGCATTTGCCGAGATTTGCCGCGGCGCTGGTCTCGAGGTGAGGCGCATGGTACCCGTGCGCAAGTGCGTAGAGGAGCAAGTGATGGTCATCTGTCAGAGCCGGTGATGGATCTATCGCTTCGATTTGACTTCACGGACCCGACGGGCGTGGCGTTGGGTTTGGGTGGTGAGGCGTCTCGTCGTAAATGTTTGGCTGGGACCAGCGAGGCGCCGATTGTCGAAATCTGGTCTCAGCTGGCGTGTATTTTCGATGATCTCGATCAAATCGTTTGATCTCGTTGGTCCTCAGGGCACACCGTTTCAAGGCGCCGGGGCGTTGCGCATGCTCAGCCGGATCAAAGGCGATCCGCAGGACGCGCGGCACGTATTCAAAGTTTCGGACGGAAGTCAGATCATGGTGATGAAAATGCAACGAACAACGCCGTGGCGCCGTTGGTTGCGCCCCCGTGCTCGCCGGGTGTCGCTGTTAAATGAGATGCGCATGCTTCGGGATGCGGCGGAGGCGCGATTGCCGGTACCCAGCGTGTTGGCACAGGGTTCGCATCGGCGCATGGGGATGTGTTTCGGCTGGGCGATTTTGATGCCTTGGCTGGACGGATATTGCCGGATGCAGGATTGGGTTCGATCCGCTGCGCTGCGCGGCGACGTGGCGACCGTCCGGACGGGGCGATGGATTGTGGTTGATTTGCTGGGGCGGATTCGAAAGGCGGGCTTCGCAGATCGGGATTTCGGCTTGCACAATGTCATGGTCCGTGTAGATGCACACAATTCGAGCCAGGCATTCGATGCGCATTGGTTAGACCTTGAATT
>Ga0310124_10001137_pt1 | contig 18666 bp, 17 predicted proteins | sample CB11b_AW_Bot5_MG_FD_203507 | JGI IMG/M metagenome (GOLD analysis project Ga0310124, IMG submission 203507) | Marine microbial communities from Western Arctic Ocean, Canada - CB11b_AW_Bot5 | ecosystem: Environmental > Aquatic > Marine > Oceanic | place: Canada: Western Arctic Ocean | collected... | reverse complement strand
GTGACAGATGAGAACGGGGTGGTCACCGAGAAGTTCTTCCACCGGCACTACGCCACGCGTGAGTCGGCCGGCGCCATTCGCGACTCGGCCCTGGGCGAGATTCTGGCGCGTCACGAGGTGCCGGCCATCGAGTTGGGTACCGACCAGGTTCAGATTTCCGCCTTTCTGTCCGACCCGTCGCTGAAGTTCGAAACCCAGTCGACCGTGTACGTGCGGTTCGAGCTCGAGGACGGTCTGCACATGTATGGCCGGCCGCTGCCAGATGGCTACATCGCCTCGGAGGCGAGCATACCGGACACCCCCGGACTGCGGGTGGGGGCCGCCCGCTACCCGACGACCCACACACGCGCGTTCCCCGAGTTGGAGGTCACGCTCAACGTGTACGAGGGCGTCGTCGACGTCGCGATTCCGGTGACGCCGAACGCCGAGCTGTTCGGTCCCAGCAACCGCGACCAACCGGACGCGTTGGTGGTGCCGGTGTCGGTGCTGTTCCAGGTCTGCAGCGAGACCATCTGCTACACGCCCAGAACCGAGACGTTGTCGCTGACGCTTCCGGTTGGTCCGCTGCTCAGACCGGGCGCGCCGCTTAACGAGTCGATGCTACTGAAACGCAACACCGCTCTGGTCATGGGTGCCCTGCTGGCCGTGGTGTGGCTGGGCCTCATCGTCCAGGTGTGCCGCGAGCTGACCGTCCGTCGAGCGGGTGTGTCGGCTGCTGGTCGCGCGCGATCTTTTGTGATGGGCCTGGCTTCTCGTTGAAACCCCCGTTGATTTGGAGGGCATTCATGCCTAGACGATCTTGGCTCCTATTCACCGTATCGGTGCTGGTGGCTAGCCCGGCGATGGCGCAGAGCGTACAAAGCGTCCTACAGACCACGGCGCTTGCGATGGGCATGGAAAGCCTGACGTCAATTCGGTACTCCGGCACGGGCTGGCGGGGCCGGGTCGGACAGAACGTCTCGCCCGATCGCGACTGGCCGCGGGTTGAATTGCCGAGTTACACGAGGACGATCGACTTCGAGACGATGTCATCGAAAGAGGAATACGTGCCGGAGCAGGGCGGCCCGGTCACCAGTCTGGTCAGCGGTGACTATGCCTGGGCTCTGGACGCGCAGGGACAGCCGGTGCCGCAACCGGCCGCGGCCGAGCTGCGACGGCTCGAGATCCTCCTGACTCCGTGGGGGTTCATCAAGGGCGCGATGGCGCCAGGGGCCAACCCGACCATGGTCACGCGGCAGGAGTACGGCGGGAGGTCGACGGTGATCTCGTTCGTCGCGTTCGGCAAGTACCGGGTCAACGGCACGGTCAACCCCGACGGCATGCTTGAGCGCGTGCAAACGTGGGTGCCCAATCCGGTCGTTGGCGACATGTACTACGAAAATGTCTACACCCAGTACCGAGAGGTCGGCGGGGTGCAGATTCCCCGGTTTCATCAACATCAGGACTATGACGATGGCGCGAACACGCCCAACGTCAGCGGTGGCGACCACGCGTTTGGCCTGGAAACCGTCTCGGAGCTTCAAGCGAATGTGGCGAACGCTGCGCTGACGGTGCCGACCGACGTGCAGAGCGCGAGCCCGCCGCCGGTGCGCGTGGAGTCACAGCGGCTGGCCGACGGCGTATGGCTGATGGGTGGAGGCTCTCACCACAGCGTGGCCATCGAATTCGATGACCACGTCGTGGTCATCGAGGCCCCGTTGAACGAAACCCGGTCGCTGGCGGTCGTCGACGAAGTGTATCGATTGATACCGGACAAGCCGATCCGATTCATCGTGACGACCCATCATCACTGGGACCATCTGGGCGGCCTTCGTGCCTACGTCCATGAAGGCGCAACCGTGATCACGCATGAGAGCAACAAACCCTACTACCAGGAGGTGCTCCGAGCCGGCCCCTGGCTCTTGGAACCCGACCGGTTGTCACTGTATCCGCCGGAGGAGTGGTCGGAAGGCTACATCTTCGAGACGCTGATCGAGAAGTATGTTCTGGCCGATCGGACCAGAACGGTCGAACTGCACAACGTCCAGGGACTCGCCCATGTGGCGGGCATGCTGATCGCGTATCTCCCGGACGAGAAGATCCTCATACAGGCGGACCTTCACAGTTCCCAGCAGCAAGCCCCTAACGCCAGCTCCCGCACGTTGCTGCGAACCCTGCAGCGCCTTGATCTCGATGTGGAGACGGTCGTGGGCATACACGGGAGCCCGGTGTCGTTGTCGAGTTTCGTCGAGTTCGTCGGCGGCGGGCGGTGACGACGCGCAGGCGAGCACGCTGGCTCGACGCCCTGATCCAGGAGGTCACAGGAAGCTTGGTCATGGAGCCTCTGCTGGCTGATGGGCGGATCGTTCCACACCAGTATCCAGTTGGACACCGAGAGAAGAAGAACGCCTCGGATGGGGCCGCTCAGTCGCGTCGCAGGTTCGACCGTCCGCGAGCGCTGCCGCCGGCGAGCCGTACGGCGTCGTAGCCGAAGCGCTCGCGAATCGCGTCCACTGCGGTGTCACGCCGATGGTCGTCCTCGAAGAGTGGGAGCTGCCCATCAAACAGACCGAGGTGAGACAGGCCGACGCCGAGCAGACGCACGCGACGTCGCCCATCTCGGCCTGCGAGGTAGAGGTCTTTGATCACCGGGTAGAGTTCCATCTCCGAGCAGGTGGGCGAGATGGTCCGCGAGCGGGTGAGGGTCTGGAAGTTGGAGTACCGAAGCTTCAGCGTCACCGTGCGCGCCCTCACGCCACGGCGCCGCGCGCAGCAGCAGACCCGTTCGCACAACGAGCACAACTGCGACTCGATGGTCGCCGAGTCTCCGACGTCCGCCCGAAAGGTGCGCTCGTTGGATATGCTGCCGACCGCATCGCCCTCGACATCGTGTTCGCGAAAGGCCGGACGATCGCGACTCAGATCGGCCGGGCCGAGGCCCCGCGCCCCGTTCTGGACGTGCTCCGCCCAGGCCCCGAAGATCCGTCGGAGCTTGGCCAACGGCATCGCGGCCACCTGACCCAGCGTCGTGAGCCCGGCCCGCTCGAGTTTCTTCTCCGCGACGGGTCCGATCCCCGGCAGCTTCCGCACCGGCAGCCGTGCCAGCGGGGCGGCCTCACTCCCGGCCGGCACCATCAGGACGCCCGCGGGCTTGGCCAGCCCGCTTCCGATTTTCGCCATCGAACGGCTGGTCGCGATTCCCGCGCTGGACGGCAGCCCGAGCTCGTCGTGAATCGCCGCCGTCATCTCGCGCACGGTACGCTCGATGGTGGCGTCGTCGGATGTGTCCCCCGACGTCCGGTGGAGACGTTCGCAGCCAGCGAAGTCCATGTACAACTCATCGATGCTGGCGACCTGAATCACCGGCGAGTAGCGAGCGGCGATTTTCCGCACCTGCTTGGCATACTCGCCGTAGGCTTCGCCCCGCACCGGCAGGTAGACCGCGTCGGGGGCCAGGCGACCGGCTTCGGTGAGGGACATGCCCGAGCGCAGGCCCAGCGCGCGCACCTCATAGCTGCAGGCGGTGACCACGCCGCGGGTCCCGGGCCGTCCACCGACGACCACCGGCTTGCCTTCGAGCGACGGGTCGATTACTCGCTCGACGGAGACAAAAAAGGTGTCGAGATCGAGGCAACAGATGCGGGGAGCAGGCATGGCGTGTCCACGCATTTTGCCTCACGACGGCGGCGCTCTGGATCTACGTGCGAGGCCCTTCGGGTCTGGGGACAGTCACGGCTGCCGGAACGCCGCAGCCGGTCGATCGCGCTGGCTCGGCGGGCTGGGATGTAGGTGGCGCGTGACGCGTGGTTGTGAAGCGATCGGCGGCATTACTCGCGGAACGGTGTGCCTTGATACCGCGTTGCGTCACCGGTTGCCACTCGCCACGCGCGCGCCTTCACGGCGGCCGCGAGACGTAGCGGGGTAGCGCCATTGCCGGGTCGCGTGGACGGCGGTTCGGCGCGCAGAGTTGTTCAGCAAATCCCCAGGAGGTTCAGTGACCACAGTCATCTCCCTCGTCGTTTTCTCTGCCAGCCTGCTGGTGCTCGCGACGCCGGCGACCGCGCAGCCGTCCGAGACCGGCTTTCTCAACCGGCAGGTCACGATCGAGGGTACCGCCTATCGGTATCAGATCTTCGTGCCGGTCGATTACACACCAGAGACCCGGTGGCCGGTCGTCCTCTTTCTCCACGGCGCCGGTGAGCGAGGCAGCGACGGTGTCTTGCAGACGGACGTGGGGCTGGGGCGAGCCCTGCGTCGCGATTTCAGGCCATCGTCGTGATGCCACAGGCACCCCTCGACACGCGGTGGACGGGCGCCCCGGGGGCGGCCGATATCGCCGCGCTCGATGGCGCGGTCGAAGAGTTCAGCACCGATGCGGACCGGGTCTATCTGACCGGTCTGTCCCTGGGCGGGAACGGGACCTGGTATCTCGCCTACACGTATCCTGACCCTTTGCCGCGCTGGCGTCGATCTGCGGCTTCGTCGGCGGGGTTGCCGGGCGAATCCCGTCGTTCGTAGACGACGCCAGTCGGAGCGCGCACGCGCAGGTGGCAGAACGCATCCGTGGAATCCCGACCTGGATCTTCCACGGTGAGATCGATTCCGTCGTGCCGGTCGCCGAGTCGCGCGCCATGGCGGAGGCGCTAACGACGCTCGGGAGCCCCGTCACGTATTCCGAGTTGCCGGGGACCAATCACAACTCCTGGGATGCGGCATACGCCTCTCCCGCGCTGACAGAGTAATTGTTCAAGCAGCGCCGACAGTAGCGCGCACCCGTGCCGGCGGCCCGGCCGCGTGTGTCAGAATGTTGCCTGACACGATACGAGGACCCAAACGAACCGGAGGACCCCATGCGGAACCAACTCATTCTATTCGGTGTGGGCTGCGCGGCGGCGCTGGCGTGCGCGGTCACCGTCGCCGCCCAGACACCGGCGTCGGGCAATGTCGTGGTTGCCTCCCCGACCTACACCTTCCTGCCGATGGAGATCGACGTCGACCGCCCCGCGGCTGAAGTGTGGGCCCGCGTCGGAGGATATTGCGACATCGGCGAGTGGTTCGGGCTCGAGTGCGAGATCACGTCTGGCACGGGAGACGAGTTCGGGTCGGTGCGTAGTGTCGGCAACGAGATTCTCGTCGGCAAGACCGAGCTATCGTATACCTACACCCAGGCTCCCCGAGAAGGCCGACCCTACAACCTCTATCACGGCACCCTCGAAGCGCGGCCGGTGACGGAGCGCACGTCGAAGCTGGTCTACACCTTGGTCTTCGACAACTCGATGCTGGCGGACGATGCGGCCCGGGACGCGGACCGCGCGCGACGACTAGGGGCTTTCACAAGGGCACTCGAGAACATGAAGACCCTGGCCGAAGGCGGCACGCTGCCCCCGCGGCCGCCACGATAGTTTCTTCAACGACTTTCGCGGGCGCGGGAACGTGGCCCTGATTCCCGAAGATACGCCTCTCCACAGTGAGGAGCCCCCATGCGAACACGCTCGTCCAGCATCCGCAGGCGGACGGAGAAGGACCGATGGTCGAGTGGTTCCCGGGGCGACGTGTCGGGTCCAACGCCCGTCCAGTCGACATCGTCAGTGTCTCGCGGCTGCACCGACGACATTGTCCGAGCAATGAGGTCGCCACACAACAGGGACAGTCTCGGCGCCCGTCGGCAGCCGCGTCGCGCCTTCAACCGCGTGCCGACGCCTGCCTGCCGATATAATCCGACAACACGCAGTATCGAGATGCCCTCTCCCGTGACACACGTCCGGAAGCGCCGGCGTTGAAACGGGTCGCGGACAAGAGATAGACAATGGTACGAAATACATTCTCTCTGGGAAGCCTCGGGGTCGTGACCGTCATGGTGCTCGCGGTCGCGCTTGTCGCACTCCAGGCTGGCCAGCCGTCCGGCGCCGCGGTGCCGATGGACGCGGACGACATCGCGGGAGTGGTCACTGGGCCCAGTGGTCCGGAAGCCGGCGTCTGGGTGATCGCCGAGACCCGCGATCTTCCAACCCGGCACATCAAGATCGTGGTGACCGATGACGAGGGTCGCTACCTGGTCCCTGATCTGCCGGAGGCCACCTACGATGTGTGGGTACGAGGCTATGGCCTGGTCGACTCTGAGAAGGTCCAGACCCAACCTGGCGCCGCGCTCGACCTGACCGCCAGCCTCGCGCCAGACGCCAAGGTGGCCGCCGACTACTACCCGGCCCAATACTGGTTCGCCCTGCTCCAACTCCCGGCGCCAAGCGAGTTCCCGGGTACGGGACCGCAGGGGAACGGCATCTCGCCGAACATCGAGAGCCAGGGTGAATGGATCCGCTCGGTGGTCAACACGGATGGCTGCACCGGATGTCACGCGCTGGGCAACAAAGCCACGCGGGAGATCCCGTCCGAGTTGGGCGACTTCGATTCGCACGTGGACGCCTGGGACCGCCGCGTACAGTCCGGGCAGGCGGGCGGGAACATGGAGTCTCGGTTGGCCCAGGTGGGGCGCGGACCCGCCCTGGCGATGTACGCCGATTGGACCGACCGTATTCAAGCCGGCGAGTATCCGACGGTCGTTCCGCCACGGCCGCAAGGCATCGAGCGCAACGCGGTCGTCAGCTTGTGGGACTGGGCCGACCCGCGCGCCTACATGCACGACCTGATCTCCGCCGACAAGCGGAATCCGAGCGTCAACGCGAACGGACCGGTATATGGGGCCGCGGAGAACAGCGTGGATTACGTGCCGGTCGTGAATCCGACCACGCATGTCGCGAGTCGGGTGTCGTTGGAGGTTCGTGACCCACGCACGCCCACCACAGGGTCGACCCCGCCGCTGATGCCGTCGCCGTACTGGCAGGACGAAGTCATCTGGGACAGCCAGAGCGTGGCGCACAGTTTCGCGATGGACCGCGACGCGCGGGTCTGGATCGCGGCGAGAGTGCGTCCGGCTGACACGCCGGCCTTTTGCCGTGAAGGGTCGAGCCATCCGTCGGCCCAGGCGTTTCCGATCGAGCGGAGCAACCGACAGATGCAGATGTGGGACCCCGAGACCCGGGAGGTCACCACGGTGGATACCTGCTTCGGGACGCACCATTTGAACTTCGACGAGGACGACACGCTGTGGTTTACCGGAAGCGGTCCGGTGGTCGCCTGGTTCGACACCAAGGTGCTCGACGAGACCGGTGACGAGGCTTTGGCGCAGGGCTGGAGCGTCCAGGTCCTCGACAGCAACGGCAACGGCCGACGCGACGCGTATGTCGAGCCCGGCGAGCCGACCGATCCCTCCAAGGACACGCGAATCGAGCGCGGCTACTACGGCGTGGCCCCGAGTCCGCTCGACGGATCAATCTGGGGGTCGACCCTGGGCATGCCCGGAGGACTGATCAGATTCGTGCCGGGTGACGACCCGGTGAACACCGCGTTGGTGGAATATTACGAAGTGCCGTGGAATGACCCGGACGTGCCCGTCCAGGGGTTTTCGCCGCGGGGCATGGACGTGGACAGTGACGGTGTCGTGTGGACCGTCTTGTCGAGCGGACATCTGGCGAGCTTCGACCGCACACGGTGCGAGGGCCCGCTTAACGGGCCGACGGCGACCGGCACGCACTGTGGCGAGGGCTGGACGCTCTATCCGTTCCCGGGGCCGAACTACAAGGGCGCGATAGATTCCGGCAGCGCCGATTCGGCGTATTACAACTTCACCGATCGGTTCAATTTGCTCGGCGTCGGCGAAAACATTCCGCTGGCCACCGGCAACCTGTCCGAGGGAGTGCTCGCCTTGGTGGACGGCGAGTTCTACAACTTCCGCGTGCCGTACCCACTGGGGAGTTTCTTCGGCAAGGGCCTTGACGGCCGCATCGACGACCCCGACGCCGGCTGGAAAGGCCGAGCGATCTGGACGACGTCTGGCAGCCGAGCCCCGTTCCACGCCGAAGGCGGCACGGAACGAGTGGCACCGGTCTTCAAATTTCAGGTACGGCCAGATCCGCTGGCGCACTAGCGGATAACGAGTCGCGCGTGTCACCACAGGGTCGGCACGAGCGCAGACGCGACGATGGCTCGGTCCTTCGTGACCAGCGGCAACTCGAGCAGGCGCGCCGCCGCCACGATCAGGCCGTCGAACGGGTCGGCGTTGGGCGGGTATTCCGTGGCGAGCAAGATCTGCTCGACGCCGAGGTCGAGCGGTTGGAAGGCCGGGTTGCTGAATAGGTCGTCAGTGAAGCTGGCCAGAGGGCGTCCCAGATCGATCCGTGCCCGCCGCGCCAGCAGCGAGATCTCCCACAAGACGACAGCAGGCACGTACATCAGCGCCTCGCGCGCCTCGCACGCGGCAAAGACCGCCGCGGCCCGCCGTCCGAGGCGCCGGTCGCGTGCCGCGTGAAAGAGGAGCGCGTGTGTATCACAGACGGCGGCAGTGACCCCGCGCGCCATCTCAGCGTTTCGCCTGGCGTCGCTGTCGCACGTAGCGGGCGTGAGTTTCGTGCACGGCCGCGGCACCCCCACTGGTGCCGTCGAACAGCGACCGTATCTCGCGGTCGGTGGCCACCGGGTCGAAACCGCTGAGGTTGACCGTGCCCACGACCGAGCGCGCCGTCTGAGCGCGGTGCCGGCCGCTCGCACGGGCCTCACCGACCAGTCCATCGACGATCCGACTGATGCTCCGGTACGGACCAGCCTGGGCGCGAAGCCAGAGCAGGTTGTCGGAATCGAGGGTCACCGAGAGGGGCCGTCTGGGCATGCGATGAATATACTATAAACATGTGACGTTTCCAGGCACATGCCTTTCTCATCCCCGGTGCCGACCGCACAGATTGAGTGCGTCCCGGTCCCGTAGCCTTACCTTGAGGCTACCCCTCGAGCTCGTCGACGATGACCTGGATGTTGCGTCTGACGGAAGCCGGGTTGGGGGGATCGTAGCCGGGGTACTTGGCCGGCACCGTCCAGCTGTTCGCGATCTCATCGACACTCCGCCCTGCCGCCCGACCCGTCTGTACCATGGCCAGAAAGTCGCGATTGAACGCGGCCCATTCGTTCAGGTCCGCCCAACTCGCCTGGGTGCTGTGACCGGTGATGATGGTGTCGACATTCGGGATGGTGTCGTGCGCCTGCTGCAGCGTGTCGGGGATCGCGACGCCGCTGCCGCCGTTCTCGGCATCGAGAAACGGCACCCGCTTGCCCAGGAATGCGTCGCCGGCATGTAGCGTGCGCAGGGCAGGAAAGACCACCCAGGCGTCGCCACCCGTATGGGCGCGCCCGAAGTAGTACAGGTCGACCTGGTCGGCACCACTCCCGAGCGACAGCCGGTCGGTGAACGTCCGTGTAGGCAGTCCGTGGCCGTTCGTGTCCGCAAACACATTCACCGGCGGCTCCGTGCGACCGGTGTAGGGCCGCATCGCCTCCATGTTGGCTTTGGTCATCTCGTGCGCCACGAACTCGACGGTGGTCGCGAACGCCACGTTCCCGCTGACATGGTCCCCGTGGCTGTGGGTGTTGATGAGGGTTGTGACCGGGTTGCGCGTCAGCCTTCCGATCGCCTCCAGGATCGGCTGTCCCCATCCCGGGTTCTTCGTATCCACGACGACGACCCCATCCGTCGTGACGAAGACGCCCGTGTTGCCGCCGCCGCCTTCTCCCCGCAGCACGAACAAGTTGTCTGCGAGCTGGTCGACGTCGACAACCTTGGGTCTGTCTTGCGCGGCCACGACGGCGAGCGAGAGCGCCACGACGACGGCGAAGACAATGGTGCGTTTCATGACGTGCCTCCTGTGCGAATTAGCAATCGACCGTGTCCCCGGTGGCCTCGATGCTGTCGTCAGCCATGGCATCCGATTATAGGACGTGGCCGAGGCTTCGCCCGACTGGGTCAGCGCGGCCGGGCCACGAACGCCGGACTCGTCCAGGTCCGTGCCGGGAGCCTATCGCGGCGCGGCGGTCGTCGAAAGGAGAAAATGAAGGTAGTCAGATTCCGACGACGTCGACGATGTCGGTGAGCCCCGCGACGTCGGCTCCGTTGCGCGTATAGAGGGAGAGCCCGTTCGCGAGGACCGTCGAGGCGATCAGCAGGTCCGCGAGGCGGCCTCGACGGGATCGCCCGACCGCCCGAACGGCGGCTTAGACCCGGCCGTAGGCGCGAGCCGCCTCGGCGTCGAACGGCAGCGGATGGAAGGTGGCGGTCATCCAATGCAACCGATCCTGCCGGCGGGCCCGCTCCGCGTTGTCGTCGGTGGCCCATCCCGCCTACGCCGAGCAACTGCAGAAGGTGTTCGCCGTCTTCAGCGATCCCGCGCGCGCGGCCCACGCCTCCAGTGCCGAGCAGATTGCGGCGGTCGTGTACGAGGCCGCCACGGACGATCGAGACCAGCTTCGATACGTGGCCGGCGAAGATGCCAAGGCAATGTATGCCCAGCGTCAGGCCGCGGGACACGAGGCGGCCAGGAAGGCGATCGGGGCCGCGTTCCTGGGCGAGTCATAGCGGGCGTGGGCGGGCACGCAGTGCATCGGACGCGGTCGACCACTCATGGTCGAATGATCAGACCTGTGCGAGGATTGTCGGGACGGGAGATGACCATGCGCGACTGGCGGACACGGATCTTGCTCGGGACGATACTCGCCACCCTACTGGGAGCAGCGACCCAGGCAGCACGACAGACGGACCCCGTGGAGGCGCACCGAACCTTGGCCCGGGCGGCGGCGGGTGAGGAGCACCTCGCACTGCTCGAGACGGTGTGCCGCGTGCCACGGCCCATCCAGACTCGTGCGGCCAGCGCCCCTCGTCCGGTTCGATCGGTGCCAGCCAGAGAGGAGTGGTACGCCGAACCGGCACAGGTGTTCGACAACCTCTACTTCGTCGGCACCCGGGACCATGGCGCCTGGGCCGTTACTACCTCGGAGGGGATCATCATCATTGATGCCCTCTACGACTACGCCGTCGAGGCCGCGGTGGTTGACGGCCTGAGAAAACTAGGACTCGACCCCGAGGACATCACCCAGGTGGTCATCAGCCACGGCCACGGTGACCATCACGGAGGGGCGAAGTATCTGCAGGACCAGTTCGGCGCTGAGATTGTGATGGGGGCGCCAGACTGGGACCTCGTCGAGCGCAGCACGCGTGATCCGATCCCGAGCCGCGATGTGGTCGCGACCGATGAGATGGAGATCCGGCTTGGTGAAACGACCGTCACGCTCTACCTGACGCCGGGGCACACGGCGGGCACCGTCTCGACGATGATCGAGGTGCGCGACCGAGGTCGGTCACACCTGACCGCATCCTGGGGCGGCACGTCGTTGTTTGCCACCACATCGGTGGAGTCGATTCAGGCCTACATCGACTCGGCGGTCCGCTATCAGCAACTCATTGAAACGCGTGGTGCCGACGTCCTGATCGCCAATCACACGAGCTTCGACCGGACACCCGACAAGCTGGCGGCGCTCGCGCACCGCCAGCCCAGCGATCCGCATCCGTACGTCATTGGTACAGACGCGGTGCGGAGTTACGTGAAGGTGGCCGAGGAGTGCGCCCGGGCCGAGCTTGCGCGACGGCTAGCTGAATAGAATCTTGTGGACCATGATCGAGCCGTGAGGCCCGGTTCAAGGAGGGGTTAGATGCATTTTCAATCTGTTACGAGCGGTCGAGTTCTCGGCGTCCTGACGATGGTTGCGTACTTGGCCCCCGTATCTGCGGTCGCCCAGCCGTCATCGTCCGCTGGGACATCCGTGCCACGTACTGCCGACGGGCAACCGGATCTGCAAGGCGTCTGGGACTTCGGTTCCGTGACCCCGCTGCAGCGACCCGCCGCGCTGGCCGACAAAGCGTTTCTGACCGAGGAGGAAGCGTCTGCACTGGAAACCCAAGCGGCAGCCGGGCGCGTCGACCGCCCACCTCGCGCCGGTGACCCCGGCAGTTACAACCAGTTCTGGTTTGCCGGGGGCACAACGGTCGCCGGGACCAGGCGAACGTCACTGATTTCCGACCCGCCGGACGGGCAATTGCCTGCGTACACGACAGAGGGAGAGGCCCGGATGGCCGCACGCGCGGACGCGCGAGGCCGGAACGCCGGTCCCGAGGATCGTGACGTCGACGAACGGTGCATCCTGGGGTTCAACTCCGGGCCACCGATGCTGCCGGGTGCGTACAACAACCTCGTCCAGCTCTTTCAGGCTCCCGGATATGTCGTGATTCTCAACGAGATGGTGAACGACGTGCGCGTCATCCCCCTCGACGGGCGGGCGGCGCTCCCTTCGCATATACGGCAGTGGAAGGGCGATTCACGTGGCCGCTGGGAGGGCGAGACGTTGGTGATCGAGACCCGCAACTTCAGAGATATTGGCACCGCGCACCCGGCGCCCAACATGGAACTCCTCGAAGCCCTCGGTCCGCAACTCCGCCTGACCGAGCGCTTCAGCCGCCTCGACGGCGACACCCTGTTGTATGCGTTCACGGTCGATGATCCGACGGCGTTTGCCCAGCCCTGGAGCGTCGAGACGACGATGACCAAGACGCCGGACCCGCTCTACGAGTATGCCTGCCACGAAGGCAACTACGGGCTCTTCAATATTCTTGCCGGGGCGCAAGCCGAAGCCCGTGCGACTGCGGGCCGGTAATCATCGGGAGGTTGGCTGATTCCCGGCGACTCATGCCCTTCGACCCACCCGGTGCCACCCTCGTTCGTACTGGGCCGCCACCCAGATCGGCGGCGCTTTCCTAGCGGGCACTCCCAGACCCGTGACATCGTTCTACTCCGGCGTTTCCGGAGCGCGCAGCCGGCCGGCGACGAACCGGCGCAACACGCTGGCAATGAGCGTCCTAGCGGCCCGTGGTGAAAGTGCCGGCGCATTTGACGAGCGCTGAATCCCGCCGATCTGCGTTGTTCATCGGTCAAATACTGCCGGTATTTTCCCTCTTCTCGCCTTGCTCGGCGGGTCCAGCGCCCGTCTCGGTGCCACGCGGCACTTTTACCACGGGCTGTTAGACTCGGCACGACGGTAGATCAACGAGTTACCGGTCTTCCCACAAATTCGCGTGACCTCGCCTTCGCGCAGGATGTACGCCATCTTCTGGGCGAGCCGGCGCGGCTGACCGAGCGCGTCCGCCAGCTCGAGGGTCGTGAAGGGGTCCGACAGCGGCGACTCGAGCAGGTCGAACAGGTCCTCCAAGCATCGGAAACGGTGGCGGTCAACGACAGCCACGAGCTGTCGACCCAAGACCCGCCAGCCGCCTCGACGGCGGACCCGCTTGGGATCGAACACGCGCAACTCGTCCTCTTCCACCATGACCACCTCGAGTTCGAAGTTGGGGTGGGCGAGCAACCGCGGAATGTACACCAGTTGGTCCAGCACGTGCGCCGGATGGCCGCGTTTCGGCGAACGGCGTCGGGTGGTGTCGGCGTCCCTCGCGTCCGGCACCTTGACGATCACACGAACGGCCGCGATCGGGTGCACGAGTACCACCTTGTGCTCCGCAACCAGATGCTCGAGCTTGCGTCGGATGGCGCCAAACCCGCCGGTTTGTATTTCGTAGAGCACGTCGTCATCGCCGATCACGTCGGCGACGTAGTTGCCCACCGGGACCTCCGATGAGGCGCGACTGGACGCTGCGTAGCGACGCGCGTATTGCGCCTTCAGCGCCTGGTGCAGCGGGCCCTCGTTCAGCGTCCCGATGATCACGGTAAGTGAGTAGACCATGGCGCGAGGCCAGAACGCCGGCTGCACAGAAGCGGGTGACATCTGCCGGCGGCTGCGCCTCGGTCTTGGCGGAGGTTAGTTGAGATCCGGAACCAGTACCATTTGCAGGATTTCGCGGCGGCCGGTCGGGTCCTCGAACATCGCGCCTCGATGCAGGCCGTTGTTGTCGAACAAGAGCATGTTCCCCTCGCTCGAGTCACAGACATGTTCCCGTGCGGCGAGTCGATCCATCGCGTCGCCGTCGAGGAGATCGTTGCCAAAGTTCGCCTTGAACCGGAACTCCGGCGGCAGGGCCATGAACGAGGCTCGAGCGTCGTCGTTGACAAGCTCGAAGCCAGATTTGTCGTTGGCCTTCCGTATGCATCGTTCAAGTGACGTGAGCACCGCGCGGCTACCGGGGTAGAACCGGAACGCGCCCTTCGACGCCGTCACATCGTCTGACCGGTACACGATAATCTTCATGAAGCCGACAGAACTGTCGAGATGAAGGTAGAACATCTTGGATCGCGTGCCGTCTGGAAAGCGGCAGGCGCCAGCGATTCCACGGTCTGACGCCTCGTTGACCTGCAAGGTAACAAACTTCAGCTTGAACGGATAGCCGTAGTAACAGCGACACGTCTCGAAAATGTCGTGTCCGCGAGCAGGTCGCCAAAAAATTCGTAGGCTTCATCTTTCCGCTTCATCTGGGCGACGACTTCGCTCACCGCTTCCACACCCCGGTGTCCCGGGGATAGCTCCAGGCGACGGTGACCCCCGGTGCGCACCGCGTCCTTGGTGCGCGCGACCACGGGCTGCGATGGCTGTCTGACAGGCGGAGAGGAACGATGCCTCTGCGACGAAGGAGTCCTACGCTATCAAGGACTGTCTCACTCGACGGGGTCGAGTGCGTGTTGAGGTATTTTGCCCCGGCCAACTCCGCCTGCAACGAGGCATCGAAGTGCCGGACATAGTGCTCGAATGCTCCGTGTGCCAGGCTCTCGGTCGGCCGAGCGAGGTCGCGATAGAAGGGGTGCGCCTCGTAGTCGATGTCGGGATAGAACAGCGCTCTTTCGGCCTCGAGCGTGGCCTGAGCCGCCCGTCGCTGCTGGTGCTGCCGGTCCTTCTTCTTGCTTGTGGAGCACCTTTCTCTGTTGTCTTTCGTCCTTGGCGCGCTGGCTCACGGGTACCGCGCTGTGACGTGAATCGGCGTCAGCTGAACCCGAATATTGGCCCAGCAGGCTCTTTATGCGGGCCCCGAAACGGCTCACTCTACCCCTCCGGTCTGCGTGCGCGCTTCACGCTCCGCCAGTTGATCGGGAAGGGCCTCGCGTTTACGGAGCTTACCCTCGACGAACTCCTTGAACATCTGGTCAACGGATTCGGACTGCGAGATGTCTTTGTAGGACGGTCGCTCGCGAAAGAACCCGCGTTCCTTGACCGCGACCAGATCGAACTGTTTCAAGAATCCCGCGGCGTCGTTGTAGTTGCGGTTGATGATGTCGTAGGCGACGAACCCCCACTCCTTCAGTCGGTGAAGCATCTCGTAGAGCTGAGGTGCGTTCCCGATGGGCCAGGTTCGTGACTCCAGGATAAGCATGTCGGTGTTCTGCATCACCAGGCGGGCACCCTCCAGCATTTCCAGCTCCGAACCCTCCGTGTCCACCTTGATGATGAAGGGGCCGTGGCAACCCAGCTCGGCCACCACATCATCGATGGCCAGGACAAGAACTTCGCGGGCGACCCCGTGGCCATGCCGACCGACCGTTTCCACGAATCGGCTCGCGCTGTACGACGGATCCACACTCATCGTCTGTCGGCCACGATGGCGACCTGCGGCCGCCAGATAGTATCTGGCCTGCGGGTACCGCACGCAGATGTCCCTCATGAACGCTTCGTTCTCTACGATCGGATCGAACAGGACGAACATGGCATTGGGGTACGCCTCGTACAGTCCCGGGGTGCCGGTAGCGATGCCGACGTCGATGATGTAGCCGGGCTCGAAGCCGGTCGACTTCGCGAACAGCATCACGTCGCCGAGACTGTCCCGGAAGCGCTGCTTCCGGCGCAGCTGCTTCGTTGTCTTCTGTAGCCGGTTTGAAAGCTGTTCAAGTGTTGGCTGCAGCCGATTCGTGAGTTTTTGGAGGCGCGCGAGCGCCTTGTCGTCCTGTGGGTTGAGACGAACGGAACGGCACAGGTACGGGATGGCGCGTCCTGGTTCGTCCAACTTGCTATGGATTCTGGCCGCGAGCGAGAGAATCGCCGGGTTTACGGTCGTCTCCGCGATCCGACCAAGGACGGCGATCGCCTCGCGCAACGAGCCCCGGTGGTACAGGGATTTTGCGACGGTCTCCAGTTGCCTTGTGATCTCAGGCACCGTGGACGCGGGCGATTACGAGGCCGTATCGACGGGCGATGGTGACATCGGGAACTCGTGTGGCTGCGCCGAGGCTATCGCTACAGGCAATGTGCTCGGATGCGGAAGTTGCGGATATCGCTGTGCCGGGTACACGCCGACGCGGCTGAGACTGGCCAGCGCCTCAACCATTGACGCCGAGGCGGGCAGGATGTGCCAATCCATGTACGCCTGTAAAGCATGCATGCTTGGCCCCACTGGTCACGATGTGTTCCAGGGCACGCGGCGTTGAGAGATCGGCAAGAACAGCGTATCGTCTCACCATGGCTCGACGTTTCACGATGGTCCTCTTAACCGTCATCCTCGTCCAGTCCGTGCCCGCACGGGGGCAGGACGACGCGTCCTCGTTCACGACCGAGCGGGGCCGGGCGGCGATCGAATTCAAGGACGACGCGATCCACCTCGTCGCCGCCTACTATTACTCGCAAGAGAACCATGACTCGCGCTGGTTGCTCATTGAAGCGGCGGTGTCAACCGAGGAGCGGATCACGGTACATCGCGACGCGTTCCGGTTGATCACGCCCGACGGCGTCGAGATCCCGCTGGCGCCGCACACGCGGTTCCGCAGCGATGTCGAGCGGGTCCGGCGGCTTGTCCAGAACGCCTCGACGACCCGGCACAGCATAAGTTCGTACTTCACGCGCTGGCGCCTTGAGCCATTCGGCTTCTTCAGGCTCCCCGGAACGGGGACCATCAGAGACGATGTCGTCGTCGACCGTGACAGGACGGCCCTTGGGGATCTGTTCTTCGAATCGCCGACCGCCGCGTGGGCGAACGGTACGTACACCCTGGTCGTCGAGTGGGAGGGCATCCGCGCTTCGGTGCCGATCGAGTTGGACTGAACCTCGTTCCCACCCCGTGGCCAGCTGCTAGCAGCCCGTGGTGAAAGTGCCGCTGCATTCGACGAGCGCTGAACCCGCCGATCTGCGTTGTTCATCGGGCAAATACTGCCGGTATTTTCCCTCTTCTCGCCTTGCTCGGCGGATCCAGCGCCCGTCTCGGTGCCCCGCGGTTCTTTCACCACGGGCTGCTAGGCGAGGTCCCCCAGAAACTCCAGCAGGAGCTGACTCGTAGTTTCCGCTTGTTCCTGCTGAACCCAATGCCCCGCACCGTCCACCAGGTGCACCGCACGCATGTCGGTACAGGCGACTTCCTGCATCCGCTCGAAGGACCCTGGGCTCTGGTAGGTACCCCAGTCGCTGGCGCCGCTAATGAACATGGACGGCTGATCGATGGTCCTGCCCGCGTACAGTTGCACCTCTTCCGCGCCGACACGGCTGCCGCCCCCGCGATAGCCGTTGAGGCCACCCTGAAAACTGGTGCGTCCATACTCTTCGGCATACACACTCAATGCCGAGTCGGGTAGCCAGGTATTGGCCGCAATGTGCGCGGCGGACGGCATGACGTCCGCCACCGTTTCTGCCATGCCCTGGTTCTGCTGCATGATGTAGTAGTTGGGCATCTTCGCCCATTCCTCTGCCGTCCGGGCGGCCAGTCGATAGGGCGTGTTGCCCTCCCAGTCCGCACTCTTGAAGTGGTAGTAGCCCCGAATGAAGTCATGAATGCCCTGGCCGGCGTGCCACATGTTTTCGTTGGCGCCCCGAGTCGTGTAGTAACGCTGATAGTGCTTTCTCGGCCGCGGGAGTGCGGCCAGATCGTCGTAGATACTCTGCCGACTGGCGGCAGGAGCTTGTGGTGGATCGTCCGCCGTCTCGAAGGGCAACGTTGATGTGCCGCCGAACGGCGCGCTCATCATCACCACCGCGGGGAAAATATCCGGGCGGGTGACGGCACACCAGCCGGCGAGGGGCGAGCCGGCATCATGACCGATGACGGCGGCGACAGACCGGTGGCCGAATGCCAGCACCAGACCCAGGGCGTCTCGCACCTTGTTGAGCCGACGAAATGGCGCGAGATCTGCGTCGTAGTCAGAGCTCCAGCCGGTGGTGCGACCGTAGCCGCGAACATCCGGGGCGAACACGTGATAGCCGGCCTCTGCCAGCGGCACCATCACGTTTCTCCAGCTGTAGGCTAGCTCCGGAAAGCCATGCAGCAACAACAGGGCTGGTCGATTGGGGGTCTCGTACCCCGCTTCCAGTACATGCACCCGCAGCCCGTTGATACTGTTGACGAATCGAGACCGGACGCCGGCAGGGAGCCAGGCGGAAGGATAGGGTTCCAACTCAACGCCCAGCCCGGTCGGCTGGGCAGACACGCTGCGAGACCCCATCGAGGCTGACCCCAGCGAAGCCAGCCCGAGTGAGGACAGACCCAACATTGCTTGCCTTCGCGAACATTCAGTCATCACGCTTTCCTCCGAAGTCCGAATCCGATACCGGCCGACCATGGTGACACGTTGGCGCGCAGCGCGTATAGCCCGTCGGGCCTCATCGACCGGCCTCAGTCGGTTCGCGGGATCCCCCGCCTGGGTCAGTGGCTAGATTTGCATGAGACAGGACAGTAAATATCCCCCGGCAAAGCCGGGGGCTTTAACTGTGAGCCGCTCAAAGCGGCATGACGTGACCGCATGTGCGGTCACTTGAGCCACCTGAAGGTGGCTACGCTAATCCAACGGCAGCCGGTCCAGCCGCCGATCTTCTCGTTCCTGCTGACGGATGTACTCGCGGATC
>Ga0310124_10001135_pt1 | contig 18678 bp, 15 predicted proteins | sample CB11b_AW_Bot5_MG_FD_203507 | JGI IMG/M metagenome (GOLD analysis project Ga0310124, IMG submission 203507) | Marine microbial communities from Western Arctic Ocean, Canada - CB11b_AW_Bot5 | ecosystem: Environmental > Aquatic > Marine > Oceanic | place: Canada: Western Arctic Ocean | collected... | reverse complement strand
CGCGAGCGGCGACACGACGTCGATCCAACAGACCGTGCCGGCCGCGGGCGAAGCGGTGGCCGAACAGATGACGACGGCGCAGGATGTCAACGAAGCGGGCGTGGAAGAAGTCGTTGCGGACAAGGGCGATCACAGCGGGGCGACATACGCGAACCGGCGGAGAGTGCGGGGCGAGCGGGGCAAGCGCTTGTTGCGCCAGCGGGGCGAGAAGCTGGAGAGGCCGTTTGCACACCAGTTCGAGACGGGCGCGATGCGGCGGTTACGAGTGCGTGGGCTGGACGAAGTGAAAAAGAAACTACTGCTCCAAGCGGCGGCGTGCAATCTGGCGCTGCTGCTGCGGACCAAGCATGGTGCGGGAACGCCGCGAGGTCTGGCCGAGGCCGTAAAAAGGCTTTGCGAAGAGATTTTGGAGCTATTGGGGGCCCTCCAAGCACCTGCGGGTCCCGGCAACGCGCCGATCGGACAACTCGACCCGCCCGGGCCCGGCCCGATCCCGCCGCCCGAACTCATGCCTCCCGCTCTCAGAAGTGGCGGTTTAGACACGGGCTGTTAGACGACTATCACCTGTTTCGGGTTCGTGTCACAGTTGCGAAGCATCATAATGCAAAAAAATATTCAATAGCAACTCTGTTCTCAACCACGTGATCCTGGTCGTCCCAGCGCGTCAACCTTCTGATCGGCTTTTCCGTCCGTCGCGAGGTCTTCGTAGAGGATTCTCATACCAGAAGACACCCAGGTTCTCGACCTCTTCGCAGGTCAGTACATCCAGGTCGCCGTCGCCGTCGAGGTCAATCAATTCGACCAAATCGTACTTCGTTCCCTTCGGGCCGCTGATAGCGTGTCCCGTCCAACCCCGCTCTAGCGAACTACTCTCGTATGACATCCACATGACCCCGTGCTTCTCTTCGCGGGCTCGTTCGCAGGAGAAGACGATGTCGAGACGGCCGTCAAGATCGATGTCTCCCACCGCGACGGATTTTCCCGTCCCGATCCCATCCGGGAGCCGGATCTCATGCGCTTGCCACGACCGGCCACTAGCGTCCGTTCGCCGATAGTAAAGTAGCAGGTCGCTTCGGTCCGGGACCAGAACGTCATCAAGCCCATCCTGATCAAGGTCCGTCAGCGCAAGAAACATCACTTCGTGTTGATCGACCGCACCGATTCGATGAACCGGCCAGGCACTATCTGCCTTCTCTCTGCCCGGGTTCTCCAACCAGAGGACGCCGCGCTGCGAATCTTTGCGGTCGCTGGCGACAATGTCCTGGTCCCCATCCCCATCCATGTCGGAAGCAACGAGGGACATGATCCAACCCGCTTCGTAGAGCGGATGCCATTTCCAACCGGCAAGGTCACGCGGATTCTCAGGCGATTCCCACCAGCCGATCTGAGCGCCGTCGTTCTTCGATCCCGCGATCAAGTCGATGCCGTTCTTCCCATCCACGTCGAAGGGCAGAACGAACATCCACTGCTGCTCCCCCTCTGACGCCGGAAGGGCCGCGGTTTCCCAGGCTTTGGAATCGAGGTAGCTATCGGCGTCGGCCGGCGCCCAATGCACAAACAGAGCCTTCGTTTTGCCCTCGCAGGAGCTTACAACGTCAGCCGCTCCGTCACCATCGAGATCGACGAAAACCGCGTCTTCGGGATCACCGACCTGGCCAACCGTCACGGCGGGCCACTCGGCCTGCACAGCTTCTGGCCCGGGATGTAGATAGCCGCGGATCACACCGCCCTGTTCCCAGCCGGTAGCAATGTCGAGCAGCCCGTCCGCGTTGACGTCGAGAAGCCGCACGCCGTCGGCGCCTCGCGAAGAGCTATCGATCGTGTGACGAGCCCAGCTCTTCGCGTCCGGGAACACCTCGGCCCGAGGGGGCGCCCCGTCGCCGCAAGACGCTAGCAAGACACAACCGAAAGCAATAAAAGCTACGCCTCGCCGCATCCGCATCGCTCTAGCCTGCATATTTCACCACATGGCGAGGCGAAGTGCCGAGAGGGCCGTCAGGACGAGGCGCGACACGCTTGGCGCGCAGAGGTGTACTTGGCGGTACAGTGGCCACGGCAAGCAATCGCAACGATGTCATGGCGGTCCTATGGCGTGCTTCGACCGTCAGTTGGTGAAGTATGCGGGCTAATGCCGGAAGTGCCGTATCCCCGTGAACACCATCGCCAAGCCAAGCCGATTTGCGGCCGCGATCACATCCGCGTCGCGCTTCGACCTTCCGGGCTGGATAACGGCCGTAGCCCCGTGAGAGGCAATCTCTTCGACTCCATCTGGAAAAGGGAAGAATGCGTCGGAACCCACGACCGTGTGCTGGAGAGGCAAGACCGCTTTCTGCGCGCCGATCCGCGCCGCATCGACTCGGCTCATCTGTCCCGCGCCCACACCCACAGTCTGGCCGTCGCGAACGTAGACAATTGCGTTCGACTTCACGTGCTTGGTCACCTTCCACGCGAACGCAAGAGCCTTCATCTCGGCGTCGGTCGGCGCTCTCTCGGTCACAACCTTCAAGTCTTCCGTCTTGGCCGTCACGTCGTCCTCGGTCTGGGCCAGATACCCACCGGCAATGCTCTTGATGACGAGCGTACGCGGCGTCTCGCCCACCTCCAGCAGCCGAAGATTCTTCTTGCGGGTAAGGATCTCAAACGCCTCTTTGTCGAAGCCTGGCGCAACGATCGCTTCGACAAACAAATCAGCAAGAGCTTCCGCCGACTGCGAGTCGACCGCCCGATTGAAGGCGATCACGGATCCAAATGCCGAGACCGGATCGCATTCCAACGCTTGCCGATAGGCGTTGACCTGCGTGTCGTCCTCAGCGCACCCGCACGGATTCGTGTGCTTGATGATCGCCGCCGCGGGCCGCTCGAACTCCCGCGCCAGGTTCCAAGCGGCGTCCAAATCGACCAGATTGTTATAGGACAGCTCCTTGCCGTGTAACTTGCGCGCACCGGCGATGCCTGCCTCCCCACTCGCGTAGAGCGCCGCCGACTGATGCGGGTTCTCGCCGTACCGCAAAGACTGCTTGCGTGGGGCGGCGATCCCCAGAAACCCCGGTAGCGGGTTCTCGTCGCGGTTGCCTTCGACATCAATCGTCGAAAGTGTTCCGGCGATGGCCGCATCGTAGGATGCCGTCACAGCAAACGCCTGCTGCGCCAGCTTCCAGCACGACTTCTCCGATAGCTCGCCGTCGGCCGCCAGTTCATCAGCGATCCCCGCATAGTCCTCCGGATCCGTCACGACAGCGACGTGACGGTAGTTCTTCGCCGCAGCCCGAATCATCGACGGTCCGCCGACATCAATGTTCTCGACGATGTCTTCGAAGCTCGCTCCTTCGCGTGCAGCCGTCTTTTCGAAGGCGTAGAGGTTCACGACAACCATATCGATCAACGGAATCTCATGTTCCTCAACCGCCTTCATGTGTTCCGCATTGCCGCGAATCGCCAGGATCCCGCCCGCGACCAGAGGATGGAGCGTCTTAACGCGGCCGTCCAACATTTCCGGAAAGCCCGTCAGCTCCGAAACATCGCGAACCGTCAACCCTCGCTCTCGCAACAGACGGGCAGTCCCTCCGGTCGACACGATCTCGACCCCCAGATCGGCAAGTCGGCGGGCAAAATCGGCTACCCCTGACTTGTCGGTAACGCTGATGAGAACACGGTGGATCTTAGGCATTCAAACCCCTTGAGGAAAAAATCTGATTCTCCCACTGGGCCCGTCCGTTTGCAAACGCAGTCTGAAACCGTACAGCCCGACGGACGATTGTAGCCATCTGGAAACGTTTCGTTTGACGTGGCCAACGAATGGTATTACAACCAAGAAAGAAGCTGCCCGAGACCTGAGTCAGGGCTATTGAATCAGGCAACAATCGCTTGACCGCGCCGTCGCTCCTGCCTCCCCATCGGGCCCTGATACGAAAGTTGAAGGGAGGGCACATTTAAGAATCCGCTGGCCCTGTTGATCATGCAGCCCGAGCGCCGTGCAACGCTCCTGCAAGCATTGCGGGTGCTGGACATAGAAACCCTCGCCGTCAGCACCTGCGCCGAAGCACGGAGTCTGTTCCAAATCTCTCCCGGCGTTGAACTCGTCCTCACCGAGGTCAGCTTGCACGATGGCAATTGGTCAGATGTCTTGCGGCACCTAGTCGACAACGGTATCGAAGCAAGCGTGGTCGTGAGTTCACAGCGGCCAGACGAGCACCTCTTCTCCGAGGTAATCTGGCGCGGCGGCTACGACGTGCTCGTCGAGCCCTACGAGAAGGCGGAAGTACGGCAGATCCTGGAGGGTGCACTTCGTGCGGCGCAACGAAACGCGCTTGTGAATCAATCCATGCGCGCGTCCAACTAACCGTCGCCGCCCCCGGGCGATTCGCTATCCTGGGCTTCGGGTCCACGGTTGCCAAGGGCTTTCCCTCGGCGTGAGCAAGTCCTTGCAGGTCACACCAAGCGAGCAGATTGAGCAGGTATTCGCGGGGCCGGATCACGAAGTGGGGCTCGGCGAGGCCGCGCTGGTTTTGGCGCGATTGGAATACCCCGACCTCAATGTGCAGGCGCACCTTGACCAGTTCGCGCTCTTCACAAGCGAAGTCAAGACGGGGCTTCCTGACGACTACGAGCCGAACCGCATCATCTCCGCGCTGAACGGCTATCTCTTCGAAAAGCTCGGGTTCCTAGGAAATCAGGACGATTACTACAATCCCCGCAACAGTTTCTTGAACGATGTACTGGAGCGGCGAACCGGAATCCCGATCACCTTGTCCATCGTCTACCTGGAGATCACGCGACGGCTCGGGCTGCCCTTCTACGGAGTGGGCCTGCCGGGCCACTTCATCATCAAGTACGACGACAACCGCCGGGCGATCTATCTCGATCCGTTTCACGCGGGCCGTGTTGTCGAAGCCGAAGACTGCCGTAGCCTCGTTCGCGACATCACCGGGCCCGAGTTCGTACTCACAGAGCAGCATTTCCGCGCGGTCGATAACCGCACTATCATCCTCCGCATGCTGAGCAACCTTAGGTCGATCTACCTTCAGACTCGCCAGTACCGCAAAGCCATTGGGGTTCTTGATATGGTCCTCAACCTCGCGCCGGCGGTCGCCGAGGACTACAAGCAGCGCGCCCGTTTGTACCATGAACTGGGGCAGTCCAAGCCCGCGATCAAAGATCTGGAAACCTATCTCTCCATACGTCCCGACGCGTCCGACGAACCTCAAGTGCGGGAGTGGATCACACGGATGCGGCGCGGGCAAGCAGCGCTGAACTGACATGCCGCGTCTTCTGATTGTCTTCGGAACGCGCCCCGAAGCGATCAAGCTTTGTCCGCTGATCGCCTATATCCGCAAGCAGTCGAGTCCCCTCGACGTGCGCGTTTGCGCCACCGCACAGCATCGCTCAATGCTCGACCAGGTCCTCGAATCATTCGAGATCCGCCCCGACCACGACCTCGACCTGATGCGGCCCGATCAAACGCTCGCCGGCACGGCAGCCGCCGTGATTCAGGGCGTCGCGAAGGTCATCGAAGACGAACCGCCCGACATGATTGTGGTTCAGGGTGACACGACAACCACCCTCGCCGCCTTCTATGCACACGTGCCTGTCGCGCACGTCGAGGCCGGCTTGCGGACAGGCGATCTCCAGCGCCCCTTTCCCGAGGAGGCGGTCGACGCCGGCCGCATCTTTGTGACGGGGAATACCGTCGTCGACGCCGTCCTCGGGATCCAGGAGCGACTCCTTACCGGCGAAATCAACCGACCGAGTTGGCCGTTTATATCCGACGGAAGAAAGCTGATTCTTGTCACCGCTCACCGCCGCGAGAGCTTCGGCGAAGGCCTGCAACATGTCTGCGAGGCGCTGCAAAAGCTAGCGGCGCGACAGGACGCACAGATCGTCTACCCGGTGCACCGCATCCAAATGTTCTGGACCCTGTGCGGCGGCGCTTAGGTGATCTTGAGAACGTCTCCCTCATCGACCCGGTCGGCTACGCGCCTTTCGTAGATTTGATGATGCGAAGCCATTTCATCCTCACCGACTCGGGCGGCATTCAGGAGGAAGCACCCTCTCTCGGGAAGCCGGTGCTCGTGATGCGCGAGACCACGGAACGACAAGAGGCGGTCGACGCCGGGACCGCCCGGCTCGTCGGCACTGACCCCGAAATGATCGTCGCCGAAGCCTCCCGCCTACTCGACGACGCCGCTCACTACCAGCACATGGCGCAAGCTCACAACCCCTACGGTGATGGCCAAGCCTGCAAGCAGATCGCCGCCATCCTGGAAACCTACCTGGCCGGCAAATCCCGCTAGACAAACTCAGAACCGCGGGCGTGAGCCTGCGTTGACAAAACCACCAAGGTCACCGAGCACGCAGCCAAGCCACGCAGGGGCGCAGGAAGCCTCCCAACCCCAAGCCCCGTCAAGCCTTCGGGTGAGACCGGTCATACACTTCCATCAACTCTTTCAAGGAAAGCTGCGTGTACTTCTGCGTCGTCGATAGACTGGCGTGACCCAACAATTCCTGAATCGACCGCAAATCCGCGCCGTCCGCCAACAAGTGCGTCGCAAACGCGTGCCGCAACGAATGCGGATGTAAGTCCGGGTCCCCTGAGAACAGCAGCGCATATCGTTTGACGATCCGCTCCACGCTCCGAGTCGTCAGCCGCCCCCCGCGCCCATTCAGAACCAGCGCCCGCTGTTCGACATCGCCGCGGGCACGCAGATACCCCCGCACCGCTTCGTCGGCCCGTTTGCCGAACGGGACAAGCCGCTCCTTGCGGCCCTTCCCTCGAACCCGGATCCATCGCTCCGCGAAATCGAGGTCCTCGATATTGAGACCCACAAGCTCGCTCACCCGCAGGCCACAACCATACAAAAGCTCGAAGATCATCGGGTCCCGCGCTGACGTCGCTTCCGATGCCTTGACCTTTTCAGGCGTTTCCGCCGAGCTTCTCCGGCCCAACCCCGGCACCGCATTCACGAGAGCGTTCGCCTGCTCGGCCGTCATCACCGCCGGCAACTTCTTGGGCGTCTTCGGCATTGAGACCAGCTTCGCCGGATTCGTCGCCACCTCTCCCTGCCGGTGCAGAAACTTGAAGAAGGCTCGCAAGGCGGAAAGCTTGCGCGAAACCGATCGATTCGAGTTGCCGCGTTCAAAGCAGTGCGCCATGAACTCCCGCAGCACCAGCGCATCGACCTCCGAAGCAGGAGGCGGCTGGGCCTCGGGCGGGCTCAGGTAGGCGCGAAACTGCCCCAGATCCAGGCCGTAGTTTCGAATCGTGTGCTGAGACAGATTCGCCCGGCGAAGCGAATCAAGAAACTGCTCAATCTGCGCCGCAAGAGCGTCGGGGGGTGCATCCGCGCTATGAGGCGACGGGGACATGCGTCTCCAAGAAAGACGTTAACTCGTCGAGTCCGCGTTCGCACTGCCGCTGGCGCCTCGCCTTCTTGTCGCGGCGATACTGCCCGGCCTCTTCGGCGGGGAGCGGCGGTAACAGGTCAAACGTAATGTTGGCCGGCTGATACTTGTCCGGATTCGCGCCCGAGATATATGCGCCCAGTGAGCCATGCGCCGTCGGCCGCGGCCATGTCAACGGCTCCTCTCCGTCGACAAGCCGCGCGGCGTTGCGGCCGGCCACAAGTCCCGTCGCGATCGACTCGACATAGCCTTCCACGCCCGAGATCTGCCCCGCGAAGAAGACCTTTGGGTGCGATCGGAGATTCAGCGAACCCGCTAGCAAAGCCGGCGCGTTGATATAGGTATTGCGATGGATCTGGCCGTAGCGCAGGAACTCCGCTTTCTCCAGACCAGGGATCAAGCGCAGTATCCGCTTCTGCTCGCCGTACTTGAGGTGGTTCTGAAATCCTACAAGGTTGTACGAACCCGCCCGCATATCCTCTTGACGAAGCTGAACGACTGCGTAGAACGAATGGCCCGTCACCGGGTGTCGCAGCCCGACCGGCTTCATCGCGCCGAAACGCAGGGTATCGACCCCGCGGCGTGCAATCTCCTCAATCGGCAGACAGCCTTCAAAGTACTTCGGATTGTCGAACTCCTGGCCGCGATGTTGCTCCGCCTCGGTCAGAGCCTGGTAGAAACGCTCGTACTGTTCGCGTGTGAAGGGGCAGTTGAGATAGTCGTCGCTGCCGTCGATCGACTTGCCGTAGCGGGACGCTCGAAACACAATATCCATGTCGATCGTTTCCGCATCGACAATCGGACTGATCGCATCGAAGAAAAACAGTCGCTCACTGCCGGTGAGCTGCACGATCGATTCGGCAAGTGCGTCGCTTGTCAGCGGTCCGCTCGCGACGACCACGACATCGTCAAGCGGGATCTCCGCGACCTCTTCGCGGACAACCTCGATCAGTGGCTCCTGCTCGACACGGGCCGTCACTGCCTCCGCGAAAAGCTCGCGGTCGACAGTCAGCGCATTCCCGCCTGGGACACGGCTGCGAGCCGCAGCGTCCAGACACAGCGACCCCATCCTGCGCAGCTCCTCCTTGAGCAGCCACGGCGCGGAGTACTGCGTTTCCGTCTTGAGAGAGTTGCTACAAACCAGTTCGCCGAGATTGTTCGTCTGGTGCGCCGGCGTCCGGCGTCCGGGTCGCATCTCGTACAAGCGGACCAGGTGGCCTTGGCGCGCCGCCTGAAACGCCGCCTCGGGGCCCGCCAGTCCGCCGCCGATGACGTGGATCATGCTTCGCATCATAAGACCAGAGAGTACGCTGGAACCCCCATTATAGGAGGCGTTGACGCGTTTTTCCGGTCGTAAGATTTTCGTTACGTTGGGCGAGTGTCGGGTTATACTTGATGAGGCATTGGGGCCGAAACGAACGCCAGGGGGTGGGCGCGGACGTTCGGCACGGTTCTAAGCCCTATAAACAGGGGCTCCAGACACCATGTTTGTGCTTTACAGCGATCTTGAAGTGCCGTATGATGAGGCGGAAGTATAAAACACTTCTAATATTTTATGTTTTATGCCCGGCCGGCGGGATTCCTCGTCCGGTAGGGAACGACAGTGAGTGACAAGGAGGAGCATGGCTGAAAAGAAGAAACTGACACAGGCCCAGATCATCACCGGTCTGGCCGAGAAGGTCGACCTCAACAAGAAGGTCGTCAAAACGCTTTTCGAAGAACTGGGAGCAATGGCCGTAAAGGAAACAAAGCGGACCGGCGTTTTCATCGTGCCTGGTATCGGGCGCCTCGTGCGCTCCGACCGCAAAGCACGGATGGGCAGAAACCCCGCCACCGGACAGCCAATCAAGATCCCGGCCAAGAAGGTAGTGAAGTTTCGGGTTGCCAAGTCCGCCAAGGACGCAATCGTCCCTCCGAAGAAGTAGCTTCTAACGGGTTCGACAAGGACAAAACCCCATCCAGCCGCTCGGCCGGATGGGGTTTTCTTTCTCTGAAACCTTGGGAGTCGCCCTCTGATTGACGGGTCGAACGGCTAAGAAGGTGTAGGCGCTTCCTTCTTCTCCTCTGTGCTGGCCGTTGGCTTCTCTTCCTTCCTCATCGCACCCTTGAACTCCCGGATACCCTCACCAACCCCCTTGAAAATCTCGGGGATCTTGCGGCCACCGAAGATCAACACGGCGATGAGAAGGATAATGATCAGTTCCTGTACACCTAGTGTCGGTATGAACAAACCCAACGGTAGATGCGAGGCATTCATTAACGGCATTTAAGCCTCCTACAGGTTTCATTGTAGGGATAGCCCGGAAGTGGCGTCAAGACACCGATTGCCCGTCCCGACGCCTCGAAGGTTCCCCGCGCCCTCCTAATTTACCCAACGGTCGCCGCCATCGCGCTTCTTCATGTACACCTTAAATCGGCGCCGCGACCGCCGCAGTTGCCACCGCCTATAGCTATCCATCCAGTCGATGTTCAGCACGCTCGGGCGATGCCGCAGGTAGAAATATCCGAAGACCATGCCGCCCAGATGGGCATAGTGCGCCACGCCGCCCCCCGAACCGGCGACCGCCGAGAGAAAGGCAATCACGCCCATGATCAGCACGAAGATGCGCGCCGGGATCGGAAACATCAAAAAGACGTAGATCGTCCGATTCGGATACAGCAGTCCGAACGCCAGCAAAACCCCGTAGATCGCGCCTGAGGCGCCGATCGTTGCGCCCGCTGTGCTTTCCCCTAGTGCAAAGCGCGCCGACACGTCGAGTAGCCCCGCGCCGACACCGCAGACGAAGTAGTAGTTGTAGAACTTCAGCCGGCCCCAGTCGCGCTCCAGATCGCTGCCGAACATCCAAAGCATCAACATGTTGATGAGGATGTGGCCGAACCCCGTCGGACTATGAAGGAAGAGATACGTGAACGGCTGCCACAGCGCTCCTCGCACAACCCAATCCGGAATCAGGCTGAACGCGTGGAACCCCCAAAGCAGGGAGCTGATTTGCGTGTGGTAGCACAGAAAATAGACGACAAAGATGACGCTGTTCGAGATCAGCAGGAACTTGATGCCCCGCGGGACCATCCCGCCGAGGCCAAATTGCATCCGGGGATACTGCGTGTAACCGCCCATTCTGAGGTGGGTCTCAAAGGCCCACTAGCAGCATAGAGGTTGCCGTGATAGGGGTCAAACTAGGCACCCACCGCCAGCCTACCGGTGCACATCACCCGAGAAAATGTGGAGACACGGCATGCGGCTGAGCTATCCAAATTAGCTGGAGGCGGCTTGGGTCTGACCTGCCCCTTCATTTCCCACCGCGCCCTTTCATGCAGGCTCTGATGCGTCTTACCGCTTATCTGCGGATGAATGACGCGTACCCCTCTCGGCATTTCGTTCCGAGTTGCAAGTTCTTATTGCAAGGAGGCCCACTATCGCCGTCATCCATCAGTGAAGCCGGCCCTCACAGGAGACGATGGTGCACCGCTTAGAAATCGCCGGGCGACTACGATCCGCGACCACACGCTAACCTAGACCTTGATGCCTGAGAGTCCCACGCCTGCGTTCACGGGCCTATCGCAGCGACTCGACCGTTTTGGTCCGACGATCGCTCAGGCGATCCTCGGCCTGTACCTTGTACGAGCCGGTTTCGAAGCGGCTTCCAAGCCCCTCTGGTTCGACGAGCACTTCACGTTCTATCTAGCCCGCCTTGGGTTCAGCGATCTTTGGCGAGCACTCCTGAGCGCGGCGGACGCGCTGCCTCCGCTAGGGTACGTTCTGACGAGAGGGGCGCACACACTCTTCGGTACAGGCGAACTCGCCACCCGCCTTCCATCAACCTTGGGCATGGCGTTGTTCAGCTACTGCTTGTTCCTATTTCTCAAACCCCGCGTGGGCGTGCTGCCCTCGCTGGCCGCGATGATCTTTCCGTGGTTGACCTGGGGTTTCGAGTACTCGATCGATGCGCGTCCCTATTCGCTGATGACCGGTCTGAGTGCCGCTGCATTACTGTCATGGAGGGAAGCGGTCGAGGGGAAGAGGCCGTGGGGGTTGGCGGCCCTGACGATTAGTCTGGCGGCGGCGATCTCCGTGCATTACTAGGCCGTCTTTGTGTTTCTGCCCCCCGCGGTGGGTGAGGCCGCGCGCACATGGAAGTCGCGCAGAATCGATTGGCCGGTCTGGGGCGCGATGGCCGCCGGCGGTTCCGTTCTTCTTGCGTACCTACCGCTCATTCAGGCGGCGCGCGCCGCGTTTAGCGAAGGCTTCTGGAGCCCCGTTCACGAAACCGACATCTTAGGTACCTACCTGTTGGTGTTGCTGCCGGCAGCGTGGCCATTGGGGACGGTGGCATTGCTTCTTGTAGGTGGGGCTATCTACTCGCGCTGGCGCGGTGGGGTGTGCGCGGTGCCCGATAGACCGGCTCTGCCCTCCCATGAAGCGGCTGCTCTCATGACGGCAGCCGCGATTCCTTTTTTCGCGGTCGCACTCGCCTACCTCACGACAGGCGCCTATGTTTACCGCTACGGTTTGACTGTTCTACTTGGCCTTTGCGGCGGATTCGGTGTCTTCGTTCACCGCGCGACGCGCGGTGAACTTCGCTTGCAAGCGTGCGTAACCGCCGCTCTGCTGGGCTGGTGCGTTTTCAGCGACTTGCGATACTCGCCAGGCAATCAGGGGAGTATTGATCCAGCCTCCTCGGACCCATACGGTTTGCAGGTCTTGCAAAATCCGAAATTGTCGCCCGACCTGCCCGTAGTCATCGCATCGCCGATGCTGTTTTTCGAACGTGTCCACTATGCTCCCGACTCACTGAAGAACCGCTTCGTCTACCTTGCCGAACCAGCGGCTGCACTCCGCTATCGCGGCACGGACACGCCGGATCGCAACCTGCAGGGACTCGGCCCGTGGGCAGGGTTCAAGGTTGAGCCGTACGACGAGTTTGTGGGGAGCGGAGCGAGGTTCCTGATTATCGAGCGACCGAACGATCGTTTTGCATGGCTGCTCGAGCGACTCCAGGCCGAGGATCGCCAGCCGACCCTACTGATCGATGGTCCTCTCGAGATCTGGGAATGCTGTGGCCAGGGTCAATAGAGGCAAACGACAAACGTCTCACCAAGGCGAATGGGGAACACCCACTTGCCGATGCCTAACACTTCGCTGATTCGCCGCATCGTGTCGACTCCCCACACCCCGTGCTGTCCGACCAGGTAGAGAATGTATGAAAGCGTGAACGAGGCCGGCCGGCGGCCGAAGCGGACGACTTCAAGGCCTGCCTTCTGTGCGCAGCGCGTGAGGCTGGAGCGGGTGAAATAATTGAGGTGTTCGGGGAGCAGGAGCGGCCAGCGACGCCCCAAGAGTCGAGCGGACCCGCTCTCCAGATCGGGGACGTTTGCAAAGATGAAACCATCCGGCTTGAGCAACGAACGGCACTGCGCGAGAAAGCTGACCGGGTCGGCAACGTGCTCCAGTACGTCCCAAAGGGTGATCGCATCGAACCGCCGCGAACCCAGTTCGGCTTCCTGCAGCGTCAACGGCAATACCTTGCCACGGCCGTCAAGTAAGTCCCGAGCCAACTGGTAAAGCGGCGGCGAGGGCTTGACCCCAGTGACGTCCCAACCGGCGGACCGCGCTCGATCGAGAAAGACGCCCGAGGCGCATCCTACATCAAGGAGACGGCCTCCGTCTGAGTGCGCACTCACGATCTCGAGATGGCGGCGGGCGGTTCTGCGGCGGCCCTCGCCCTCCGCCTGATACATGGCAATGTCCATCTCCCGATAGAGTTGGCCCAGTTCCTCGTCGGCCGGCCGATGTTGTGAGAAACCGATACCGCATTCCCCGCAGCGGAGAATCGTACCGGTGGCGAGCTCCGTGCGCGAAGAACCAAACGCTCCCGCGGCCAAGCGAGCGCCATAACCTTTGAGATAGACGGAATAGCTAGTGGAACCGCATACGGGACATCGGTCCGACAGGCCTCGTTTGCGGTTCGTCTGCACAGTTAATTCCCGCAGGCCAACAGGATGCGGGGTTGCAAGCATTGGGGATCAAACCGTCGGCGAAGGAGCTACCGGCGAGTGCTCCGGGCGTAGTCCGACACGCCGCAGCCAGATCCGAGCCACCGTGCGCAGCAGGGCCATTAGGTAATTCGGCGCCACCTTCACAATGCGGAACGACGACCGGCCCATATCGGAGGTGCGGTTGATCCAGGAGGTGGGAACTTCCTTGATCCGGTAGCCGGCGAGGATCGGCTTCAGACCCGTTTCGGCGTTCGCGGCGAAGTGCGCCTCCTCAATCGTCAAGTTCTTGAGAATATCGGCTCGGTAGAGCTTGAGGTTGTTCGAAACGTCTCGCACTCGCGGAAGCAGCAGTAGCTTTACAAGTGCATGGAATCCACGATTGCAGACAATCTTGAAGAAGGGGTAGTTCAGCAAGACCGAGTTGTGCGAAAAGCGGCTGCCGATAGCCCCATCGTAGCCTTCGACGATGGCGTCGAAAAGGTCTCGAAACTCCGGGACGATCTGCGCGAAGTCGCAATCCATCGACAGGATGTATTCGCCGGTGGCGGCGGCATAGCCGTCGCGGAGCGCATAGCCGACGCCATTGGGCGGCGTGCGATCGACCAACTTGATGCGCGGATCGCTCTTGGCAAGCTCGCGTGTGACCTCGGCGGTGCGGTCACTGCTGTTATCGTTGACGATCACGATCTCATGGATGTACCGGTCATACGCAGAACGAAGCGTGTCGGCGAGCCGCGGAATATTCATCTCTTCGTTGTGGCAAGGCACCACGACGGACACTTTCCCGGCGAGCGAATCGTGCTCCGAGAGCGGCGGTAGCTTTCGCTGTTCATCTTCCGAACCGGGCTTCTTCGCCCAAATATAGAGCGTGCCGCAAAACTGCCGGACGAATGGCATGTGCTCAAATATCACGGACTTCGATTCAAGGAAAGGGCTCCAGCTCTTGGGCGTGCGCCCGTGGATAATGTCGAACGGAATCACGTCGATATGTGAAAAGCCGGCGTTTGACGCGATCTTCATCAGGTCGTAGCGGCGGAGGCCGATCTGGCAGCGCGCATTGCCTGCGAACTGACCGAGCGGACGGACCCAGTCCTTGAGCGCTACTTGAGGGTTGAGGTGGTTGGCTTCGAAGAACAGGATTTGCCCGCCGGGCTTCAGGAGGCGCCGGATCCAATCGAGGTTCTGCGCGTACCGGTCGTGGCACAGAATTCCGGTGCCGACGACGTAGTCGAAGCTCGCTTCGGGCAGATCGGCTGCGGGGTCGTCGACTTGAACTACCTTCACGTTCTTGATGGACTTCGCTTCGGCTTGCTCCGCCAACTCGGGGTCGAAAACAGCCGCCGTAATCGGGTTCTCATGCCGTAGGGCGGACGAGAGGTGCTAGGTCCAGAGACCGCTACCCGCACCCAGCTCAAGGATCGACTCGCCAGGCAGTACGTGGAAACAGTGCCTCACCGTTACGGCTCGCCATTGCAGCTTGAAGGGCGAGCTGTTGGGGTAGCGAAGCCAGTAAGCTTCGCGATGCGATTCCATCTCGCTGAGATTGAGCGCGAGTGACAAGTTGGACGTTCCTGGTCCGACCGGCGCATGGATAGCCCTGTGCCCTATCGACAAGCAAGGACTTGCCGGTCACCAGCCATTGCCATTATACGTAAGGTCAAGGACTCCCCAAGCCCGAAATCACCTTACTCTATGCCGGAAGCTCACCCTAGACGCGGGGTTTTTCGAGCCGGGCCTCGGCGTGGCATGGCGCGCGGCACGGGTTCGGCGGATGCAGGCCTACAGGCTCTTGAGATACGCCAGCAAGTCGGCCATACCCTGCACGCTGATGCTTTGCTCGAGGTCCTCGGGCATGGGGGACACGCTCAGGGAACGCAGAGATTTGATGTTCGACCGCCGGATCGTGTCTTGCTCGCCCTTGGCGCGCCGCAGCGTAACGGTCTCGGGTGTTTCGGCGGCGATGACACCCGTAACAGATTGGCCGTCGTCGGTTTCGAGCAGATACTCCTCATAGCCCGCTTCGACACTTTCGTTGGGCATCAAGATATCGGTCATAAGCGTTTCCTTGTTGCGGATCACGACGCTGAGCAGGTCGGGGCCGACATCTGACCCGATTCCGCCGACCTTGTGACAGTCGGCGCAGACCCCTGCGAATACTTCCTTGCCGCTGTCTGGGTTTCCTTCGAGTGCGAGCGCCGGCCGGTACTCTTCGTAGATCGCCTGCCGCTCGTTCGGGGCCGATTCCCCAAGAAGCTCCTCGGCGCGTGCGCGAATCGCGGCATCCTCATGCCGCAGGAACTGACGCCGTCGGCCGCGGCTGAGTGACCATGGCTGGACGGTTTCATTCGCGACGGCATCGAGCAGGGCTGACATTCCCTCTGTGTGGCCGACAAGCTCGCCGAGGATCGCATTGCGGACCGGCCCGGTGTGCGATCGCCAATCGTTCAGAAGCGCCTCCGTTGCTTCAGGGCCCTGAACAGAGGACAGTGCTCTGACTGCCGCTACTTGCAACCCTTCCGGGTTTGCGGGTCCGAGTAGGGCTTGGATGTCGGTCGCGTAGCGTCCGGAGCGACCCAGACCCAACGTGCGGACCGCGAAGATCCGGTCTTCCACCGGAGCACTCTGATCTGTCGCGGCCGAGACGGCCCTGGATAGGGCCGACTCCAGTTGCGGTGTCGCTTTCACATCGAGACGGAGCAGGGCGTTGAGAGTGGCGGCCCTAATGGTTGCGCTCCGGCTCGACAGCAGCGTGAGCAACCCTCGTTGGGCCGTGGCGAATTGCGGCCGCTCTTGCTCACCTTGTCCGAAGCCTTCGCGTAAGCCGTCGAGGACAGCCTGCCGCCACCAGTCTCCCTTGGTTCCCGGAGCCCGGCGGACGGCCTCGACGAACTTCGCAACCTGCGCGTCCTGTTGCCGTGCTCCCGCAATGGAGGCGAGACCGCTTAGTAAGGTGCGTTTCCCTGCGGACTCGTCGTTGAGAAAGCCAGAGCGGCGTGACAGCTTGGCGAGCCAAGTATCCGCGTCGTCCGTCACCGCACTGAGCGCTGCTGTTCGGAACCAGGGGTTCTCGATGTTCTCGGCAAGTAACTTCTCGACGGCTTGCTGGGCTTGCTGCGCGGAGAATCCTCCGAGGATGCTCACCGCTAGAAGCTGAACTTTCTTGTTCGGATCGCCGGCGCGCGCGAGGGCTTCCTGCTGCAACTCTTCCGTTGAGAGATGCTCTTCTGCTAGCCGGAGGGCGTGCTCTCGGATGTTGGCGTCGGGGTCGTCGAGAGCTTTGCGCACAAGATCGCCGGAGAGCACATTGAGACCATCGAGCGTCCATAGCGCATGCAGCCGCGTCATGGCGGCATCGCTTTGGCTCGCCAGATCTTGCAGTGCCGATGCCACCGAGCGGTCGCCGCGTTCGACCAACAGGCGCTGCGCGGTCGTCCGCCACCATGCGTTCGGGTGGCTGAGAGCGGCGATGAGTGTCTCCGACGAAGCATCCTGTAGATCAGCTTTCTCATAGGGCTCGGCGCCTTCGTAAACCACCCGGTAGATCCGTCCTGCTTGCGCCGGCGGCTCGAACTGAATATGGTCGACGATTTCTTTTGGCGCGTATTCCGGGTGTTCGACGACCGGCCGGTGATAGTCGACCACATAGAAAGCGCCGTCCGGCCCCGTCGCCGTAAACACGGGCCGGAACCAGCTATCCGTCGACCCGATGAACTCGCGGCCCTCGTGGGCACGCTTCGCGGTGAACGTTGGGCCATCGGGCACAAGAATGTCGCGATGCACGATGTTGTGGACAGGATCGCACGTGAACGATGTGTGCTCGTACCCGGCGGGGAAGAGTCCGCCGGTGTAGATCGAGATGCCCGAGGCGGACGTGAAGCGGCCGTGCTGCGAGTCGTGAATGTACTCGGGTTTCGTCGTGATCTGGAACAGCGCGGCAGCCTTCTCGTGGTCGGACAGTGATTTCATTGCTTCCGGGTTGGCGAGGTAGGGATTCCGTGCGAGATACTCCTCCTGAACCACCACGTGGCGGATATGGTCGTTGTGAAAAACCGTGAAGCGGTTTCCCCAGGCGTCGAACGCGTTGCCGAATTGCGAGTTGCCGGCGATTCGTTCCACTAGGTTCTCATCGGGCTGAAAACGAATGTCCTGCGAGCGTGCCTCGACGGATGTTGCGGCGGGAGTATCGGGGAAGCGGATCGGGCCGCCGCGGTCGCCGAACTCCTTGGCGAAGCGGATCGGGAAGGGCACGCGCGTGTAAGCGACGTAGATCCAGTTATCAATTCCGTACAGCGGACCGTTGACACGAAGCTGGGGATTCGTTGCCGCAAAACCCGTGAGAACGACACTGCGCTCATCCGCTTTGCCGTCGTCATCGGTATCGGCGAGGTAGAGGATGTCGGGGGCGGATGTTACGAGAACGCCGGCCTTCCATGCCGTCACACCATTTGGCAGCGAAAGGCCTTCGGCGAAAACCGTGGCGTGTTCGAAGCGTCCGTCGCCGTCGCGGTCCTCGAGTCTCTTGACCCGGCCCTGCGGTTCAGGCTGGTAGGGATAGTCGCGCATCTCGACCACATAGAGACGGCCCCGCGCATCGAAAGCCATCGCTACCGGGTCGATCACGTCGGGTTCCGCCGCGACGAGTTCGATGCGAAAGCCTTCGGGCAACTGGAAGGTTGACAGGGCCTCTTCCGGCGGATGCGGCGGGCCCGGTTGGCTTCCACACCCGATTGCGAGAAGGGCCAGGGGCAAGCAAGCGGATGATGAGATGTGAGATAGGTTCATGGCGTGGGACGAAATGGTATCCCATTATAGAGAGGACGCTGCACACGTCTCGGCGAACGTCTTGACCAAAGAATCCCTCACGTTTCGCCGGCTGCTATCGACAACGCAACTGGTCGATCGCGGTTTCTACCGGCGGCCCACTCTCGATGTTGCTCCCGACTTGCTTGGAAAGGTGATCGTCCACAAGGTAGACGGCCACGTCCTCGCTGCCCGCATCGTTGAAACCGAGGCCTATCTGGGCAACGGCGATCGTGCGGCTCACAGCGCGCGCGGGCTTACGAAGTCGACCCAAGTGATCTTTGGCCCACCCGGGCATGCCTATGTCTACCTCTGCTACGGCATGTACGAGTGTATGAATCTGGTCGCTGAGCCCGACGGTCAAGCGGGGTGCGTGTTGATTCGCGCGGTTGAGCCGTTGCTCGGGATGGAGGAGATCCAGCGCCGGCGGCCCAAAGCGAAACGCCCACGCGACTTGGCGTCCGGGCCGGGAAAGCTCACACG
>Ga0310124_10001133_pt1 | contig 18700 bp, 15 predicted proteins | sample CB11b_AW_Bot5_MG_FD_203507 | JGI IMG/M metagenome (GOLD analysis project Ga0310124, IMG submission 203507) | Marine microbial communities from Western Arctic Ocean, Canada - CB11b_AW_Bot5 | ecosystem: Environmental > Aquatic > Marine > Oceanic | place: Canada: Western Arctic Ocean | collected... | reverse complement strand
GAGACACCCAATCTGCGGCCCACCGAGCCCGAGCCGCAGAAAAAACTCGAGTTCAACGCGGCGCCGATGGACGCGCCGTTTTGTGCGGAATGTGGATCGCTAATGACAAGTAATGGCAGTTGCTACAAATGCGAGAACTGTGGCTCTACCTCCGGCTGCAGTTAGTGGTTCGTCGTTGGATGCATTCCTCCTCTTCCCGGGTGGGCGGCTGATCAAAATCTGCCACTCACCCGGGATTTTGGTTTTCTAGGGTGCACGCAAGCCCCATCCCATCCAAAATATCCGTGTTTGCCAGTCTAGGTGTGCTCTCGCCGAGATCTGCTATCGGATGGTAGCCGTGAGAGGACGTCCGCCCCCACGTAGGCTCCGAGCGGCCATGAGGTCGGGTCCGTTATCGGGCGGTGAGTGTGCGGAGCCGATTCAGTCCTCTCATTCAAGCCGGGCTTCAGGACTGCTTCACTACTGCCCTTCGGGTTCCGAAGCCACGGTCTCCCAGGTCATCCGCCAGCCCGGCCCAATGTGGAAGCGTCCTCCTTGGATCGACACCACGCTCACACCGGGCAGATTGAAGTCCGTGTAGTTTTCGATTTCGCTACGCTCGATGCGCCGAGGCACTTGGCCGGACGTCAGCACATCGACAGACGACGTGCTGCCACCGCTTGGTCCCCCGAACGCGATACCCGGCACGCGAAGCATCCTTGTCATGCGGCCCGTGAAGCGTGCGCGCTTGCCGTCGAACCGGACCTCTGACAGCGCGATGCCGAGCGTGTAGTAGGGCGCGGAGGAGCTGTAGCGCTCCAGGCGCCGGATACGGCCGAGAACCACGGCGTCCTTCGGGGCGACGATTTCGCCGTCATGCCGGGCATCGGATTCGAGAACACCCTCAACCCGATCTCCGATCTTCGACTTGCCCGAGTCGATCTCACTCGTCAGACGAATGGCGAGCGACACACCCACCGGAAGCTCGATGTCGTCCCACCGGATAGGCTGGTCATTCTCCAGAGCGTCCTCGGCGCCAAACGAGATCTCCGAGCTCGCGCCAAAACGGCGACAGTCAGAAAATGCTGTTCGGTTGTGATTCTCAGCTCCCGATTTGAGATTGGTGGTTTCGTGAGCCGTCATCGGGATGAGAAAGTTCTCGCCATTGATCTCCACGCTCTGATAGTCGATGCGGCTCACCGCCGACACGATCTCTAGGTAGGCTGGGATCTCCCGCGCATGCGTCTCGATCCGAACCAGGTCGAAGGTCCGCGGGTCGGCCCAGATCGAGCCCCCGTAGGGAACTTCAGCCTCCTGGCCGGTCGCGTCGCTGAGCACGAAACCACTTTGCATCAGCCCCACACGAAAGTCGAACCGCAACAGCGCACGCCCGCCGGCGTCATCCCGGCCCGCAAACTCGAATAAGGCCGCGTGCGTCGCGAAGAGGTTGTGAGCCGTTGCCGCGAAGATCCCGGCGGAGAGATTGCCAAACCCAACCATCTCAGCCAGTGAGCGGTCCTCGAACGCTTCGGCTCCGGGCCACGAGTAAAGCTCACCGCCATCCACATAGGCCAGGTCGACCTGCACCGTGTCCGAAGACTCCAGCGGGAAACTGGCTTCGGTGCGGGGCTCTCCGCGCCGCTCCAATCGCTTCTCAATGCGCCGGACAGCGGTCTTTGTCAACCGGGCTCGCTCGATTGTCTGGCGGCAGATGTAGTTCGGAATGTGATCCAGGCTCTGCTGCATCCGCCCTTTGATGCGGGAGAGGGCGATAACGTGTTCGGGAAGCTCAACCTGGGCAAGTAGCCCGGAGGGGCTTACGAGCACTAGGAGGAGCAGGAATCGGCACCACATACAGGCTCAAAGCCTCAGACGCCGAGCTGAGACGATTTATTCCAGAGAATAGGAAAATCGAGACTACATCTTGTACTGGCCCAGGTCCTCGTCACCGAGGTTCTCAAGCCAGCGGCGCAGCTCCTCGCTATTCGCCTTGTCGCTCACGGCGGCGACATTTTTCGACGACGACAGAACATCGTCTTCAACGTAGATCGGGCAGTCGAGCCGTAAGGCGACTGCCAGCGCGTCACTGGGCCGCGAGTCGATCGCGATCATCTCGCCGTTTCGCTCGACCCAGATCATCGCGTAGAACGTATCGTCCTGCAGGTCGCTGACGACGACTTTGCGGACCCCACCGCCGAGCCCCATCAGCAAGTTCTTGATCAGATCGTGCGTCATCGGACGCGGCGGCGTGACCTTCTCGATCTCAAGGGCGATGGCATTCGCCTCATAGACGCCGACCCAGATTGGAAGTACCAAGTTGCCGTCGAGGTCCTTGAGAATTACGATCGGCATATTCGTTACCGGATCCATCATCAGTCCCCGAATTTTCATTTCCACTTGCATATTTCAACTCCGCGGGTTAGTTGTGGCTGCTGTGTAACGCCGGACTTACTGCAAGATCCGGAATCCGTGAAACGCTTGTGCTGCTTCTGTAGCGATCAACTCGCCGACCAGCGAGTTCGGTCCCGAGCCCGTTACACGCACCCGGCAGTAGGAACCCCGCAGATCGGATGAACCGGCCTGCGGGTCGGAAAAATTCAACACACGGTTCTGCGTCGTTCTACCAATCCATTGCTTCGATTTCTCGCGTCGCCCCTCGACCAACACTTCCTCTTCACGCCCGATGAGAGCGGCGTTGCGGCGAAGCTGGATGCGGCGCTGTTTCTCTTGAAGGATCGACAGCCGCCGGGATTTTTCGGTCTCGGGGATGGCGTCTTCGAACTTCACTGCCGTGGTGCCGGCGCGCGGCGAGTACTTGAACGAGAAGATCGAGTCATACTCGACCTCGTCCAGCAGCGATAGTGTCTGTTCGAAGTCTTCCTCGGTTTCGCCCGGAAAGCCGACAATGATGTCCGTACTGATAGCGATGTTCCGCTGAGCGCGCTTCATCAGCCGGATCCGGTCTAGGTAGTCCTCTCGTCCGTATTCGCGAGCCATGCGCGCCAATAACCGGCTGGAACCCGACTGCACGGGCAAGTGGACCTGATCGCAAAGGGCTAGGTTCGCGTCGATTGCCTCGATAATTTCCGGGGTAAAGTCGCGCGGATGCGAGGTCGTGAAGCGTACGCGCCGGATACCGGCGACTCGTCCCACCGCGGCCAGAAGCTGAGCGAAGTCCATGCCGGCGTCGGAGGGGTCGCGATAGCTGTTTACATTCTGTCCGAGCAGTTGAATCTCGGAGTAGCCCTGTGCGGCGAGACGGGCAGCCTCTTCCAGCACGCTCTGGCTGGTGCGGCTGCGCTCCGGTCCGCGCGTAAACGGGACGACGCAATAGGCGCAGTGCTTATCGCAACCCTCGATGATCGTGATGAACGCTTTGTAGGGGTTGTCGCGACGTGTGAGCGGCGTTTCGAACGTGTCGTCGGTGTCGAGACTCAGGCCTTCAACGCGGTCCTCTCCGGCCTCGACGCGGTCGAGCAAACCAGGTAGGTCATTATAGCTGGCCGAGCCGCAAACCAAGCTCACATGCGGAGCCTGCTCGAAGATATCAGCGCCTTTGTGCTGGGCGACGCAACCGAGAACACCGAAGATTTTGCCCTGGGCTTTCTGCCGCTTGTAGTTCGCCAGCCGTGAGAAGACCTTCTGCTCCGCCTTGTCGCGGATGCTACAGGTGTTGTAGAGAACGAGCCCCGCTTCATCCACTGTGTGAACCTGCTCATAACCCCTCTGAGCTAGCGTTCCACGCACTTTCTCGCTGTCGTGAACATTCATCTGACAGCCGAAAGTCTCAATGTAAAAAGTCTTCTGCGGCATGTTCAATCCAATGCTCCCCAGTATAGCAATCGACTTTTTGCCCTCCGGCAGACATATTGGGCCCCGCGGAAGGCCTTAGCGGGGTCAAAGATGGAAGCCCAGCAGGGTTAGAAAGGGGTTACAGAGACTCTTTAGCGCTGGGTAGCAACACGACTAGATGACCCGCGCCTATCAGCGGGCCAGATAGTCGCTGAGCGCCTGGAGATTGCGGGCGAACGTACTCGAGCGGATCACCTTTTCCGGCGGCGGAATGTCACCCGGGTAGACACGCAGATACTCGTCCTCTTTGATTCGATGCACGGTGTCCCCTATCGTGACCGTCATCTCCTCCGCCGCGAATAGTTGCAAGACTTGATCCGTCGGGTCGACAATGCCTTCCTCGATCCAAGCACCCCGCTCGCCTAGAGATAACAGGGCCGCCGCGGCGCGGTCGCGTATCTCGCCTTCGGTGGCTTCGTTATTTGCACCCTGGCTCCAGGGAGACAGCCCGCTGAGACGGTCGGGACGTCGTAGCGTCGCTGGATCGGCATCCTTGATGTGCTCGTAGTTGGCACGAATACCCGGTAGTTGATCGCCACGAGTCAGAACGCCATAGTGCGTGATGACCGACTCGTCGCTGTAGCTGAGTTCATATCCGCCGAGCAGTTCGCTGGAGCGCCCGGTGACGTTCACCCGCGTACCCTTCGTGATGTAGAGCGGGCGATTCGTCTTGAGCTCGTAGAACCGAGACATGCAGATCGAGCCAGGCGGACAGGCGCGGGCGCGGTACTTCGAAGGATTGTCGGTCTCGGGCAGTACCGACGTCTCGTAGTAGTCCAGTGCCCGCGGAATCGGCTCCAGGTATTTCTTCTTGCCGGTTTCGCTGTAGAGCAGCAGAAGCGTCTTCATGATGCCCTGCGACTCGCCTCCGGTCACCGACGGCGGCTCGAAGATCCGAGCCCAGGCCGGGTGCATGTCGGCGTCGTACTGCTGAGCCCAACCGGGCTGCGGGTCGGGCATCTGGGCCAAGAGCATGAAATCGCCCGCCCGCTCGGCAGCGGCTTGGTACTTCGGCTCATGGTAGATGCGCGAGGCTTCGAGCATCATGTCGATCACATCGGAGATCGAGTTGTCGTTAAACGTGTAGTGGCCACGGTAGTCCGGCCCGGCCCATTCGCGAGACCACGACTCGGGATAACTCGCCTGCTTTACCGGATGTCGGCTTGGGTCCGGAAACGCGGCGTACCGCTGCGGCCATGCGCCGTTCGGGTACTGGGCGCGGAGGAGACTTTCGAGTGCGTGCAACGTCGCTTCGTGGATCTGTTCATCCTTGAAGTCAAGCTCGCGATCCACCCGCATCATCAAGCGCAGTGCGCCCTGCGAAACGTTGTCGTCAAGAGTGGTCAAGGGCCGGCCGCCTTCCACGCCGGGTTTGACTTTGAACCCGTCGCAGTTACCCTCGGCGCGATACGGGTATTGCTTCCGTTTTTCAGGGTCGAACTCGATGATGTAGTCCCACGCCCCGGAGCAAACCTGCCCCCGGACGAGAGATCGGGCCGCATCACTCGCGGCATCAAGGAAGAACCTGTCCTCGGTGGCGGCGTACGCCTCGAGATACGCCATGCCGACGATTGGCGTCCCGGCGCGTTGGACCGACGCTTGTGTGAGCCCACGGGCTTGCTCCGAGCGGCCATAGCTCAGGTCACCGCTGTAGACAAAGTGGTAGGCGCCCTCGGTCGATACTTCGTTGTGGTAGAACTCCGCCGCCCTCCGCAAGGCCGCCTCGGCGCGCTCCTCGGAGATCTCCACCGCGGGCTTGTCGTCGTCAGTAGCTGACGGTGGGGCACAGGCCAGTAATACTGCAACAAAGGGTAGTGCGAATCGAGCGGACAATCGTGGCATAGTCAATACGTCTCCAGAAAACAATACAACGCCGGCCCAGTATGGACTGACGACTTCCAGTGAGTCAAGACCCGGTCGGCCGAACAAACTTTTTGGCATCCGCGTCGCAAAGGTTCCCAGGTGTGGCCGATATAGATGGTAACGCTGTGCCAAGCACCTCTAAGGAATCCCAAGAGCGCCGCAACGGTGCTCGTACTCTATGCTCGGAACTGGTTCGGGTTACGTTCCGCGACCAGACAGGCGAACCGGTCCGACAGACCGGACTTTTGGAAGACCTGAGCCGGGACGGGCTGTGCGTCAGTCTCCCTTACCCATTGCCTGTCGGTGCTGAAATCGATTTCCAGTGTGACGGCTTTGTTGGGCAGGCCAAGGTGGCGTACTGCCACATTGGCCTCTACAGTTACTTGGCGGGGGCCAAGTTTTCAAACGGCCTGGTTTGGAATACGAACGTCTGGCGACCAAGCCATTTCCTCTTGCTGGGAGACAAGGAAGAGTAGGTCCGCGGATTCCGGGTTAACGGTCCACTGTCGTGGAACGCGTCCCGCCGGCGATCTTAACGAGTAACTGAGCCAAGCGGTTCGAGTCGTGCCGAATCGTCTGCTCCGTAGTCGTTAAAGCTTCCTGGATCACCTGGACACCAAGGCTCTCAATCCGGCGGCGGTCGTTCGTCACCGGTCTGGCTTCTTGCTCGGCGTAACGCCGGCGGGCCGCGGCGGAAATCCTTGATGAACTGAGCACGGCGATGTCGACTAAGTCAGGGGACGAGTGTTCGTGGATCGCGCGCAGGTGGTCCGACGCCGAGTGCCCGTCGGTCTCGCCGGGCTGCCACATCAGGTTCGAGATGTAGACCACCGGGGCGCGGGACTGGCGAATCGCATCCGCAACGCCTTCAACCAGAAGGTTGGGGATGACGCTTGTGTACAAAGATCCGGGGCCAAGCGTAATCAGGTCAGCATCGGCGAGAGCCTCCAGTGTTTCGGGCAGGGGCGCGCCGCGGTCGTAGGTGTACCTTGCGAATCTTCCCTGCCGCACGCGATATTCGCGTCTCGCCCTGCACGCGGCGGCCGCCTTACAACTCGGCCTGCAGGCGAACATTTTCGAGGGTCGAAGGAAAAATGTGCCCCCGGATCGCAAGCACTTCGCTTGAGAGTTGAATGGCCTGGTGAAAATCGCCGGTCACCTCGGTGAGGGCTGTCAAGAAGAGGTTGCCGAAACTGTGTCCGTCGAGACCTTTGCCGTTCGCGAAGCGGAATTGGAACAGCTTCGACAGGAGTGTTTCGTCTTCGGCCAGGGCGACCATGCAGTTGCGGATATCCCCCGGCGCCAACATGTCGAACGCCCGCCGTAGTTTGCCGGAGCTGCCGCCGTCATCGCTTACCGTCACCACCGCCGCCAACTCGACAAGTGGACCGGCCTTCGGTGGCTCATCCCAGGCGACGGTGTACTGCTTCAGGCCCTGAAACACGGTCGAAAGTCCCGTGCCACCTCCGAGAGCTACGATTCGTAGCGGCCGCGATGACAACGAGCCGGTGGCGCCGCGTCCCGGTGACGGCGAAGCATACTCAGAGGAAAAGGGGGATAGCGGTCGATCAGCGATCGCCATGGAGGAGCTTCGCGATGGCGGGTTCATCCGCGACCGAGGCCAGATCGGTGTCGTTAAGAGCGAGGACACGGTTGTGAGGATCGAGTTCGATGGCTTTCTTCAAGCTCTTATAGGTGCTCTCCGTATCTTGGGTCAGAGCGCCCACGACGGCTGCCGCGAAGTGAATGTGAGCCCCTCGCGGTTGCCTCTTGAGCGCTTGCGCGATACAGCGACTCGCTTCCTGGAAGCGCCTTTCATTGATGAGCTGAATGCCGTAGTTGTAAAGTTCATCGGCGGTCTTGAGCTTTACTTTACGCGTCTGCGTCTGTCGCCGGCAGACCTGAATGTGGACGCGCGCCCGGTCACCGAAAGTGGAGTCCGGACCCGCCGCCACCTTCTCAAAGAGGGTAAGGGCCGTCTGGAATCGCCGGGAGTTGAAAGCCCTAATCGCCTTGTCGTAATGGCCCAGCTGACGCTCTTGGGCTTGCCGCAGCTCCTTTGCGATCCGCAAAGCTTCCAGTTCGGCTGGTGTAGGTTTGGACTTCGCCCTCGGTTTCGGCTTGGCCGCGGGTCTTCGAGGGGGTGGCTTGGGAGCCCGTTTGACCGCCGGTCGCGCCTTGGTATGCTTCGCCTTCTTAACGGCGGGCCGTGCAGCCTTTGCAGACTTCTTGATGGCGGGCTTCGCGCCCTTCTTCGCCGGTTTTACCGCCTTCGACGCTTTCGCGCGAGGTTTCGCGGGCTTCGGTAAAGCCTTCTTCTTTGGGACTACCTTCTTGCCGGCAGCTTTCTTGGGCGCTGCTTTCTTTGCCGCGGACCGCTTGGGCTGCTTTGCAGTGCTCTTGGAGGCGCCCTTCTTAGCCTTCGCCGCCTTCTTGGGGGCGCGAGCCTTCGCCGCTTTCTTCGCAGGCGAAGCGGGCTTCTTGACCTTAGTGGATTTAGTTACACGCCGCGCCATGGGACGATTTGCTCAGACGTGGGCCGACATATCCGCCCAGCTCAACGGGGCTTCCCATCCTCTGGCCGGATCCCCGATTTGGACTGATTCTACAGGAGTTCGGAATGAGACAGATTTATACCAGATTCAGCATCTTGAATCAAGGACCTTCCGTCTATCGAGTCTGCTACGATCCGCTCTTCTGCCGTAAAGGAGAGTGGCGCGGCCGCCAAGCAGTGTGCCGATAAGGGTGTAACTATTTGATTCTAAATGGATAAGGACGCTCACGTGTTCCCCATTCAGCTGTGGTGCCGTATGCTGTATCCATGTCCCGCCGCAGTTCCGTCAGCGCCTTGGACGAACTTCAGCAGCAGGTGACCGCTTGCACGCGCTGTCCGCGTCTGCGAGAACACTGTTTGGAAGTGGCCCGCGTCAAGCGGCGAGCCTACCGGGAGTGGGACTACTGGGGCAAGCCCGTGCCGGCGTTCGGCGACCCGAAGGCAAGGCTCCTGTTGATTGGGCTGGCCCCGGCCGCCCACGGGGCTAACCGAACCGGCCGAATGTTTACCGGAGACAGTTCGGGCGACTTCCTCTTCCGCACTCTCTACGAGACCGGTTTCGCTTCGCAGCCTGAAGCAACTCATCGTAATGACGGTCTCGAGCTCTGGGACGTCTATATCACCGCCGCCGCCCGCTGCGCGCCGCCCGGCAACAAGCCCACCCGCGAAGAGTTCGCGGCCTGTCGGTCCTATCTGGTGGATGAGCTGCAACTGCTTTCGAATCTGAAAGTTGTCATTGTCCTGGGCCGGCTGGCTCTCGATTCCTACCTGGACATCCTCTTGGGTCAGGGGTTGATCGAAAAACGATCGCTCTACCCATTTGGGCACGCCATGCGTCACCGCCTGCCCGGCAACCTACCGGTGCTACTTTGCTGCTATCATCCTAGTAGACAGAATACACAGACTGGAAGGCTCACTCCCGCGATGTTACTCAGGGTCTTCCGTCAAGCTCGGCGCCTCCTCAGCCGATAAGACATAACTTATTTCAAATGAGCTAGATAAATGATGGCGCAGGCGATGCTGCCTGCGAGACGCGAAATTTTTCTTCCTGGGTCAAAAAAAGATGCAACCACCGGTCGGTGGAGGGCATCTATACCCCCTGGACAGAAAGAAGACAACACCGATGACAAAACGACAGAACGACAAAATTCGCCGGCAGCTGGAAGCTAAGCTGGCTGATCTCACAGGGACCGGAACTCTCCGCAAGGAGCTCGTTACGGAGTGGTCGAGCGATCCGATGGATCAAGTGCAGTCCCGGCAAGACCTAGACCTCACTGTCCATGCGATCGACTCAACCTGGAAGGCCCGCAAGGCCGTCGAGACGGCGATGGAGTTACTCGAAACAGGCGAGTACGGCATCTGCCTCGACTGCGGCGAGGACATCAATCCCAAACGGCTTGACGCGATTCCGTGGACGACTCTGTGCGTCTCTTGCCAAGAAGAGCACGACTTGGCCGAGAGCGAAGCCCGCATCGACAAAGCGGCCTAACAGCAGACTGCAGGAGCTGAACGCCGCCTCGTGAGTGTGGAAACGCGGCGTCAGCTCCGACGATCGCCCGTTACGATTCCGAACCGTCTCCGTTAGATCACTGCTCGATGACTCAAAGAGTCCGCAAGGGCTCCCAGGCGGAGTTGCGTCCGCCCGACGGTAACTGTGCCGGCGAGATCGGCGAGCCCGCTATTGGACCGGCTGAAAGTACGCCGCGTTCTCTTGCGCGAAAGTTGCGAAGGGCGCCGGTAACTCCTCGCGCGCGAAAATCGCCTTTGCCGCGCACACCTGGAAGCACGAGCCGCAACCGATACACGTCTCCGCGTTGATGCGAAGCTTGTCGGCGGTCACGAATTCAGGTGAGTCGCGCTTGGGGTGGATCGCATCCACCGGACATACATCCAGGCAGTTCGTATCCTTCCGGCTTGAGCAGGGTTCCGCGATTACGTAGTTCGTCATGGTCGTTTAGAAGCTGATTCGAATGCCGGCGTTCGCCTGGCGGAAGGGCCCTGGTTGGATTCCCTGGGGAGCCCGCGATGAGATGTAAAGTGCGTCCGTGAAGTTTTTCACGGCGAAGTACGGCGTGAGCTCGAGACGCTCCCGGCGAATCGAATAGTCAGCCGTAAAGTTCAAAAGCGTGTAAGACGGCAACAAACCGACGGTGCCGTCGTTCGACGGGGCGACGGTCTGATTGTTGTCACCGAACTGGTTGGCGATGTGGCTCAGCCCGACCTGAAACCCGAAACCGCGCCGCTGTCGCACGCCCACCAGAAACGTGAACGTGTTGCGCGGTGCGTAGGGTAAACGGTTGCCCCCGAACAGCTCGTTGTTTGTGAATTCGGCCTTCCCCAGGTACATGTGCCGCAGGTCGGTGTAGACTAGCCACGGGCTCTTCACGACTTCGTCCCAATTCACCCTTAGGCTGGTCTCAACTCCCTGATGGAGGGTCTCGCCGCCGTTGGCGAGTGTTGTAGTGGCCCCACCAGATTCAGCCGCGGTAACGATCTGGTTCTCGAAGTCCAGCCGGAAGAACGTCACTTCGCCGTTCACGGCGCGATTCACACGAAAGCGCGCACCGGCTTCATAGTTCCAACTCAGCTCGGCGTCGAGGTCGAGAGACTCACCACCGCTGGTGATCGCGATCTTGGTGCGGGGCGGCGCGAACCCGCGATGCACTCCCGAGAAGAGCGTGATGTGATCGGTTGCTCGGACGGATAGACCGAGGCCTGGGATAGCCTTGGTGATGGTGCGCTCGTTACGGATGTCGACATTCGTGGGCACACGCGAGCCGTCCGGCTGCCGCACCCGTGTTTGCAGAATGTGCCGCTCTTGCGTATAGTGCTCGAAGCGGAGACCCGGCGTGAAGGTCACGCGGTCACCGAAGTGAAACCGGTTCTGCACATGAGCCGAGAAAGCTTTGCCGAAACGGTCTTCGTTATCGCGAAGAACACCTGTGCGCGCCCGGAACCCTTCGCCGTTGATACGCTGGTCCTGGGCGTCTTCGTAAATGTAGCGGACTCCGAAATCGAGACTGTTCCGGATGCCACCCAGGTTGTGCTCTACCTTCGCGCCTGTCTGGAGTCCAAACACGTTGAACTGCCGATTGCGGTTGCCGGCTGAGTCGAGTAGAAAGATCGCGCCGCCCGGAACACTCGCGTCACCGGCAATTCCCAAATAGTCATCGCCTCCGTCCGAGCGATCCCAATCCTGCCGCCCCCAGTTCCGAACCGTGTTGTAGGCAAAGAGCGTCGTACTCCAAACGGCTTTCGGATTGATCGTCGCCGTGTGACTCAACGACCCCGAGTAGCGTCGCACCTTCAGATCGTCGCCAGGCACCGCGTTCTGATTCGGGTCCTGCCGGAACATTGGCAGAGTCAAACCCAGGTACGTCGAGTTCGATCGCTCGTCATAGAAGCCTGCCTTGGCGGCGAACGTATGGGTCTCGCTCGGTTTGACCGTGAACTTCGACGTGATGTCGTCGATGTCGAACCAGAAGTCCCGCCAGCCGTCGCCCTGCTTGCGAAGATAGTTCACAAACCAGCCAGCCGACTGGTCGCTGTTGCTGCCGCCGAGCGAGGCCTGCCCGGAAAAGAAGCCGCGCTGTCCGCCCTCAATGTCCAGGTCCAAATGTGTCTTCGGCGGTGGATCGGGTGTGACGAAATTGATTACACCGCCTACGGTTTGAGGGCCGTGGGCGATCTGTCCGCTCCCTTTGAGGACTTCAACCCGCCGCATGCGGTCGATGGGCGGTGAGTAGTACATTTCCGGTTCGCCATAGGGCGCGAGCGAGATCGGGATGCCGTCTTCGAGCATCAGGACCTTGCGACTGCGGTCCGGATTGAGACCGCGGATACCGACATTGAGGCGCATTGCCATCGGTCCTGAGTCTTCGCGCACAGTCACGCCCGGCACACGCCGGAGAGCCTCGTTGGCGTCCACCGGGTGCGAGATCTCTAGCTCTTCCTTCGAGATGAGGAAGACCGAGCCGGGGATTTCATGCAGCGTCACCGACGATTCCCCAATAACCTCGATCGACGCGGCGTTGCGGCGGACGGCGGTGAACTGAAGTCGAACCTCGACGACCCCCGAGGCCGGAACGTTCACTTCGGCCTCCACGATCTCAAAATCCTCCGACAACGCTCGAAGCGTCCGTTGGCCCACCGGAACCGCCGTCAGCGAGAAGTGGCCCACGGCATCCGCCCAACCTGTACTCGTCGAGTCCACCACCTCGATCTGAGCGTCAGCCACGGGCAGGCCGTCCGGGTCAACCACCGTTCCTTGAATTGTTTGGGCCGACAGTGTCGCGACCGAGAGGACGACCGACGAAACCACCCCAAGTGCGGCCCGGATGAGAATTGTCTTCGTCATCCGTTGATTTCTTTGCCTTGCTTACTGGGTGCCGATGGGCGACAAAGTGCAACTCAGTTGCATCTTCAGGGCCGATCAACAGTCTAACGCTATTTGCAACTCATTGTCAACTAGAGGTTCATCTCAAAGGTGGAGTCGCGGCGCTTATCACTGTAGAGGCTGTTATCAAGGCGATCAGCAGAAACAAGTCGTCCGGAAATGTTTGTATTCCAATTGGTCGCCGCAAGACTTCTAGCTCCTGATAGGGACGTCGGACCGCCTGCCTCTTGCATGCAAGAGGTTGTCAAACGACTTCCGAATGGTTCGCTGTGACGTTCTCGCCTTGACACCGACCGGAACACGATGACATGCTGGTCCCCTGTGATTCGAAGACGTGATTTCCTCACGGGCCTCGCCGGAGCAGGGTTGACCGGTTGCCAGCCCGAGCGGCCACGACCCAACATCCTGGTCCTCGTACCCGATCAGTACCGCGGGATGGACCTCGGCGTCATGGGCAACCCCGATGTTCAGACGCCCAACATGGATAACTTGGCTTCCGACGGCGTGCTGCTCGAAAACACCTTTGCGAACTGCCCTGTCTGTTGCCCCGCGCGCGGCACTCTGCTCACGGGCCGCTACGCCCACGCCCACGGTGTCGCCGTCAACGACACGCCTCTTCCGAACAACGAGGTCACGATCGCCGAGATTCTCAAGGAGCAGGGATACCGTACCGGGTTCGTCGGCAAGTGGCACCTTGAGGGCGGCAAGCGCCTGCCGGGATTCGTGCCCCCAGGACCCCGCCGTCACGGGTTCGACTACTGGGCGGCCAACATCTGCTCACACGACTACTGGAACATGCAGTTCTTCCGCGACGACCCGACACCGATCGACATGCCGGGTTACTCCGCCGAAACTTTCACCGACGAGGCGATCGAGTTCATCGCACAGGAATCCGATCAGCCCTTCTGCCTCTATCTAGAATGGGGACCGCCCCACAACCCCTACGTCGCGCCACCTGAATACATGAACCTCTATGACCCCGATGCGTTGACGATGCGGGAGAACTGGCAGCCCGAGGCACGCATGGGTAGCCGCAACGACATTGCGGGCTACTACTCGGCAGTCACGTTCATCGATAACGAAGTCGGCCGCATTCTGAACATCCTCGAAGAGAGCGGCCGCGCCGAGAACACCATCGTTCTACTTACCTCCGATCACGGCGACATGCTCGGGTCTCATGGCCGTTCTCTCAAGCGCAAGCCCTGGGAAGAGTCAATCCATGTACCGGGCATCCTGCGCTATCCCGGTGCCGTGGCATCGGGCCAGACCGTGAGCTTCCCCTTCTCACATGTGGATATGGTCCCGACGCTTCTCGGGCTTGCCTCCGTGTCCGCAAGACCGAACATGCACGGTCGTGATGTCTCGGGCCTACTGACGGGAGCGGGCGGTGACGCCCCCGAATCGGTATATCTCCAAAGCTACACGTCCACCGAGCGGAACGAGTTTCCACCGTGGCGCGGCGTCCGCACCGCGCAGCACACCTACGCCCACCACGAAGACCGACCCTGGATGCTTCACGACAACCAGGAGGACCCATTCCAACTCGCTAATCTGGCCGGCAACCCTTCGCATCGTGAGTTGGAGTCCGAACTGGATACTCTCGCGACCCGTTGGTTCGAGGACACCCAGGACGCCTGGGTCGAACTCGAGGACCGTCCGTATCGTTAGCCTGCCACCTTCGCGGCTACGTGATATTCTCGATCCCATGCCCGACCCAAATCCTGTTGAAGCATTCCTGTCAGCCAACCAGCAGCGCTTCCAGGACGAATTATTCGAACTCATCCGCATCCCAAGCGTCAGCACTCTTCCCGAGCACGCCCCTGATCTCTGCCGCGCGGCCGACTTCGTAGCCTCAAAGCTACGGGATGCTGGGATGGAGAATGTCGAAGTCATCCCGACAGATAAGCATCCGCTGATCTATGCCGATTGGCTCCATGCACCCGGCGCGCCCACCGTGCTTTGTTACGGGCACTACGACGTCCAACCGGCCGAGCCGCTCGAAGAGTGGGCATCGCCGCCTTTCGAACCCACTGTCCGCGACGGTAGCGTTTACGCCCGTGGTTCAGCCGACGACAAGGGACAGCTCTACATTCACATCAAGGCTGTCGAAGCTCTTCACGAGGTTCACGGCGCGCTGCCGATCAATGTGAAGTTCTTGATCGAAGGAGAGGAGGAGGTCGGCGGTGAGTCCATCTCGGCCTATCTGCTCGATAATCACGAAAAGCTCAAGGCCGATGTCGCCCTCATTTCGGATACTTCGATGTACGCTCCGGGTTTGCCGTCGCTCGATATCGGGCTGCGCGGCATGATCTATCAGGAGTGGGAAGCCACGGGCCCCGCGCAAGATCTGCACTCCGGCATGTACGGCGGCGCGGCCCCGAACGCCGTGTTCGGCCTCGTCGAATTGCTCGCGAAGTGCAAGTCGGCTGATGGCGTCTGTCAGATCCCCGGTTTCTACGACGATGTCGAGCCGCCCGCGCCGGCCGAGAAGGAAAGCTGGGAGCGGCTACCCTTCGATGAATCCGAGTACCTCAACAGCGAGGTGGGCTCATCGCAACTCACCGGCGAGCCCGGTTATTCCGTGATGGAGCGGACCTGGGCCCGGCCGACTTTTGAGGTGCACGGCATCGGCGGCGGCTTCACTGGTCCCGGCGCCAAAACTGTCATTCCCGCCAAGGCGGTCGCGAAAGTCAGCATGCGTCTCGTACCCAACCAGGACCCCGAAAAGCTGCTTGCCTCCATCAACCGATTCGTGGCCGACAACACACCGAAGGGGATCAGCGTCAAGGTCCGCGGGATGAACGCTTCTCCGGCGAGCATGGTCTCGCCCGAGAACCCCTTCATCCAGAAGGCCGCGGCTGCGCTGACGGAAACCTTCGGGACGCAGACGGTCTTTACTCGCTGCGGCGGCTCGATCCCGATTGTCGGGGAATTCAGTGAAGAGCTCGGCATTCCCACCGTATTGATGGGGTTCGGCCTTCCCGACGATAGCCTTCACGGCCCTAACGAAAAGTTCTCTCTAGAAAATTTCCAGATGGGTATTCGAACTGTCGTTCGCTTTCTAGAGTCACTTGCACCGGCCTAGAGAGCCCGTGGTGAAAGTCAAGCGGGCCGCGTTACGCCCTTTGGGAGAAGAGAGAAATCAGGAAGCACCTACACGCCGCGACGCCCATCCCCGTGGTCTTGGAGAAGTGCACGATGTGCCACCCGAACTACAGCGAGGCAAGAGAAGGCGAACCCATCGGCATCCTGAGTTACATCGTGCCCGTGGAGTAGGTCGTCTGGTCACTAGGAGTAATCAATGAAAGGGTTGCCGATGTCTGAGCATCGTGTTCTCCGGTTCTTCCTAGGTGTCCTGGCCCTGGCGGCGCCTGCCTTCGCACAGTCGAGCACTTCTGATTTCCAGTCGCTCTTCGACGGACAAACTATGCACAGCTGGAAGATGGTGGCCAGCCACGAAGGCCACTGGCGTGCGCAGAACGGCGTCATCGATTATGACGGCAAGAGCGAGGCCAAGACTCGGAGCGACAAGGATCTCTATTCCGAACAGTGGTACCGCGACTTTACGTTCAAGTTTGAGTGGCGCTTTTCATCTCCGCCGCGGATGAAGGAGCATCGCGTGCTTAATCCCGAGCAAGGTTGGGTTCGCACGCCTGACGGGAAATACGTGAAGGAGCGCTACATGTCCGCTGGTGACAGCGGGATCTACTTGCGCGGCACGTCACAGCTTCAGATCAACCTGTGGTGTCATCCAATGGGTTCCGGCCAGGTTCACGCCTACATGATCGACACGAGTTTGCCGCTCGAATTGCGTCGAGCCTGTGTGCCCGCCAAGAACACCGACCGGCCGCCGGGTGAGTGGAACGCGATGGAGATCACTTTGATCGGAAACGTCATCACGATCGCCCAGAACGGCGTGACCGTGATTGATCACGTCACATTGCCGGGACGCATGCCATACGGCGGCCCGATCGGGTTACAACATCACGGCGATCCGGCGCAATTCCGCAAGCTCTTTATCAAGGAACATGACTAGCGCGCCAATTGACGCCTAGTCATTTGTGAGTAGTACGGTGACTTCTTCGTCTTCGATAGTCATCATTCGATGTTCCGCACCGTTCCAGTTGGGCTGGTCGTGGCGAAGCTCGGTGCAGAGGACCTCACCCTTGAAGTGGTCTTCGTTGGCGGCGAGGATGCGCTGGAGGCTCTCGGAGCCCCGGATGCATAGGCGGATGCGCTGGGTGAATTCGATGTCGAGTTCCTTGCGGAGGTTTTGGACGCGGTGGAGAAACTCGCGGTAGAGACCCTCTTCGCGGAGCTTGTCGTCCAAGTCTGTATTGAGAACTACGACCGTTGTCTCATCACCCGCAGCGGCGAAGTGCTCGGCGGCTTCGACCACGACTTCGACATCTTCGGGGTCCAGCCGCAGCACCTCGCCGTCCACCTCAATCTCGGCGGACCCATTCGTTAATAGTTGGTTTCGAAGCACACCGCCGTCCACAGCCTGGAAAGCCTTCTTCGCCAGCGGCATCTTCTTGCCCAGACGGGGTCCGAGCCGCCGGAAATTCGGCCGGACAGAATACCCGACATGTCCTTCGTCGCCGTGCACAAATACAACTTCGTGGATGTTCAGTTCTTCTTCGATCAGGTGCCTGTACTCGTCGAGCCGGACCCGTAGGTCGTCGTCCGGCAGCACGACTTCCGCCTTCGAGAGTGGTTGGCGCACCTTGAGTCTGTGCTCCGTGCGCACGCGCAAGCCCAGCGACACGATATCGCGGATCGCCGCCATCTCTTCCGACAGTTTGCGGTCAATATTCCGCGGTTGGGGCTCAGGGACGTTGCACAAGTGGATACTTTCCGCTGCGTCGTCCTGTGGCCGTCGAACGATGTTCTGGTAGATCTCTTCCGTCATGAACGGCACGAACGGAGCCGCCAGCGCGATCACCGTTGTGAGGCATTCGTAGAGAGTCGCGTAGGCGTCCTCTTTGTCGGCATCGAACCAGCTCTTCCAGTAACGCTGTCGGCTGCGGCGGAGATACCAGTTCGAGAGCCCGTCCACGAATCGCGAAAGCTCACCGGCAGCCTCATACGCCCGATAGTCGGTCAAGAACTTCGGGATGTTCTCGGTGATGATCGCCAGCTCGGACAGAATCCAGCGGTCGAGCAGCGCACGGTCGGCCACCGGCCGGCCCTTCATCGCAACCGGGTCGAAGCCGTCGATATTCGCGTAGATCGTGAAGAAGGAATAGACGTTCCGCAGCTTCAGTGGAAACTCTTTCTGAATCGTCCGTACATTCGCGAGCGAATGACGGGTCGATGACCACGGCGGGTTCCCGGCGAGGAAGAACCAGCGGAAGGCGTCGGCGCCAGGCGCGGTTGCCGAAGGGCTTTCGATCGTTACGCGTTCGCGGCTCGCCAGGAACTGAACGTCGTTTGGTTTGATCTTGACCCCCGCCTCGCAGGGGCGCAGTCCCAACGCGTCACGGTCTGCTTTCGCAAGAGCGATCAGCCGCCGCGACAGTTTCTTCTCCGGATGCATCTTGAGGGTCACAACCGTCTCGGTCTTGTCAGCGCGATAGACCTTCATCTCAGCGCCGGGAAGCAGGTCGAGTGCCTCCAGGTCGGCGCGGGCGAGGATGGCACTGCCGGGCTCAATCTTGACTTCCTCGTGCTCGGAGTCAATCACCGCGAACTCCTGTGCGATCTTGTCGAAGATCACCTCGGGCGGCGTGTAGTTGCCTTTCGACTTCGATTCCTTCTTTCCGTCGGGATCGGTGACATGTCCCAGCACGATGCATGTCTTGAATGGGTGCGGGTACGGACGGGGTTCGAGGCCGAGTTCCTTCTGCGTCTCTTCGCTGAACAGCAGCGTCGAGATCATGAGCTGCGAATAGAACCAGCCGCGCGTTTGATCGATTGCCTCGGTAATGTAGTCCGCCGGAAACGCGTTCGCGAACTTGTCTTCGTTCTGGTGTGGATAGCCCCATTGCGCGAAGGGCATGCAGCCGGAATCGAACCAGCAATCGATCACCTCGGGGATACGGCGGTACGTACCG
>Ga0310124_10001132_pt1 | contig 18702 bp, 15 predicted proteins | sample CB11b_AW_Bot5_MG_FD_203507 | JGI IMG/M metagenome (GOLD analysis project Ga0310124, IMG submission 203507) | Marine microbial communities from Western Arctic Ocean, Canada - CB11b_AW_Bot5 | ecosystem: Environmental > Aquatic > Marine > Oceanic | place: Canada: Western Arctic Ocean | collected... | reverse complement strand
TCCAAGGTTAACCATTCACTCACTCGCCAAGATAATTTGCCGCCTAACTGGTGAGAAATTACGCCCCAATCATCCATAAACCATTTGTATCTTGGTCGGATTTTTAGACTGTCGGACAATGAGTAAAAAGCTTGGATATTAATACCGCCAGAGAGTCGCGTATCCGGTCGAGAATCTTGTCCCAAGAACACCTCATCATCATCGATCTTTCCGTCGTCGTTGATATCGACTTCACGCAGAACCGTTAAATAGTGATTGCTCAAATAGCCACTGCGGTAACCCGTGTAAGCAGTAAAAATGCTGTATAGATTCGGCGTGAAGGTTTGTGATAATCCGGCTTCTAAACTGCCCGTGAAAATGTCTTCCCAGCTCTGGCTGTTTGATGAAGCTAACGAGTATTTACCGAACGCTTGAGTCTGATCGAAAAGGGCAGAGCCACCTAGACTGTAAGAGCGGTTTTTAGTGCTATCGGCATAGACCAAACCTTTGGCATTGATACCAAGGCTTTCGTAATCTTCTTCTTGAGAGGCGTTACCACCGAGAGTCCATTCATTACGTAAGGTATCGCGATAGGTCGCGCTTAAGCTGATGGATTTTCTAGTGTCTTCTAGGCCTACTTTTTGGATTTCATAGCCGCTGCGGTGAGGATCGTAGCCTGCACGAATAACCTCGTCGGTTTTGTTCTGTGCTTGTTGAGTTTTCAGGGCGCGGTTTACCTGATCGGCATTGGAAGCCGGAGGTGTTGTAGGCCCCCATGCTGGAGATGCGCCTGAAACACTGTCGTAGCTTATCTCTGCGTTGAGTGTCCAATCTAAGCCGATACTTTTCTCAATCGAAACCATGGTGTCATTGGCTGATACTCTGTCATCGTATTCCTCATAGCTAAGGTAATGAACAGAGATATGATCTTCAGCTAATGCCACGTTAGCCACTGCCGCTGCACTCAGCAGCGTAATTGGTAATTTTTTCATTTTTTTCTTATTTTGTTTTTTTAAATACTGATTTGTTCGTTGATGGATCGGTTAGTTACAACCACAGCCACCGCCACCAACACCACTGCCGCCGACGGAACCTTGTTTGTAAGCGAACACCTTTTCAGAAAAGACGTCGAATTCAGGCACCGTGCCACCGGGTTTCATCTCTTTTTGAGCCAATGTGCCTTTTTCCCAAGGCTTTACGGGTTCAATACCAAGGAACTCATCAACGAAAGCCAAAGCAGAAGGTTTGTTACTCTCTTCTGGTGCTTTCTGTTCGATAACCAGTTGCTTTGCCTTGGGTTTAACCATTTCAATGTTTCGTCTGGTTGCACGTTTTGCTTCTTGGTTTGAATAATCACCGCCACTTGAATAAACGGTGCTGGAGATGATCTCCTCTTCAACGAGAGGACCTTCGTTTTTGTCAGTGGCTTGCTGCTCAACGGGCTTTTTGCCCAGACCACTGAGGTCGAGTTCTAGCGTGGCATTAGCCGTCATTGGAATAGCGAGTAGCCCAACAAGGGTGACTTTGATTAGCATTACAGTTGCACTCCCATCTTGGTGAGGTCGTCAGTAATCACGTCGCTAATGTGGTTAATGGCGCCAAAACGAATCTTGATAACCTTGCCTTGATAGATGTAGTAAAGCGCAGGCATGCCGATAGGTTTAAATTCTGCGATCAACGCTTGTTCAGGGTCGTTAACAACAGGGAACTCCAGCCCGAGTTGTTTTTGAAACTCCAAGCCAACCTCAACATCTTCATCCACATCAACGCCTTTAAACGTGACGCCTGTGCCTTTGAGTTCGGTGTAGAGTTGATTAACTTCTGGTAGCTCTTCGCGGCAAGACACGCACCACTCTGCAAAGAAGTCGACAATGGTCAGTTCATCCTTGTTGAGTTGAAGTTTTTCGATGACGTCTGGCGACAACGAATCCCCTTCTTGATAAGCCATTGCAGGTAAAGAAAGGCACAGCGCCAATAGCGTTAGGGCTCGTGTAAACATGTTTTTCTCCATATTGTTTTTAACTTGTTTGTTTTTAATTCAATGCTTAAATTCAGGTGTTTCGAATCAAACGCTTTGTTTGGATTAGCGAGTGAGTTTGATGGTTGCCGAGTATTCAACCGCTAAAATATCGGAAAAGTACTCGTTGAGTTGAGCCGTGCTGGTGGCACTAAACACGCGTTGTGGATCCCCAGCACAGTTCTCGAATTGAGCGATTCGAGAAGGGCTGACGCCATAGCCGATGAAGTTCATTTCGATGCCATATTGATTGATTGCGGTAGTACAGAACCCGGCGTTAACCAGTTGGTCAAACGTGTCTCCTTCGTCAGCACCGTCGGTGAAGAGCACTAGCTTTCTTCTGGTTTCGGGTACTGTGCTGACGTTGATTCCCCATGCTTGTTGCCAGCTAGGGATCAGTTGTCTCACTCCCCATAACAAGCCGTGAAAAGAGCGAGTACCGCCATTTGCTGTTAGGTTGTTTATCGAGTTTTGGACGCGGGAAAATACGCTGGTCAATGGCAGCATTGGTGAGTCTTGATTGCAGTCGCTTAACCATTGACTTGGCGGTGTAAATTTCACTGGTCGCTCTGAGTGAAGCGTCGCGAGGTTATCGACGGTCAGAGCTGCAGAGAAATTGCCATTACGATAGTTAAGCCCATCGATACAGTAGATACCGGCTGCTTCTTTGGATAACCAAGGTGGGCGCTGCGCTGCGACTCCAGAGTCGAAGGGAACAATTGAAATACTCACAGAATCTAAATCGTTAGCGTTATTGCTCTGAGATTGAATCGTATTCAATGCATTGGATAAAATGGATTTCAACGACTGGATGTTTGAACCCATCGACCCAGACACATCAAGTACTAAAACCAGCTCCGTTGGAATCGAAGATTGCTTGCTTTCAACCACACTTTTATAACCACCACCCGTCGCCGTTACCTTGGTTGCATAGCTCTCATATTGGAAGTTGGGCAGTAAGGGTGACAATGAATAACCTAGGCTAATACGGCATTCTGAGCCTATAATTTCTGGTTCTAAGCCACTCACACCTTTTAGGGTTGGCTGATAGTACTCTTGGTAAGCCCGCATCATTGGGAGTGTGGCTGTATCAGCAAAGGCACAAGCTAATGCGGCAGAATCGGCGGCTTGCGCTGCTCGGTTTGAAACCATTACTTGAGCCGAGATCATCAGGGTGCCAACGGCAATGAAAAGCGCTGGAAACAGTAACGCCAACAATGAAATGGTCATGGAGCCTTGCTGTTTTTTAAGCGCAATGCTGCCGAATATTGGTTTAACCATAATGCTTTCCTATCACGGCTGATGAACTTGAGAGTGTTTTAGGAAGATTGAGTCGCTTGTAGTCAAACGGTGTATTCACACATAAGGTGAGTTGAACCAAGGTGGATGGTCTTCCAACTAACGCAGGGTCGTCGCTACCCTCAACGATAAGTGTCTCTAGTTGATCGATGGGTGTGTACTTTTGACAGATGATCCCGGCATGGATGTGCTTGTATTCCCAGTTCGAAGCAGTGGTATCAAATACACGGCTTTCAAGTACCAACCCAATATCGCTGCGCTTGATGTTTTGCGGAAGATAACGTTCGGCGAGATCGAGAAGCTGATCCTTTAACGTATTAGGTAATCCGTTTGGGCCTTGCTCTGGTTTCAGTTGCGTTAGTGAAACGGCGTTGACTAGGTTATATGTTACGTTGTCGAGCTGAGTCTGTAGGTTGAATAAGCGGTAGGTAGCAACAAGCCCCCACAAAATGATCATGAGTGCGAGTACAACGAAGGGGAATTCAATCGCTGCTGAACCCGCTTGTTTTTTTCGAGGTGTTTTATTTGTTGTCATAACTAACCAGTACCTTTCTTTTCAAGGTTGTCATGTTGCCGATAGACTCAGAAAACTGAGTTGATAGATTAGGTAATAAGGCAAATGAAAATGAGTAAGACACCTTGTACTCGCCTAACACTGCTCTGCTTTTGGATACCGGTTTCTCATTAACTAAATCTGAGAAGTTTTCGGCGTATAGCGGCGATGGATCCAAGACGAGCTTGCTCTTATCTATCAGTGGGAACTTTGCGATAGTCTCGGCAAAAGCTTGGTCTGAAATAGGACTAATCGGTCGTGTCTTGGCCTCTCGAACACCCGCATTAACGGCTACATCAAGGATGATGTTGACCAACAGCAGGCGGCAGATCTCAAAGAAACCGATGATCAGTATCAGGAACGGTACCACCAACATTGCAAACTCGACGGTCTGTGCACCTTTTTGATGTGAGAGCATCACAGTTCTCCTTGCTCAGTTTTAGCAGCAAGTTCTTGGTAATACAGACTATTGTTGGCAAACTCAGGTTGAGATAGATGTGCACGAGCGATACTTTTTGCGGACGCACTGTCTCCAGAAAGCGCATAAGCCAGTGCTAGGTTGAGTTGCAGTTTTACACTCGCTTCACCTCGGACAAAGATCGGGTGCAGAATGCGGATCCCTTGTTCTGGTTTACCATCGAGTATCCAAGCCATAGCTAAGTTGTTGCGGTACTCATTACTGGATGGCATCAAACTGAGGGCCTGTGAGTATGATTCACGCGCTTTTGAATACTGCTTATTGAGTGAGTAACTCACGCCTAAACTGTTTTGGGCAACATCATCGGTTGCGACTAATCTGATAGATTCTTCGAGAGCGGTTGTTGCTTGTTCAAGCTCACCGAGCGCCAACCACGCGCGGCCAAGTTCTCTGTAAATCGCGCTCGATTGATTAAGCTTGATACCACGCTTTAGATAATGCAGTGCTTCATCATAACGACTCGCTTGATTCGCAGCGGACCCCATTAGCAAGAGGAGCTGCGGATCATCAGGCTTCGATACCAGCATCTTTCGGTACAGATCCATGGCACTTTCTGGTTTGCCGTTCATCAGTGCAACCTCGGCGACTTTCATATCTTCAGAGGTCTCTTTTTTAACGTTATTCGTTGACTGACAGCCAACTAAAATCAGCGCTAAACCCAAGAGAACGATCTTGTTCATAAGCCCCCCAGAGTTTGTTTAAGGGATAACATGATTGGCACGACAATAATGCCCACGACAGGTAGCATGATGAACACCACTAAAGGGAATGACATCTTGGCTGGTATTTTTCCTACCCACTCTTCAAGCTCTAAGAAGTGATATTGGCGGCTATCAGAGGCAATCAGCTTTAACGCTTCAGCGAGAGGTGTGCCGTATTGAAGCGCTTGATTCATGGTGGTCACAATATTGTTGATGTCAGGAAGCTGGACTCGTTTGTCTAGGTTTGAAAGTGCCGTTTGTGGTGAATCAAGAACCGATATCTCAGTCGCAGTGAGTAGCCATTCGCGTGATAATGCTGGAGAGATCGCACGCATCTCTTCACCGACACAGCGAAATACCGCTTCGAGTGTTAGGCCTGATGCGACACATACCACCATCAGATCGACGGCATCAGGAATAACGCGGCTAATTTGCATTCGGACTTGGTTCACGCGCCAATCTAGAATGCGGTCGAACAGGATGCCAACCACAATGGCGATTGCGATACATTCGGCTACAGAGTTCATGTTAAGCACTTGGATTCGAGTGACGTACCAAGCAATAGATCCCGTCACCATCGTCAGTAGTCTTAAGCCAAGAAAATAGATCTCTGCATTAGGACTCAACCAGCCAATGAGGATTAACTTCTGGCGTCGTGGTTTTGCACCTTGGAAGCGCCATTTACTTGAAGCGGTGGTGTACTTAGAGGAGTAGCTCGATACGCGAGTCAGTCGTTCAGCGACAACATCTCGTTTGAAGGAAGACAAGTGTGCGACAACTGTGAGTAGTAATGCACATCCCAACAGAAGCAAGGCAACATACATCATGATGAGAACCTTCTGTTACGAGTCAGAGCGTTCAAAATGAGTGTGCCTGAGCTGATGCTAATGACGGCGTAGGTTAGTACCCGCTGTCCCGATTCTGTGTTGAACAATTGGACTATCATGGCGGGTTCCATCAAATAGATACCACCCAATAACCCCAAGGGTAAGATAGAAAGAAAGAGGGCTGTCATACGAGGCTCCGAGGTTAAGCTCTTGACCTTTTTTCTCATCGCTCGATTGTCATGCATGGTTCTGCTTAAGCTTTGAAGAATGTCGCGCAGTTGGCCACCATTCGATTGATTCAGGATCAACGCGACCGAGAAGTAGCGGAAACTGCTGTAAGGAAGGCGAACGCATGCATCATCGAGGCTTTGTCGAAGGCTTAAACCGAGCGTTAAGTTATCGCGAATATAGGAGAACTCACGTCCTAATAGCCCTGGTTGGGTTTCTGACACTTGTTCAATTGCTTGTGGGACTGAGAGCCCCGCAGCCACCGCTCTAGAAATTAAGCCAAGTACATTGATGATGCCTTGTTCGAACTCTTCTACCTGCATTTTTCGGCGGTACATCACCAAGGCACATGTGCATACAACCCAAAGTCCAACAGCGGAGAAAAGTTGATGATGCATTGCCAGTTGGGGAAATAACATGTGGCCTGATGCTGGGAAACCGATAGCTGATAAGACAATAAAGTACTTATCCCAAACTGGCAGCAATGCTTTCATTCGTAAAAAGAAAGCATGCAGTTTGTTGCTACGCTGGTGGTTGGTTTTTTTGATTGAAACGTCAGCTGTAAGCGGTCGTTGACTGCCGCTTACCAATAACAGCCGTTTATTGACGGTGGCTTGCTTTGAGCTCAACCTGAGTAACCCGATCGCGATAAACAAAACGAAAACAGTGAGAACTAGGATCATCAGGCTTCAAGCTCCATCGCTACTCTTAGTTGAGCATCGAGTTGGTGGTATTTGGCTTTTTCATTGAAGCTTGGTACGCACTTAGCACTCTTGTATTCGCCAATCAGGTTGCCTTGTTGATCCTCTGATAACGGCTTGAATTTGAACAAATCTTGAGTGATGTATTGTTCTCCTTCTAACCCTTGCACCTCGGTGATCGAAACAATGCGTCTTTTGCCATCACGCATTCTTTCGACTTGTATAACCACATCGATGGTGTCTGCGATTTGGCGGCGCAATGAGAACAGAGGCAGAGTCGCTTGGCTCATCATCAACATGTTTTCCATGCGAACTAGTGCATCAGTCGCCGAGTTTGCGTGCAATGTACAGAGTGAACCATCATGGCCGGTGTTCATTGCCTGCATCATTTCAAAGGCTTCATCGCCACGAACTTCGCCTAAAATGATACGATCTGGTCGCATACGTAGAGCATTTCGCACCAATTCTCGCTGAGTAATCGGCGTTAAGCCTTCTGCATTGGCTGGGCGGGTTTCTGCGCGCACAACATGAGGTTGCTGTAGACGCAGTTCTGCGGTGTCTTCAATGGTAATGATGCGTTCTTGAGGTGAAATGCTAAAAGACATCGCATTGAGCAGTGTGGTTTTACCTGCACCAGTGCCTCCCGCAACAAGCACATTAAGGCGTGAGCGAACAATAATATCGATAAGCTTAACCATCGATTTCGACATTGCGCCAAACTGAGCCAATTGGCTGAGTGTTAGCTTATTCTCATTGAATTTCCGGATGGAAATGTAGGTTCCATCAAGCGCTAGCGGTGGGATCATCACATTGACACGGCTACCATCATCCAGTCGAGCATCGACTAATGGATTCGATTCATCGATTCTTCGTCCAACCTTGCTGACGATGCGTCGCGCTAGGTTGAGAAGTTGTTCTTCATTGCGAAATTGAACTGCCGTTTTTTGCAATTTCCCTGAGCGTTCTACATAGACTTCACGGTACCCATTGACCATGATGTCGGTAATGCCTTGGTCTTCAATTAAGGGCTGCAGTGGACCTAATCCTAGAAATTCATTAAGCAGTTGTTCTACTGAGTGAGCGACATCTTTGTGACCAAGTGGTAACTGCTTAGAGACCACGATATCTGACACCATTTCGGCAATTCTAGCTTCAAGATCGGGTGCGCTTAAGCTCACTACAACCGATGGGTCGATCGCCTTGATGACCTCTTCATGAATCACATGATAATGCTCACGAACTGAGGGTGTTGATGTTAGGGCTTCATGAGACCGAGCTCTATTCGTTACAATCGGATCTATGGCTTGTGTGTTCTGACCAAACATTATGCGCCTCGCTTCCAAAAACGGCGGTTGCCTTGTTGCGGCTCACCAGTGACTAGTTCAAGTAGAGAGTTAAACGCGAGCTTCACTTTCCTATTGCCTTTATGGGCAGGCTGACCAAGCGATGACTTGCTCAAGAAATGGTTTGGCAAAAATGGAATCATGACGTCTACAGATGTACCAAGTGATTTCTTAACATCATGGGCTGAAATAAGGGATGCTGAATCGGACTTACAATGGTTCAACACCACAATGGTTTGCGAAGCTGCTTGGTTTTGAAGTCGTTTGATTATCTGGCCTGCATTGCGAATGGAGCTGAGTGTAGGCTCGACCACAATGATTCGGATATCGGCACTTTTAAGCGCTTCAAAGCCAACCTGGTCACGCAATGAATAGGTCGGAATGTCGATCAGTAAGTAGTCTGAACTTTGCAGGCAGAACTTTGTAAACTGATCGAATGCACTCTTTTGTGGCCAAAATGGTGTGGTGTCTAAAGGTAGATAACCGGTAAAGAGCGTGTGCTCGGGTGACACACTGATCCCACTGCGCTCAAACACGAGAGGTTCTAATCTTTCTGGGTATTGTAAAAGCTCTACCAACGCCGTGTTGCCTTCGACATTGAGTAGCAAATCTAAATCACCCATCGAAAAATCGAGGTCCATACAAGTTACTCGTTTATCGAGTTCGGCAAGCTGCTGCGATAACGTCGCTATAATGGTGCTGCTTCCTGAGCCACCTTTTGCACTGACAATGGAAACGATTTTTTCATTTCGTTTTTCGTTGTTGAGTTGCAAAGCAGCAAAGGAGACGTGTTCAAGATCTTGTGGTGTCACAGGGTTGACTAAATAGTCACTGGCACCGGATGCGAGCATTCCACGGTAAGCAAAAATTTCGGTTGAATGACCAATCGCGATAACTTGGCACCCAGTACGTTGTATTAAACGTTGCACAACCTGTTTCGACTCTGGCAATTCGCTATTCAATACATCGAGGAAGATGGTTTTAACGTCATTCTTAAGTACCTCTCTCACCACGTCATCTTCTTGATTCGAAGAGGTTGTGATGTTGTTGATACCGAAATCATTCAGTGTGTATGTGAGCGCTAATGTATCGAGCTGCTCTGATGCCGCGATCAGTACCGTTAAGTTGTGTACTTGATTCATTGCGAACCTCCTAGCGTGGTATTTGAAGAGCCAGAGTTTGTCTGTTGGTTTTGTGCTGGTGGCGCAAAGTAGTTATCGATGCTAGACACCGCTTTTTGTCCTTGTGCACTGTCGATGGGCTGACCAACTATCAGGTCTTTTGGATTTGCGACCATTTGCGCCAGTGCATTGGCATTCGCACAGCCAAAATTGCGCTGAGTACGATAAGCGTTGAGTGTGGTTCTTGGTGTTTTACCCGCGTCACATGCCGTTACTTTGGCACGATAAGATTCAACAAAAATCGTGATGTCGCCTTTACCTTGCGCCGCAGTGTCTGACACTGAAATTTGCGAAGGGTAGAGGCCTGACTCGATCAGACTAAGCCTAACTTTTTCACTTTGGCTTTCTCCTTTCTGAGTCGTATTTTCAATCTTGACCATTAAGTTGGATAGCGTGCCTCGGCGAGCAATAAAGTCAGAGATATCAGCTTTCTCTTGAGCCGATAACGTTTTACCCGACAGTGTTAAAGTCAGCTTGTTTGTCACGGACACCACATCCACAGAAGGTTGTTGGGTTGTAGGCGTTGGCGCGCAACCCGCAAGCGCAATGAGAGCGGGCAGTAATAAGGATAATTTGTTCATGATGTCCTCAGTAGTAGAACCCGTTGTCACCCAGTAAGCGAGGCTTCTGGTTGTCGGTATAAGTCGCTTTATTATTTGATGTTTTTTGTTGCTCTCTTGGCCATGCCAGTAAACGTTCAACATCGCTCAATGGGATTAAGCCATCGGTTGGTAGTGGCATTGAGTCCGAACGAGTCGGTTGAACTAGGTAAGCCGTTACAATGATGATCAGCTCTGTTTCTCTACGAGTGAATTCAGTCGAGCGGAACAGGCTACCGAGTACTGGTATCTCACCGATGAGCGGGACTTTTTGTAGTTGTTCGATGTCTTCCGATTTCAATAGCCCACCTAAAGCAAAACTCTGCCCACTTGCCAATTCAATGGTGGTGGAGGCGCTACGAGTGGTAAAAGAAGGGAAGTTAGTTCCGTTTATCACTTGTTGGCTCTCGATTGAGATGTTACTGACTTCTGGGTTCACCTTTAAACTAATGCGGTTTTGGCTGAGCACGGTCGGCGTGAAATTCAGTTTCACACCGAAATCCTTGTATTCGATTTGAGTGGTGTCAGCCGTGATCAGTGGTAAGGGAACTTGTCCACCCACCAAAAACTCAGCATCTTCACCTGACATCGCGGTCAAGTTAGGTTCAGCAAGCACAGACATCATGCCGTTGGTTGCTAGTGCATCAATCAGAGCAGTAATGCTCGGCTTGCCCCAACTACTGACATTAGGCAGCTTTGAAAACGAAAATTGCCCCACACCACCGGCGATTGAGCCCCATTTGATGCCCAACTTATTGGATACATTTCTTGAGACTTCAGCGATTTTTACACGAATGTTGACCTGATTTGGCATGGTGACAACCAATTGATTGATCAGCTCATCATCATTAGGTTGAGTCTGCTGATTTTGATTGGTTGAACTACTGCTGTTGTTACTGTTTCCCTGTGAATTCGAGCTCTCTTGTTGTTCGGTAGAACCGACAATAGGGGATAAGTAGCCTTTCGCGAGCGACACGATATTGTGTGCCATCATCGGAGAAGGAACGCGTCCTTTAAGCCATAACTTTCCGCCCAGAGATTCCGCGTTGACTGACGCTTCTGGGAACTTGTTTTTAACCAGTTCATTGAACTCGCGGCTGTTATGTGTGACGCGAATCTTGTTGGTGTAAATCACGAGCTCTTGCTCATTCAAAACGGTGATCGTAGCGCTGCCAGCTTGCTTACCGAATATCATCACCTTGGTATTGGTTAAGGTTTGGTAATTAGCGATATGGGTGTTAGAGATGAAAATGGATTTTGCTTTTTCGGGTAAGCGAATCATTCTCGCCTCATTGATCGTGACATCAAATGTTGATGCTGCAGATGCAAAAGAGACACATAGGCTTGATAGCAGGAGAACACCCCACCAACGACAGATATTAGCCATTGTTATCAGCTCCAGTATTAGTTTTAACAGTTTTATTTTCGGCTCTAAATTCCACTAAACCCACGTCAGGTAATACCTGAGTTGTGTCTGGAGAAATGACTTTCAGCGTCACGGCATTTGCGTGTTGAGGTTGATCTTGAGCCTCGTTTTGCCCGCGTAATACAAGCGTTAACTTTCCTAATTGCTTCGCAAGGACCACTTGGTTTGCTTGCTCGGGTGTCACTTCTAAAGAGACACTGCTGTCGTCAGGGATACCATTTTCGAAACCATTCGATTCCCGAGCCTTTTGATAAGATTCTGCCGTTTGCTTGTTATTAAATGCCAAGACTCTTGCATCATGCACTATCGTTGTAACGTACAATCCTTGAGATGAATTGCCATAACGAAGTAGCTCACCATCTTGTGAACCGAGTAGGAGAATATCTACTCGGTCGCCCGGCTCAATGAAGCCTGAATTAGACGTGACTTGATCGACAGGGACTGAAATCGCGCGATAGCCCGGTTGCAACTTCAATGAGAGCGAGTAGCCACCTTCGGGTTCGGTAATGTCCGCTTTCGACAATATTGAGTCTTTGACGAGTTTGGTGCGTGCTAGTCCTGACATCGTGTGGTCAGCAGAAATATCTTCCGGTGTCACGTGGTCGATGTAGTTCTCTAACTCTTGCTGTGGAACTTCTTTCCATCGAAACGAGTTTGGAGTGTAGGTTTGGCCTATCTCGATAGTGCGAGTCGGCACCAGCACTTTGATTGTTTTCTCTGTAGCCGATACGGAGGTGATCGCAGACTCGTTATTGGTTTGGCTCAACAGTAAAACGGATAATCCGAGCACCGAGCAAAATAACGACAGCAACATGAGTCGCTTGGCAGTCATAACTATTCCTTTAATTTACGGTAAACGGACTTATTCTGATTTTTGAGCGTCTTTGAGCTGCTTGACGACAGTTTCGTAAGTGTCAGTAATGGCTTCGGTTAGATCACCATTCTCGCCGCCTACAAAATTAAGCAAGACCACTGACATTGCTGCTGCGAGAATTGCGTATTCGATAGCGGCCGCGCCGCGCTGCTTTTTCTTGTTAAACATGTTGTTATTTCCCAAATGAAAGCAGCCTCAGCTGAGGCTGCTGTAGTAATAAGTAATGGTGTCGTTAGTCTGCAACTAATCGATATAGATAAGCTGATGAATAGCTCGCGGTAGACACGTCAGTCTCCGTCATGGTTGTCATATTTAACCCTTTGAAGCGGCCATAAGGTGCAGGGTCGCTGGTGATGTAGTAGCCATAGCTACCACCAGTTGCTTCGTTGAACTCAAACACTTCGTTGTTAAGTGGCAATAAGCTATAGAGTTCAGCTTTTGTCGGGTAACGCCAATTAGCTTTGCCACAAATACTCTTGGTATTTTGTGCTGTGATAAGAGGGGCAATATCTACGTATTTCTTGAAACGGCTACTATCACCTCGAGAGAAGAGTTGCCAAACCAAGTTGCTGTCTGTGTCTTGAGCACACACTGCATTTTGTCGGTTGGTTACTACCGTTCCTTGCGCATTTAGATACTGATAATTAGCAGACTTTTCTCTGAATAATCGAGCTAAGACGACTTTGTCTTCAGAACCATCGGTACGAGCTTTATCTAAGGTTTGGCTACTTTCTTTAGTGTCGTAACTTGTGATGTATTGTTGATCACCGCTTGCTGCACTCGACCAGTAATAAAACGTGGTTCCATTATCGAAATAAGATTTGTCGTATTCTGGCTTGAGTCCCAAGTAATTTGGAAATACGTCTGTATCCAAGGTCATTTTCGAATTTGAACCTTCGACAGCCTTGGTGTTAATCGACAGCAGCTGTGCTAAGTGCGGAACTTCCCAGTCACTAAAACCACACAGCTTGTTGTTATTAGTGCTAGCGAGTAGTTCGTTGCTGCCTAGTATGCTGGCGTATCCGGTCGCTGAAGCATCATAGGCAAGATCGTCAGCACCATGCGGTAGTCCATCTTTGAGAAGCGCCCATACTCGACGTTTTCCTGAAATTTTCGTGTCTTCAACACAGCGCCAACCTTGTTGATAGGTTGTGTCGCTTGTCAGGTAGTTTCCTAGTTCATCCAACTTGGCGAAGCGATTACTTACCATTGCGTTGGCTTGAGAAACACTAAACCCATTGTCTGCCGCTTGTTTTAGCCCATCTTTTGCTAACACTTTGGATTGAGCGAGATCGTGGAGTGTGGCTGTTGTGCTCATCTCTTTGATGAGTGTTTGATATAGAGCGATGAGCGAATCAAACTCAGAGCTAATTCCGTTAGTTGCGGTATTCAGTTGGTTAATGAAGTCGGTGACTTGCGCATATTGGCTCTCTAATACTGAAATGGCACTGTAGAGGTCCAAACTTGCTTGATGCAGCTCTGAAGCCAATGAGGCTGAGCCTATTGCACTTGTGGCATCGGTTAGCATTACCGAGTTTTTCTGGATGAATGCCATTTTTTGAGCAAACTTAGCACCTTCAACTAGTGCATTTAACCCGTTCGAGTTTTGCTGTAGTTTCGCTGCTTTTTCTTTGTAAGCTTTTACTTTGGTAATGAACTCAAGGCTCTCCGCATCAGTACGGCTTTGAGCAACCGACACCTGAAAGTCGTAAATAGTGAGCTTCGTGGTCACTGCACTCAATTCGTCAAGCCATGGTTTAGTAAAGGCCGCCAGTTCAACAGCTTTAGCTTGTGCTTGGGTTTCTAAAGCCGCGTAGCTTTGCGCTTTTTTCTGATTGTTCGCTAGCCATGTTGTTAGGTAAGCCTCAGCCGCCTTTACTATTGAACTTTGTGTATTGAGTAGGGTTTCAACAGCAGTTGTTGAAGCATCAATGTGACTGACTAGCTCCGGCCCAGACGGTAATTGCCATTTAGCGTATGCGTATTTACTGTAATACTGCTCAACAGATTCTTGCCCTTTGTTGATAGTGACAGCGACGCCATTTTTATCCGCTAACGTATTTGAAGAATTGTTCGATACTAAGTAACTTCTTAAGTTTGATGGCAGTGTTGCGGGGTCTCGCGTTGATAGCGTGATGACTTCGCCGCTCTCTGGAAGATTCCAACCTGCGATACCACAATCATCCAGCTGTGTGACTTTATCGAATACAGTATCGATTTCTGAAGAGAATCGTTCCGCCCAAAACGTCGGTTCCCCTTGTCCTTTGTCATCGTATTCAGCAATACAATTTAGGGAGTAGGAATTCCATGAGCCACCGTAGCTAAAATCAGCGGCCTGCGAACGGGTTTTCATCGGTACGAATTTTAATGCAGTGAAGCTACTAACAGCATCTGTAGCCCAAAGGGTGTCACTGACTGAATTGGAAACGCCTTCTTTTGCTTGTTTCTTTAGTCGAACTCCGACATTAGCCTTGTCGTACGCTTCTGGGCCAATAAATTGAGGTTTTGAAACAACAGGATGCCAAGTGACACCTTTATCGTTGGTGAACTCATAGTATTCGGCTTGGTCAAAACGAACCGATTGACCCTCAACGTTGGCGGTTAAGTAATCCCATTGAAATCCATTGGTATTGATTGGGTTTGAGCCAGTAAAAGTGTTGGTTATCTCAGGCGATGTTGGTGCTGGAATCTCAAACACTTTGGTGAAGGCTTGTGTGGTTAATGCTGCTACGCCATGAGGCATGCCATTCGTATTGTTTTGAGCGACGCGTATTTGAACCTCACCGATACTTTTGTCGATATTACCAATCACTACAGGCTTAGCGGTTACTTTTGTCCAAGTTGAACCGGAGTCGAGTGTGACTTCGAAGTGCTCGGGCTGAGTGAATTCGCCGAAGTATGTCCAATCGAGAGTATTGTTTGTGTCGTTAACCACCAGATCCGCCGGGGCAATTGGTGCTGACGGACGAACAGTAAACGCCATATCGTTGGTCAACTCTGAACCGCTAGGACGACCCGTAATCGGATCTCGTTTAACGCGTACTTGGATTGAATCGATAGCGTAAGCTTGGTCATTTAGCTGATATGGTTTTGTGGTAACCACTGCCCAGCCGGTGTTGAGTGCATTGATCTCGTAATCCGTTACCTCTGAAAACCCGGTAACAAACGTCCAGTCAAATGTATCTAATCCGTCATGAGAGTTTGGTGATGTCGGTGCGGCAGGCATACTAGGAGTAACAGAGTAGCCCTTGTCTGAACACAGCGCTTCGCCAGGATCATGTTGAGGATCTGTACCTGCTTTTACTCTTACACAGATTTGCCCTTTGGCAAACGTCTCATCTGGGATAGCCTGTGGGTTGCTAGCTACAGGGGTAAAAGTAATGCCTCTATCGAGAGAGTATTCGTAGAAATCACTTCCCGTAAATCCTTCAACGTCTGTCCATGCGAATGTGTTTTCTGCATCGTCAACAATCGGTGAGGTTGGTGCTATAGGTTGATTTTCTGAGCGAGTGAATACAGAGCTGATAACCAACGGAACTCCCGCGGGGCGGGCATCCAGTGCATTTGACTTAACGCGAACCGAAATCGTGTTTGCAGGAAGTGAAACATTGCCAACAAGATACGGCAGTGCGGTGACGTCCTGCCAACCATTACCTAGATTAACCTCGTAGAAAGATGGGTCGTTGTATCCATTAACCCAAAGCCAATTGATTTGATTGGTGCTGTCGTTAGCAAAATCTAGTACTGGTTGCGCGGGTTGGATTGGGGTTACCGTCATCGATTGTTCTGATGCTGAACTTAATCCTGTTGGGTGACCTAGCGAGTCATCTTTGGCTACACGAACTTTTAGATGTCCAACTGGAATAACTAGATCTGGAATGTCTTGAGGCTTTTCAGTCGCTTGCGTCCAGCTTGAGCCGTTATCTAATGAATATTCATACAAACCTAGTTCATTAAACGAGTCGACAAATGCCCAATCGAATTGATTGATCGCGTTATTCACCGTAATCCAAGCTGGAGCAGCAGGCACTGTCGTTAGCGTAAACGCTTTGTCTGAAAGCATGGGCTTTCCGGCAGGGGTATTACGAACGTTAGACGCAGCAACTCGAACTTGAACGGCTCCTTTGTCGAACGCCAGTTTCCCTACAACAATCGGCTTACGAATTACCGTTGTCCAAGTCTTCCCTGAATCCAATGAATATTCGTAATCTGTGTTGTGAGTGAAGCCACGCACAAGCTGCCAATCGAAGGTGTCTGAGGCATCATTGACTTGACCGTGCTTAGGAGCTGGCGGCCTAGTGATGATTTCATTTCCATCGATGTCTTCTTGGGAAACTTTGAGTTGGTCTCGGTATTCCTTACCAAGTTGTTTCAATGCGCTATCGGTTCCTGATGCGCCATGAGACAGCAAATCGGTCTTGGCTTTAAATTCTGCTAAATCAAGCTCTGCCAGCTTGTACATAGATCCTTTTCGAGCATTTACTTGGTCGACACCTGCATCAACAGAAGCCATTTGTGCTTCCTGAAGTACGCGAGTAACACCGCGCGCAAACATGTGTACTTCACGGCTTTTGGTTGAGTTTGATGCGGAATAATCACCAACAGCCAGTTGTTTATCGATGCCTAAGTCGCTGGCTACAAGCTGGGTTGCTTCATCAAAACTGATTCCACTGGTTCTCGATACACTTGCAATGAGAGACGTCACGGGGCTAATCACGTCCGAATTGCTACTCGGTACTTCTAGCGTAAATCCGGATTCAATAGGCTGATTCGGTGAATCCATATCGATAGTTATACCGGCAACCGCTTCGACCAATATTGGGTATTGGGCGACATCATTGTCGACGTCTAGTTGGAATCGTCCTTCGGCGTCCGTAGTGGCAATTTCTCCATCAGCAGAATCACACATGGCATTGCTGTTTCTGTCTAAACAAACCTTCGCGTTGCGTAAATAACCATCCAAAGCTATGCCCGAAATATTCTGAGAACTTGGCTTAGTTTGTGACTGTTTGAGCTTCGGATCTGACTCTGCTCCGCCACAAGCAATCAGCATTGTGGAAACGAGTGAAACACTCATTAATTTGTATGGATTCCTTACCACCTGAACTCCAAATAATTTATAAATTACCCATAGGAAAGGCGAAGGATATTAATTTAAATGATAGTAATTATCAATATCATTTGATCTTTTATTTCGTTAAGTGATTTAATAGCAAAATAAAATACTATCAATCAAATCATAAACTAGGTGAATCGGTCGAAAAAATGCACAATAAATTCTTAATATGCAAATTGTCACTAGCAATATCTAGTGTCTTAATGGTCTCTGGATGTGGAGGTAGTTCTGATAGCGAAAACCCAGTTGGGTCTACGGCTTCAGGCTATGCATTTCTAGATTCATTAGTATGCGCTGATGCAGATCTGAATGGCGTATGCAGTGATCAAGAGAAACAGATTGCTGATGTTTCTGGGTACGCACAGCAAAGGCAATATGATGGTGCAATTTTGACTGCTTCTCCTGGTATGAAAGTGGTGACGCCTTTCACTACTTTGATTCATAGCGAGATGATGTTTAACCCAACGGTAAGTAACGATGTAGAGCAAGCAAAAGCATCGCTTCAAAGTAAGTTAGGCGATCATGTTGGCATCAATTTTAGTGTGCTGGACTCAACTCATGGGTCTAAAGAACTATCAAATCTGTTGTTAAAATCACTGAAAAAGGCGCAAAGTGACGGTAAGCAGTCTTCTTATACCAATATTGCGCATGCTCTTGATTTGATGATAGAACATAAAACTTTGGACTTATCTAATATTGACGTTGCTGGTACGGTTTCTCGGCATCTACAAATTGAAGACTCTTTGGTTGTTCGCGGTTCACAATCGGTACCGCAATTGTCTGGTGCGAAGTCGATAGCTCTGAATCCAGCGAGCAGTCAGATTGTGTTTTTAACGGCTAATGATGTGGTTATGCAAATTGATAGCTCTTCACGCAATAAGCCGGTGACAATCAATGGTGACCCTGCATCTCAAGCGGTTTCTGGTCTGGTTAGTATCCGTTCGCACGACGACGATGATTATGACGACGATGATGATGACGATGACGATGACGATGACGACGATGATGATGACGATCACGGAGGTGGCACTGGAGGCGGAGAAATACCGGTAGATTCGAGTGAAATCATTCAGTTAGTTCCTGCGCTAAATGGTGTTCAGGCATACAAGGTTTACAAACCGACCGCTTACGCCTCACCCACATCGAGTGATATTTGTAATAGCCAAGGCGCTAATGGTGTTTTCCTCACAAGCCTCAATGGTTCGAATAATAACAATGTTGGCGTGAAGGCTTTTGCGATTGATACATACAGCAGTCGTAGTGGCGGTACGCTTCCACCCATTCCAAAACCTAATCCAGCCGTGCCGCCTAAATCGAGTGAGTCGTGCATCAATGATAACTTCGCAGCAGTGGTTCCTCTGTTACAAAGTGGATCGTTAC